>WNGH01011678.1_pt1 | contig 13781 bp, 11 predicted proteins | sample 5400631 | NCBI WGS metagenome assembly WNGH01 (sample SAMN13153373, study PRJNA577476) | soil metagenome | isolation source: 115 cm soil or saprolite under Garry oak tree replicate 1 | place: USA:California | collected 2016-06-15
TTGGAAACCGCTGTCCCTGAATGCCCAACAGAATGAGAGTCTGATTGCCATTGCGGAGAGCATCGTGCCAGGATCGACGAAGGCGCAGGTGAACCGGTTCATTGACTTGCTGCTGAGCGTGGATACGCCTGAGCGCCAGAAGAGTTTTGTGGACTCGCTTGCCGCGTTTGAAGGGGAGTCGAAAAAGCGATTCGCGAAATACTTCCCAGCCCTGGATGAGAGCCAGAAAATCCAACTGCTGACGGATGCGTCGGCAACTCTTGCGAAAGAGAACTCAGGCGGTGCAGATGCGAGGGATACGCCTGCCGCGCTCCACCAACACTTTGAAAACTTGAAGGGTTGGGTGAGCGGAGCGTATTACTCGTCGGAAGTAGGAATGAAAGAGTTGGGATGGACGTCGGACCGCGTGTTTGCAAGTTTTGCTGGTTGCGAACATCCGGAGGGACATCACTAAGAGGGATGGCATGAACGCATTGTCCAATCGCCGGGAATTTCTTCGCGCTGCGACGTTGACTGGCGCAGGACTCACACTTTCAAATCGTTTGCTCGGAGCCAAGAGCAAGGCCGTCCTTGTTTTCACGAAATCCTCGGGCTGGGAACACGACGTGGTGAAAAGAGTTGGCGGAAAGCCAAGCATCGTGGACGACGCCGTCAACGACATGGGGAATAAGCATGGATTTAGAGTCGGGGTGACGAAGGACGGGCGCATTTTCGATTCGAAAGAGTTTCATTCCTATGCCGCGGTGCTCTTCTTCACCACGGGCAATCTCACAACCTTGGGCACGGACGGCAAGCCAGCGATGACGCCTCAAGGCAAACAGACGCTGCTGGAGGCCGTGCAAAAAGGAATGGGGTTTGTGGGTGTGCACGCAGCTAGCGACACGTTTCATACCCAGCCTGATCCGCCTGATCTTTCGAATCGCTATATCGCGCATGGAGACCAAGAAGATCCGTACCTCAGGATGCTGGGCGGCGAGTTCATCGTGCACGGACGGGAGCCGCGCCTGCAGGACGCAAATTTGATTGTTCATGATCCGAAATTTCCGGGGCTGGAAGGCGTGACGTCGCCGGTAAGCTTCAACGAAGAGTGGTACTCGCTCAAGGACTTCGTGCCCGATCTTCACGTAATCCTCACGCTGGACACGCATGGCATGAAAGGAGAGTGCTACCAGCGCGCGCCATATCCGGTCACGTGGGCGCGGTCGCACGGGAAGGGACGTCTTTTCTATACCGCAATGGGCGACCGGCCGGAGAATTGGAAGAATGAGTTTTTCCTGAACTTACTCGCCGGCGGCATCCGCTGGACCATCGGAGATGCCAGAGTGCAGTTGGATCGGAACTTGAAACAAGCCGCGCCGGGCTATGAGCAAATCCCTCCAAGGTTTCCTTCAGAAAAGTGACTCCTTCCCAGCCACCCAATGACTCAATGGAAATGGCTAACAATGGAACGGTCACATGGGGATCGGCTGGTTGATCCTTGGCTTGACGTACCAGCAGGGCAAGTAGCCGTAGTGCGGAAATAGAGAGTGGACGCAGGTGACGATCTGCTCCGGATTCTGGGCGTCTACTTGGTATTCGGTCTTGCCCTTCTTTTCCGGGATGGCCAGGATGCGCAGAGCGGTGATTGATTCGTAGGGGTCGGAGGGTTTCGGATGGAGCATGCGGAAACGAAGGTAAAGATAATCGGTGCATACGCAATTCCCACGCAACCGGCGGCGCACAGTACAAGACGCTTGAAAATAACTCGCCGCCGAGCGACCGCCCGCACACCTCAATCACCCAGTAGATCAACCCGCCTGCTACGCGGTCGGGCGTCTGATAAGCATTCTGAGTTTTCCGATGCCTCCTGCAAACTCGGGCGTCAACGTTCCCAAAGCCCAACCCGGGCTCTCACGAAATGCGCTATTGGCGTAATTTTTGTCCCTCATCGTCCGAACCAACGTCAGGTTTATATCACTAGGCTCTAATGGGCATTGGAGGACGTCAGTCACTCCTAGCCTCATAGCTTCAAGGCACTCCTCCCATTTCCCGGTGCAGAGTATCAGGACGAAGCGAATCATCAGGTTGTGCCTATGGACGGCTGACAGCAACTCACGGTAGAAACCGTCTGTAACCCGTTCTTCGCAGAAGATAAGATCTATCGGGCTAGATGAGAGCACTTCGATCGCCTGTTCGATTTTGGGGACAGCAAAAGTGGTCACCGGCAACCCATCGAGCACACTCACCAGCCTGTCTTTGTTTTCAAGTCTCGACGATACAATTAATATATGCACGGCCGTACTCCAATTCCGGTCAGCTTAAGAAATCGAAGGAGATGCATTTTCACCGACGCGCCCGCTCCTCCAATCTACGGGTTTGGAGTGATCCGCCAAGTGCGTACAGCAATCCCAGGGATCGGAGAGCAGGGCGTCATGCCGTCGTTCTAGGGCTTTCTTTGCGTCCGGTCAATCAGGGTCACTATGTATGCATCCAAGGGAAACTGTGTACTGGGTGTCCGATCCTACGTGGACTTATGGAAGGAATTGACTCGCGTGCTTGTATTTTACTGAAGGAAGCTCGACGTTGACAATTCAGAAAGACTTGGCACCGTCGCCGTAAGCGTCGTGCCCTTCTTTCCCGAGGCAATCTCCAGCGTCCCGCCCAACTGCGTCAGCCGCTCTCTCATTCCCTGGATTCCCACGCCAAACGGGGGGCTCTCCTCGGAGGGCTCGGAACGAAAGCCTTTGCCATTGTCGAAAACTCGTAATGTCACGGAGTCCGTTGTCTCAGTGATTTCGATCTCTGCCTTGTCCGCACCGGAATGACGATGAATATTGTTCAATGCTTCCTGGATAATCCGGAATAGAGCGATCTCGACGTTTTGCGGGAAGCGCCCCAGGGCAGATGGCAGAACGAGGTTCACCGCAACACCGGAACGCTTTGCAAAACCCTCCGCGAGCCAGCGCTTCGCCATCGCAAGGCCCGCCTCATCCAGCAGCGGAGGATGTAAGAGCTGTGCCAGCGTCCGAATCTCCTGAATCGCCTCGTCAATAAACTTCAAGGATTCAGAAAGTGTACTTGCATGCCGCTCGAGATCGGTTTGGTTGCTCAGAGAATCCAGCCCCATCTTCACAAAGGTCAGTTTCTGGCCTGTCGAATCATGGAGTTCCCTAGCAATCCTCCGGCGTTCTTCATCCTGTACCCGGATGAGATAGGACGAAAGCTTGCGCAGGCGTCCTTCAGATAGCTTTTTCTCCGTCACATCGCTGTTGAGTTCCAGTACGACAGTGGTCCCCGCCTCTCTCTGCAAGGCCCAGCGGCTCTGTATGATCCGGGCGACGCCGTCGCGGCGAACGTGCACCAATTCACCCTCCCAGTGCCCTGCTCGAGTCATTTCCTCGTTAATCTCCTTCCACGGTTTCGGAAACCTGGTGTTCAAAAGCGCCTGCTTCAGTTTTCCCACGGCCTCTTCCTTCTTCCATCCGTACATCTCCTCAGCGCCTCGGGTACCCTCCATACCTCGAACTAAGACGGCGTCGTGCGCCAAATCGAGAAGAGCCGCTTGCCTCTTCAATGCGTCATTCTGTCTTCGATTCTCAGTCACATCCTCGATAGCCAGTAAAATCAGCTGGCGGCCCACCTGTGGTTCAATACGCCGGGCGTTCAGGACTATGAATCGCTCTCCGATATGCTGGAAACTATGGCGGAGTTCAAAATCATCGATTCGTGAGTTGTTCTCGATGACGTCTTCAAGAAGCGCTCTCAGTTTTGCCAGGTTCCCTTGGCCATCGCCAAGCTGATGGATTAGCTGCCCTTCCTGGTCAAAATGGAAGGTGTGGTAGAACGCGGAGTTGGCGCTGATAACGCGCAAGTTTCTGTCCAGCAATAAGATCGCCTCCCTGGCATTCTCAAAAAGCGCGTCAGCATAGTTCCTCGTCTGATCCAGGGTGCGTTTGAGCGCATCTATGTCCTGGAAGCTGATGACGGCGCCGTCTATCCTGGTGTCCCACATCTTGTAGGGACGCACGCGCAACATGTACCATCTGCCACCCTTTTCATGGACCTCGCGTTCGTGCGGGCTGGCGGTGTCGATGGTCTCTCTTACGAACTGCGCGAGGTCGTCGATGTCGATATTGAGGTGAATCTCGCCCAGGTGCTTGCTGACGTCCGCCGGGCTCAAATTGAGCAGGCCTTCAGCAGGTGGCGAGAACCGCCGGATACGCATGTCGCTCCCGACCATCACCATGGGGATATTGACGTTGGCGATGAGGTTCAGTAGGTCGTCATTCGCCGTGCTCAACTCCATGTTACGATTCTGGAGTTCCTCGTTGAGGGTGGTGAGTTCCTCGTTGCTGGACTGCAGCTCTTCCTTAGCCGTCTCGAGTTCTTCGTTGGTGCTCTGAAGTTCCTCGTTTGCCGACAAGACCTCTTCGTTGGCGGTTTTGAATTCCTCAAGCGTGGTCTCGTGCTCCTCGATGAGCGATTGGAATTGTTCCTTGAGCTGCGTCACTTCCCGGGTCAGGCGCTGGTTGTCACGAACGACGGGGCTCTCCCTGCCGCGCTCATTACGCCCACGGGGCCTCTTCCTTACGGGAACGGTGGGCTTCTGCGCCGGATCTAGGAAGACTACCAAGAAAAAACGCTCGCTCGAACCCTGCACGCGAAGGGGCACGACTTCCAGATCGACCGCACGCCTGCTTCCATTGGATGTGACTACCACGCCTTCCTTGCGCACCGTAGAGTTGTCTTTCTTTGCTTTACTCAATGCGGAACGAAGGTCCACCAGCAGGCCCTCGCGCGCCATTTTCGACAAACTGAAACGACGCTGGCGGGTATGTAGCGGTTTACCAGCAGGCGCTCTATCTCCTTCTCCACAGTGAGCACCGTCTCGGGAAGACTCGAAGAGCGCGGCTCTTCGGATTTCCGCTGCGTGTAATCGAGCCCCGTGAAGTAGGTGACCAGCCGCGCCGCCGTCTTCTTCTTTTGATAGATCTTGTGCTTTTTGTCGATGAGCGTGAAGTGATCGGAAAAAGCACCCACGCTTTCCGATCCACCGAGCATCAAATAACCGCTCGGCTTGAGCCCGTAATGCATCGCGGGAATGACGCGTTGCTGAAGAGAACCGGCCCGAGATAAATGAGCAGATTGCGGCAACTGATCAGATCGAGGCTCGAGAATGGAGGGTCCTTCGCGAGATTCTGCTTGGCGAAAATGCACATTTCCCGGATGGACTTAATGATTTGATAACCGCCATCGCTGCGCACAAAGAAACGTTTCAACCGTTCCGCAGACACTCCGGAAACCGCACCTTCCGAGTAGAGGCCACTTCGTGCCCGGTCCAGCGAGGCTTCGCTGACGTCGGTCGCGAAAACCTGGATTTCTTTGGCCACCGCCGAGGAAATGGGCATGTGGGAGGCTTGTTCCCAAATGTATTCGAGGAGAATAATGCAGATGGAATAGACTTCTTCGCCCGTGGAACACCCGGGAACCCACACGCGGATGGGGCCATCCTCGGGCTTGCGATCGCGGAACAGATTCGGGAACACTTGTTCGCGCAGCGCCCCGTAGGCCTCGGCGTCGCGGAAGAATCCTGTCACGTGGATCAGAATGTCCTTGTAGAGCTCATCGAGCTCGCTGGGAGTGCCCTTTATGTAGCGCAGGTAGTCGTCCAACTTTTCAAGCTTGTGAAGCACCATCCGGCGCTTGATGCGGCGCTGCAGGTCGTCTGTTTGTAGTGCGCGAAGTCCACTCCTGTGGCTTCCCGGACCAGCGAGAAAAGCTCATCCAGGCCGCTTCTTTGATTCATCCCGAGTGATTCCTCTGTGTCCGCGGCCACCCGTACAATGTAGGGGTGCTTGCCGATTTGGATCAGTTCCTCGGCGATGCCTTTCGGGCTCATCACAAAATCGATGCAACCTGCGTTCACGGCGCTCTGTGGCATGCCGCTGTATTCGGCTGACTCCTTATCTTGCGCAAAGGTAATTCCGCCAGCCGCTTTGATGGCCATGCATCCTTCCGTCCCATCCGAGGCGGTACCCGACAGAATCACGCCAATCGCGCGGTCGCCGCGGTCGCTTGCCAGGGACTGAAAGAAGGAGTCGATAGGCATGTGCTGTCCGCGGACCAGACTACGAGCCGCCAAACGAAGCGCTCGTCCCTCGATTGCCATGTTTGTGTTGGGGGATATGACGTAGACATGGTCAGCGTCGACAGTCAGACCATCGGTTACTTCCACGACCGGAATTCGCGTGGTGCGCGACAGAATCTCCTGCAAGACGCTGATATGCGTGGGGTCCAGATGTTGCACCAGTACGAATGCCATGCCGGATTTCTCAGGCAAGTGGCGCAGGAACTCAGAAAAGGCCTCGAGTCCCCCCGCGGACGCGCCAATGCCGATAACCGGAAACGGTTCCAATTTGCGCGGGCCAGTCGCCTCCGGGGTACCCTGTCTCCGCTCGGGCTTTCGGCGGGCGTCCCTGCTCGTGGATCTTTTCATGCCACACCTATTAACAGGCATTGAGGGCTGGGCGACTCGAGTGGGATAAGGTCCCTTTCTTCTCTAGTGTGTCCCATGCTGCGTTTTTCTTAGTAGTGGGCTAGATACTAACCTTGCCTAAACGTGGTGTCAAAGCGCCCTCCGAACGCCGCATCCGGCCCTAAGGGAAGTTCCCTGCTGCAACTGGGGTTTCACAGTATTGCCGGTCAGCCAAATTTCGCACATTGTAGGGCTCAGAAGGAACTGGGTCGCGGTGAGGGGACACCGCGAATTCACGTCCGGCAGAACTCTCCTCCTCAGCCCTTAGCCCCCCGCTCCGCTCTTGTCCGTGGGTGGCCTTCGGCTAATGCAGAGTGTTTCACACGGAATGGCCAGATGCTCCCGACCAATTCCGATCGAAGTATTTTGGTTTGGCGTATGCTTGCTAGCGTTGCAATCGAGTCCGGTTTCACCAAAGTTCGGTGGAACCTCGCTCTTTCGGACTGCCGGAAGCGGAACTGAACCTTGTGTGGCGCGGGAGATGAGACTTGTCGGAACTCAGGATCCTCATCGCCGACGATCACGAATTGATGCGCCGGGGAGTGCGCTCATTGCTGGAGGCGGAAGCGGGCTGGAAGGTTGTCGGCGAAGCGGCCGATGGCCAAGAACTGGTGGAGAAGACCGAGAAGCTGAGACCCGATGTCGTGGTACTCGACATTAGTATGCCCCGCCTGAATGGCCTCGAAGCCGCGCATCGCATCAAGAAGATTCTTCCGGAGGTAAAGATACTGATCTTGAGCATGCACGATTCCGAGCAGTTGGCTCGCTCTGTGCTTGATGCTGGTGCTCGCGGATATATAGCGAAGTCCGACACCGCGCGGGATTTGGTTATCGCCATCGAAGCTCTGCGCCGAAATAAGACCTTTTTTACGCCGAAAGTGGACCAGTTGGTATTGGATTCCTTCCTGCGGAGCGAGTCCACCAAAAAGACCCTACAAAATCCTCTAACTTCGCGTCAAAGAGAGATTGTTCAGCTTCTTACGGAAGGCAGGTCGAGCAAAGAAGTAGCCACTCTGCTCAATTTGAGCATCAAAACAATCGAAACACATCGCGCCAACATCATGAAGAGATTCCATTGTCACTCCTTCAGTGATCTGGTCTTCTATGCGCTCCGTAACAGTATCATCCATCTCTGAACGCAAACGTACGGTACCAACTTCACCCTGCCCGCTGTTGCTGCAACCAAGCAAGAGTGGCCAGATGAGGTCGCCATTTGAGCCATCGCTTCTTCAAGTTCGTCAATCTGGCCGCTTCCGATGGCCCCGATCGACGCGGCGAATGACTCCGCAAACCTCCTCAAGAAGTCGCACGTGCTTTCGTTGGTCAGTTTTCCCTGGGCGTCGAAGAGATTTGCCGCTGCGTCGAAGTGCGCTTCCAACTCTGGCATGGCCCGCAGGATCAAGAACACGAGAGACCGGCGCAAGTGGTGATTCATCGCGAATCCGCCGAGCTCTGGGTCAAAACTGATCACTGCCCCTCGATTTGCCGCCCCACCGCTCTTCCCGTAAAAGCGATGTCCAGCGCATTTTCCAGGGCACCGGGCACGGAGCGGCTGTATTCCGGATGACGAAGAGAAACCGCGTCGGCGCTCTTGATTTAACGGGAATGATGCAGAGAACTCAAGGTAAACTCACGCAAACAAGTTTCACGGAATCCGATGAGAGTAGAACCTAATGAGGGAGATAGTCTGGGTTAGATGGGAGAACATAGTCCTGCCCATACTTGTTCTTGTGAGCGAGGGTAAATTCCGGATTTTCGAGAATGCGGATCGGCCCAAACTCGCGGGTGGTGGGCGAAATCGTGATGACTCTTTCCGCCAACTTCAGACTATCCGGGGTGCTGCGTTCAGACCACACTTGCAACTGGTACCGCCCATCCGGGACGTCATGAATGGAGATGCGCCCTTCGGCATCCGACACGCCGTAATAAGGCGTGTCCACGGTGACCACGACAGCGCTCATTTGCGGATGAATATTGCAAAAGAGCGAACTTACGCCAGGGCGATCAAATCGAACGGATTTGGCGGAGCCTGCTTCATATAGTCCCAGGTCGAAACGCTTTCCGTCAAAGAGTGAAAAAACATTGTGGAAAAAAGGATCCTTGTTGGGAAATTGCACGACGGTCCCCACGTGAATCACCAACATATGCGGCTCAAACACTTTGTTTCTTTGCACAAGTTTTGGTACGAATTTCGCGGCGGTTGTAGACGCCGCCCGCTCGGGGCTTGTATCCAGCGGAGTAAGCCAAACAGCTACGTTGGAAACGTCGGCGCTGCCAGTTGAAGCCTGCTTCTTGGCGGCAGCGGCCTGCACGAATTCCACCTTGACATCGACGGGAGGCTGTTGCGCTCGGGCGTCCTTCCCACAGGCACAAAGCCCTACAAGCGCCGCCAGACAACGAGCAGGCAGCGATCCAATTCGAGCAGATCGAAGCATCAGAAAATGTATCCTACCGCCAGATTCAAGTGATGCGCCACGTATCTGTCTCCCTCCGCCTCAGTCGTCTTGATGCGGCGGAATTCCAGCGAAAGCAAGACATTCGACCGCGCTCGATAGATAAAATTCGTGAACCAGATCTGATTCCTCGAGAGAGCTTCCGAATATTCCGAGGGAACGATCGGGCTCGCCCGCAGTTCGCTGGCAAAGGGGTTGTCCTGGCCGAAGGCTGCATTCATTTCGAACTTCGGCGTAGGCTTGAATTTGAGTTGCGTCCAGCCACCCATAGAGTTCAAGCCGCGAACCCTGGTCGCGGGATCCACGAGCGAGCCGGAGAATAGGACGCTCTGCCCGATGCCGCCTCCGAATCCGCCGAGGGCGCGGCCTCGGTAGAATGCTCCGGTAAAGCCGAAGAAGCGTCCCAGTCCAAGCGAGAGATCCAGAGTGGACGTCCAGGAGTCCAGGTTTCTTCCAAGACCCCAAAATTGTCGGGCGTACAATCCGCCTGTGCCAATGGTCCATTGCTGGCCACGTGGGCGCCCCGTCCAGGCGACGCGCGCCGCATAGGCGGGTTGGCCCGACTGCTCTCCCCAGGACGGATCGCGCCCATAACTGGAGGTTGGCGTATCTCCGGAGAAGGAGTCCAGGATTCCCCCCTGCAACGTAAAGACAGAATTCTCACTGACGACAAAACGGTGCTCCACGCGTACTTGAGGAATCCAGCTCCACAGGTTCCCCGCATAGGACATAGCGGGTATCGCCAGCGAAGCGATCGAGGTTGGCGTCAGCGGAGCGATGAAGAGCGTGTCCTGACCGGCGATCAGAGAGGCTTTCTTCCAATCCAGACGCATCGTTCCCGTTCTGAGGCGAACCAGTCCGGTTCCCGTGCCATTGGGAACATCCGGAAACCCGCCTGCGAAATCGAACCGCACATTCGCGCTCGTACGCGCTCCGGCAATATCAGGGCCAAACACTTCGAATCCCACCTGCGACTGGCGCAGCGAGGCTCCCATCGCGTGGTTCGATTCGACCGTGCCCGCGTTAATAGCCACCTGCGGGAAATCCTGGTTGTCGACGTTTCCGTGATTCCCATAAAGATTGAAAAGAACAATCCCCGAAAGCCGCGCATGATATTTTGAACCGCTCTCCACTTTGCTCTGCTCCTGCACCGCGACTTTTTCATCGATGAATTGCTGGTTCTCCTCCAGCCTCGTCAATTTTTCGACGACAGTCGCGTCAGCCGCTAGAGTTTGACCAGCGGGAAAAAAGGTTGGATGGGCCGCGGGTGCGGACTCCGCGCGTTCAGGCAATGCATAGGTCGACTGCGCTTGGGCTTCCGCGGCGATCGGATGCGCCTTCAGTGCCTCCAGCTCATGGCGCAAATTGCAAGCCTCCTGCAACGCCCGGTGCTGCTCACTCTTCATGTCGTTGATCTGTCCAATGAGCGTTTGTACTTGTGCGTCCAATGCGCGGATCGATTCCGTCATCGCACGCACCTCTGATGACGCGTCGCTGCTTAGCTGGGCGGCGGATCCGTGTTTCTGCGGCCCCTGGGCGCGGGTCGAGCAAACGGACGACACGAGCAACATCCCCAAAAGAAGAATCGAAACCGAGTTCCGGCATATGCTGAATTGCACGGCTACCTCCAACGGAAACATATTGGAATCCATGAAACCGTTCCGGCAAAGGTCTATCGGCGCTGCCCCGCCTCTTCTGCAGGCTTCTCCGTCAGGACTTCGCGCACTTTTTCGGCCAGCGATGTCAGAGAAAATGGTTTTTGGATTGTTGGAACCTGCGGCGATGCTTTTCCGCTGTTGGCTTCCGAATATTCGGCGTAGCCGGACATCAAAACGACCTTCGTCGCGGGGCGCGCCGCCCGTATTCGCTGCGTGAGTTCAGCGCCGCCCATGCGCGGCATAACCATGTCGCTCAGTAAAAGATGAATTGCTCCCGAATAGCGTGTGGATATCTCCAACGCATCGACTCCGTCCACGGCTTCCAAAACCGTGTACCCGCCGCTGCGCAAAAACTGGCACGCGAGGTCACGAACACCGCTCTCGTCTTCAACCACGAGAACGGTCTCACTCCCCAGCGGAACGGCTTTAGAACCGGAGACCTTTTCCATTACGTAGGCAGGACCGCGCGCTTGCGGGAAATAAATCTCAAACGTTGCGCCCGTTCCCAATGAGCTCTCCACCCAGATAAAACCGCCGCTCTGTTTGACGATGCCGTACACCGTTGCGAGCCCCAACCCGGTACCCTTGCCGACTTCTTTGGTTGTAAAAAACGGCTCGAAAATATGTGCCTTTGTTTCCGGGTCCATGCCGTGACCGGTGTCGGAAATGCTCAACAAAACATACTTTCCAGCGGTCATGGACGGGCGTCTCGCTACCGCCGACACATCCATCTCAACGTTCGACGCCTGGACCGTTAGCTTTCCGCCATTCGGCATCGCGTCGCGCGCGTTCACCGCCAGGTTCAGCAGCACCTGCTCTACTTGGCTCGGATCCGCCTTAATGTTCGCGAGCTCCGGATCGGGCTCAAACGAATATTCGATGTGTTCGCCGATCAAGCGCGGCAACATCTTGCCCATTTCCACAACAACCGAATTCAAATCCAGAATGCGAGGCTGCAGAACCTGCATCCTACTGAACGCCAGCAACTGCCGAGTCATGCTTACGGCGCGGCCGGTGGCTTTCTGAATCTGCTCTACGTTTCTCTTGCTACCTTCATCGGCCGTCACGCGATCCGTGAGCATGTCCGCGTGCCCTCGAATAATGGTGAGGAGATTGTTGAAATCGTGCGCGACCCCTCCCGCAAGCCTGCCAACGGCTTCCATCTTGTGCGCCTGGCGCAAACGCGCCTCGAGCTCTCTCTGCTCGAGTTGGACTTTTTGCAAACTATCACGCATGCGCCCAAAAGCCCTAGTCACTACCGCTACTTCATCCTGGCTGCTGCTCTGCAAAAGGAAGCTATAATTCCCTCCCTCAAGGGCTCGCACGCCCGCAACGAGATTGCCCAAGGGCCGAGTAAACGTATCCGAGAGCACGAAACCGAGCAAAGTTCCCACGGCAATGGCGAGCAAGCCGAGGCCAAGAAGTATGCGATTCAATTGCGTCAGGAAGAGCGTTGCCTTGTCAAAAGATCGGAGAACGCTGAGGCTAGCTCCCGGCATGGTTCCACTTGAAAGACTAACGGTCGTGACCAGGTACCGCTCGCTTCCCAATTGAATTTCTTGTGGGGCGTCAGGAGGGGTGGCAGGCAGCGCGGCTACTTGGCGGGACAATTCCTGCTGTTGCTCGGATGCAAGTGTGCTCGACACGATGATTCCCGCCCAGCTGAATGCCACTTCGCTCGCCGCCAGCTCTCCGAACGACTTAGCGACAGCGCTATCAATTTCATGCCCGACAACGAGTAGACCGATGGTCGTCTTGCTGGATGCTCCCTCGAAATCGATTGGCTGAATCAGAATCTCGTAAAGATGATCTCCCCCGTACCAGAAACCTCGAGCTTCTCCCGCGGCGATGGACTTCTGCAGCAGCTCCTGAGCCATTGGCTTCTGGAATCCCGTTCGCGTGGAACGTACGGCGGTAACGATGCCCGTCCGATCCGCCAATACCAGGAGATCGCTTCCACTGAGCCGCTGGATATCGTACGAAGCATCCTGAATGGTCGCCTCGTCGCGCGTGGTCATCAGGGCACGCACGTTAGGCAGATTAGCGATGAGCGAGCCCGAGCGCGTCAGGGCGAGGTCTCTTTGCTGCTCGAAGCTTTTGTAAGTATTGACGGAATTGCGCAGGTCGTCCCGGATCGATTCGCGCACACGGCTTTGCACGCTGTAACGGACAATCAAGAGCGTGGCGGTAGTGAGTCCCGTGGTGATCGCCAGTAGGGAGAGGAGAAACTTCGTTCGCAGCTTGAAATTTCTCAAAAAGAAACCATTTCGGCACGGGCGGCCCAGCCCGACCGTTTCTCGCGCAGCAACAGTCGGGACGCCTTCGCCCATTCAAAAACGTAGCATTGCACCAGTCCGGGAAGGGTTCTTGCGGCCGATCAGTTGTCCGCCGTCAAAGAGCTAGCGGCTTTCCACGAATCTGGGTCCACCAATTGCAAGCTCAACTTGCTGAGCTTTCCACTCGCGAGCGACGGGTGAATGTAGAAAACACCAGCCATGCCATCGGCCCGGTCGCTGTGCTCAAGGCCGTTCATGAAGTGGTCATGGAAATGCGACAAGTAGAAAAAAGAGCTGATCAGGAGGGAAATGGGAATGTCTTTTGGAAGATGGGCGAATTACGCTCGGCCAACCGGGTCTGCGAGCCGTAAGTGCCCGTGATCCTTTTCGTAGCAAACAGGGGAAAATGGCTTTCAGGCCGGCAACGTTAGTGCTCTCTTTCGGTTAGAGCCGTTTCATCTGCAGTCGCCCGGTGTGAGAGCCTGTGCGCGCGCCGGTTCTGTGGCAGAATGCGCTCGTGCTCCAATCACTAACCGAGCGCAAGGAATGGAAGTTCTTTGGCGTCCTGCCGAAGGCCGACGCTGGCCTCGCCGCCGCTTGGTGGGCAGTCCTCCTGCTAAGAGGGATTCTGCCGGCGGCGTTCGCGATTGCCATGGGCGTGCTCGTCGGCGCCGTGCAGCGCGGCGATCGTCTCACCGGTCCACTCGCGTTCGCCGGTGCGATCTTCGTGTTGCTTCAGGTGCTTAGTCCGATTCATCAGGCGGTCGGCGCCAACCTCGGTGACCGCACTGCCGCATGGCTATACGACCGGCTCACCGAGGCCTGCGTGCGTCCGCCGGGCATGGGGCACCTCGAGGATCCGACACTCACCAGCGACCTC
>WNGH01004183.1_pt1 | contig 13780 bp, 7 predicted proteins | sample 5400631 | NCBI WGS metagenome assembly WNGH01 (sample SAMN13153373, study PRJNA577476) | soil metagenome | isolation source: 115 cm soil or saprolite under Garry oak tree replicate 1 | place: USA:California | collected 2016-06-15
ATAGGTGACTGTTGAAAAAGCGATGGAACTTGGTTCGGAGTCTCGCCCTTCGGACGGTTGCTGCGCGCAGCCGCGTAAACGCGGAACTCCAAACAGGGCTCCCGCTGTGTCATTTCGGCGCTTCTTGGCCTTTCCAGCCTAAGCGAAGAAAACTGCTGCAGTCTGTGAAAAACATGCTATCCTTTCCGCCCTATGGCTATCCTAAAGAAAAATGCATTCTCCCGTCGTGTTCCTGACCTGGTAACTGAGGAGCTGGTTGCTGTCCTCTCCCGACGTTCTTCTTTTGAGTTTAAGCAGCTTTTCGACATCGTGCACGAGAACCTTCGGGCTCGGAACGCTGCGAGCGGCGGCGAAGAAATGCTGCGCCTGCGAGCTTACGAGAAATTGCAGAATCTCGTGGCACGAGGCGCGGTCAAGAAGAATGGCAAGAAGTACAAGGGCTTGCCGTCGGCTTTGGCCAACGCGATTGCCCAGCAGAATGGTAATCTCGCCGGCGTAAGGTAGGCCGACCTTTGACACGAATTGGCTTCAGGCCAGGTTCCCGGATGCTGCGCGAATATTTGCCGGTTCTCCTGCAAATCCTCGTCGCGATGCTGTTTGCGGTTTCCGCTCTGCTCGTCAGCGTATTGGTAGGCAAGAGTGGAAAGCGCACCCGAGCCAAAGATTTACCCTACGAGTGCGGAATGATTCCGCAGGGGGAACGGTTGCCGCGCTTCAGCGTGAAGTTCTATCTTGTGGCGATGCTTTTTATCCTGTTCGACATCGAGATCGTGTTCATGTATCCGTGGGCAGTTGTTTACCGCGATGCAATCAAACAGAGCAGCGTCATTTTTTGGAGCATGCTCAGTTTCATCACGATTCTGATGGTGGGCTACATTTACGCGCTCAAGAAGGGCGCCCTCGATTTCAAAAAGTAAGTTTTACCTTCTTGCTCATGCTGTGCAGGGCTCGGAACATAGACCTTGAGGTCTGTACGCCCAGCGGAGTTGCACTCCGCTGAGACCGTGCCAACGCAGAACGCTTTCGGGGCTGGGCGCACAGGCTTTAAGCCCATGTTCCGATCGCCACAGCTTTTGCCGCTTACGCTGCTGTTGAGCGGCCTTCTTTGGCTATTCACTACGACCGGCGGACGGCAGATCTTTGTTAAGGAGGTGCTCGGTAGCGCCTATGATTCGCAGGCAGAACATTTTCTGCGAGGCGATGTGGACGTCGATGTGGAGGCGATCGGGCATGAAGCAATGATCGTGAACGGTAAGGTGCGCATGTACTTTGGCCCGTTTCCGGCGCTGCTCCGTATTCCACTAAATTTCGTTTACCCAGCGGGACACGGGAAATGGTCGCGGATTTCAGGATTTTGCGCAGGCATCATCGCGCTGTTCGCTTTCGCCGGTCTGGTGCGCATGGCGTTGAAATCGTCCCCGCTTTCATCGCGTGCTCGCAATTGGCTTGGCAACGCGTGCGTGATCGGGTTCGCATTCGGCTCACCGTTGCTTTTGCTGCTTGGGAATCTTTCCATCTATGATGAAGCGATTATCTGGGGACTGGCCCTGTCGTTGGGCGCGATCTTTTTCGTTTTCCGCTCGCGAAAGGCCGAGGGTGGGTTCCTGACGCGCGCACTGCTGGGATTCTCGCTCTGTGCCGGCGGCGCTCTGCTCTCCCGAGTGACGTTTGGTGCGCCGTTTATCCTGATCGCGCCGTTACTTGTTCTTGGGCTGCCGCGCGATAATCGAGTAACTAATCTCACGGCGCTGGTTCTCCCGTTTGGGGCGGCACTCATCTTTTACATTTGGCTAAACTACGCAAGATTCGGCAGCCTCACCGGAGTGAACTACTACGACTACTACATCAACACGGTTCATAGCAAGTTTGCCCATAAATTTGGAGTGTTCAGCCCGCGCCGGATACTCCACAGTTTTGCTGACTATTTCGGTGTGCGCTTCCCAAGCCTCGAACGTGAACCGCCTTTCCTAGCGGCAGACCGCCATTTCTATGATTATCCCTCGCTATATTCCAACGACTTCAGCGAGGTATATATCCCTCTTCTGTGGTGTTCTGGTTGGCTTGTCTTCGGCGCCATCATGGGAATTACATGTCTGGTTCGACGCGAAGGCGCAGACGCATTCGAGCGCAGCGCGGCTACGGCTCTCTTTGCCCAATTTCTTTGTATCTTATCGTTTTTTGCGCTCGCCCAGCGTTACGCTGCTGATCTCTATCCTTTCCTAATCGTCTGCCTCATTATCTTCCTCCGCTCGGGCAGCATGGCCTTAGTCCGGTCACGCCATGTAATTATCGGACTCGTCTGTCTCTCGATCACCGTGAACTCGCTTGCGACGGTTTCCTGGTTGATCGGTCCTGACCAAAACGTCCCGTCCGAGACTAGAGCTGCTTGGGAAAAACTCCTGGGACGGCATTCGTTTGAAAAGTGAAAGTGAGGATCATGATGACTCCCGAGAGGCGTGACACTGTCCGACAATTTTGGATCGCAGCCGGCCTTTCACTGTTCGCCGCGCTTGCCTTCTATTTTTCGACGAATGCCACGCTGCGCGATCTGGATTACACCAGCGAGATCGCTTCGGCTTTGCTACGTGGCGACCTGGGGCTTCGCGAAAAGCCGCCCGAGTGGCTCAACGAAATGATCCCGCACGGAGACAGATATTATTCAGCCTTTCCGCTGGGAGCAGTGCTTAGCATGGTTCCGATTGCCGTCCTGCAGAAAGCAGGTTTGATCCATAACTTTCCGGGACATGTCCTGGCAGCGCTCATTGCTGGTTTGTGCGTTTATTTCTTTTTTCAACTCGCGAAGGCATTCGGAGCCGATTACGCCAGCCACAAGAGCACGTCGTTAGCCCGTCGCATTTTGATGGCGCTGTTTCCAATTTTTGGAACCTGGACATGGTGTAATCTCGGATTCGGCGGCGCATGGCAAATCGCTCTCGGTCTGGCTCTCATGGGCCAAACCGCAGCGCTTTATTTTTCCCTGGTGCGGCCGTCTCCTTTCGTAGCTGGAGCGTTTTTCACTCTGGCTTTTGGCAATCGAACCGAGCTGCTGATCAGTCTGCCACTTTATCTTTATTTTCTTTGGCGTCAGCCAAATGGAAACGGATTCAGTTGGTTTCGCATTCGCGGGATCAAACGGGCGTTTCGGGAAAACAGACCAATGCTCATCCGCTTTCTCAGTGTGCCGGTAACGCTGGCGCTTCTGACCGCTGCTTATAACTTCGCGCGGTTCCATTCCATTTTCGATTTTGGCTATATTCACATCCCGGAAGTGCGCGACGAACCTTGGTACGAGCACGGACTGTTCTCGATCTACGCAATTCCGTGGAACATCTACACGATGGTGTTTCAAGGGTTCGAGAGCATTCAATACTTTCCGTACATCCAACCAAACGGGTTCGGCTGCTCAATCTTTCTTGCCAGCCCTTTTCTTTGCCTCCTTTTTCGCCAAGGCGGCAGATACAAGGTGACCGCATGGGCGGCGATCGCCATCTTGACGCTCGTCCTCTGGTGTCATGGCAACCCCGGAAGCTGGCAGTTTTCGTACCGCTACGCGATGATTCTCCTTCCCTGGATGTTTCTTCTGCTGGCAGGCAATGGCCCGGCAAAAATAACGGTCAGCGAGATTTTCCTTTTCGCCGTCTCAGTTGCGATCAATGCAACGGCCATGTGGCAATTCCTTTGGACTGACCAAATCCAGCCCTAGCGGCGTTCGCTGTTTGCAAGGAATTCATGAGCGGAGTCAAATGGCGGCGCGACCGGAGAATTGCAAAACGCAAAATTTTGCGTCGCGAGTATTTTTGGGGCAACCGGTCCTTCTACCTGCAGTCGAAAAAAGCTTTGGGGCACGTTTGACGGAAGAAATCGCCCGTTTAGGGTTTGCGCCTGTGTTGTCCGCTAAATTACAGAGAATTTGGGTATGCTTGCGCTGATTTATTTCGGATTGGCTATTTGTGTGGGCGATTTTTTTTGCCGGCGCTTTTACCGGTTCGAATCCGTCGCACACCGGTGTGCAGCGGCCATACTCTCAGGGCTGCTAATCAGCACGTGGTTTACATATCTGGCGGGACTGCTCTTCACTCGCGCCCGGCAGCCGCTCCTCTGGGGTAATCTCTTGTTCGCCATCGCATCGATCGCCGTCCTGTCGTGGAGCAAGTGGAAACACAAAGTCATAAAGCGCGCTCACGGCGAGAGTCGCAACACTTTTGCCGCCAGCACATACCTGCCACGGCCTAAGGGTTCAGGCATAGCTGACTGGCTACTTATAGCCGGATACGTGGTCCTCGTATCCTGGATGATGTTTGCCTCCTTCAATTCCAGCGGCAGCAAGCTGCAGATTTCCAACCCCGAGTACAGCGATTTCGGGCCAAACACTGCGATCATGCAGAGCTTCGCCGTGGGGCATAACTTTCCCACAGAATATCCGCATTTCTCAGGGGACCGCATCCGTTACCACTTCCTCTTCTACTTTCAGGCGGGAAATCTTGAATTTCTCGGGCTCAATCCGGTGTGGAGTCTTAACCTGCTAAGCATCGTCACGTTGGTGGCAATGCTCATATTGGCGATGACGCTCGGGGAGGTCGTTTTCAATTCCCGCGCGGTGGGGCGCCTGGGCTCTTTGCTGTTTTTCTTCTTCGGCTCGCTCTCCTACGTGTCCTTCCTTCAGAAACAAGGTTCAGTCCGAGCAGCGATTCAAGCCATCAGACAACGCGGCGATTTTCTTCCGAGCATCTTCCCGTATCGTGGAGACCAGTGGGGCACCTGGTCGCAGGTGACTTATCTCAACCAGCGCCATTTCGCCAGCGCGATAGGAATCCTGCTGCTCGTTCTGATTTTTCTGGTCATCCGCTACCGCATGCGACCACCGAAGCGGCCTAAAACCCCGCCTTCTCCTGAGCCGGTTGCGGCGCAGCCAAATCCGCCTCCTGAAATCGCAGCAGATTTCGGTTCCGAGCCCGCCACTCGGTCCGAAAACGTTTTAGAACCAAGAGGTGAGTTCGCCTCGGCTTCGGTCGCAACACAACCAAAAGAAGAAGTAGTCGTTCCTGCGGTTTCCGCAGATCAAACAACTTCCGCCTCCACCATCGCGACAGAACCAAAAGAAGAACTAGTCGTTCCGGCCGCGCGCTTTCGCGATACGTTGCCTGGTTTCATCTTTTCCGGCGTGCTGCTTGGTCTCCTGCCGATGTGGAACAGCGCAGTCTATATCGGCGCAGCCGCTGTTTTGGGACTGTTATTCATCCTGTTCCCACTGCGGCTGCAGATGCTGACGCTCGCGATCCCAGCAGGCCTAATCGCGCTGCCGCAGATGCTGTATCTCACTGGTGGAAGCGGAAGGACACCCATGCCGCGTCTTCTTCATTGGGGCTATACCATTGACCACCCCACGGCAGTGAACGTAGCGAAGTATCTTGGGTTCACCTTTGGCTTTAAGTGGCTGTTAATCGCCCTGGCGCTGGTTTTCGCGAATAGCCTGCAAAGGCGCCTGTTCCTGGCAGTTTCAAGTCTCCTGGCGGTTGCCTTTTGTTTCCAGTTCACGATTGAGGCACTCGCCAACCAAAAGTTTATACACACTTGGACAATCGTCGCGAACCTGTTCGTCGCCTTCGGTCTCTGGCGTCTATGGCGTCTCTCATTGGCCGGGACTACGGTGCCTGGGAAATTCGTTGCGACTATTCTGTTCCTGCTAGTCATTCCGGGCGGCGTCATCGATTTCTTTCCCATTCACAATACCGGCTGGAGCGAAGTAACGTATCGGAATGACCCATTGATCGACTGGCTGAAAAAAAATACAACGCCGCGGGATATCTTTCTAACGGATCGATTTGTTAATCATCCTATCCTGATGGCTGGGCGGCGGGTCTTCTATGGCTGGCCGTACTATTCGTGGGGAGCCGGTTACGACGCTGCTAAGCGCGACAGGGTCTATACTGAACTCTTCGAGAGCAAGGACCCTTGGAAAGTGTACCATCTCTTGAAAGCGAACGGCATTAGCTACGTAGCATACGATAACGCTGTTCGCCAGGCTCAGTTTATCAGGCGACCAAATCAAGAGTTATACGCGACTTATTTTCCGAAGGTATACGATGCCACTCAGTACAACGGGATGATTATTTACAAGGTGCCTGACACACCGCCGCCCAAGCTCAGTTCCCTGCCTGAGAGTGTCAGCAACATGTTTGAAGGCGGCAAGGGAACAGGGAAAGGAGAATTTGATTTGCCGGCTGGAATTGCTGTTGATGGCAACGGGAATGTTTTGGTCTCCGACACCAACAATAGGCGAATCGAAAAGTTCTCGCCTACGGGTGCGTTTCTAGGCATCATGGGGCAGGGAGAACTAGCAGCACCCAACGGCATTGCTGTTGATTACAATGGCAATATCTATGTGGCGGACGCTGGCAATCACCATGTGCAAAAGTTGGCCCCTAACGGCACATTCATCGCGGAGTGGAAAGGCCCGGACGCCGGATTTTACGGACCGCGCCGCATCACGATTGGACCGGATGACTCCATCTACGTCGTTGATCAGGGCCGTACGCGAATTGTTAAGTTCAACCCCAACGGAGAGGTGTTGACCGTCTGGGGCAGCAAAGGGAATGGCGACGGCCAGTTTGACGACCCTGCCTCGGTCGCGGTTGATCCCGCTACTAGTAAAGTTTACGTGGCCGATCCACGTAACGGTCGGATACAGGTCTTTGACTCGGATGGGAAGTTTTTAACCAAATGGCTAATTGCTGAGTGGAGAGGAAAGCCATATGGCTTTGAAGACTTGGCTATAGATTCGAAGGCGGGCCGATTATACGCATCAAGCACCAATATAAATGCAGTGTTCATTTTTGACTTGAATGGCAATAGGATTGGCAGTTTGACGCCAAAGCCACCGGATCAACTCGAAGGCCCATCAGCGCTCGCTTTGACAGATAGGAAGCTCTATGTCGTGAACATGTTCGGCGACCACGTGAGCGTCATCGATCTGTAAACGGCCAGAATTCATCTCACAAATGGCGCTTGTCATGTTGAGCCCTGTGATTTCACTCTGATCTGGTTACGGTGTGCGATCGTTCCAAAATTGAGCTGAGATCCTTCGCTTCGCTCAGAATGACATTAAGGCTATGAAGTTAGCTCTGAGGAAATCGCAGCTTTCTACACCGAGGATCATTCTCCTCGGATTGTCAGTCATTAGTCTGGCGATTTGCGCTTCATCTGGGGCGGCGCACTACCGGAAGGCCACTTGGGGAGACCCGTGGCAACCGATCGGCTGGCTGCTTAGCATGCTCTTTTTGCTGGCGGCCTTTTTCCCCGGCCGCGAACGGCCCGCAACCGGGTTCAAATCTCTAATAAAATTAAAAACAGCGTTCTTTCTGTTCTGGATTCTCTTCTTCGTAGTGTCGCACCTTTGGAACTTTCGCACCGCGCCTTGGAACGGAGATGCGCTTTTTGACGAGTCCGGTTGGGATCTCTGGTACTTGAAAACATATGTCATTGGGCACCCATACCAGGCAGCATGGTTTCATTTCCCTATCTCGCGAGAAACCCTGTTTCATTACTATGTGTGGGGCTTTCTCAAGTTATTCGGCTTTAACATCCTGGCGTACCAGGCAGCGCTATTTTGCATCTGGCTAACTACATTTGTATTCACAATTCTATTAGTTGACCTGCTCTTTGAGTCTTACGTCGTCACCTCCGTCGCAGCGCTGATTCTCAATTTCCTCCCGTTCGCGTTCATTTACACGTTTGCCGGCTACCGCTACCCGATGGCCACGGCCCTGTCGATAACGTCGCTCTACTTTCTTTATGCAGGATTCAAAAACGAGTCGGCTTCTTGCGTTTCTCTAGGCGGCGTCACCGCAGGGCTTTGTCTGGCCAGCTCGATATCCGGGAAGCAATATCTCCTGGCGCTTGCGATTGCTGCGCCGCTTTACGCTCTGTTTTATTGGCGGAGCCTGAAACAAACCGCCACTTGGAGCTCGCTGGCGTTGGTAGTGTATGGCTTTCTCGCGAGCGCCGCCACAATCCTCCTTTATGTCGTCTTTAACCGCGAAAATTACACTTACTACGAATCCAGCTTTCTTCGCGATTTCTGGCATGCGATGCAGTCAACTCCATTTCCGCATGGCATAACGCCGTTTACCAAGCAGCTTTACGACTGCTTCTTCACTATACCTGGTCCTCGCTTCTTTATTCCCGATGTATTGCCTATTCCGCTGCCATATTACTGGCTCTTAGTGCCCGGCTTTGTGCTGGCGCTTTGGCAGAAGCGGTTTGAAATCGTGCTGCTGGCCATAATTCCAGTTGCGGGCGCATTTATCGCCAGATCCATAGAGAACCGCCTGCTTCTGCCAATTCCATTCTGGATAATCCTGATGAGCTTCACGTTTGCCGGGCTATTGAAGCTGCGGCCATGGCCAAGCGTTCAAATTGTTCTTGGTGCTGTGGCAATGTTGATACTGCTAGACGGCCTGGTACCATCCGTTCGCTACATTTACAGCAAAACCAAAAATCCATTCGGGATCCGCTACTACGCACAAGGGGAGGTGGCTGTCTCGCGTTTCTTAAAACATGTTGTTGCTGGTCAAGAACATCCCGCTTCTCCCCACTTGGAGCGCGACGAGTTCAATCGGATTAAAGGAATGCCCGATCCTCCCTATGAAACGTTGATCTGCGAGAGGGATGCTTATTCCATCATCCATCTGTTTTTGCATGATTACGATGACGGCAAAATCCTGTCTTTTTGTGCCGAGTATCCCTTCGAGATTGTCCAGACCGAGCAAGATGTATGGAACTCGAATAAACGAACCATTGCGAGTTATGCTCGCAGTAACAAAGATTTGAAGCTGATCTGGGAACGCCACCCGAAGACGGAGAGAATAATCAATATATTCCAGTCACTCCGCGACCTTGGAACGGAGGATTCGCTTTCATATTCCTTTGAGGGAAGAGTAAGGACATTTTACGTGTTGAACATCCCTAACAAGAACATTCAACAGTTTCAGCGACGTGTGAGCGCGTTACCCGCCACTCCTCAGCCCGGTTCCCCGCCTGTAGATGTGACTAACAGGTTTGAAGGCGGCAGGGGAACCGGGAAAGGAGAATTGGATTCCCCGACTGGAATTGCGGTTGATCCCAACGGAGACATTCTGGTGGCCGATACTGGTAACGGGCGCATCGAAAAATTCTCGCCAAACGGCAGTTTCGCTGCGAGCATAAAGCAATTTGAAGCGCCGAGTGGAATCGCAATTGATCGCGCGGGCAACATTTACGTCGCGGAGATAGGCTCCAAGCACCGCGTTCAGAAACTCGGACCTGATGGTAGGTTCATCGCTGAGTGGGCGCCTGGGTTATATGGGCCGCGAAAGATCGCTATTGGTCCTGACGACTCGGTCTATGTCGTCGATTCAGGTCGCAATCGCATTGTGAAGTTCAGTCCCGATGGTCAGGTTCTTGCGAGTTTGGGCAGCGAGGGAAGTGGCGATGGGCGGTTCAGAGGAGTTAGTTCGGTGGCGGTCGATTCTATCAACAATAGAGTGTACGTGGCCGATCCGATAAACAGCCGCATCCAGGTCTTTGATTCAAACGGGAAGTTTCTGACCAAATGGTCAGTGCCCGAATGGCGAGAGGCGCTAGGCTATGAAGATTTGGCCATCGATTCGCACACGGGCCGGTTATACGCCTCGAGCGTACACACGAACGCCGTTTTTGTTTTTGATTTGAACGGAACCAGGATTGGCAGTTTGATGCCAAAGCCACCGGATAAACTCGAAGAGCCATCAGCTCTGGCTTTGTTTGATCGAAAGCTCTATGTGCTGAACATGGCTGGCAATCGTGTGAGCGTCATCGATTTGTAAAAGTACTAGTCTATCTATCCGATAACACCTATTGCTCGGGCCCCATTTTATTCTAAATAAGAGGTAAGCAGGTATGCTAGCTTTGATTTATCTGGGATTAGCGATTGCCTTGGGCGACCTTCTTTGCCGGCGCTTTTACCGGTTTGTATCCGTGCCTCACCGCTGTGCAGCAGCCATACTGGTTGGCATCTTGCTCAGCACATGGATCACGTATTGGGCTGGCCTGGCCTTTGCCCATACAAGTGAACCTTTGCTGTTTTCCGAGCTCCTGTTTTTCGTGATTGCGCCTGGCGCAATCTTCTGGCTGTCCAGAAAGGCTCCAAAAGCGGGCATGATTGCGCCGCCTCCGCGGGGATCGCCGAGGTGGGACTGGATTGCGCTAGGAGCACTGTTTGCTGCGGCGTGCATCCTGCTGGTCGGAACACTTTATGTCAACAAGCAGGGCCAGCTGCGCGTCTCCGCGGCTGAGATCGGGGATTCGGCTCCACAATTGTCCATTGCTCAAACTTTCGCCCTTGGTCAGAGCTTCCCGACGGAGCTCCCGCAAACGCTAGCCCATAGAGCTAGGTATCAGTTTCTATTTTATCTTCAGGCCGGCAATCTGGAATTCCTTGGACTAAACTTGGCTTGGAGTGTGGATCTTCTTAGCGTGCTCGGCCTTACGAGCACGCTCGCACTAGTGATGGCACTCGGCGAACTGCTCTTCAACTCTCGTGTTGTAGGACGGCTGGGAGCCACCCTTTTCTTTTTCCACGGCTCCTTGCAGCGTGTAACTAATTTTCTTGCCACCGGGTACGCACATCGCCACGAAACTTGGGGATTTTGGAAGCAGATTGCCTTTGTTGACCAGCGACACGTGCCTTTCGCGACCGGGATATTCCTCCTTGTATTAATCTTCTCGGTTGATCAGTATCGTCGAAGGCCTTCGGCGGCCGGTGCCAGCTCCGATGACAACATAGCTTTGCGGGAACCGAAGCAAGCTACTAGCCAAAATCCGCTCAAGATAGGTTTCCCCTCAACATTTATCAGGAGCGCCCGGCCTGCACTGAGATCTGCAGAAGGTTTTGTATTCTCAGGGTTGCTGTTAGCTGCGTTGCCACTCTGGAACGCTCCTGTCTTCATAGCAGCCGCAGTGGTGCTGTGTTGTTTGTTTGTAGCTTATGGCTGCTGGCGCTTGTCGAGGTTAAAGACTCCAGCCATGTTAGGCCGAGTTCTAGGCGGCGCACTGACAGTTTGTATTATCGCCGCAGGAGTTATCGATGTGCTGGCTGTTTACGGTAGCTCCCGCATGGAGGTTAAGTATGACAAACAGCCGTTAGTGAAAGGACTCGTATTTCGGAATTCAGTGATTTACAAAATTTCGGATTCCCTCCGGCCAAGCATTGCACCTGAGGGTTCGCCAAAACTACCGGTCACAGCTTCTGAAGGCGGGCATGGCAGCGGAAAAGGTCAGTTTGACAATCCTCGCGCCCTTGCACTCGATACTGTGGGAAATATCTTTGTCGCCGATACCGGTAACGGGCGAATAGAGAAATTCTCGCCAAACGGAACCTTCGTTACCAGCATAGCAACTAGAGACCCGAATGGGATCGCAGTTGATCGCGCAGGCAACATTTACGTCGCGGAAATAGGCTCCAAGCATCGCGTTCAGAAACTCGGACTTGACGGGACTTTCATCGCTGAGTGGGCGCCTGGATTATATGGGCCGCGAAAGATCGCCATTGGCCCTGATGACTCGATTTATGTCGTCGATTCGGGTCGCAATCGAATCGTGAAGTTCAGTCCCCATGGCCAGGTCCTGGCGACCTGGGGCAGCGGCGGAAGTGGCAATGGACAGTTCAAAGGCCTTAGTTCGGTCGCGGTCGATCCTATCAACAACAAAGTGTACGTTGCCGATCCGATAAACAACCGCATACAGGTCTTCGATTCAAATGGGAAGTTTCTGAGCACATGGGCAGTGCCCGAATGGGGACAGGCGGTGGGCTTTGAGGACTTAGCCATCGATCCTGACAGAGGCCGCCTGTACGCGTCCAGCGCGCATCTGAGCAACATTCTCGTTTTTGATCTTCAGGGGAACAGACTCGGGACCTTAACGCCGACGCCGCCAGACAAACTGGATGGTCCATCGGCGCTCGCGCTGGCAAAAGACAAACTCTTTGTCCTGAACGCCGGTTCCGCGCGAGTATCTGTGATCGATTTGCAGAAGAGGTAATCGCAAGCATCTCAGATCGATTATATGCGCCTAACTGCCATATTCGACCGGTTAAAAACCGTTTGTAAAACGCAAACCGTTGGTGCCCACCAGCCGCCGCCCAAACAGCCATTGACTACGAACCAATTTCAACTGAACGCGGGACATTGCCGATGAAGGGGCGGCAAGCCACGACCAGACCCGCCTCGCGGCTGAGAATTCTGTGGGTATGTGCCATTGCAGGGGCGCTTCTTTTACAGATTTTGGCAGCCTTTCGGGGAGGATACGTCGGGCCGGACTATCCGTGGATCTTAGAGCGATTGCTTAATGGGTCCAAAATCTTCGATTTCTCTACTACCAGTCCGCCCACGTACTATCTGCTCGGTCATGCACTTTTTCTGCTTATCGGACGCAACAATGCTTTTCCAATCACGCTCTCAATCATCCAGGCGACGATCAATGCGCTAGCGTTGTGGTGGTTCTTTATTTACACAGAGCGCCGCTTTAGCTCCCCTTTCATTCATTTGGGTCTTGTCTTCTTGCTGACTTTTCTCCCGGTCCGAGTGATCCATGCGACAGTACTTGGCACAGACTGGACAACGATTCCTGCGTTTGTGCTGCTGCTCTTTTGCTTCGATAAATTTCTGCGTGACGAGACCTCGACTCCGTTGAACGCGACGCTTTTTGGTTTGGCGTTGGCTCTGGCAGTCTGGCTAAAATACAGCTTTATGGCGCTCATTCCCGCCGTCTTTCTTGTTCTCGGCGGAATCTGCATACGCCGCACATGGGAACCAAGACGTTTCCTCGCAATTTGCGCCTTGAGTCTGACGCTTCCCTCAGCGCTGGCGCTTCATAGTTTTTGGGCAAGCAGCCGTGTCCATGGCTACAACACCGAGAAGCATTGGATTCCGAAGGGCGGAGCGCCCGGTCAACCTGAGATGAACTATAGCGATCTGCTTGGCGTTAAGTCTGCCGATCTAGCTCTTTTCAAAGCCCCAGAGTACTGGAGGAGCCCCGACCATAGAGCACCGCAATACTCGCACGAGGATCTCAAGGTGGCACACAAACACAGCTACCTCGGTTTGTCGCATATGGGCGTTTTCACCGATACGATGAATCTTTTCCAGGTTTTACCCCGCTCTCAGAGCATCGGCCGTTACCTTATCCCAGACTTCAAGGTTCGTCGGCCATGGAAGACCCCGGTAATGCAAGCTTCGGTGTCGCTGGGTGCGCTCTGGACGGTGCTCGCTTTGATCGGCACGGCTTGGCTTGTTTTCCGCGCGGCGAAAGACCTCTACAAGGGGGAACTCGAGCGCGAGGACGTGCTCGCTTTCCTCGGAGGCGCGTATTTTCTCCTCATGTTTCTCCCAATTCCCTTCACTGACCAGAGCGCGGGTAAAGGTTATTGGACGCCTCGCCTCATCCTACCGCCGCTGTTATTCTTTTTCTGTGCCGGGTTCCTTCTCATCGACAGAAAAATTGCGGGCGCATCAAAGACAATTCCCTGCATTCTATTGGCTTTGGCCGTTACGCAGAGCGCGATCGGGATCGTCATGCTGGCAGGGATTGATCTGACAGAGCCGCCGGTGACCGCATTTGAAGGTGGGCAAGGAAGTGGAAAAGGTCAGTTTGACGACCCACGCGCCCTTGCAGTGGACACTGTGGGAAATATCTTTGTCGCCGATACAGATAACGGGCGTATCGAGAAATTCTCGCCAAAGGGCACTTTCGTTGCGAGCATAGAAAA
>WNGH01010004.1_pt1 | contig 13780 bp, 10 predicted proteins | sample 5400631 | NCBI WGS metagenome assembly WNGH01 (sample SAMN13153373, study PRJNA577476) | soil metagenome | isolation source: 115 cm soil or saprolite under Garry oak tree replicate 1 | place: USA:California | collected 2016-06-15
CACCACGAGTTCGCTGGCCAGCCGGATGAGGTCGATATCGCTCTCGTATTCGTTCCGGCGGGCCTCGACGAAGGCGGCCCGCTCGGCCTCGGGCAGCGCGGCGATCTTGTTGGCATAGACCGCGTTGACCGCGGCCTCCGCGCCCATCACCGCGATCTTCGCGGTGGGCAGCGCGAGCGTGGCGTCCGGGTCGAACCCTGGGCCGGCCATCGCGTACAGCCCGGCGCCGTAGGCCTTGCGGACCACGACACAGATCTTCGGTACCGTGGCCTCGCTGATCGCCGTGATCATCTTGGCGCCGTGCCGGATGATGCCCTGCTTCTCCACGGCCGCGCCGACCATGAAGCCGGGTACGTCGGCGAGGAACAGCAGCGGCACGTTGAACGCGTCGCACAGCTGTACGAACCGGGTCGCCTTGTCGGCCGAGTCGACGAACAGCACGCCGCCCTTGTGCAGCGAGTTGTTCGCGACGATGCCGACGGTACGGCCGGCCAGCCGGCCGAAGCCGACGCTGACCTCGCGCGCCCAGCGGTCCTGGACCTCGAAGTACTCCCCGCTGTCGAGCAGCCCGCGGACCAGCTTGCGCATGTCGAAGGCGCGCCGTTCGGAGTCGGGGATGACGGCGGCGAGGTCGGTCTCCGGCGCTTCTCCGGCCTCCGCCAGCGGCGGATCCTGCTGCCAGTTCGACGGCAGGTACGACAGGTAGCGGCGCACGACATCGAGCGCTTCGACCTCGGTACCACAGAGAAAATGCCCGACCCCCGACTCGCCGGTGTGTACCCGGGCGCCGCCCATCGCCTCCAGGGTGGTCTTCTCCCCGGTGACCATCTCGACCATGCGGTCCGAGCCGAGGTACATGCTGGCATTGCCGTCGACCATCGCCACGACGTCGCAGAACGCCGGGATGTAGGCGCCGCCGGCCGCGCTCGGCCCGAACAGCGCGCAGACCTGCGGGACCGAGCCGCTCGCGCGGACCTGGTTCCAGAAGATGCGGCCGGCGCCGCGCCGGCCGGGGAACAGGTCGACCTGGTCGGTGATCCGGGCGCCGGCCGAATCCACCAGATAGACCATGGGGCTACCGTTGGTGTAGGCGCGCTCGATGACCCTGATGATCTTTTCGACGGTACGGGCACCCCAGGAGCCGGCCTTGACCGTGGAGTCGTTGGCCATCAGGCAGACCGGCCGGTTCTGGATCCGGGCGATGCCGGTGATCACCCCGTCGGCGGGCAGCCCGTCGGCCAGCGCGTTGGCGTACCGCCCGTCCTCGACGAACGAGCCCTCGTCGACCAGCAGCGCGATCCGCTCGCGCGCGAAGAGCTTGCCCTTCGCGGCATTGGCGGCATGGTACTTCTCCGCCCCGCCGGCGAGTACCCGCTTGCGGAGCTGGGCCAGCGACTCCTCGTCGAGCGACACCGCGCCTCCCTGTGCGTACCGCCGATCCGACCTGAACGATCGTTAGGGTATCGCACTCCGGCCCGGTCCGCCCACGTGGCGTCTTGATCAAGCCGGAGGGCCAGCGCCCCTGGTGGGACGCTGGCCCTCGATGGTTGTGCGTGACGGTCAGCCGGCCGCCGTGCCGAGCAGGCCCAGGGCGTCGTGGGTCACGTTGACCGGGGTCTGGATCAGCAGATCGCCCTGGGTGCCGCCCAGGATGCCGAAGTTCCGGCTGGTACCGGCGCTCGACTGCGCGGACATGCGCTGCGCGGACCGGACGTCGGCCGACTCGTTGCTCGCGTCCGCCTTGGCCGCCTTGGTGGCCTTGTGCTGCGCGTGGGCCTTGGCCTTGTGCTGCCGCGCGCCGGCCACGTTGGCCGCCCCGCCGCCGCCGGCCAGGTTGGTCAGCGTGGTCGCGCCGGTCATGGTCCCGGCGCCGGTGCCGGTCGTGTACCCGCCGGTACCGGTACCGGTGCCGTAGCCACCGTTGCCCGTGCCCGTGCCGTAGCCACCGTTACCGGTCCCGGTGCCGTAGCCGCCGTTGCCCGCCCCGGCGCCGCAGGCAGCGTCGCCGGTACCGAGTACGGCGATCCCGTTGCCGCAGACCTCGATCAGGATCAAGAGAACCGGGATCACCTGGTTGCCCGAGCCGATGCCGAAGTTGTCCGAGGTACCGCCGGCCGCGCCGGCACCGGCGCCGCCGCCCGCGGTCGCGCCGTTCGCGCCGTGGCTGGCCGCCGAGGCGGTACCCAGCAGGCCGATCGAGTTGCCGGTGATGCTGATCGGCACCTGAACCGGGGCGTGGACCTGGTTGCCGCCCAGGATGCCGAAGTTGCCCGAAGAGGTACCGGTGGCGTTCGGCGACAGCATCGCCGAGCCGGCACCGGAGCCGGTCGCGGTCGCGTTCGCGGAGCCGAGCCCGCCGATCGCGTTGCCGGCGACGCTGACCGGCGCGAGCAGCGACACGCCGGCCTGGTTGCCCGAGCCGATGCCGAAGTTGTCCGAGGTGCTGCCCGCGGCTGCGGCGCCGCCGGCAGTACCGCTGGCACCGCCGTGGCTCGTCGCCGAGGCGCTACCCAGCAGGCCGATGGCATTGCCGGTGACGGAGATCGGCGCCTGGATGGGCGCCTGCACCTGGTTGCCGCCGAGGACACCGAAGTTGTCCGCGGTACTGGCGGCGTTGGCGGCCGCGCCGCCGATGAGCAGGAAGCCGGCGGAAAGAATACCGACCTTGAGCGACTTACGAACCCAAGTCTTCATTGTTGGCTATTTGCCTTTCGAGAATTTACTGAGTGTTGACTACGAATTGGCGCGGTGGTTCGTCACGCGGACCACCTGTCGACGCGCGCCCGTTGGGAAATGAAACCGACCCCGGTCGCTGCTCCACGCGTCCGCGGCGGCCGCGGACCGGGGCGGGGCCGCACCGGAAGGCGCGGCCGGTGACCATCGCTTAGTCGGGTGCGAAGGTCGGGGCGTCGGCCAGCAACAGCCGGACGACGGCCCCGGTCGCGCTCAGCCGCTCGTGCTCGGCCAGCTGGCCGGCTGCGACTGGCGCGGTGACGACGGCGTACCCGCCGGCGTCGTGCCCGGATCCCGACGCCATTGTCGAGATCCCCAGGATGTCCGAGCCCGGGTACGCCGGAACCGGCGCCCGCTCGGGAAGGTCCGGCACCTGGCGGGTGCCGGAGACGGCGGACCGGCCAGCGGCCCGAGCCGTCCAGGGACCGGTACCGGCCAACGGCCGGACCGAGGTGCTGGTGTGCGCCCTGCCCGGGGCAGCTCCCGCCGTACCCGCCGGGACAGCGCCGCCCGGCGCGGCGTGACAGATCACCCCTGCCGGTACCGCCTCCGAGCGCCCGGTAACTACCGGGGTCAGGAGGCCGGCAACCGGCGCGGTGACCAGGTCAGCCGGGCCGCGCAGCGGCCGGACCAGGTCGGAGACGGTCGAGAGCAGCGCGGACAGACGACCTGCCGCCGCACCGTTGCGGAGGCTGGCGGCCGGCCCACGCGCGGGCCCCACCGGGGTCACCTGGCTGGCGACAAGCGGGGTGGAATGCCCGGTCACCGACGCGGCGGCAGACCGCGCCCGGTAGTGAGCCGAGCGGGCGACTACTCCGGGTCGTTGCGCGGCGCCAGACGCCGCCGAGCCGGCGACTACTCCGGGTCGTTGCGCGGCGCCAGCCGCCGCCGAGCCGGAGTGGCCGGAGTGGCCGGAGTGGTCGTTCGAGGCGGGTGTGAGGACCTGGTCCAGGAGCGCGAGCGCCGGCCGGGTGGCCGGGTTGAGCACGGTCTCCGTGGTACCCGCCGGTGCCGAGGCGTGCGCCGCGGCGCTGGTGAGCAGCCAGATCCCACCCGCGAAGCCGGCGACGAGAAGGGTACGGGCGCTGACGCGCGCTACGGAACGGAACCGTTGCAGCGTCATATCCCGCCTTTCTCGCTTTCGCCATCTTCCTAGAAGAAAACGACGTAGCGGTCAGGCGGAAACGATCTGGGTACGGGGACCTGCCCGCAGGACGCCCGACGGAAGGGTACGGCCGACGATCCGCTCGGCCAGCCGGGCCGCCTCAATCAAGCGAGAAAGGTCGATGCCGGTATCGAGGCCCATGTCGTGCAACATGTGCACGACCTCCTCGGTGGCCACGTTGCCGGTCGCGCCCGGCGCGTACGGGCAGCCACCCAGGCCGCCGACGCTCGCGTCGAACTCGGTGATGCCGAGTTCGAGCGCGGTGAGGATGTTGGCCAGGCCGGTACCGCGGGTGTCGTGGAAGTGCAGCAGTACCGGCCGCTCCCGGGGTACCACGTCGAGCAGCTCGGTCACCCGGCGCGGGGTGGCCATGCCGGTGGTGTCCCCGAAGGCGAGCCGGTCCGCGCCGTCGGCGAGGACCCGTTCCACGATCCCGGCGACCCGTGCGGGCGGGACGTCGCCCGTGTACGGGCATCCGAAGCTGGTCGCCACGATGACCTCGACCGACCCGCCGGCGCCGTGTACGAGGTCGATCAGCGCGGTGATGTCGTCGAGCGACTCGGCGGTCGACCGGTTCAGGTTGGCTTTGTTGTGCACGTCGCTCGCCGAAACCACCACCTCCAGCTCGGTGAACCCGGCCGCGAGGGCGCGCTCGGCGCCTTTCAGGTTCGGCACGAGCGCCGAGTAACGGACATTCGGCGACTTGCTGGCCGCGGCCCACACGTCCGCGGCGTCGGCCATCTGCGGGATGGCCTTCGGGTGGACGAAGGACACCGCCTCGATCCGCGGTACTCCGGTCGCGGACAGCGCGTCGAGCAGCTCCACCTTGGCCGCCGTCGGTACCGGCACCTCGTTCTGCAGCCCGTCCCGAGGTCCGACCTCCCGGATCGAAACTCTCACGCCGGTTCCTCGCTACGCTCCGAACCGCCGCGAGGCTCGGCAATGCTGAGCCCATGGTTCACTCGCTGACGCTCGCTCACGCGCGCATCCGCCCCACGATGCCGGTGTCGTAGTCGCCGGACAGGAACTCCGGGTTCTCCAGCAGCTCGGCGAAGAACGGCAGGTTGCACTTGGGCCCGGCGATCTGGAACGCGGCAACGGCAGCCCGGGCACGCTCGATGACGGCCGCCCGGGAAGGCCCCGACACGATCAACTTGGCCATCAGCGAGTACACGGCCTCGGTGATCGGGTGCTCGACCTGCAGCCGGGTGTTCATCTCCAGGAAGAAGAACTCGCCGGTCGCCGGGTCGAGGAGGCATTCGACGGTACCGGCGTTGCGGTATCCGACGGCCTCGCCCGCGCGGACGGCGGCGGCGCACAGCCGCTCGCGCAACTGCGGCGACACCGCCGGAGACGGCGATTCCTCCAGTACCTTCTGGTTGCGCCGCTGCACCGAGCACTCCCGCTCGCCCAGCGCCACCACGCGCCCGTCGGCGCGGCCGAGGATCTGCACCTCGATGTGGCGTACCCGGGGGAAGTACCGCTCGATGAGTACCGACCCGTCGCCGAACATCCGCTCGGCGAACCCGCGGACCTTCGCGAACTCCGTGCGCAGCCCCGCCTCGTCGATCGCCGCGGCCATGCCCATGCCGCCGCCGCCGGCCGCCGCCTTGACCATGACGGGGTACCCGATCCGGATGGCCTCCGCCACCGCGGCTTCGATGGTCTCCGCGGGATCGGTGGTACCGGGCGCGACCGGTACCCCGGCGGCGGCCATCAGGTTCCTTGCGTTGATCTTGTCGCCCATCGCCTCGATCGCGCTCGCGTCCGGACCGACCCAGATCAGTCCCTGCTCGACGACCGCCCGCGCGAAGTCGGCATTCTCCGACAGGAAGCCGTACCCGGGATGGATCGCCTGTGCGCCCGTCGCCTTGGCTGCCGACAGGATCGCCTCGACATTCCGGTACGCCTGCGCCGGCCCGATCAGTACCGCCTCGTCGGCCTCCGCCACGAACGGCAGCCCGGCGTCGGCCTCGGAGTGCACGGCCACGGTACGGACGCCGAGCCGGCGCGCGGTACGGATGACCCGGCGGGCGATCTCTCCCCGGTTTGCGACGAGCAGCGAGTCGATCATCGGACGGCAGCCTCCTTAACGAACGTTAGATTAGCGCGCCGAGTGTGGCGGCCCGCAGCAGCTCGGCACGGCGCTCGCGATCCACCTCGCCGCCGAGGAACGGGGTCGAGTTCATCAGGCCGAACGCGGCGTGCGCGAGGACCCGCGCCTCGGGGGCGGTCAACTCCGGCCGCAGCGCGGTGAGCACGTCGACCCAGACCTCCACGTAGAGCCGCTGCAACCGGCGGATCTGCCGGCGGGACTCCTCGGGCAGCCGGTCGAGCTCGTGCAGCTGCAGCGCGATCACCGCCGGGTTGGCCAGTGCGAACGCGACGTGGAACTCGACCAGCGACTCCAGCGCGGCCTTCGGCGCGTCGGCGTGCGCGGCGACCCGGACCCGGCCGCCCTCCAGCAGCCGCTCGCTCACCGGCGCCAGCGCGGCGACCAGCATCGCCTCCTTGCCGGCGAAGTGGTGGTACAGGGCCGGACCGGTGACCCCGGCGGCCGCGCCGATGTCGTCCATCGAGACGCCGTGGTACCCGCGGGAAGCGAACAGCCCGACAGCGATCTCCAGGATCTCGTCGCGGCGGCTGCGGCGCCGTACCCGGTCCTCGTCCACCGTCACCCGGCCAGCCTAACGGCGCGTCAAGGTCAGCCGCCGGCCCCCGTTACGGACATCACTCGCTGTCGGGCAGGCCGTGCGCGGCCCGTACCGCGGCTGCTTCGGTCTGGCGGCCCTGAGCTGCCAGGGCGTCGGCGAGCAGGTCGGCCATCCGGCGCCGCGCCTCTTCGGTGTCCCCCTCCGGCAGCTCCGCCAGGGCCCGGCGCAGCGCCTGCTCCGCATCGGCGGCCTGCTCGGCCTGCAACAGCAGCTCGCCGCGCAGCGCCTCGCTGTGCGCCGCCTCGGCCCGCGCCCCGATGGAGCGGAACCGGGCGCCCGCGGCCGCGGCCCGAACCGCGCCGTCCCCGAGCCGGCCGTCGTGGGAGAGGATCTTTGCGCCGTCGTACCCGAGCATGCCGCGCTCCCACGCCGCGCCCGGCTCGTCGGCGGGCAGTTCGGCAGAGGCCAGGTCGGCCACCTCCAGGGCAGCGAGCGCACCGGGCAGGTCATGCGACCAGAGCAGCGCGCTGGCGTGCCTGCGCTGCGCGCGTACCGCATCGGTCGGTAGCTCGGCCCGCCGGTACCGCTGGGCGGCGATGGCGAACCGCGCGGCCGCCGCGGCGTCCCGGTCGAGCCGGTCGAGGATGTCCCCGATCTCCTCGGCCATCTGCCCGGCGCCGGCGAGGTTCTCCGTGGACAGGCAGTGCGCCTCGACGATCTCCAGTACGGCGATCGCGTCGTCCGGTTGCCCGAGCCGCACGTCGGCGGTCGCGAGCAGGTGCCGTACCGCATGCGCGTGCGGATCCCCCGCGGCGTCGAACCCGGCGACCGCCGCCTCGGCCGTCTCGGCGGCGTCGAGGACCTGCCCCGCGTTGAGGTACGCGATGGCGAGCTGGTGCCGGGCGGCGTTGGCGGCGGCCAGGTCCCCGGCAGCCGTGTCGGCGGCCACCGTCTCCGCCAGGTCCGGGATCGCGTCGGCCGCCCGGGCGGAACCGGCCAGCAACCCGGCCCGCTGCCGGCGGATCAGTCGCTCGAACTGGGTGTCGTCGACCGCCTCCAGCGCCTCGTCGTAGGCCGCCACGGCGCCCGGCTGGTCCTGCTGCGCCTCGGCCGCGAGGCCGAGGATCCAGCCCGCCCGCGCCAGCCCCTCCCGGAACCCGGCCGCCTTCGCCAGCCGCGCCGCCCCGGCCGCCGTCTCCTGGGACAGCTCGGCCTGGCCGGCCGCGGCGAGGTGCTGCGCGCGGTCGAGACTCAGCCGGATCGACACGTTCGGATCCGGGCTGTGCTGCGCGTACTCCTCGGCCCGGTCCAGCGTGGCCAGGCCCTCGTCGTGCCGGCCGACCGCGCCGTAGGCGGCGGACAGCGACATGAACGCGCCGGTCCGCCGGTCCAGCCCGCCGTGCGCAAGGACGTAGGTGGTGGCCTCCTCGACCAGCGGCAGGCCGGCCTCGCCCCGGTCGCTGACGCAGTAGCCGAGGCCGAGCCGGCCGCGCGCGATCTGCCGGCGCAGCTCGTCGCCCGCCTCGCCGTACAGGCCGATGGCGGAGCGCCAGGCCGTCTCGGCGGGCGCCAGGTCGCCGGAGTTGGCCGTCTCCAGGGCGTACCCGTCGGCGCGCCGGGCGCGTTGCAGTGCCGTCAACTCGGCCGCCGCGTACCGGTCGTCGAAGGCGTGCCAGTGCGCGTACGCGGTGGCGAACTCGCCCCGCCGGTAATGCCCCTCGGCCAGGTCCAGCAACTGGTCGGGGCCGGCGTCCGGGGCCACGGCCGGCTGCGCGGTCCGGCGCGGCGCCGGCGCCGGTCGCCGCGGCCGCGGAGGTACCAGCGCCAGCGCGCCCACGATCGGCTCCGCGTCGAGCACCGCGCGGACCCGTTCGGTCTGGTACCCGCTGCCGTTGCGGGCGTCGAAGCGCCCGGCCAGCTCCAGCGTGCGGGTAGCCAGCTCGGCTCCGAGGGCCGCGGCGGTCACCGGCGCGGCGGTGCGGGCGCCGTGCCCCGGCCGGTGCAGCCGGTGCCCGCCGGGGGCGCGGCCAAGCAGCAGCGCGGCCCGGCTGGCGAAGCGCAGCTCGGCGAGCGGCGAGGGTGCGACGTCCAGCCACGGCAGGTGCCGCTCGACGATCTCCAGGCCCCGTGCGGTGTTGCCGGTCACCGCGCAGAACCACACGTGGTCGCCGACCTCGAACATCGCGGCGACGCTGCCGCGCAGCCGCCGGTACGCCCGGCGGTGGGCGTCGCGCGCGTCGTCCAGCGCGCCGCTGCGCAGGTACGGTTCGAGCAGGTCGGTCAGGATGCCCTGCGGCTGTTCCGAGCAGGTCACACGCCCGTCGAGTACCGGCTCGGCCACCTGGACCGCCTCGTCGTACCGCCCGTGCCGGGTCAGCCACCGCACCCGCCGGCCCGGGTTGCAAGCCGCGCAGTCGGAGAGCTGGTCGCGCGGGCTGGTCAGCCAGCGGTCGTACCAGGACTGGGCGGCCGCCTCGTCCCCGACATGCCGGGCGACCACGTGCCGCAGCGAGTACACGGCGTGCGGGCTGTGCCCACCGGCCGCCCAGCGCCGCTCCATGTCGGCCAGCACGTCGTCCACCCGCGACAGCGGGGTGTCCGGTACCGCCAGCAGCGCGGTCACCGTGCTCTTGAACTGCCACATCAGGCTGAGCCGGCTGTCGGCGTACCCGTCCGGGTCGCGGTCGAACTCGGCCAGGCACCAGGTGAACGTGTCGACCGACTTGGCCGGTTCACCACCGTAGATGTAGCAGGTGGTGCCGGACAGCCGCGCCTGGAACGCCAGCTCCGGGTACCGGCCGGTGTCCGCCTCGGCGATCACCTGCTCGACGAGCGCCGTCCGGTTGGCCCCGAAGGGCAGCTCCTCTGCCTGGCGCAGAAGACTCCGCAGACGCTCCTCCGAGTACCTCATCGCGCGCTCACGGTACCGGCCCGTAGCCAGCGCCGTCCTCCCCTGATCGGCTGCGGTCAGTCCTGGAGTGGGCCCAGCATCGGGCGCTTGGGCTGCCGGTTGTCCCCGCTGGACCGGCCGGTGAGGCGGCGGCGCATCCAAGGTGCGAGGTGCTGGCGGACCCACTGCGCATCGTCCACCCGGCTGGCCGCCCAGGACCGCGCCGGCCCGGGTACCGGCGGATCCCACCACGCCGGGTCCGCCGCGAGGTCCAGCGTGGCGAGCACGTGCGCGGCGACCCGGCGGTGTCCGGACGGGTTGAGGTGCAGCCGGTCCACGCTCCAGAACAGCGGGTTGGCCAGCGCGTCGTCGGCCCACAGGTCGACCAGGCGGGCACCGTGCCGCTCAGCGACCTCGCGGACCACCGGGTTGAGCAGCCGCGCGCGGGCCTGGAAGACGTTGCGCCCGGGCAGCCGCAGGTTCGCCGGAGCGAACGTGAACAGCAGCAGGTCTGCGCCGGTCGCGCAGAGCTTGCCGGCCACCTCGTCGAGGCCCGCGGCCAGGCGCGGCGGGTCGAACCCGCGGCTCAGCGCGTCGTTGCCGCCGGCCGCGAAGCTCATCAGGTCGGGTCGCAGGTCGACCGCGACGGGTACCTGCTCCTCGGCGATCGGGGCGAGGAGCCGGCCGCGGATCGCCAGGTTGGCGTAGGCGAAGCCGGACACCTGCGCGGCCAGCCGTGCGGCCACGAGGTCCGCCCAGCCCCGGTAGTGCCCGGTCACCGGGTCCGGATCGTCCAGTCCTTCGGTGAAGCTGTCCCCCATCGCCAGGTAACTACGCCACGGCATCCGTCCTCCCCGCGGTATATCGCACGACCGGCCCGCTGTGCCGACCTAGGCTGCCGGGCATGCTGCGCATGTCCCGACTGCTCGTCCGCACGCTACGCGAAGATCCGGCGGACGCGGAGGTACCCAGCCACCGGCTGCTGACCCGGGCCGGCTACATCCGGCGGGTGGCGCCGGGCGGGTACCTCTGGCTGCCGCTCGGCAAGCTCGTGCTCGACCAGGTCACCCGGGTGGTCCGGGAGGAGATGGTCGCGCTCGGCGGGCAGGAGGTCTCGTTCCCGGCCCTGCTGCCGCGCGAGCCGTACCAGCGCAGTGGCCGGTGGGACGAGTACGGCGAGGACATCTTCCGGCTCACCGACCGGCGCGGTACCGGGTACCTGCTGGCGCCGACCCACGAGGAGCACTTCGCGCTGCTCGTACGCGACCTGTGCGGCTCGTACCGGGACTACCCGCCGATCCTGTTCCAGATGCAGACCAAGTACCGCGACGAGACCCGGCCGCGTGGCGGTCTGCTGCGCGGGCGCGAGTTCCTGATGAAGGACTCCTACTCCTTCGATCTCACCGACGCCGGACTGGCGGCGGCGTACGCCGCGCACCGCGCCGCGTACCAGCGGATCTTCGAGCGGTTCGGGCTGCGGTACACGGCCGTGGCGGCGATGTCCGGCCCGATGGGCGGCGCGGTGTCCGAGGAGTTCCTGGCCGAGACGCCGGTAGGCGAGGACACGTTCGTCGGCTGTCCCTCCTGTGGCTACGCGGCCAACGTCGAGGCGGTGACGACCGCACTGCCGCCGCCGCCGCCCGTCGAAGATCATCCGGCGCTGGAAATACTCGACACCCCGGACACGCCCACCATCGACACGCTGGTCGACCTGCTCAACACGACCGGCGCCGGCGGCCACACCGACTGGCGGGCCGCCGACACGCTCAAGAACGTCGTGCTGACCGTTGACGGCGAGATCGTCGTCATCGGCGTACCCGGTGACCGCGAGGTCGACCTCAAGCGCGCCGAGGCCGCCCTCTTCCCGGCCCGGGTAGCCATGTTCGAGGACTTCGCCTCCCGGCCCGACCTGGTCCGCGGGTACATCGGCCCGCAGGGTACGTGGAAGGCGCGCTACCTCGTCGACCCCCGCGTCGTACCCGGTACCGCCTGGGCCACCGGCGCCAACGAACCCGGCCGGCACGCGATCAACGTGGTCTGCGGCCGCGACTTCGTACCGGACGGCATCATCGAGGCGGCCACGGTCCGGGCCGGTGACCGGTGCCCCCGCTGCGGTACCGGCCTGGAACTGCGCCGGGGCGTGGAGGTCGGGCACATCTTCCAGCTCGGCCGCAGGTACGCCGACGTGTTCGGCCTCGACGCCCTCGGACCGGACGGCAAGCCGATCCGGGTGACCATGGGCTCCTACGGCATCGGCCTGACCCGCGCGGTGGCCACCATCGTCGAGCAGCACCACGACGAGCGCGGCCTGGTCTGGCCGGCCTCGATCGCCCCGGCGCACGTGCACCTCGTCCCACTGCGCGAGATGGACGCCGCGCTGGAACTCGGCGCCCAGCTCACCGCGGCCGACCTGCGGGTACTCGTCGACGACCGGCCCGGGCTGTCGGCCGGCGTCCGGCTCACCGACGCCGAGCTGCTCGGCATGCCACACACGGTCGTGCTCGGGCGCCGCTTCGCCGAGGGGTACGTGGAGCTGCGCGAGCGTGCGACCGGCACGCGCCGCGACATCCCGCTCGCCGACCTCGCCGACTTCGCCGGCTCGCTGGTGTAGGCCCCCGAACCGCCGGGTAGCACAAGGGCATGGCGGCACAGACGGTACAAGAGATCATGACGACCGACGTGGTGCGCATGCAGGTGGACACCACGCTGATTGAAGCTGCCCGGGTGATGCGCGACCGGGAGATCGGTGACGTGGTGGTGGTCGACAACGACCGGCTGGTCGGGGTGGTGACCGACCGGGACATCGTGGTCCGGGCGGTGGCCGACGGGCTCGCTCCGGACTCGACCACGCTGGGCGCCATCGTGAGCAAGGAACTGGTCACGGTACGGCCGGAGGACACCACCCTGGACGTGGCGCGGCTGATGCGCGACCGCGCGGTCCGCCGGGTACTGGTCTCTGACGACCAGGGACTCGTCGGCATCGTGTCGATCGGCGACCTCGCGGTCGACCTGGACCCCGAGTCGGTGCTCGGCGGGATCAGCGGTGCGGCACCCAACAACTGACGCGGTCAGCCCGCCAGCCCCTCGATCACCCGGGCGCCGGGCAGGTCGGCCAGGGCCTTTCCGGGCAGCACCAGCTTGCTGCCCCGCACGCCCGAACCGATGACCACTTCAGGGGTACCGGCAACCGCCGCGTCGACCAGCACCGGCCAGCCGGCGGGCAGCCCGATCGGGGTGATCCCGCCGTACGCCATACCGGTCTCGGCGACCGCGGTGTCCATCGGCGCGAAGCTGGCCTTGCGCACGTCGAGCTGGCGGCGGACCACGCCGTTGACGTCCGCGCGGGTGGTCGCGAGTACCAGGCAGGCGGCGTACCGGACCTGGCCTTCGCGCTTGCCGGCCACCACCACGCAGTTGGCGCTGACGTCCAGCCCGACCTGGTACGCCGCGCAGAACGCCGCGGTATCGGCCAGTTCGGGATCGATCTCGGCGACCTTGACCTCGTCGGCGCGCGGCCAACCGCGCAGCGCGGCGGCCACCGGCTCGGCGAGCAGATCCGGCCGGCGCAGCGCCGGTTCGGTCCGGAGGGTACCCATCACGGAAGCCATGGTGCCTCAGACAGGCAGATGCGACCACGAGGACGCCGGTGTTCACCTTCGCGTCCTACACAATCTGTGGCCGTTCTGGGACGCGGTGCAGCAAAGCACGCTGGGCCGGAGTGGGATCCGACTTCGAAAATGGCTTGCCACATAAGGCAATCCCGGCCTAAATTGGGTCTACACGTGAAGGGAGGTGGTCCAGACTTTGAGTAGTTATTGGACTGGTGAGGTGGCTGTCCGCTAGCCGCTGTCCTTCTGGACTCCGACTCGTCGAGACCGATTGACGTCGGTCTGGCGAATACCAGACAGCTACCCGACCCCCGGGGTGCCGGCTCAGTCCAACCGGCCCGCACACGTGCGGAGAAGCCCCGGGGGTCGTCAATTTCCCGATCAGTCCCACCGGTGCGCATTGGCCTCGCTGAGCGCGCCGGGCTCCTCTGGTACGACGCAGAACAGCAGGCCGGCCGGATCCTGCATGATCCACCAGCCCTCCACCTCGCGTACCCGCCGGGCGCCCAGCCGCTCCAGCCGCGCCACCTCCGCCGCCAGGTCGTCGGTGTGGATGTCCAGGTGTACCCGGCTCGCGTCCTCACCCAGCCGCTGGATCAGCAGCCCGACATCGGTACTCGGCAGGCTGCCGGTGTGGTACTCCGGGTACCGCTTCGCCCGCGTCAGCGGCCGGCCGGTCGCGCCCTGCCAGAAGGCCACTTCCCGATCGTGGTCGCCGGGCGCCACGTCG
>WNGH01005189.1_pt1 | contig 13779 bp, 13 predicted proteins | sample 5400631 | NCBI WGS metagenome assembly WNGH01 (sample SAMN13153373, study PRJNA577476) | soil metagenome | isolation source: 115 cm soil or saprolite under Garry oak tree replicate 1 | place: USA:California | collected 2016-06-15
CACCATCACCGAATGCGTCAGCTCAAGTGACAGCGTTTCATGCCCCAACAAAGACGCATCCGCACTATCGCCGACTTTCGACTCAGGACTTTCAAGCCCAATAGCCAACGGACAAACCTACTCGTACACCTTCAAAACAGCTGGAACGTACTTCTACTACTGTCAATTCCATAACTGGATGCAAGGTAAGGTCGTAGTATCTTAGACCCATCCCGAATTTCTACGCAGCATCCCTCTTTTTTTCTTCCTACGCGATGGTAAATATTTCTATACGTCACGAGACGGGTTCAGAAAACTCTCATTAGATTGATTTCTCGACTACTCGTCGCAGTACGCCTTCGGGCGAACACTTCGTCGCGCAATCCATCAATCGACAGGTGGGGCCCGCACCGTTACACGTGGATGGGATGAAGTTGGAGGAAGCTGATGACCATCAACACCGTTGCGATGGCAAGCCCTGCGATCAGCACTGCGGAGAGGGATCGAGGTTCATCTTTGAGATGTTGAAAGTACGCTGCCACAAAGAGGGCCTTAACACCTGCGAGGCCGATGAGCATCGTCACGATTAGATCCCTCGTGAGAAACCCTAGGCTTACGATTGATACCTCCCCGGCGGTAATCGCTACCAATAGTCCGAAGACCACAACATAACCAATGACTCTCATTGTCTACGCCATCCAATCATTACAAGCCCAGCAACGACGTGCACACCGTGTACTCCGGTTGTGATGTAGTAGCTTGTGGCGGCGAGAGGATAATTGGTGAATAAGCTGGTCGGAGCGACAGCGAGTTCCTGCCATTCGAGCGCCTTGTTGAACAGGAAGGTGGCGCCCAGCGCGAGTGTTCCGAGAAGGCTCAGTATCAGCCCGGTCCCGGACCTTGCTTTGGCCGAAACCAGGGCCATAACCGCCGTGAGGCTGCTGGTCAGAAGAATGAACGTGTTTATCGCCCCACGTTGGACGCTGAAAGTGTCGAAGGGAGGCCATGTCACGGTGTTGACTCTTACGAACATGTACGCTCCCAGAAGAACGCCGAAGAAGATGATTTCGGAGGCGAGGAAGGTCCAAACTCCCAGCCTCATCCGGGGAACCCTGGCGAAGGGACCGCTCTCCGCTCTATCCTCTTCTCCAATGAATTTTTCGTTGCCGAAGCCGTAGAGTCCGCAGAGCCCGACAGCGACACCTGGCAAGACGAGGAGATAGTTTGGCGGTGGGGGAAGCGCGGTTACTCCAAGGAAGAAGAGAAAAGCTGACGCGGCGATAACAATCGGCCACCGGCTCGAATGACTCGAATGACTGGCATGACCGTCAGGGATTGCAGTCCCTGCTGAGGGTCCGTTCCCAAAGTGGACAACCCCGTCTTCCGACACTGTAGGCACCTCTTCAAAATTGTTCAGGGGAGGCGGGGACGGCACCGACCATTCGAGAGTCGACCCCTCCCAAGGGTTAGGCCCGGCTGGAACACCTCGTCGGATGCTCAAGCCAAGGTTAGCGAGTAAGAGTAATTGGGCGAGACCAAAGATGAAACCTCCGATGGTGGCTAGGCTGTTGAGGGATCCCCATCCGGTGTCAGGGGTGTACGTGTAGACCCTTCTAGGCATGTCCAGGAGGAAGCGAGATCTTTGGGAACCAGTAGTACAAGCCACCAATGAGCCCCATGATTCCAGCCCCCACCATAATGTAGTGAAAGTGGGCTACCACGAAGTAGGTTCCTCTCAGCTGGGTGTCGAGGGCGATGGATGCTAGGAATACCCCGGTTATTCCCCCTATTACGAAGAGAGCGATGGCGCCGATGGCGAAGAGAACCGGAGTCTTCAGCCGAATCTTCGCCCGGAAAAACGTCTCAATCATCGAGATGGTTATGACATCAAACGGCAGAGAAACGGCAATCGTCGTGACCGTAAACAACTGGGTGGTGAGAGGGCTTACACCAGTAATGAACATGTGATGCCCCCATACGATGAAACTGATGACAGCAGCTGCGATGATTGACATGCTGACATACTTGGCTCCGTAGAGGGGCCTCCGCGTGAATGTTGGAAGTATCTCCCCAATGACCCCTACGGCAGGAAAGAGGACAATGTACACCTCAGGATGCCCAAAGAACCAGAACACGTTGTCCCAGAGAAGTGAAGGAATATTCCCGTTCTGGGCCGACGTAAGGTAGACAAGTCTAGCCGGGAACGTCCGGTCCGCGAAGAGCAATATCAAGCCCGCTAGAAGCGAGGGAAAAGCGTAGAGCATCATGAAAACAGTGATTAGCATCGCCCAGGGAAACATCGACATGTGCTTGAACTTCAACCCAGGAGCACGCATCTTGAACATCGTAACTATGAAGTTGACAGAGCCCATTGTGATGGACGCCACTAGAAGGGCCAACGCTCCTACAGCTACGTTGAGCCCTGCAGATGCGCATAACGGGTCATTGCATGCCGTCTGGGGAGAGTAGAGGGTCCACCCGGTATCAGGGCCTCCCTGAACGAAGCTGAGAATCATTCCGAAACCTCCGAAGAGGTAGAACCAGTAGCTCATCGCGTTCAGCCTTGGAAAAGCGAGGTCCCGTGCGCCGATTTGCAGAGGTATGAAGTAATTGGCGAGTCCAATCGCCAACGGCGACAAGACCCAGAGAATCATCAAAAGCCCATGTACTGTTACGAACTCGTTGTAGACGGTGCCCTGGAGTAGCGTGTTGCTGGGCGCGGATAGTTGGGCGCGTATAGTAAGGGCCAGAGACCCCGCGATGAAGAAGAAGAGGAGGGATGTTACTATGTAGAGAATGCCCACGTCCTTGTGATTAGTTGTGTATAGCCACCTTTTAGCCGAATATCGCGAGGTCAGCACCAGAGCCGCCCCGAACTAGCAGCCCGCGCTTGGGGAGCAGAAACCCTGAAAGTGGCCCAGGCTAACCACAGTTACTTTCGCAGTCATGAAAGCATGACCGACGCCGCACAACTCAAAGCAGCGGGCTAAGTGGGACCCCTCGGTGTTCGCGATGAACCACAATTTGTTTGTGAGTCCTGGAATTGCATCCTTCTTCGCTCGAAAGTCGTCAATACCAAAGCTGTGGAATACGTCTTTACTAGATATTACTAGAACGACCATTCGGCCGCTAGGAATAGTCAGATTCTGGTTCAGGAACGCCCCGTTCGGGTAGGAGAAGTTCCAGCCGAAACGATAAGCACTGACTTGTATGTACAGGCACTGGCCAGGATTGGAAGGAAGCGCGCACTGGGAGGGTATGGTATTGATCTGATTGTTCACGGCAAGGGTTCCGAATATGAGTACACCGATTACGATCGATGACAGGCCCACAGAGATTATGGCCGTCCTCAAGTGGCCCCGACTCTCGGGCATCTTTCCAAGCCTAGGAGCGTCATCTGGATCCGGCTCGGCCCCCTTCGCCCGATACCTAATGATTAGGTAGGCCATGAGAGCGAAGACGACTACTCCCACAAGGATTGCGAGCGTAGCAAAGGTGTTGAAAAGCTGCGCAAACAGATCTGCTGTGTTTGATGGTGCGACCATTGGAGTACGGACCTAGTTTTTCCTCCGACGGGATGTCGTTTTTAAAAGCTTACGCACTAGCTATATCCATTCTTCGATCCAGAGTTCTCCTATCAGGAGAGTCCCAGAAACCGCTAGGCCCCCAGGGGCTGCGACCGGACCCTCTCTAGGCTCCGGTTCTTGACAAACATGGCATTGACAAGAACGAATGCAAAAACTCCTGAGGCAAGGCCCAGATGAGCAGCCGTTACGGCCGCGTTCAGCTCGGTCCGAACTGTGACCATTCCCAACAACACCTGTGCTAGGAGGAGAACAAGGCTGGTCGTAGAAAAGAAGAGGATGCTCCGCTCCTCCCGGTACCGGAGGATTGCAACCAGCCATGTCGTTGTTACGAACAAGGTCACAACGAGGGCAAAGAGGCGATGAGTATACTCGACCAAAACATGGCCTGTCAGTGCTGGGATCAGCTGGCCATTGCACGTTGGCCAGTCGGGACAGGCGAGACCCGACCCGCTTGCGCTAACATAGCCCCCTATTACGATCAATATGTAGGTGGAGATGACCGAACTGTAGGCGAAGAGTCGGAGATATCGCATGCGCTGGCTCCCGAACTGCCCTCCGGTCATAGGCTTGAAACCCGAGGTCCATCCCCCAGTAGCGAGCCCGACCTCGAGACAGCGATTATGAACCTTTGTCCTCCAGGTCACCTTCAAGTGTTCCGAGCATTAAGAGGGGGCGAGCGCGGCGTCCGCCATTTCCGCAAGTAGTTTTTCGGGGTCACGACTCTTCACAACGCTACTCGAAACGAGGACACCTTGAGAACCGAGCTGGAGGGCTTTTGCTACGTCTTCTGGGGAACTGACCCCTGCCCCGCAAAGAATGAGAACTAAAGGGTTCACACTCCTAATCCTCTTGACAGTACTTGTAATCAGCTCGGGCTGCGCCTTTGAGACAGCGACCCCAGTTCCAATCAACTCCGGGGGCTCGATCGCGATCATGTCAGGATTCAGCGAGGCTGTCGCTGCACTCACTCCTGAACTGTTGGCGCAGACCAGGGTCAGAAGGCCTGAGCCTTGGGCGAAGCCGATGGCCTCCTCGATCTCGGATATCTTGATCCTTCTCTCTGAATGGTTGAGAAGAGTCCCGGCAGCCCCGGCAGACTTCACCGCTTCCGCTAGAACGTGGCCTGTGTAGGCGCCAGGTTTCACCGGGTCGATATGCTGGCTGAACACAAGGACTTCTGCCGACTCGGCAACCTGTTTTATGTCGCTAAACTGGGGTGACACGGCTATCTGGATTCCCTTGTCCTGAGAAACCTTTCCCGCGATTTTCGCCAGCTCTACGCTTTTCTTTCCCGTTGCTTCCAGGTAGGTCTTGAAATTGATAACAAGAAGAGGGCCGCTTAGGGTTCTGATTGGACTTTGCCCCCTGGAGTCAAACCCTCTCACGCTGGCCAGCCTTCCCGACCAGTCCTTCAAATTCTGCGACCAAATCTTTGTTGCCCAGGTACGTGGGAACTCGTTGGGCTATGCCCGTAGGCTCGACATCGAGAACGCTTCTGAAGCCAGTGCTCGCTTTTCCGCCAGCTTTCTCGGTGATGAACCCGACCGGGTTTGACTCGAACTGTAAACGGTATTTCCCGTCGGGCGCGTCTAGAAGAGACGGATAGGCGAAGAACCCTCCATTGTAAAGAACTTGGTTGTAGTCTCCCACGAAGGACCCTCCATAACGCATCTTTAGCCTCCTCTTCTCAAGCCTGTCCACAAACTCCCTCATCACGGGTGTCCACTTGTCCCGTGAGCCTCCGATTCCGTAAACTGTGGGCTTCGGGGGGAGACGGTGAACTTCGCCACTGCATAGAAATCTCTCAGTTCCTCTGCCTCTCCCAGCAGCCACGGAGAGGTAGATGCCGGCTTTGAGGGCCAAGACCGCCTCCACGTAGGGCCCGTAGAGGAAGTACATGGAAGAGAGAAGGCCCCTCCCCTTAGCGGGTAGTTTCCTGTCGTGGTAAACTCCCACAATCGTTCCTACCAAGTTGTTCGTCTTTATGTTCGACGAACCGTCTAGAGGGTCCAAGACAACGGAGAATTCTCCCTGATTCGCTGCAAGGGGTTTGTCCATCTCTTCTGACGCCACCTCGCTTACGAGGCCGCTCCTCAGCAGTTTCCTTGTGAGTAGCTCGTTTGACCAGACGTCTATTTCTGTCTGGGTTTCCCCGTAAATGTTTACGCCTTTGGTCACACCTAAGGCTCGGGGTATTTCCGCCACAATCTGCTGGCTCAAATCCGCTAGAAGCGAAACCAGTTTTCGAAAAGACTGGTCTTCCGACTCGAGCACATCACCGAGAGTCCTAGCATTCAACGAGAGCTTACTTCTCTACTGGGCTGCAACCATCTGTAGGGCTTTTTGGATCTCCCCACTGTTGAAGATTACCTCCTTCAAGGCAGAAGATATCTTCGAGGGGTCCGAGTGTTGCCAAACGTTTCTTCCAACGGCCAAACCTGATGCTCCTGCGTCCATTGCACCCTTCACTTGGACGAGAAAGGTCTCGTCAGTTGGCGCCTTTGGCCCTCCTGACATGAAGACCTTGGTGAGCCCTGCGGCTTTCACCGCCCAACGGAACGAGTCCGTGTCTCCAGTGTACTTGACCTTGACCGCATCGGCTCCCATCTCCAATCCGGCCCTTGCCGCATAGGCTACTATCTCGGGCGAAGTGTCATTCTTCACAGCCTCTCCTCGGGGGTACACCCAGGCGATGGCAGGTAGGCCGGCTTCATGGGCTTCCTCCTCTATCTCACCGAACTCTTCTAACATGACGCTCTCGTTGGAACTGCCCAGATAGATAGTGTAGCCAACGCCCTTGGCGCCTAGGCTGATGGCCTCTTCTACACTGCACACTTGGGTGGAGATTGGCTCACCCTTGGGAAGGCTGGTCTTCCCGTTAAGCTTGACAATCAATGGAACTTTTCCATTGTAGTATTTCTCGGCTATTCCCTTGTGGAAAACGACGCCGGTAAAATCAGCCTTCGACGCTATTTCCATGATATAGCTCGGATCGATGTTCCTGTCGTTGAAATCGGCGGATGGGCCGTGCTCAAAACCCTGGTCGTAGGCCAGCAGCATTCCTTTGCCATCTCGGAGGAAGCTGTTCATCGATGTCTTCAAGCTCATTCCTCACCGATAAGGCTGACCAAGCCTTTGTTCTGAACTAATACTTTTCGTCCCGGCTCCGAGGCGGGGCTAGGCAAACCGTTATCGGCGGAAAAGAAACCGCCAACTGTATGCCTAGACGAATCGTCATTGTAGGCTGCGGGGTCGCTGGGACAACAGCTGCATTCCAGGCCCGCAAGACCGACCGGTCAGCGGAGATTACCATAGTAGGAGAGGAGAGCCTTCCCGAGTACTCTCGATGCGGACTGCCCTACGCCTTCAGCGGGGAAGTCCCCAGTTTTCGGTCCCTTCTGGGATACGATGAAGTGTTCTACGAACAAACCAACAGGGTTAGACTCCGGCTCGGCTGGAAGACGGAGAAGATCGAGCCTGGGGTCAAGAGGCTGACCATCTTACATGATGAAGATGGTAGACTGGAGGAGCTGGAATATGATTCGTTGATTCTGTCAACAGGCGCGCAGGCGACCAAACTACCCGTCGCAGGGGCTGATCTAGAAGGCGTCTTCACAATACGAACAATGGATGACGTGCAGGGGCTTGCAAACCATATTTCCAAGGGGAAGGCGAAGAAGGCTGCGGTAATTGGCGCCGGCCTCACAGGGTCCGAGATGGCCGAAGCCCTTCTTCACAAGGGAATCAGGGTAATTCAAGCCGAGATTGTCCCTGAGATTTTGCCAGTCATTCTTGACCCGGACATGGCGTCTCTGGTAAGAACGAGGGCTGAGGAGTACGGCGTGAAGTATCATCTGGGGTCCAGCCTTGACCGGATAATCGGTTCTGGCAACAGAGTGTCGGGAGTAGAAATCTCAGGGCAGAAGTACGAGGCTGAAGCAGTTGTGATGGCAGTTAAGGTCAAGCCGAACACGGACCTGGCCAAACAGGCAGGGTTGGCCTTGGGAGAGTTCGGGGGAATAAGAACAAATGAGAATATGCAGACGTCCGAGCCCAGTATCTACGCGGCTGGTGATTGCGTAGAAACCTATGATCGAGTGACCAAACGCTACGTTTTCTTCCAGCTTGCCACGACGGCTGTGAGACAGGCGGTGGTTGCGGGGAGCAACGCAGCGGGGGGCAACGCGCGCTACCCAGGGTCTACTGGCGTCACAACCGTCAAACTGTTTGGGCTGGAAGTGGCCTCTTTTGGGCCGACAACGGCTCTGGCGGAGAGAATAGGAATCCGTCCCGTATCCATCAGGGTTACAGGCTCCACACGGCTCAAGTACTATCCTGGCGGTAAGGACCTTGCCGTCAAGCTCCTAGCGGACTCTAAAGACGGAAAGGTCTTGGGAGTCCAGCTGGTCGGAGAGGAAGGGGCGACCCTGCGGGCAAACTTTGCATCCATGGCAGCCCACCTGGGACTAACCGTCGAGATGCTGGAGCAGATTGAAACCTGCTATTCTCCCCCTCTCGCCCCCGTCTGGGACCCTATCACCATAGCGGCCCAAGCCCTCCTTCGAAAACTAAACGCAAACGTTACTAGAGCGAGGCCTCTGGCGGGCCAGGCGAGCTAGGCAATTGAAGATTCTAGTATGCGACCCGATCGACCAAGACGGAATTCAGGCCCTAAGATCCGCTGGGTTTCAGGTGGAGGACCAGCCGACCATCGACAAGACAAAATTGCTAGGCGTGGCCAGAAACTATGATGTTCTAGTGGTTCGGGGCAGAACAAGAATTGACGCTTCAATCATTGAGGCGGCGCCAAACCTCAAGATGATAGGGCGGGCCGGCGTTGGTCTGGATAATATCGACGTCCAGAGAGCAAAGAAAGCGGGAATCCTAGTCCTCAACACTCCCGGCGCGCCATCCACGAGCGTTGCTGAACTCACCGTGGCCTTGATGCTCTCACTGTTGAGAAAGATTCCTCTGGCAGATCGGGAACTGAAAGCTGGCCGCTGGGTCAAGAGCCAGTTGATGGGTGAAGAACTTCAGGGCAAGAAAGTCGGCGTGATCGGCCGGGCTGGGCGGATAGGGAGCGAGGTAGCGAGGATTTTGACGGTAGGATTCCAAGTTGACGTTTTAGGGTACGACGTAATCCGACCAAAGGGAGTGGCAGGCGTCACCTATGAATTCGCAGATTCTATCGAAGACCTTCTTCAGAAAACAGACATAGTAACCGTCCATGTGCCTTACGCGCCAGAGACCCGTCAGCTTCTAGGACCAGAGAGGCTGCGAATGATGAGAAAAGGCGCTTACCTAGTCAATACGTCCAGAGGAGACATTGTTGACGGTCCCGCTCTATTGCAACTACTACAACGGGGCCACCTGGCCGGTGCCGGGTTGGACGTGTTCCACCTAGAACCACCAGTAGATGAGTGGGAGAAGGCTCTCGTCACCCTACCCGAAGGGGTAACCGTTACCACCTGCCATATTGGCGCTCAAACCCTCCAAGCACAGAGAAGGGAAAGCCTTGAACTAGCCCAGCGAATTATCAGCGAATCAAAGGCCCTATCACCCCCGCACCCCAACTAAGAGCCATTACAGGCTAGTTTCCTGCACATTCCGCGCAGATCCCAAACCGGCAAAACAGGCAAGAATCAACCCCCGAACCCTTAGACAAACCCCGAACAAGCTAATCGTCAGCTCGGACCCCCTCCAAGGGGGCGGGCCCATTTGATTCACAAACCTAACCTATACTGAGAGTATGGAGGAAAATATGGAGCGTCAACGGCCTCCGAAAACAGCCGGTGAGCCCAGGCTGGTCTGCCGATTAGTAGTCTTCGTCCCCGCCGCCAGGCTTTGGAAAGTCCTTTCCGCCACCCGGACCCTTCTCGACACCCTTCGACGCTATGACATCATCGATACGAAGAATCATGGACGCCGCTTCAGACGCCGACTTTACCACTTGCTGCTTCACCCTAAGCGGGTCAAAGACGTTCAGCTTCTTCATGTCCTTGATCTCGCCCGAGTAAACGTCAACGCCGAACCAGGGGTTTCCCTGCCTCTCATGTTTCGACCTGAGCTCCACCAATATGTCAATAGGGTCCAGACCGGCATTTTCGGCCAGGGTAGTAGGCACAGCCTCCAAAGCTTCCGCGAAAGCCTCAATCGCCAACTGCTCCCTGCCTCCCACCTTTACAGCGTACTCTCGAAGCCTCTTGGCCAACTCAGCTTCAGGGGCACCTCCACCGGCGAGAATCTTACCATCCTCCAAGGCATTCCTGACCACGCACAACGCGTCGTGCAATGACCTGTCCGCTTCGTCAACAACGTGCTCTGTTCCCCCCCGGATTACGATCGTGACGGCCTTAGGGTTCTTGGCATCCCGGACGTACACAAGTTTATCGTCACCAATCTTGACCTCTTCCACAAGCTTCGCTTCGCCCAAGGAATCCTTGGTAAGCTCCTTCACGCTCGCTGCAATGCGTCCCCCCGTGGCCTTGGACAGCTTTTCCATGTCACCGCTGCTCACATTCTTGACTGCGGCGATGCCCTTCTTGGCGAGAAAGTGAAGAGCTACATCGTCAATGCCCTTCTCAGTGAAGAGAAGGTTCGCGCCGGTTTTTTCGACCTGGGAAACCATGTCGCTGAGCATTTTTTCCTCTTCCTCTATGAAGAGTTGCATTTGCTCAGGGCTGCTGATGTTGATCTTGGCATCGAATTCTGTCTTTTCAATCTCCAGCTTCGCGTTCAACAGCGCAATCTTTGCAGTTGGAACTGTCTTGGGCATCTGGGCGTGGGCGAACTCCTTGTCAACGACTATGCCCTTTACTAGCTCTGTCTCTTCCAAGCCCTTGCCGTGCTTTTTCAGAATCTTGATAAGGTCAATGTCCGCCTTGATTTTTCCGTCAACCTTCTCAGCGACCTGCTTAACAGCCTTGACGGCGATGTCGGCGAACTTTTCCTTTGCGACAACGATGCCTTTGCTGTACATCGACGTCATGGCAACTTGGCGAAGGGTTACGTCATCCTTCTCGGAAACAGGCAAGGACATTTTGTCTAAGATCTCCATGGCCTTTTCCGCGGCCTTCTTGTAGCCGTCGACTATGACCGTGGGATGGACGTCACGGTCCAAGAGCTTCTCAGCCCTCTCCAAGAGTTCCCCTGAGAGAAGAACTGCCGTAGTAGTCCCGTCGCCTACCTCATTGTCCTGGGTCTTGGATACTTCGACGAGCATCTTTGCGGCCGGATGCTGAACATCCAGCTCTTTCATGATAGTCGCCCCGTCATTGGTTATTGTGACGTCACCGATTGTGCTGACCAGCATCTTGTCCATGCCGCGGGGTCCGAGTGTTGTTCGGACGGTCTCTGCCACTACCTTTGCCGCTGTTATGTTGTTCCTTTGGGCGTCCTTGCCCGTTGTTCGCCCTGTCCCTTCCTTTAGGATTAGAACTGGGACCCCTCCATATCCTTGTGCTGACATTCAACCATACCTCAATTTTGAATTCGGAATTCGGCAGAACGGACGAAAAAGGCAATTTTTAAGGTTTACCCGGCAAGAACTCCAGCAATGCCTGGAACGGTCGTTCAACGCTCGACCCTGCTCCCAACAAATCGGTGACTCAAGGGGTTTGGCGTAGAACCGTCAATCGGGCTCCCCGGTACCAATCTCTTCTTCCCGATTGGCCCAGAAGAAACTACCCTATGAGCGCTTCTGAGAACCCCATGGCCTACTTGCTCGACCTCGGACTCCGTAAGGTTGAGAAGCAGAAGCCTGAACTCGCCAATGACGTTAGGTACGTGGAGCTGAAATCCCAGCTTCTCCGAGAGGCCGAGGGCCACTTCAAAGAAATACAGGCTACATATGCCACCATTGTCAAGACCGCTTGCCACTGCGGAGGCCAGTTAGAGCCTATCGATCACGAGTTCGGAAAGGCGGAAGGAACCATCTACGACAGTGTAATTGCCAAGTGTAGAAAATGCGGTTCAACCCAGAGCTTCCAGTTTCCAAAACATGGATTCATCTCCGAGGCTAGGTCAGCTATGGCTCTTCGCGACTACTTGTTGGGAACCTATGGAATCGACTATGCCGGGCTTGCGATGAACGACCTCAAGGCCCACCCGGTCAGACAGTAGACGTCTGGGAACTTTTCAGGTACCAATAGTCTTCTCGTACATCTTCCGTAGCGACCATCTGAGGGCGTTCTTGACCTCGTTTAAGCGACGTTCATCGCCGTAATTGTTGACCTGGAGCTGTTTCAGGACACCACCTTCCTGGTCAACCTTGTATGAGAGAACCTTGTCGGGTGAGAACCCTTGTTTTCTAGCTGCCTCCTCGTCGCTAGCCCGCATCGGATCCAGAACCTTTCCAAACAGAAAGGCTCTGAGGGGTGGTGCGTTGGAATCCAACTTCAACGTTGGTGAAGGTACCACGCGAAGGTCAGAGCCTTCAACATAGATCTCAGCCAGAACGACCCCGCTCATTGTCGTAATCACCTGTCCCTGCTCTGGTCCAGGACCTTTTGCGACTGCTTCTACAACGACACGGGGAATCTCTATCTTGCGATAGCTCTTCTCTGCCAAGAGTGAGTCCACAGTCTCGAGAAAAGAGCGAATGGTTTTGATCTCTTCCTCGTGCTCGACAAGTTTCTTCTCCAAGTAAGCCTTCAGCTCCGCCAGTTTCTTCGTCGTCTGGTTTTGCAGCTCAGTCAATTTCCTCGCCTTCTGGCCGAGAGCAGCCGCCACGGACTTTTAAACCATCTACGACCCTCATCGGCTTGGTAGCTGCGGACTGTTGGAGGAAATAACTTCACTACAGAGTATTCTCCAAGGAGGATTGGAAGGGCAACCAGTGTTAGTCCACGGTTGGCTTCAGAACAAACGCTCGGGCGGCGGAATAGTATTCCTCCTCGTAAGAGACGGTACGGGAGTCGTGCAATGCACCGCGAGAAAGGAGAAGGTCCCAAGCGCCCTATTCGACCAGCTGCTGTCCGCAAGGGTCGAGTCCGCCGTCGAGTTAAAGGGCATCGCAAGCCGCGACCCTAGAGCACCAGGCGGATGGGAGATCAAGGTAGAGTCCGGCAAGATACAGTCTCCAGCCCTCGAAGACTTTCCAATTGCGAAGAAATTCCACGGCCCCGACTTCCTCTTGGACAACCGCCACTTGTTCGTTCGAACGGACAAGATTCGCTCAATGTTGAAGGTACGGGCGGTCTTACTCTCCGCGGCTAGGACATGGTTCCAAACCGAATGCTTTACGGAAGTTCACGTGCCCACACTTACCTCTGCGGCTGTGGAGGGTGGTGCGACACTGTTCGAAGTCAAATACTTCGAAGAGAAAGCATACCTTACTCAAAGCTGGCAGCTCTACGCTGAGGCCCTGATCTCTAGTGTCGGCCGAATCTATACTATAGCTCCCTCCTACCGTGCAGAAAAGTCCCGGACTAGAAGGCATTTGACAGAATACACTCATCTGGAAGCGGAGGCTCCCTGGTGCGACCTAGAAGGGATTATGAAAGTCGAGGAACTACTTCTCACCCGCATGGTCGAGGTACTCCGTGAGTCCTGCCGAGTTGAGCTTGAACTCTTTGGAAGAAAAATTGAGGAACTGGAAAAGGTCAAGCCGCCTTTCCCACGCATCTCATACGATGAGGCGTTGAAAATGCTGGGCGACAACGCCGGTATCAAGTGGGGAGATGACCTGGGCTATGAGCAGGAGAAAATGCTGACGCCTAAGTTCGACAAGCCTTTCTTCGTGACCCATTATCCCAGGAAAGCCAAGGCGTTTTACCACAAGCCAGACCCGAAGAATCCCGAGGTAACCTTGTCCGCCGACTTGTTGGCTCCGGAGGAATGGGGGGAAATTACCGGTGGCGGGCAGCGAATCGAAGACTATGATGAGTTACTACGAAGGATCAAGGAGGAAGGCTTGGACCCGAAGAACTATGAGTGGTACTTGGACCTTCGAAAGTTCGGCAGCGTTCCCCATTCAGGTTTCGGCCTGGGCGTTGAGAGGGTCGTTGCCTGGCTTTGCAAGCTCGACCACGTCAGAGATGCGATTGCGTTTCCGCGTCTCATCAACCGAGTGTACCCCTAGTCAGACGCATCCAGGGCCCGGAGCACACTTTACCATTAGTGTGGCGTGTTGCATGGAGCTGTGTATGGAACAGACAATGTTGCAGAATACTCTGAAGTCTCCAGGTTTGTAAGCCAAGAACTGGACTTTTGC
>WNGH01005914.1_pt1 | contig 13778 bp, 7 predicted proteins | sample 5400631 | NCBI WGS metagenome assembly WNGH01 (sample SAMN13153373, study PRJNA577476) | soil metagenome | isolation source: 115 cm soil or saprolite under Garry oak tree replicate 1 | place: USA:California | collected 2016-06-15
GGAGAGTGATCCGCTGGTTGATCTCGTCGCTGAGGAGACGGCCCTCGCGCGCCGTGATGATTCGCGAGATTCGAGGATCGCGCTCGTCGGAGACGAGGAGGCCGCGCAGGGCGACCTGCGAAGCGCTCACGTCCTCGACGTAGATGATCACGTCGCCGAAGGTCGCGTTGAAGATCCGTTCCTGGAGTCCACTCGCCGCGCGGGACTGCAGAATGCGGAAGAGCTGTCGCTGGAACTCCTTGTTCGCGATCGGGTTGATCAGCAGCGTGAGCAGGGCGGTCGTCAGCGTGATGACGAGGGCGGCCAGGAGGACCGGGCGGAAGAGCCGCAGCGTGCTGATCCCCGCCGCCTTGCACGCGACGATCTCGAAGTCGCCGGCCAGGCGTCCGCCGGCCAGCAGAATCGCCACGAGGAGCGCCATCGGTAAGGTGTGGGCGAGGAACGACGGGAGCATGAAGACGAGCAGCTGGATCACGAGATGGAACGGCACGCCCTTGGTGACGACCAGATCGGTCAGGTGGTAGATCCGGTCGATCACGAGGAAGAAGGTGAAGAGCGCGCCGCCGAAGGCGAAGGGGGGGCCGAGCTCCCGGATCAGATAGCGGTCGAGGACGGGCACCGCTGGCGAGGCCACGCGTCTGTTGTACCATAAGCCCGTGACCCGGAAATCGCTTTGGCTGCGCGCCGTTACGCTTGGACTGGCGACGTTGTGGCTCGCGGGCCCCGCCCGGGGGGCCGACCGTCTCGACCGCTTCCGGGAGCTGGCCGCGACCCGGCTCGCCGTCCCGGACCAGGCAGGGGCCGACGAGGCCCGGCGCGAGGTGTGGGGGATCATCGACGACGAGGTCCTCGAGAACCTGGGCGCGGGCGGACTCTTCGCCTCACTGCCCTCGATTCGCGACCGCCTCGAGCAGTTCAGCGACGCGTGGGGCGGCGCCTCGCTCCGGGTGAGTCGGGCAGGGGAGCTTCTCGTCGGTGCCTTCGAGCTGCCCGGACCGCCGGCGCAGGGCACCGTACGCGTCTACCGCGCGGCCGGTCCGCAGCCCGGCGTGCTTCTGACGCTCGAGCGCGCGGCGCGGCCGACGCTGCGCGCTCTCCCGGCGACGGCCGCGGGCGCGCAGTTCTTCGTCGTGTGGGAAGGTCCGGTGACCGCGCGCGGCAGCCGCGCGCTGAGCGTCGATCTCGTCCGTCAGGACCGCGACGCGACGCGCGTGGCCTGGTCCACTACCAGGGCCACGGGCGACGAGCCCCTGCGCGCGACCGCGTGGAGTGTGACCGGCGTCGAGCTCCGCGTGCGCACGGAGCTGGCGTATCCCGGCTGGGCACCCGGGTGCGCGCGTCAGACGGAGCAGGAGGACGTCTATCGCGTGGCACCGCCTCCCGGCACCGTCGAGCGGGCCGGCCCCCGCATCCACGACGCGTGGCACCGCGACGCGCGCGCCGTTGCCGCTCGGCTTTTCGACGCGCTGGCGGCGGGCGACCAGCGGGCGCTCTCCGTCCTCGTGCCGGACCCACGGCTGCGGGCGCGGCTCCCCGTCCTCGTCGCCGCGCCCGTCTGCGACGCCGTCGTCGGCCGCCCGGGCGAGGCGCTCTTGCTCGGCGCGAGCGAGTTCGACGGCCGTCCATGGTCCGTGCTGCTGCGGCGATCCCAGGCGGGCTGGCGGGTCACCTCCGCGATGCCGGTGCTAGAGTAGGCCTCGCCGATGAGTGCCAGCGAGCCGATCGCCGACCGCTACGAGCCCGCCGCCGTCGAGGCGCGCTGGTATCCCGTGTGGGAGAAGCACGGGTATTTTCACGCCCAGGCCCGCTCCAAGAAGAAACCGTTCTGCATCGTCATCCCGCCGCCCAACGTGACGGGCTCGCTGCACATGGGCCACGCGTTCACGATGACCCTCCAGGACGTCCTGACCCGCATGAAGCGTATGGACGGCTTGAACGCCCTCTGGCTGCCCGGCACGGATCATGCGGGCATCGCCACCCAGTACGTGGTCGAGCGCCAGCTCGCGGCGGAGGGAAAGACCAAGGAGGACCTCGGGCGCGAGGCGTTCGTCGCGCGCGTCTGGAAGTGGAAGGCGGAGTCGGGCGGGACGATCATCCGGCAGCTGAAGCGCCTCGGCGCGTCCTGCGACTGGGCCCGCGAGCGATTCACCATGGACGCGGGGCTATCCCGGGCGGTGCGCGAGGTCTTCGTGCGTCTCTGGGACGACCGGCTCATCTATCGCGACGACCGCATCGTCAACTGGTGCACGCGCTGCCAGACGGTGCTGTTCGTCTACATCAAGTACGGGCCGCTGACCCTCGGCACGGTGCGGCCGGAGACGAAGCTCGGCGACACGGGCCTCGCCGTCCATCCCGGGGACAAGCGCTATGCGCAGTACGTCGGCCGGACGCTCACGATCCCGTCCGTGGACGGCGACATCACGATCCGGGTCGTGGCCGACGACGCCGTCGATCCGGACTTCGGCACCGGGGTCATCAAGGTCACGCCCGGCCACGATCCGGTGGACTTCGAGATCGGCCGCCGCCACAAGCTGCCGATCCGCACCGTCATCGGCTTCGACGGACGGATGACCGCCGAGGCGGGGAAGTACGCCGGCCTCGACCGCTTCGAGTGCCGCGCGCGGATCGTCGAGGACATGAAGGCGCTCGGCCTCGTCGAGAAGATCGAACCCTACCGCCACGCGGTCGGCCTCTGCTACCGCTGCAAGACGGTCGTCGAGCCGCTCGTCTCGAAGCAGTGGTACGTCAACGTGAAGCCGCTGGCCAAGAAGGCCGCTGCCGCCGCGCGCTCGGGACGGATCCGGATCATCCCGCGCGTCTGGGCGAAGACGTACCACCAGTGGATGGACAACATCCGCCCGTGGTGCATCTCGCGCCAGCTGTGGTGGGGCCACCGGATCCCGGCGTGGTACTGCGAGCGCGACGGCTCGGTCCACGTCTCGCGCAAGGATCTCACGCGCTGTCCGACGTGCGGGGGACCCGTGCGGCAGGACGAGGACGTCCTCGACACGTGGTTCTCGTCGGGGCTCTGGCCCTTCTCGACGCTGGGCTGGCCCGCCCGCACGGTCGAGCTCCGTACCTTTTACCCGACGTCGGTCCTGGTCACGGGGTTCGACATCATCTTCTTCTGGGTTGCCCGGATGGCGATGCTCGGGCTCCATGTGATGCGACGGGAGCCGTTCCGCGACGTCTACATCCACGCCCTCGTCCGGGACCCCGAGGGGCAGAAGATGTCGAAGTCCAAGGGGAACGTCGTGGACCCGCTGGCCGTGATGGACCGGTTCGGGACCGATGCCTTCCGGTTCACGCTCGTCGCGCTCGCCGCGCAGGGCCGGGACATCCGGATCGGCGATGAGCGGGTGGAGGGGTACCGGAACTTCGCCAACAAGCTCTGGAACGCGGGCCGCCTCGTGCTCTCCACGCTCGAGGGCTACGACGCGCGTACGGCGCGCCGGGCGCCCCTCGCGTTGCCGGACCGGTGGATCCGCTCGCGGCTCAACGCGGCCGTCGCCGCGACGCGCCGCGGCCTCGACCAGTACCGCTTCAACGAGGCCGCGGGCGCCGTCTACCAGTTCGTGTGGCACGAGTTCTGCGATTGGTACCTCGAAATGGCGAAGCTCGCCTTGTACCGCGCGGACGACCCCGCACGGCGGCTCGCGACGCAGCACACGCTGGTCACGACGCTGGAGGCGACGCTCCGGCTGCTGCATCCGTTCATGCCGTACATCACCGAGGAATTGTGGCAGCGGCTGCCGCACGCCGGGGCGTCGATCGTCGTCGCGCCCTATCCCAAGGCGTCGCGGGGCGCGGCCGACCGCCGGGCCGAGCGCGAGATGGCCGTCGTCATGGACACGGTCACCGCGATCCGTACGATCCGCGGCGAGATGCGCGTCTCGCCCGCCGTGACACTGGACGCGACGGCGCGCCCCTCGCGCGCGCACGGAAAGCTGCTCGCCGCGGCGCGCCCGCTCGTCGAGGCGCTGGCGCGCTGCCGCCTCAGCGTGGACGCGCGGGCGACCCGTCCGCGCGCCTCCGCGCTCGGTGTCGTCGGGGAGACGGAGGTCTACGTCGCCCTCGAAGGGCTCGTCGATCTCGACGCCGAGCGCCAGCGCCTGGACAAGGAGATCCGACGCGCCCAAGACGCGATCGGCTTCGCGCGCGCCAAGCTCGCGCGACCCGATTTCGTCGAGCGGGCGCCCGCCGAGGTCGTGGAAAAGGAGCGCGAGAAGCTGGCCACCGACGAGGCGCGCCACGCCAAGCTCGTCGCGAGCCTCGGCTGGCTCGCCGGCGTGTGATGACCCGAACGGTCGTGCGTCTGGCGAGCGTGGACTCGACACAGTCCGAGGCCTTCCGTCTGGCGGCGGTGGGCGCGGCCGACGGCGCGGTGGTGGTCGCGGACACGCAGGAGAGCGGGCGCGGTCGGCGGGGCCGCGACTGGCACGACGTGCCCGGGGAGAGCCTGCTCGTCTCGCTACTGGTACGCCCGCGGCTCGCCGCGGCGGCGCTGCCCCAGCTCTCGTTCGTCGCCGCCGTGGCCGTCGCCGAGGCGATCGAGACCGCCACGGGACTCGCGCCGCGACTCAAATGGCCGAACGACGTGATGGCGCGGGGTCGGAAGCTCGCCGGGATCCTCCTCGAATCGCGACCGGGCGGCGCGGCGGATCCGGCCGTCGTCATCGGCATCGGCGTGAACCTCGGTCAGCGGAGCTTCCCGGAGGAGCTCGCGGACCGCGCGACGTCGGTCCTCCTCGAGACGGGCCGGACGCCGGATCGGGACGCGGTCCTCGAGGCCCTGCTGGCCGCGTTCGACCGGTGGCGCGCCCGCCTCGAGCGCGACGGATTCACGGCGGTCCGGGACGCCTGGCGGAGCCGGACGGAGACGCTCGGTCGCCGCGTGAGCGTCGAGGGCGTCGCGGGCACCGCGGTCGACATCGGCGAGGACGGTGCGCTGCTCGTGGACGACGGCGGCCGCGTGCGGCGCGTCGTGTCGGGGGAGATCGATGCTGCTGGCGCTTGAAGTGGGCAACACCAACACGAAGATCGGCGTCTTCGACGGCGCGCACCTGCTCACCGCGTGGCGGCTCACGAGCCGGCGTGAGCAGACCGCCGACGAGTACGGCGTCTTCATCGAGACGCTCCTGCGCGCGCGCGGCCTCGAGCCCACGCGCATTCGCGGCGTCGCGATCTCGAACGTCGTGCCCCCTGTGCAGCAGACGCTCGAATGGATGGCCGAGCAGTACTTCGGCCTCACGCCGTTCAGCGTCGAGCCGGGGGTGAACACCGAGATCCCGCTCGTCGTGGACGATCCCCGCGAGGTCGGCGCCGATCGCGTGGTGAAGGCGTACGCCGCCCGCGCGCTCTACGGGGCGCCGCTCATCATCGTGGACGTCGGTACCGCGACGACCTTCGACTGCGTCAACGCGCGCGGTGAGTTCGTCGGCGGCGCGATCGCGCCGGGCCTCTCGACGGCGGCGGACGCGCTGATCAATCGCGCCGCGCGCCTCTTCCGCGTGGAGCTCGTGCGGCCGAAAGAGGCGATCGGCCGCAACACGGTGACGAACATGCAGTCCGGCTTCGTCTACGGCTGGGCCGGGCTGATCGACGGTCTCGTCGAGCGCATGCGTGGAGAGATGGACGGCGAGCCCAAGGTGGTCGCAACCGGCGGCCTCGTGTCCGTCGTCGCGTCGGCGGTGCGCGCTTTCCAGGTGACGAACGAGCATCTGGCGCTGGAAGGGATCCGCCTCCTGTGGGAGCGTCACAACGCCGGCTGACCGGCCCCCGCGCGATTGACAGGGGGGCGACCGGCCGCTATACTACGCTAAATCTGGTATAGGGACGGCCGGCGATCCCTATATTTGGGGATCGGGCGCGCGGGCGCAGGGCACCTCGAACGGGAGGGCGGCGATGGGGATGTGGGTCGGACGGGGGCGCAAGGCGCGGGTCGCGTACGGCTTCGACGACATCGCTCTCGTCCCCGGCGCGGTCACGGTCAACCCCAACGACGTGGACATCTCCTGGGAGCTCTGCGGTCATCGGTACGAGCTGCCGATCATCGCCGCCGCCATGGACGGGGTCGTGGGCCCGCAGCTCGCCGTCGAGATGGGCCGGTTCGGCGGTCTCGCGGTCCTGAACCTCGAGGGCATCTTCGCCCGCTACGCGAACCCCGACGAAGTCCTCGAGCGCATCGTGTCGGCGAGCCAGGAAGAGGCGACGAAGATCATCCAGTCCATCTACGGCGAGCCGATCAAGGAAGAGCTGATCCACCAGCGCATCCGCGAGATCAAGAAGGGCGGCGGCCCCGCAGTCGTCTCCTCCATTCCGCAGCGCGCCGAGAGGTTCGCCCAGATCGCGCAGGAGGCGGGCGCCGACATCTTCGTCATCCAGTCGACCGTGACGACGGCGCGCCACGTCTCGACCGAGTACCAGTCGGTGGACTTCCGCAAGCTCAAGAAGTCGCTCGCGATTCCCCTCGTCATCGGCAACTGCGTCACCTACGAGGCGTGCGTCGAGCTCATGGACTGCGGCGTCGACGCCATGCTGATCGGGGTCGGGCCGGGCGCGGCCTGCACGAGCCGCGAGGTGCTCGGCATCGGCGTGCCGCAGGTGACGGCGACGGCGGACGCCGCGGCGGCGCGCGACTTCCACCACAAGCAGACGGGTCGCTACGTGCCGATCGTCACCGACGGCGGCATGACGACCGGCGGCGATGTGTGCAAGGCCTTCGCGGCCGGCGCCGACGCCGTGATGATCGGCTCGGCCTTCGCGCGCGCGGTCGAGGCGCCGGGCCGGGGCTACCACTGGGGCATGGCGACGCCGCACGCCAACCTGCCACGCGGCACGCGCATCCGTGTCGGCATCGCCGGGCCGCTGGAGCAGATCCTCTTCGGCCCCGCGTTCACCGAGGACGGTACGCTGAACCTCGTGGGCGCGATCCGCACGTGCATGGGCTCCGTCGGGGCGCGCACGATCCGGGAGCTCCAGCAGACCGAGCTGATCATCGCGCCGACGATCAAGACGGAAGGCAAGGTCTTCCAGCAGGCTCAGAAGCTCGGGCGCCCGCGCTGAGCGCGGTGGAGAAGATAGCGGTCCTCGATTTCGGCGGGCAGTACACCCAGCTGATCGCCCGCCGCATCCGCGACATGGGTGTCTACTCGGAGATTCTCACCTACGCCCAGCCGATCGAGCCGCTGCTCGCCGCCGGCGAGTACAGAGGCATCGTCCTCTCAGGCGGACCGTCGAGCGTGTACGACGACGGCGCGCCGCTGCCCGCGAAGGCGCTCTTCGAACGTGGCATTCCGGTCCTCGGTATCTGCTACGGCATGCAGGCGATGGGCTATCTCCTGGGGGGCCACGTCGTCCCGGCCGAGCGCCGCGAGTACGGGCGCGCGGAGATCAGCCTGACGGGCGAGAGCCCGCTGCTCGAGGGCGTGCGGCCCGAGGAGACCGGGCGCGTCACCGTCTGGATGAGCCACGGCGATACCGTGCTTCGCCCGCCCAAGGGCTTCACGGCGCTGGCGACGACGTCGAGCTGCCCCGTCGCCGCGATGGCCGACGAGACGCGGCGGCTCTACGCCGTCCAGTTCCATCCCGAGGTCGTCCACACGCCCCAGGGGCAGCGGATCTTCGACAATTTCCTCCGCCTCTGCGGTGTCAGCCGCACCTGGTCGATGGCCGGCTTCATCGACTCGACCGTCGAGGCGATCCGTGAACGGGTCGGGCAGGAACGGGTCCTGTGCGCGCTCTCGGGCGGCGTGGACTCATCGGTCGTTGCCGCGCTCGTTCATCGGGCGGTCGGCGACCAGTTGACGTGCGTCTTCGTGGATAACGGCCTGCTCCGGCAGGGCGAGGCCGAGTCGGTCGTCCACACGTTTCGGGACTCATTCAAGATCAATCTGATACACGTCGATGCAAGCCGCCGATTTCTCGACGTTCTGAGAGGCGTCACCGACCCGGAGCTCAAGCGCAAGCGGATCGGCGCGGCCTTCATCGAGGTATTCGAGGACGAGTCGCGCAAGCTCGGCCAGATACCGTGGCTTGCCCAGGGCACGCTCTACCCGGACGTGATCGAGTCCGTGTCGTTCAAGGGGCCGTCGGCGACGATCAAGACCCATCACAATGTCGGCGGGCTGCCCCCGACGATGCAGTTCGGGCTCGTCGAGCCGCTGCGCGAGCTCTTCAAGGACGAGGTGCGGAGGCTGGGCGAGCTCCTGGGGCTGCCGCCCGAGATCGTGTGGCGGCAGCCGTTCCCGGGGCCGGGGCTCGCCATCCGGGTGCTCGGTGAGGTGAGCGGGGAGCGGCTCGCGATCCTCCGCGCGGCAGACGCCGTCGTGCAGGAAGAGGTCCGCGCCGCCGGCTTCGAGCGCGAGGTGTGGCAGGCGTTCGCGGTGCTGCTGCCGATCCGTACGGTCGGCGTGATGGGCGACTTCCGCACCTACGCCCACGTCGTGGCGCTGCGCGCCGTCATGAGCCAGGACGCGATGACCGCCGACTGGGCACGGCTGCCGTACGACCTGCTCGGCCGGATCTCCAACCGCATCATCAACGAGGTGAAGGGTGTGAACCGGGTGGTCTTCGACATCTCGTCCAAGCCCCCGTCGACCATCGAATGGGAGTAGGAGGTGAGGCCGGCCGACGGCCGAGCCGACGCTTGAATGCCTCGAAAATAGATGCAGCACTCTGACTTCGTCCACCTCCACGTCCACTCCGAGTACAGCCTGCTCGACGGCGCGGCCCAGCTCGAGAAGCTGGTCCAGACGGCCAAAGACCTGCGGTTCCCGGCGATCGCGCTCACCGACCACGGCAACCTGTTCGGCGCGGTGGACTTCTACCTCGCCGCCCAGAAGGCCGGCGTCAAGCCGATCCTCGGCTGCGAGCTCTACGTCGCGCCCGGCGGACGGAAGGAGCGTGGCGCCCAGGACGGCGGCTACGAAGGCACGAACCACCTCACCGTCCTCGTGCGGAACCTGGCCGGCTACCGAAACCTCATCAAGCTGGTCTCGAAGGCGTACCTGGAGGGCTTCTACTACAAGCCGCGCGTGGACAAGGAGCTGCTGGCGTCTCATGCCGACGGCCTGCTCGTGCTCTCTGGGTGCCTCAACTCGGAGGTGTCGCGGCTGATCTCGGCCGGCGAGACGGAGCGCGCCCGACAGGCGGCCGGCTGGTACCAGGAGGTCTTCGGGCGCGACCACTACTTCATGGAGGTCCAGGCCCACGGCCTCGAGGAGCAGGTGCGCGTCACGGGCGAGACGCTGCAGATCGCCAAGGCGATCGGCGCGTCGATCGCCGGCACCAACGACTCCCACTACCTCGAGGCCGGCCACGCGCGCGCGCACGAGGCGCTGCTCTGCATCCAAACGGCCTCGGCGCTCACCGATTCGAACCACTGGCGCTTCAGCACGGGCGAGTTCTACATCAAGTCCGCGGAGGAGATGGCGCGCGTCTTCGCGGAGATGCCCGAGGCGTGCCGCAACACGCTCGCCGTGGCCGAGCGCTGCAACCTCACGCTCGATTTCAGCCAGTTCCACCTGCCGCGGTACGTGGCGCCCGAGGGGCACACCCTCGAGAGCTACCTCGAGCAGCTGGCGCGCGAAGGATTGCTCCGGCGCTACGGCGCCGGCCCCGGCGATGTCGCGGAGGCGCGCCTCGCGCACGAGCTGGCGGTCATCGAGAAGATGGGCTTCGCGGGCTATTTCCTCGTCGTGTGGGACTTCATCCACTTCGCGCGACAGCAGGGGATCGCGGTGGGTCCGGGGCGCGGCTCGGCGGCGGGCTCCCTCGTCGCGTACTGCCTCGGAATCACGAACGTCGACCCGCTCCGGTACGGGCTCCTGTTCGAGCGCTTCCTGAACCCCGAGCGCGTGTCGATGCCGGATATGGATATCGACTTCGCCGACGATCGCCGCGACGAGGTGATCCGCTACGTCGCCGACAAGTACGGGCGCGATCGCGTGGCGCACATCATCACCTTCGGCACGCTCGGCGCCAAGGCGGCGATCCGCGACGTCGGGCGCGTGCTCGGCATGACGTACCCCGACGTGGACCGCATCGCCAAGCTGGTGCCGAACTTCCCGCTCAATATCACGCTCGACGAGGCGAGCCAGAAGTCGCCGCCGCTCGCCGACATGGTGAGGAGCCAGCCGGCGGTGCAGGAGCTCTGGGGGATCGCGCGGGCCCTCGAGGGGTGCACCCGCCACGCCTCCGTCCACGCCTCGGCCGTGGTCATCGCCGACGCGCCGCTCGACGAGCACATCCCGCTCTACAAGGACCCGAAGCGCCCCGAGCTGATCACGGGCTACGCGATGGGACCGATCGAAAAGCTCGGCCTCCTCAAGATGGACTTCCTGGGTCTCCGCACCCTCACGGTGTTGGCCAACACCGTCGCCCTCATTCGCGAGTCGCGCGGGACCCAGGTGGACCTGGAAACGATCCCGCTCGACGACCCGAAGGCGTACGCGCTCCTCGCCGACGCCCGGACCTTCGGCGTGTTCCAGCTGGAATCGTCGGGCATGCGGGACGCCCTCCGCGGTCTCCGGCCCGAGCGGCTCGAGGATGTGATCGCGATGGTGTCGCTGTACCGGCCGGGCCCCATGGAGCTGATCCCCGACTTCATCGCGCGCCGGCACGGCCGCGCGAAGATCTCGTACGAGCATCCCGCGATGGAGACGTTCACCCGCGAGACGTACGGGATCATGGTCTATCAAGAGCAGATCATGCAGATCGCCTCCGAGATGGGGGGCTTCACCATGGGCGAGGCGGACACGCTCCGTCGCGCCATGGGCAAGAAGGACCGCGATCTCATGGCCAAGCAGCGCGACAAGTTCCTCGCCGGCTGCGCCGAGCGCGGCACGGGGCGGTCCAAGGCCGAGCGCGTCTGGGAGCTGATGGAGAAGTTCGCGGGGTATGGTTTTAATAAGTGTTGCACGAAAGATACAGAGATCGAGATGGCCGACGGGAGCCGCAAAACCATCACGTCGATTCGCGAGGGCGATCTCGTCCTGACAAAGGACGGGCCGTTCCGCGCACGAGCCGTCAGACCTAGTGGCGTCCGGCCGGTCGGCCAGCTACGCCTGGCCAACGGAATGAGCGTTCGGTGTACTCCGGACCATCCGGTGTTCACGCAACGCGGGTGGGTGAATGCTGAGGAGCTCGGTTCGGGCGACTTCGTGGCTGTGACTCGCAGGCTTCCGTGTGGGAACGCCGCGGCCCCCGAACACCTGCCAGCGCTTCTCGGTTACGCGCTCTCCGAGGGAAGCCTTGGCTATGAGAGCCACTTTTATCTTTGGTCGAGCAACTCGGACGAGCTCGAAGATATGCGACGGACGGTCGCTGCCTTTGAGAATACCGCCGGGCGCCTCGAACTCAGGCCGAGGGGTATGGCTGGATCGGTACGGCCGGTGCGGGTCGACCGCACGCGACCATCAGGTGCTGTCCACTTCCTCTTCGACACCTGCGGGCTCCGGGGCTTGACCGCGGTCCACAAGCGCGTGCCGACGTTGGTTGATGAGTGGAACCAGGATGCAGTGGCCGTGCTCGTCGCGAAGCTGTTCCAAGGTGACGGGTGTGTTCACGCGCCCACACGCTCGATCTTCTACGCCACATCATCGGCGACGCTCGCTCAGGACGTACGCCGCCTGCTTCTCAAGCTCGGTTTGACCGCCACGATTCACACCAAGCTATTCCGGTATCGTGGCGGCCACCGAACCGGCTACACCGTCAACCTGCTCGGCGGGCGCGAGACGTTCGCTCGCTTCGAGAAACTGGTCGGAGCCCAGTTGGTCGGCAAGAAGCGCCGGGCGTTGTCGGCGCTCGTACGCCGCTACGAAGGCAGCCCGCGACTGCTGGCGCGTGGCTCGGTTGATGTCATTCCGGCGCTGTTGTATCGAGGCCCCCTCCGTGACGCGATCCTGAAGCGCCACACGAGCCTGAAAGCGGGGTGCCGCGCTCTGGGAGTGGCGTATGGGCTCGTCTTCAACGACAAACGGAAGGGTGGAATCCGTCGAGATAGCTTGGCGTTCCTGGCGGCTGCGTTGGATGCTCCGGACCTACACGCCCTTGCGGAGTCGCCTGTCGCATGGTCTCGGCCGAGAGCATTTACCCCCGAAGGTCCTGAGCCGACCTACGACTTCGAGGTGCCCGGCGCGGTGAGCTTCATCGCCAATGGCATTGCCGTCCACAACTCGCACGCCGCGGCGTACGCGCTCGTCGCGTACCAGACGGCGTACTTCAAGGCCAACTATCCCGTCGAGTTCATGGCCGCGCTGCTGACCTCGGAAATGGGCGACACCGACAAGATCGTGAAATACGTCGAGGAGTGTCGTGCCATGGAGATCGCCGTCCAGCCGCCCGACGTGAACGTCTCGGGCATCCGCTTCACGGTGGCGGGCGACACGATCCGCTTCGGACTGGCGGCGATCAAGAACGTCGGCGAGGCGGCGATGGAGTCCATCCTCGCGACGCGCGGGAGCGACGGACCGTTCCGCACGCTCGAGGACTTCTGCGCGCGCGTGGACCTGCGCCTCGTCAACCGGCGCGTGATCGAGAGCCTCGTCAAGGCCGGCGCCTTCGACTCGCTCGGGCTCACGCGCGCGCACCTGCTCGCGCACTGCGACGCCGCGCTCGAGGGCGGCCAGCGGCAGCAGCGGGACCGGATCGAGGGGCAGGGGTCGTTCTTCGACCTCCTGCCGGCGGCGCCGGCGAAGCCGGCGGAGCCCGCGGCCCTCGTCGACGAGTGGCCCGACGACCAGCGGCTGGCCTTCGAGAAGGAGGTGCTCGGCTTCTACGTCTCCGGGCATCCGCTGGCCCGGTACCAGGGCCTCGTCGAGGCCATGGGCGTCACGCCGACGGTGGACCTCGGGAGCCGGAGCCACGGCGCCCGCGTGCTGGTCTTCGGTCACGTCGTCACGCTCAAGGAGACGGCGACCAAGAGCGGCAATCGGATGGCGTTCGCCACGCTCGAGGACCTCACCGGTACGGTGGAGCTCACGGTCTTCCCGGAGCCCTTCAAGGCGTCGGCGCCCTTCCTCCGGGGCCGCGAGCCGATCGTCGTCCGCGGCCGGGTGGACGAGAGCGAGAACAAGGGTCGCGTGGTCCTCGTCGAGGAGATCCGCCTCCTCGAACAGTCGCTCCAGCCAAGGGCCGCTGGCGGAGAGCCGAACGCCTGCCGCGTGCGCGTGCGCGCCGACGGCGACCCGGCCGCGATCCTCGCCGAGCTCCGGCGGATCTGCGACGCGCACCCCGGCGGCGTGCCGGTGTTCGTCCACGTGCTCCTGCCCGGCCAGGAGGTCGTCGTTCGCTCGCGCGGGCTCTCGGTGGACGCCGCGCCCGAGCTCGTCTCTGCGGTCGAGGCGGTGCTCGGCGCTGGTACGATGGTGGTCGAGTATGCCGGACGCGCTTGACTTCGAGCAGCCGCTACTCGAGCTGGAGAACCGGATCGCGACGCTTCGGGCGGAAGACGATCCGCTCCGCGTGCGCGACGAGATCGCGAGGCTCGAGGAGCGGCTCGACCGGCTGCGGCAGCGGACCTACGCGGGCCTGAACGCCTGGCAGCGTACGCAGCTCGCCCGGCATCCGAAGCGCCCGCACACACGCGACTGGCTCAAGCTCCTGCTCGACGATTTCGTCGAGCTGCACGGCGACCGCCTGTTCGGCGACGACCCCGCCGTGGTGGGCGGTCTCGCGCGATTCGAGGGGCGCTCGATCGTGGTCATCGGCCACCAGAAGGGACGCGACACGCGCGAGAAGATCGCGCGCAACTTCGGGATGCCGCATCCGGAAGGGTA
>WNGH01013428.1_pt1 | contig 13778 bp, 10 predicted proteins | sample 5400631 | NCBI WGS metagenome assembly WNGH01 (sample SAMN13153373, study PRJNA577476) | soil metagenome | isolation source: 115 cm soil or saprolite under Garry oak tree replicate 1 | place: USA:California | collected 2016-06-15
CCATCGAGGGCTATCGCGCGATGCCCCGCACGCGCCCGCCCTTCCCCGTCGAGTCGGGGCTCTGGGGCAAGCCGACCGTCATCAACAACGTCGAGACGCTCTGCGCCGTGCCCTCCATCGTCGCCGAGGGCGGCGCCTGGTTCGCGAGCCTCGGCCGCGGCGGCGGGACCAAGCTCTTCGGACTCTCGGGTCACGTCCGGTGCCCCGGGCTCGTCGAGGTGGAGCTCGGCACGACGCTCAGGACGCTCACGGCGGAGCTCGGCGGCGGCTCCTCGACGGGCCGGCCGCTCCGCGCCGCCGTCCTGGGGGGGCCGTCCGGGAGCGTCGTCCCCGCGCGGCAGTTCGACGAGCCGCTCGTGCCGCGCGGCCCGGTGAGCCCGGGGACGGGCGGCGTCGTCGCCCTCGACGAGGGCGCGTCGGTCGCCGACGCGGTGCGCACGCTGCTCGCCTTCAACATGCGCGAGTCGTGCGGGAAGTGCACGCCGTGCCGGGAGGGGACCGCGCGGCTCTTGAGGGTGCTCGACGGGCCCGTCGAGCGCGAGCGCGTGAGCTCGCTCGCCGAGGTGATCCAGGTCGCCTCGCTGTGCGGGCTCGGCCAGGCGGCGCCACTCGCCGTCCTCTCGGCCCTCGCCGAGTTCCCGGGCGAGTTCGGGCTATCATGAGACGCCGATGAGGCTCACGATCGACGGACGCGCGGTCGAGCTCCCCGAGGGCGCGACGGTCCTCGACGGCGTGAACCTGCTCACGATCCCGCTCCCCCAGCTCTGCAAGGACCCGGATCGGGCGCCGCTCGGCGCCTGCCGGACGTGCCTCGTCCGCGTCGAGGGCCAGCGCGGGCTCCCCGCCGCGTGCCACCTGCCGGCGCGCGAGGGCATGGTCGTCTCGACCGAGCACCCCGACGCCGTGCGCGTGCGCCGCGGCGTCCTCGACCTCACGCTCGCGATGCTGACCCCGTCGGCCGAGCGCGCGGACTTTGCCCAGGTCGGCGCCGCGGCGGCCCGCCACGGCCTGCGCGAGCCGGGCTTCGCGCCCCTCCACCGCTTCGACGTCGACGCGTCCAAGTCGTTCTTCGTGCTCGACCGCGAGGCGTGCATCCTCTGCGGGCGCTGCACGGTCGCGTGCGACGAGGTCCAGCAGATCGGCGCGATCGCGCTCCTCGGCCGCGGTCACGCGACCAAGGTCGGCGTTTTCGGCGACGGCGCGCTGGCCGCCTCGGTGTGTACCTCGTGCGGCCAGTGCGTGGCGACGTGTCCGACGGGGGCGCTCTCCCCGAAGGACGCGCCGGCGCGGATCGCGCGCCGCGTGGAGACGACCTGCCCCTACTGCGGCGTCGGCTGCGGCCTCGTGGTCAATGTCATCGCGGGCGAGTCGAGCGAGGGGCGGAGCCCCCATCTCCAAACAGACGACCGGCTCGCGCTCATGACGGACGACGTCCCGTCGAACCAGTCGAGTCTCGGCACCCTTTGCGTGAAGGGCCGGTTCGGGACGGGCTTCGTCCACGCGCGCGACCGGGTCACCCACCCGATGGTCCGACGCGACGGACGCTGGGTCCGGGTGAGCTGGGAGGAGGCGCTCGACGCCGCCGCCGAGGGGTTGGTGCGCCATCGCGGCAGGTTCGGCGCCCTCGCGAGCGCCAAGGCCACCAACGAGGACGGCTACGTGATCCAGAAGTTCTGCCGCGTCGTCATGCAGACGAACGACGTGGATCACTGCACCCGGCTCTGCCACTCGCCGTCCGTCGAGGCCATGCTCGTTTCGATGGGCTCGGGCGCCACGTCGAACTCCTATCAGGACTACGAGGACGCGGGCTGCCTCATGGTCGTCGGCGCCGACGCCTCGGCGAACCACCCGGTCATCGCGATCCGCTTCCGCCGCGCCGTCGCCCGCGGCGCGCGACTCGTCGTCGTCAATCCCAAGCGCGTGGACCTCTGTGACCAGGCGGACCTCTGGCTCCAGCAGCGGCCCGGCACGGACGTGGCGCTCTTCAACGCGATGGCGCGCGTGATCCTCGACGAGGGCCTCGCGAACCTCGACTTCGTGGGGAACCGGACGGAGGGGTTCGAGGCGTGGCGAGCCTCGCTCGAGCCCTTCACGCTCGCGCACGCCGAGCGGGTGACGGATGTGCGCGCGAGCGACATCACCCGGGCCGCGCGCTGGTACGCGCGCCCACCGTTCGCGGGCTCCTGCCTGATCTGGGGCATGGGCATCACCCAGCACACGAACGGCATCCACAACGCCCACGCGGTGCTGAACCTGGCGCTCGTCGCCGGCCAGATGGGCTTCCCCGGCAGCGGCATCTCCCCGCTGCGCGGCCAGAACAACGTCCAGGGGTGCGGCGACGCCGGATGCATCCCGACGAACCTCCCCGGGTACCAGAAGTACGATCCCGAGACGCTCGCGAAGTTCGAGGCGCGCTGGGGAGTGAGGCCGCCCGGGCGCCCGGGGCGTGTCGTGACCGAGATGATCGAGGGGTGCCTCGACGGCGCCACGCGCGCCCTGTACGTCGTCGGTGAGAACCCGCTGCTCTCGGAGCCGGACCTCCACCACGCCGAGAAGGCGATCGACCAGCTCGACGTCCTCGTCGTGCAGGACCTCTTCATGCACGAGACGGCCGAGCGCGCCCACGTCTTCCTGCCGGCCGCCGCGTTCGCCGAGAAGGAGGGCACGTTCACCAACTCGGAGCGGCGCGTCCAGCGCGTGCGCCAGGCCCTGCCGCCGCCGGGCGAGGCGCGTCCGGACTGGTGGATCGCGTGCGAGCTCGCCAAGCGCGTCGCCCGACGGCTGGGGATCGACGTCGGCGACCAGTTCGACTACCCGGGGCCCGCCGAGATCTTCGACGAGATGGCCCGGCTCACCCCGCTTCTCGCCGGCCTCTCGCACGCGCGTCTCGATCGCGAGGGGGGCATCCAGTGGCCGTGCCCGACCGCGGATCACCCCGGCACGCGGTACCTCTACGCGGAGTCCTTTCCGACGGGGCGCGCCCGGTTCGTCCCGGCGCGGGAGACCGCCGAGGCCGCGGAGCTTCCCGACCGCGACTTCCCGTTCGTCCTCAACACCGGCCGCCTCCTCTACCACTGGCACGGCGGGACCCTCACCCGACGGGTCCAGGGCCTGCTCGAGCTCGCGCCGCACCTCGAAGTCGCCATCCATCCGAGCGACGCGCGGCGGCTCGGCGTGAACCCGGGCTCGCGGATCCGTGTGGCATCGCGGCGCGGAGAGCTGACCGGCCACGCGTACGTCACCGAGGCCGTCCGTCCGGGCGCCGTGTTCGTCCCGTTCGTGAAGCTCGAGGAGTCGGCGGCGAACTTCCTGACGAACTCCGCGTTCGATCCATCGTCGAAGATCCCCGAGTACAAAGTCTGCGCCGTCCGCGTCGAGCGCGTGCCCGAGGAGGCGTCCGCGGGTCGGCACTCCCCTCCTCGACCACGCTAGTGTCCCGTCCTCGAAGTCATGTTAAGCGCCCGCCAGCGCACGATGCCGGGGCCGACGGGCACGCGCGGCAGGGATCGCGGGACCACGCGGCACGCGTGCGCTGCCCCGTTGCGGCTGGGCTCCATCTGGGGACACGGGGTCCGTCGCCCACGGGCGGGAACGGGTCCCGTCGACCCCTGCCGCACCCGCCCGTCGGCCGCTGCGCGACGCGAGCGCGGCAGTCGTTAACATGACTTTTCAGACGGGACACTAGCTCTTCTCCGCAAGCGTATTTTCAAGAGCGCCCAGTCCGAGTCAGTCCCCTGAGACACGGGTCTCGGAGGGGAGTGCCGACCCGCCGCCGACGCTCGGCGGGCGCTCGAGCGGGGTCGCGCATCGGCGACGATCGCGCGCGAGGACGCGCTGTCAGGCCGTCTCGGCGAGGAAGGCGTCGAGCGTCTGAACGAACGCCGCGGGATCGTCGAGGACCAGGTGGTGGTAGGCCCCGGGGATCTCAACGAGTGTCGCCGTCGGGATCGCCGCCTGCATCCGCTCGGCCAGGTCCCGCGGGAGGACCGGGCTCAGCTCCCCGCGCACGATCAGCGTGGGCGCCACGATCCGCCCGAGCAGGGGCCAGGCGTCGACTGGGCGCCGCGAGCCGTTGCACGCCGGATCGAAGCGGTAGACCCACCCGCCGCCGCGCGCGACGAATCCCGCGCGCGCCAGATGCGTGAGGAGCTCCGGGGCGGCGATCGTCTCACGCGGGAGGAGACGGAAGGCACGGGCCGCCGAGTCGGGGTCGGGATGCAGGCGCGGCGCGCGGCGGCCGCGTGCGTGCATGCGGTCGAGCCGCTCCGATGGGATCGTGGGCCGGGAGTCGACGATCACGAGCCGGCTCACGCGGTCCGGGTGCCAGGCGGCGAACGCCATCGCGTTGTGACCGCCCATCGAGTGGCCGACGACCGTCATGCGCTCCCAGCCGAGGGCGTCCATCACCCCGACGAGGTCGCCCGCGAAGTCCTCGGTGGCGTACGCGGGCGGCTCGGCCCACTGGCTCTCACCGTGGCCGCGCTGATCGAGCGAGACCACGTGGAACCGCTCGGCGAACGCGGGCGCGACCAGATCGAACCAGTGGGCGTGCGCCGCGCCGCCGTGCAGGAAGCAGAGCGCGGGGCGACCGGGGGCCCCCCACTCGAGCAGGTGCAACCCAAGGCCGTCGACCCGGAGCGCCCGCGTCCGCGCGGTCTCACACCCGAAACGTGGCGGCACAGCAGAAGTTTATCCACAAAAGTATTTCTTGGCGCGTATTGACGGGGGCGCTAGTGTCGAAGAAAGACCATGCTCGACGAGCCGACTTCGCTCGCGGGACGACGACACCTGATCGACGGTGGCTACGCGCTGCTGCTCCTGGCCATCGCGATCGTCGCCGGCTACCTCATCCTGGCGCCCTCCGACCTGGTCGCGACGCCTCTGGCGCGGCCCCTGCCCGAGCCCCGAACGGGTCTGCTCATCGACCGGTCGCGGCCCGCCGAGCCGATGCGGGCGCGCCAGAGCTGGCCAAAGATGGTCACCGGTAAGATTCTTGACGGTGACCGTCAGCCGCTCGAGGGCGCGTCCATCGTGCTCGACAGCAGGGAGTACCGGACGGGGTCGGACGGCACCTTCGAGTTCGAGGGCGCCCCGTCGCGCACGCCGCTCATCGTCAAGATGCCCGGCTTCGAGAAAGTGATGGTCGAGCCTCAGCGGCGCCCCGTCGAGGTCGTCCTCCGGCCGCACGTCGTCAAGGCGGCGTACCTGACGTATTTCGGCGTGGGCGACCGGGCGATCCGCACACGGGTCCTCGACCTCACCGCGCACACCGAGCTGAACGCGGTCGTCATCGACGTCAAGGGCGACCGCGGGTGGATCCTCTACCCCACCGACGTCATCGAGGCCGTGGCCGCGGGCGCGCGGGGGCCCGCGACCCTCCGCGACTTCGACGCGCTCATGAGCACCCTGAAGTCGCGCGGCATCTACACGATCGCGCGCATCGTCGCCTTCAAGGACAACGTCCTCGCCCGGCACCGACCCGACCTCGCGATCATCGACACGCGAACGGGCCAGCCGTGGATCGACAACGAGCGGCTCGCGTGGGTCGATCCCTTCCGCGAGGAGGTCTGGGACTACAACATCGCGATCGCCCGTGAGGCGGTGCGGCGGGGGTTCGACGAGGTCCAGTTCGACTACGTGCGCTTCCCGACCGACGGGCGCCTCGGCGCGGCGCAGTATTCGAAGCCGAACACCAAGGCGACGCGACTGCCCGCCATCGTCGCGTTCCTCGAGCGCGCGCGCCACGAGCTCGGCGTGATGGGCGCCTTCGTCGCCGCGGACGTCTTCGGCTACACGGCGTTCAACGAGAACGACACGGACATCGGCCAGCGCGTCGAGGAGCTGACGCCCCACCTCGACTACATCTCGCCGATGGTCTACCCGTCGGGCTACCACCGCGGGATCCCGGGCTACAAGAACCCCGTCGAGCACCCCTACGAGGTCGTGTTCGAGAGCGTGCGGCTCATCCTGAAGCGCGCGACCCACACCCAGGTGCAGGTGCGGCCGTGGCTGCAGGACTTCCGCGACTACGCGTTCGATCGCCGCACGTTCGGCGTGAGGGAGATCCTCGAGCAGATCCGGGGCGCGGACGACGGTGGCGCGGCCGGCTGGATGCTGTGGAATCCGCGCAACGATTACACCGGCGCCGCGCTCCAACCGAAAGAAGCGCTCGCCGCCAAATGAGGCTCCTCCTCGTCGGCGCGCTCATCCTGACCGCCGCCCTCCTGCTCGCGTCGTTCGCCGGCGCCGAGTCGCTGGCGCCCAACGAGCTCGGCCGCGTGATGATCCTCGAGTACCACAAGATCGACTACCCCGAGGAGCGCTGGACACGCACGCCCGAGAACTTCCGGCGCGACCTCGAGACGCTCTACGCGCGCGGGTATCGCCTCATCGCCCTCGGCGACCTGCTCGACGGGCGCATCGCGCTGCCCGCCGGCACGACGCCGGTGATCCTCACGTTCGACGACTCGTCGCCGGGCCAGTTCCGCTACGTCGAGGAGAACACCGCGGTCGAGATCGACCCGAAATCCGCCGTCGGCATCCTCGAGGCCTTCGCGCGCGAGCACCCGGACTTCGGGCACGCGGCCGTCTTCTTCGTGCTGCCCGCCGCGGACCCGCCGAACCGGCTGTTCAACCAGCCCGCGTACGCGGGCAAGAAGCTCCAGTTCCTCGCGAGCCACGGCTACGAGATCGGGAACCACACGCTCTGGCACGCGAACCTCGGCAAGTACGACGAGGCGACCGTCCGCGCCCAGATCGCCGGCGCGCAGCAATGGATCCAGCGTCACGTCCCCGCCTACAAGCCCCGGGCGCTCGCGCTGCCCCACGGCGTGTACCCGAAGGACGTGAGCTGGGCGCGCTCCGGCTCGTCGAAGGGGGTTATGTACAGCCACGACGCGATCCTCCAGGTCTCGGGTGGGCCGGCGCCGTCGCCCTTCGCCCGCGCGTTCGATCCGCTGCGGCTGCCACGCATCCAGGCGCTCGAGTCGGAGCTCCGGCACTGGCTCGGCTACTTCGAGCGGCACCCCGGTGAGCGGTTCGTGAGCGACGGCGACCCGGCCGCGGTGACGGTCCCGGCCACGCTCAGAGGCCGCGTGCGGAGCGACCTCCAGAACCTCCACCTCGTCGAACACTGAGCCCGGGCCTGGACACGTCACCGCCCTTCGAGCGCGGGCTTCGCCCACGCAACCGGAGTGCGCACGCGGCCGCCGCGGATGATCGGTGGGGGGGGGTCGGGGAGGAGCGGCGTCGCTCCCCCCGACGTCAATTACCTAGCGATACATGAGATACGACGCGCGCCGGTTCAGGAAGCTGTTGCGGTCGGTGTCGGCCCAGGCAACGAGCCGATCGAAACTCTCGCCGCTGAGGAAGGCCCACATCGTCGACCGATTCACGAGGAGGTTCTGGATGCTCTCGGGTCTGAACTGGTCCCGGTGACGCACCCGTAGCTCGCGCGCGAGCGCGAGCGCTACCGTGACCGGCCGGAGCGTGTCGCGATCGGTCACGACGAGCCGCACGCCGCCGCACTGGATCTGGGCGTACTGGTCCGCCATCGGCGTGAACCAGACGGGTTCGAACCTGACGCCGCGGAGCCCGATGCGGTTGAGCGCGTCCACGAGCCCCTGGGGCTCGATCCACGGTGCGCCCACGACCTCGAACGGCGTGTCCGTTCCGCGTCCGACCGAGAGGTTCGTCGCCTCCAGGAGCCCGACCCCCGAATAGAGCAGCGCCTCGGTGACCGACCGGATGTTCGGCGACGGGTTCACCCACGGGAGCCCGGTCTCGTCGTACCAGAGCCGCCGATCCCAGCCGGCCAGCGGGATCACCGAGAGCGACACGGGAATCTTCCGCTCGGCGACCACCAGGCGCCCGAACTCGCCGATCGTGAGCCCATCACGGACGGGGATCGTGTGGGGACCCGTGAACGACTGGAGGTCGGGATCCATCACCGGTCCCTCGACGATGCTGCCCGTGATCGGATTCGGACGGTCGAGCACGACGACGGGTATCCCCGCCCGCGCCGCCTCCTCCATCACGTAGACGAGCGTCGTGAGGTAGGTGTAGTAGCGCACGCCCACGTCCTGGATGTCGAACACGAGCAGGCTCACGTCCTTCAGCATCTCGCGCGACGGCCGGCGCGCCGGGCCGTAGAGGCTCCAGATCGGCCGCCCCGTCGCCGGGTCGCGCCCGTGCGGGACGTCGGTCGTCGCGTCGCCGCCGAGCCCGTGCTCGGGCGAGAAGATCGCCTGCAAACGCACCCCCGGCGCGTCGGCGAAGAGATCGATCGCGCGGCGCCCCTGCGCGTCCACCCCCGTCTGGTTGGTGACGAGACCGACCGAGTGGCCCGCGAACATCGCGAAGTTCTGCGCGGCGACGACGTCGAGCCCGGTGCGCACGCGGCCGGGCGTGCCCGGCGACGCCAGGAGCGGCCGCGCTTCCGCCGGCAGGTCGGCGGCCGGCGCCTCGGCGCCCGGCGAGGACGGCGACGGCGGCGTGGCGGCGAAGAGCGCCGTGCCCACCGTCGCGGCGATCCGGACGCGCAGGTCGCGGATGCCCGCGGCGCCGCCGCCGTTCGGGTGGACGCGGTTGGTGAGCACGATCAAGTAGGCGTGGCTCGCCGGATCGATCCAGACCGCCGTGCCGGTGAACCCTGTGTGCCCGACCGAGCCCATGGGAAAGAACGGCGCCAGCATACGCGAGAACGGCGACGAGAGGTCCCACCCGAGCGTGCGCATCGTCCGGCCGTCCGGGTCGGCCTCCCACATGAGCGCGACGGTCTCGGGCTTGAGGTACCGGTGGCCGTCGAGCGTCCCCTCGTTCACGAGCATCCGGCAGAGCCGCGCCAGGTCGGCGGCCGTCGAGAAGAGGCCCGCGTGGCCGGCGACGCCCCCGAGCGCGCGCGCGCGCGCATCGTGCGGCTCGCCCTGGAGCATGTGGCCATTGAAGTATTCCGTCGGCGCCACCCGGCTCCGCACGGCGTCGCGAGGGTGGAACGACGTGTCGCGCAGGCCGAGCGGGCGGAAGAACACCCGGTCGAGATAGCGGTCGAGGGGGTCGCCGCTCACGCGCCGGACGACCTCGCCGAGCAGGATGAAGCCGGCGTCGCTGTACTGGAAGCCGGTGCCCGGAGGATAGTCAAGCGGGATCTTCGCGAACGCCCGGGCGGCTGCCGGAAATCCCGGCGCGACCGCGCTCGCGGGCGGGATCGCCAGGAGCCCAGCGCTGTGCGTCAGGATTCTCCGAATGGTGACGCCCTGGAAGCGCTTGTCCCGGAACTCGCGCAGGTAGCGCCCGAGCGGCGCGTCGAGCTGGATCGCGCCACGCTCGACGAGCGACATGACGGCGAGCGTGGTGCCGAGGGGCTTCGTGAGCGAGGCGATGTCGAAGATCGTGTCGAGCGTCATCGGCGCGGGCTCGGGGACGAGCCGCCGCGAACCGTACGCGCGGTGCAGGAGGATCTCGTCGCCCAGCCCGACGAGGACGACCACCCCCGGCATCTCCCCGGACGTCACCGCGTCGTTCGCGGCCTCGTCGACAGCGGCGAAGTCCGACTGGGCGGCGGCGACCGCCGGGCAGAGCGAGAGGAGCAGGAGCGCGACGTGCGCGAGGCGCTGAGGGCTCACGTCACGATCTTAGCACTGGTATAGTTGGATCGAGATGCGTCCGGTGCATCGCGTGTTCGTCACCGGCGCGACCGGGTTCGTCGGCCGCGCGGTCGTCCAGGCGCTGCGCGGCGAGGGCTACGTCGTGCGGTGCCTCGTGCGTCGGGGCTCGGAGCCCGACCTCCGGGGCGTCGGGGCGATCGAGCGCGTCGAGGGCGACGTGCTGGCGCCGCAGTTGCTCGACGAAGGGATGGCCGGCTGCGGCGCGGTCATCCACCTCGTCGGGATCATCCGCGAGCACATTGCCACCAACACGACGTTCTACCGGGTCCACGTGCAGGGGACGGTCAACGTCGTCGCCGCAGCAGCCGCCGCCGGCGTTCGCCGCTACGTCCACATGAGCGCGCTCGGCGCGCGCGAGGGCGCCCGCTCGCGCTACCACCAGACCAAGTGGGCGGCCGAGGAGGCCGTGCGCGCGTGCGCCCTGCCCTGGACGATCTTCCGTCCCTCGGTGATCTACGGACGCGGCGACGGCTTCGTCTCGCCCCTGGTCCGGCTGGTGCGCCGCCTGCCGGTCGTGCCGCTCGTCGGCAGCGGCCGCCTCCAGCCCGTGCCCGTCGAGCAGGTCGCCCAGGCGGTGGCGCGCGCGCTCGGCCTGCCCGCGGCGGTGAAGCAGACCTACGAGGTCGGCGGCCCCGACGTCGTGACCCTGGGGGAGCTCGTCGACCTGATCGGCACGGCGCTCGGACGCCGCCGGATCCTGAAGCTCCACGTGCCCGGCGCCGTGGCGCGGGTGGCGACGCGCACGCTCCAGGCGCTGCCCTACTTCCCGCTCACGCCCGATCAGCTCCTCATGCTCGACGAGGACAACGTCTGCGACCCGGCGTCGCTCCCCGCCGCGTTCGGGCTGGAGCCGCTGCCGCTGGCGACCGGCCTGCGCCGGCTGCTCGGCTGATGGCCCACGCGTCGTTCAACGCCTCACCCCGCCGCGACGCCGGCGAGCCGCGTGACCTCAGCGCGCGCATCGAGGCGGAGCTGCGCGAGCGAATCGAAGAGGCGGTGGACTTTGCGTGCCTCGACGCGCTGGTCGCGGGGCGGCGGGCCCGCGGGCTGCCCGCTCCCGTGGCCGACAGCGCGCGTGATCGCGAGGAGTTCACGCGGAGCGTGCGCGCGTTCCTCGAGCGACTCCGTGAGGCGATCGCCGTCGGCCTCACGCCTGAGCAACGCGAGAAGGTCGACGCCGCCGCGGACGCCACCGGCGACCCGACCCGGCGCCTCCTCGCCGTCCAGGTGGCGCTGGCGAAGGCGCTGCCGGACTACTGGCAGCGGTTCGAGGCGAGCCGCGCCTCCTATCTCGGGGCGGAGCCGGCCTCAGGCGGCCAGCGCCGCAGCCTTCTCCGCCGGCTCTTCGGCCGCAGTTGAGCGCCACGCCGCCAGCGCCCACAGGTTCTCGACGTCCTCGAGCGCCCGGCGCCACCGACCATATCCCTCGAGCAGCGCCGCGCGCACCGCGGCGACGCTCAGCTCCGCTTCGTCGAGTCGCGCCTTGAGCGTCGGACTCGAGGCACGGATGTGCTCGAGACTGCCCTCCGGCACCGACGCCGCCAGCCGGTCGAGCAGCTCTGCCAGCTCCCGATACAGAACGCGCTCCACGGGGTTCATGGGGACACCTCCACCTGAAGATATACTCAACACATGACGACCATTTGTCAAGCGGAGGTCAGAGCGATCTTCGTCGCGAAGACCGTGCGGACGTTCTGCTACGGCTTTCTCGGGATCGCGCTCCCCGTCTACCTGAGCGAGCTCGGCCTGACCGCCGCGGGCCTGGGTGTGGCGGTCACGCTGACGCTCGCCGGGAGCGCCCTGCTGACGTGGCTCGTCCGCCGGCCGGCAGAGCGGTACGGCGGGCGCCCGGCGCTGATCGCGGCCACGGTGGGCGCACTCGCCGTGTACCGACCGCTGTTCGTCGTGTTCCTCGCCGGCGCCGCGGTCCAGTGCGTGGCGTACGCGCGCCTTCCCCCCGAGGCGCCGGTGGAGCGCCGGCGGCCCGTCGGAGCGCGCCTGCCGTCGGCGTCCCTCATCCGCCGCCTCGCCGCGCTCGGGGCGCTCGACGCGTTCGCCGGCGGCTTCGTGCTCCAGTCGCTGGTTGTCTACTTCCTCCACGAACGCTACGCCCTCGGTCTCGAGGCCCTCGGCGGGGTCTTCTTCGCCACGCAAGTCCTCACGGCCGCCTCGCTGCTGCTCGCCGTCCGCGCGGCCGCGCGCTTCGGGCTCCTCGCGACGATGGTGGTCTCGCACCTGGTGTCCAACGTGGTGCTGATCCTCATCGCGTGGGCGCCCACGGCCGCGGTCGCGATCGCGCTCCTGTGCGTGCGTCACCTGCTCTCGCAGATGGACGTGCCGACCCGGCAGGCGTACGTGATGGCCCTCGTCGAAGACCACGAGCGCGAGGCGGCGGCGACCACCACCAACATTGCGCGGACCGTCGCCCAGGCGGTCACGCCCGCGCTGACGGGGTGGGTGATGCAGGCCGTGGCGCTCGCGGCGCCGTTCGTGGCGGGCGGCGCTCTGAAGATCGTCTACGACCTGCTGCTCTACTGGACCTTCAAAGACGTCAAGCTGAAGCTCGACGCGTGAGAGGCTCGCGCGGAAGTAGCTCGGGCGGGGACGGAACCACACAACGGGTGAAAGCTAGCCTGGATTATTCACGAACGATGAAAGAGAAGAGCCACCGAGTCTCTCGCAGGTGCTATAGAAGCGGTGTCGACGCGCTTCGAGGCACTCAAACGAGGAGGCTCGATGGCCACACCCTGTATAGCGCAAGTCACATTCAAATTCGAGCCGAAAGGCAAGCCGCTGGTCGCCGCCTTCGACACGCCGCACGCCAGCTCCGATGGTGGGGCGCTCCTGCTCAAGGGGATCGACACCCAGTTCGGGTTGACCAAGCGGCTGGCGGCGTGTCTCGCGGACGACCGCCAGCCGGGCAAGGTTCGGCATCAGACGCTCGAATTGCTCCGGCAACGACTCTTTGGCCTCGCCTGCGGCTACGCCGACTGCAACGACGCTGCCCGGCTGGCCGACGATGCGATCCACAAGCTCCTGCTCGAGCGCGATCCCCTCGCCGGGCCGGCCCTGGCCTCGCAGCCCACGCTGTCGCGGTTCGAGAATGCCGTGGGGCCGCGAGAGTTGATCGCGATGGGGCACGTGCTGGCGGACACCGTCATCGAGCACCATCGGCGGCGGCTCAAGGGCCGCGCCACCCGCATCACGATCGACCTGGATCCGACCGACGATCCCACCCACGGCCAGCAGGAGTTCACCTTCTTCAACGGCCACTACGACACCTGGTGCTATCTGCCCGTCGTGGCGACGGTGACGTTCAACGCGGAGGCCGCGCAGTATGCCGTCGCCGCGGTCCTGCGGCCCGGCAATGCGCCGGCCAGCCGCGGGGCCTGTGGCCTCTTGCGCCGCCTGATTCGGCGGCTGCGCGCGGCGTTTCACGCGCCCACGATCCGGGTGCGGTTGGATGGGGGCTTCGCGACGCCCAAGGTGTTCACGTTCCTCGAGGCCGAGCAGGTCGAATACGTCGTCGGCATGCCGAGCAACACGCGGCTGGAGAAGCGCGCCCGCCGCTTGATGGGCAAGGCGCGGATACGCGCCAACGCCACGGGCCTGACCGAGCACTTCTACGGGGAGACGCGCTACGCGGCCAGGACGTGGAAGCGCAAGCGGCGGGTAATCATCAAGGCCGAAGTCGTGCGGCATCCCGGGCGCGATCCCAAGAACAATCCCCGGTTCGTCGTGACCAACCTTCCCGACGCGCCCCGGACGGTCTACGAGCAGATCTACTGCCAACGGGGCGACGTGGAGAACCGGCTCAAGGAGCTGCATCATGGGCTGGAGATGGACCGGACCAGCTGCTTGCGGTTTCTGGCCAACCAGTTCCGCGTCCTCCTGAGCCTGGCCGCCTACATGCTGTTCCAGGAGCTCCAGCGCCGCGCCCGCGGCACCGCCTGTGCGGACGCGCAGGTCACCACGTTGCGCGAGCGGCTGATCAAGCTCGCCGTCTGGGTCGAGCGCTCGGTACGCCGCATTGTCCTGCATCTGCCCGCGACCTGCCCGTGGCTCTCGACGTGGCGGCAGCTCGCGCGGGCGGTCGGCGCGACCCCCTGAGTT
>WNGH01011197.1_pt1 | contig 13777 bp, 10 predicted proteins | sample 5400631 | NCBI WGS metagenome assembly WNGH01 (sample SAMN13153373, study PRJNA577476) | soil metagenome | isolation source: 115 cm soil or saprolite under Garry oak tree replicate 1 | place: USA:California | collected 2016-06-15
AGGCTCCTCTAGCTGCCCAGGTGTGCGAGCAATACGGGGCGCATCACATAGTGCGGCACCTGAGTGAGCAGGAGTTCTTTGAGGACCTCCCAGCGATTCTTGAGGCAATGGACCAGCCGTCGATTGACGGTGTGAACACATGGTTCGTGTCGAAGGCGGCGAAGGAAGCGGGGCTCAAGGTCGCGATATCGGGCCTTGGTGGCGATGAGCTGCTTGGTGGGTATCCGAGCTTCTCGGATTTGCCACGTTGGCGGCACCAATTCGGCGCATTCGCTGCGATACCGGGGCTCGGTATCTTGGCGCGGCGCACCATCGCTGCTGTTGCACCGCGTTTCTCACGAGCAACGCCTAAGGCATTAGGGGTTCTGGAATACTCTGATAGCTGGGCGGGCACATATCTGCTTCGTCGTGGATTGTTTTTGCCGCACGAGCTACCACGCGTAATCGATCCCGATATTGCACGCGAGGGTCTGCGGCGACTTAAGCCACTGCATCGGGTTGCCTCCCACCTTAAGCCTGATCCTAAGTCCGACAATGCCCGAGTTTGCGTCCTCGAATCGGCGCAATACATGCGCAATCAGCTTCTGAGGGATGCCGACTGGGCAGGTATGGCGCACAGTGTTGAGATTCGTGTGCCATTGGTGGACTCGGCTTTGCTAAGGACACTGGCACCGGTAATTCCTGTCTTGGCGCCAGGCGATGGTAAGGTCGCTGTCGCTAGAGTGCCCGCTGTGCCGCTACCGGAGGAAACAGTGATGCGAGCCAAAACGGGCTTTGGTGTGCCCACCGGCGCATGGTTGGACGCCTCCGCCAGAGAACTTACCGGCTCGACTATTCGGCAGGCCGACACCAAGGGGTTAGTTTCACGCCGCTGGTCCCAAGTTGTTCTAAACCGAGCTGGTCTCCCGTAGCGACAACTAGAGTTGTGCGCGCCTTGAGACCTTCACGCCGATACTTGCAATCGTATTTCATGAACCGTTGTGAGCCAAGGATCATGAGCAACTTAGCTGAAACCGGAGCGCCTTCCTCTATTAATGTTGTGCCGTGGCAAGCGCCCGACGAGGCGGTGATGCTAGATAAGGATCGAATAGATGAGCCAAGCCCGAATCCCAAGGGGCTTGCCGCCGGGGTGCACTCCTGTTTCGGCCGTGAGCGTTTCGCGACGGGTGCTTATGCCGCGTTGCGTCGGCTTACTGAAGTCCGTTGCGGTTCACCGAATCTTGGACCTTGCTGAAATGCCGGGTGCAATCACAGCACAGCCGAACGAGACAGTTGTTGAGGAGATAGGACACATACGCCCTATCTTGCGGATCGAGCCATCTCGCGGCTGGGCTTCACTGCGGCTTCAGGAACTATGGCATTACCGCGAACTGCTATTTTTCCTGGCGTGGCGCGATGTGAAGGTCCGATACAAGCAGACAGGTTTGGGCGTGGCTTGGGCAGTGCTACAGCCGCTATTGGGCATGCTGGTGTTCACCATTTTCTTCGGACGCCTGGCAAAGGTCCCGTCCGACGGAATCCCATACCCGCTTTTTAGTTACTCGGCGTTGCTGGCCTGGCAATTGTTTGCTTATTCGATTAGTGAGTCCACCAATAGCGTGGTCGGCAACGAGCGGCTGATTACCAAGGTGTATTTTCCCCGGCTGGTGATTCCGATAGCCAGCATCCTGGCCGGACTGGTCGATTTGGCCATCGCGTTTGTCTTGGTCATCGCGATGATGGCTTACTATGGCGTGCACCCCGGCTGGGAAATCCTGAGCCTGCCGCTGTTTGTCGTGTTCGAGTTGGCGACGGCGTTGGGCGTCGGACTGTGGCTTTCGGCCTTAAATGTCCAATACCGGGATGTGCGCTACACGGTTCCATTCATCGTGCAGTTCTGGATGTTTGCTTCCCCGGTGGTGTACTCCAGTACATTGGTCCCGGCGCGCTGGCGCCCACTATACGGACTGAATCCCATGGCTGGCGTGGTGGAAGGTTTCCGCTGGGCCCTGCTCGGCAAGCAGCCCGCGCCCGGCGCGATGTTTGCCGTGTCGTCGATCGTGGTGATGGCCCTGCTGCTAAGCGGCCTGTATTACTACCGCCGGATGGAGAAGAATTTTGCCGACGTGGTGTAGATCATGAGCGATATTGCTATCCAGTGCGAGGGAATTGGCAAGCAGTACCGCATTGGAGAGCGCGAGAGCTATAAAGCCCTGCGCGATGTGATCACCGATGCCATTAAAAGCCCATTTCGCCGTCTGCGACAAGCCGCGAACGGGTCGGAGAGGACTGGCAACGGCAAGCCCACCATCTGGGCTTTGCAGGACGTCTCGTTCGAAGTCAAAGAAGGAGAAGTCCTCGGCATCATCGGACGCAACGGGGCCGGGAAGAGCACGCTGCTGAAAATCCTGTCGCGGATCACGGAGCCGACCTGCGGGCGCGCCGAAATCAAGGGTCGCCTGGGTTCGCTGCTGGAGGTGGGCACCGGCTTCCATCCTGAACTGACCGGCCGCGAGAATATCTTTCTCAATGGCGCAATCCTGGGCATGAAGAAAGCCGAGATTGCAAGCAAGTTCGACGAAATCGTGTCCTTTGCCGAAGTGGAGAAGTTCATAGATACGCCGGTGAAGCGCTATTCCAGCGGGATGTACGTGCGCCTGGCGTTCGCCGTGGCCGCGCACATGGAAGCGGAAATCCTCCTGGTGGACGAAGTCCTGGCCGTCGGCGACGCGCAGTTTCAGAAGAAGTGCCTGGGGAAGATGGGGGATGTGGCGAAGCACGGGCGAACGATACTGTTCGTCAGCCACACAATGCCCTCGATTCAGAGACTGTGTTCCCGGTGCATTCTTTTGGAAGGCGGGTCGGTCAAAGTAGCTGGCGAAGTCGGTCGTGTGATTGAAGAATACCTGGAAGCGCCGACCTCATGTAAATACGTCGGAAACGGCGACGAGGATAAACCGGCGATCACGAGCGCCGAGGCAACGTGGACGGAAGAAGAAGGAATCCGAGTAACGGTAGAGTTCGTCTCTCCATTCCCCCTGAAACCGCCCGTTCTTGGGTTGGTACTCTACGATGCACTCAGCGGACCGGTTTTCGGAACCAACTCGAAATTCGACACTCAGCCCAATACGCCTGAATCGATGCCGGGCGGCACCATTACTGTATGTATCTCAACTGAGGCGCTGCGGTCTGACGTCTACTTCGTCTCGCTATGGCTCGGGGATTACCACGAGGACTATTGCCATCTGGACCGTGCATTGCGGGTTGAAATCGGCATCGGTGATGAAGCCTCGCAGCCGCCTCGCAGTGCGATTGGAAGCGTTCGTCTCCCGAGCAGATGGGAATACGCTGCGAAGCTTCCAGACCAGAAGATGGCCCAAGTGCAAGATTGAGCGGATTTCTATGCCTGCTTTAACGAACAAGAACGCAGCCAACGAGCGGTTTGTAGAAAGGCTTGTGCCGGGCAGTTGGGCGTGGAATCTGGACGTGTGCGCGCATGCGAGCCGGTATTCCTTTGCCAGTCAGTTCACAACAAGCAAGCGAGTTCTCGATGCGGGATGTGGCGTCGGGTACGGCAGCAGAATGTTGGCATCGAGAGGAGCGGCCGACGTAGTTGCGGTCGACAACTCCGACGAAGCGCTGGACATCGCGCGTAACCAGTTTGCCCATTCGAAGGTGACTTTCATTCTCGATGATTGTGAGGTCCTGGAGAATGTCACGGGTCCGTTCGATGTGATTGTGTGCCTGGAGAATCTTGAACACCTCAAGAACGGAAGGAATTTCTTGAGGACGGCTGCTCAGTTGCTTAACGCAGAGGGGGTACTGATCTGCAGCACACCAAATCGAACCACGGACAAGGGTTCTTTAAATCCATTCCACGTGTACGAGTACACGGAGGATGAATTCAAAGAACTGCTGGCCGACTATTTTTCTGATGTCGCGATTTACGGACAAGACGTCAGTGCGGCAGTGCGAGCTACCCAGACGCTATGGTCCAATCCACTGCTGCGTGTCGGACGTTGGATCCAGAGGCTCCGTGGTCATGGCGTGAAGCAACCATTCACGTCGTGGGTACCTTTGACCGAGAGCGATTTCGTAATAAGTGAGTTCACGACGGAGAACGCCAGAGTTCTCGTCGGCGTTTGCAGCGCCCCGAGTAAGAGATAGGTTTTTGCGGATTCTCTTCATTGCCATGGCGGACAGTGTGCATACCGCACGCTGGATTTCGCAGTTGTCTGACACAGGTTGGGATGTGCACCTGTTTCCCTGTGAGGATGGCGGTATTCATACGGCCTTTCAGCGTGTGACAATTCACCCACTGCTTCGTCAGTTTTCGCCGCAGATGGATGTCACAGTTCAGCAAACAGGGATTGTCTGGCCGTTTCGTAGGGGACGAAGCCGGATTGCAACTCTGATCAGGCGAAGAATCAGTCGCGCTGAAATGCTGTCCGGCTGGATTCGGCGCCTGAACCCCGATTTGGTCCACACGCTCGAAATGCAAAGAGCGGGATATCTGACGGTCGATGCGCGGCGAAAAATGAATGGCGGATTTCCGCCATGGATATTTTCTAGCTGGGGTAACGACATCTACCACTTTTCTCGTCAGCCGGAGCACGAGGGGCGGATCAGGGATGTCCTCTTGGCGTGTGACTACTTCGTCGCGGATTGTGCTCGGGATTTAGGATTAGCCCGGGAATTCGGATTTACGGGGTGCGATTTAGGAGTTTTCCCAGGCGGCGGAGGGTTCGACATCCCTCGAATGCAAGCGTTCGCTGAAGGGAGGCCTTCCGAGCGGAGAGTCGTTGCTGTAAAGGGTTATCAGAGCGAGATGTGGGGTGGCAGGGCAGTCGTTGCGCTGCATTCCCTGAAGTTGTCCGCTGACGCCTTGAAAGATTACGAGGTTGTTGTTTACTCGGCTCACGGCAGCGCGCAGGTTTCGGCAGCAGTGCGTCAGTTGGTCGATGCGGGAGTTCGAGTTTCTACGTTGCCTAAGAGCAGCCACGACGAGATGGTTAGGCTAATGGGGCGAGCCCGCATTGCGCTGGCGCTCAGTACAACCGATGGTACGCCAAATACGATGCTCGAAGCCATGATCATGGGCGCCTTCCCTGTTCAGTCCGACACAGTCTCAACACCGGAGTGGATTGTGGATGGCCGCAACGGATTGCTCGTGTCACCAGAAGATCCGGACTACGCGTCGAAGGCAATTCGCCGCGCGCTAAGCGACGACCAGTTGGTCGATCAAGCTGCAGTCGTCAACCATGATCTGACAAAATCCGAAGTCGATGTCTCCGTCGTCAAGCCCCGTGTCATTCAAATGTATGAGCAGGTTGCGAGTTTTAGACGAGCTATTTCGTGCTATCAGGGAGGGTTATGCGCATCTTAGTCACGGGAGGTGTGGGGACGGTGGGTGCAGGGCTGGTATCGGAGCTGCGCAAGCGCGGAGATCACGTTGTCTCCTGCGATATCGCCCATCAACCAGACGAGGTTGGATTCTCAGTGCGCACCGACGTCAGCGTGCCGCTGTACGCGCGCTGCGACGTGGGCGAGTTTCGCCAGATCGAGCGAGTGGTGGAAGAGATGGGACCGTTCGATTACGTGTATCACTGCGCCGCTGAGTTTGGTCGCTGGAACGGTGAGGACTTCTACGAAACCCTGTGGCGCACCAACGCTATCGGCACAAAAAACGTCATCCGCTTGCAGGAGCGGCTCAAATTCCGACTGATCCATTTCTCCTCCTCCGAGGTTTATGGCGACTGGCCCGACATAATGTTAGAAACCGTCATGAACGAGTTCGAGATCAAGCAACTGAACGATTACGCCATGACCAAATGGGTCAACGAAATGCAGATCCGCAATTCGGCGCAGCAGTACGGCACCGAGTCGGTGGTGGTGCGCCTGTTCAATACCTATGGACCAGGCGAATACTATAGCCCGTACCGATCAGTAAACTGCAGATTCCTATATCGCGCCCTCAACAATCTGCCCTGGACCGTATTCCGTGGCCACTCGCGGACATCTACTTATCTTGCTGATACCGTTCGTACTCTCGCCAATGTCATCGATAACTTTAAGCCAGGCGAAACGTATAACATCGGGGGCCGCTGTTGCCATACTATTGAGGAGCTTTCAGATGCAATTCTGAAGGTCACAGGCGCCGACCCGGGCCTAGTGCAATATCGAAACTCTGAGATCCTGACCACTCGCCACAAGCGCGTGGACGTTTCTAAAGCGGTTCGCGACCTAGATCATCGCGACACCTACAGCCTGGAAGAAGGATTGCGCCTTACAGCAGAGTGGATGCGAAAGATTTACGGAATATTGGAAGCAGAGCCTTGCTGTGCTGAGCCAATGGCCGTAAAGGGAACAACGTCATAACCACGGTTTTGATTCACTTCTTGCTGGCCTATACATTTCTGAGTCGCTGTCGCTGCTGAGCTGCAACCTTGCCGCCTACAATGCACAATGCCAGGAGGCCTCTCGATTAGTGGACGTTAGTTAATATATCAGACCTGCGTGAACCTGCTTTATATATCTGTGATTTTCCACCTTCGAACTTCGTGGGCGGGCCTACCTTGATTAGCTGTTTGTTGGCGGATTCTCCAGTTTGTCGGATTCGGTCCTCACAGCATCCTGCCAGTTCCGCGTCTCCTCGCTGGAGGGTCGGCTCGCTTGAGAGCATCTTATGTTTCCCACCACCAAAATATGATGGCCCCGGCTAACCTCCCGAGACTGCTTTACATCGGAGACGTTCCGGTCGAGTCGTCTGTAGCCGGCGCAACGCTCCTGTACCGTCTGCTACTCGACTACCCCGCCGATCGATTGGCCATTATGCAATCCGAACAATCGCGGATGGTGCATGGTCCTCGACTGCCCGGAGTACGATACGAGACCTATCAGCTTCCTTGGGATCGCTTAACTCATACCAGATTCAGTAAGGTTGGCGGGTCTATACGGTATTTTGTTGCCAAGCGGCGGGCAAGTGAAATCGCCAAGTTAGCGGCTGGTTTTGATGCACAGGCTGTGCTCACGGTTGCTCATGGATACACATGGGCTACCGCTGCCGCATTCGCGAGACGTCATGGATTACCGCTGCACTTGATTGTTCACGATCATGTTTCCGATACTGTCCAAGTGCCTGCAGCGATAGGGCGACAGGTGTGGAAGACGTTCAAAGCTACCTATTCGGCAGCCGCCAGCAGGTGGTGCATATCTCCAAAGATGGCTGAGACGTATGGACTGCTTGGGAAACCTGCAAACGTACTGTACCCATTACGGTCTAGTGCTTGCCCCGCGTACGACAGTCCACCTCGACGTCTGAAAGACAGATCCGCGGCACTCGTGTTCGGCTATCTTGGCTCCATCTGGAGCGGGGCCTATGCTGGAATGCTGTCGACCTTAGCGCAAGTCATTGAGCCGGGGGGCGGCAAACTCGTACTCTATGGAGGCCCAGATCTACCCGCATCGTTGACCGTCCACCACAATGTTGACTCGCGTGGTTTTATACCGCAAACACAAGTACTTTCTATTCTGCGGCATGAGGTGGATGTGCTGGTACTTCCAATGAGCTTCGATCCCTTAGATCGACATAGCGCGGAACTCAGCTTTCCGACCAAAGTCACTGATTACACTGCGGCCTGCCTTCCAATACTTGTCTGGGGACCATCCTACTGCTCGATAGTGAGATGGGCCCAGGAAAACCCTGGAGCCGCGGATGTCGTCCTGGATGAAGGCCCTAGGGCGATCGCCGCTGCTGTGAATCGGATCTCTGACCCAGAGCGGCGTTGGAATCTAGCACTGAGGGCGGCAAGCGTGGGGAATGCATTCTTCTCGCATAATGCCTTGGTGCCCCGATTCCTCCGTTCCATCGCGACCGGTAAACCTTAAACAGGAGCAGCCCCGATAGACAGACTTTCGTCTGTTGCCATTTCTGGGACCGTGCGCAAGATTTTGAGCGGCCGGTTGAGCATCTCCGTTTAGCTGGCTATCGCCGCGCTTTGCGTGACCATACGTGGAGAAACCGGTTTGAAGAGTTATTTCGAAAAATAGGCGTCTCCGATGTCCACTGAAGTCCTGCCAATGCGGGTGGTGATCCCGACGCGAGACCGCGCTGCGGCGCTGCGTCGGACGCTGGAAAGTTTGGCGGGCCAATCCGCTCAGCCGGCCGAATTAACCATCGTCGATGCCTCGGCCGATGGAAGCACTCGTTCTCTCTGTGTGGAAGAGACTATCCCGAGTCTCAGTTCGACCGTGTCGTGGTGTCGGGCCGATTCCGTAGGTGCCGCAAGTCAGCGCAATCAAGGGGTCATTGGCTGCTCTCATCCAGTGATCGGTTTTATGGATGATGACATACTGTTCGAACCAGAATGCTTCCAGCGTTTATGGCGGGCTTTACAATCCAACGATCGGATTGGCGGCGTTAGTGCGATGATAACCAATCAACGCTATCAAACGCCCGGCCGGGTTAGCAGGTTCGTGTTCCCCCGATCCGCCTTTCCCGGATCATTTCACGGGCTATTCTTTGATGGAAGATCTTACCCTGTCGTTGACGGTGGGCAAACGCTGGAAACTGGCCAATGCCCGAACTGCACGGATCTATCATGATTCACAACCAGGGAGTCACAAGATAGATCCACAGCTCGTCGCAGAGATGGAGTTGGTTAACCGTCATTATGTAATGACGAAAGTACTCGGACGTAGCCGAATTTCCGACTATTTCAAGCTTGCCTTGTTTGAATTGTTTTCGCTCGCTTCCATACTTCAAGCTCCTGCAGGCAGAATGTTATTCGCGTCTACGCTGCGCGGCAGGTGTAGAGCATGGCGGCTTATTGTGACGAAATGACCCCAAACACGTTACCGCAAAGCCGGGATAACAAGCAGCCGCCTGTTCGGTGTGAGCGAGGCCCTCATTGGCATCATCACTCGCAATCGACATGGAGTCTTAGAGAAAGCGATCGAATCAGCCTTACGTCAGAGTCTCTCTGCTCACCCAGTGTGATCCGCCCCCGGCTGAAATCATTGTCCACGCGGATCGATCTGACGGCGAAATCGAGCGCGAATTGGCGGTCAGATTTCCAACGGTACGGTTACTTTCCTCGCTCGAGAATGTCGGTCCTGGAGGCGGACGTCATCGATGTCTTCTGGCATGCACGCAGCCATTCTTCGTCAGCTTCGATGACGATTCGTGGCCGCTGGACACAGACTTTTTTGTGCAAGTGACCACCCTTTTCGAGAGCCATCCCCAGGCCGCGGTGCTCGCCGCATCGATTTACTTTTCCGGCGAAGTAGTGCAAGAGCGCGCGTCGGACGTGAAGACTGTTTCTGACTACAGTGGATGCGGTTATGCCGTCCGGGCCGACGCATATCTTCAGACTGCCGGACATATCGATCGCTCGTGCCCTTACGGCTTTGAGGAAGTAGATCTGGCAATGCAGTTGCACGCTCTCGAATGGACGATTCTACAATGCCGCAGCCTCCGCGTTTTCCACGACACGCAGCTTTCGCATCACGCTAGAGCCGACATTGTGGCCGGCACCGTGCAGAATGTCGCGCTGCGCGCATACCTACGATACCCCGCCTCGCTGTGGCCGCGAGGGGTGCTTCAGCTGTGCAACGTTGTGTGGTTCATGTTAAAAATGGGGCGCCTCGCGGGTCTTGGGCGAGGATTGTGTGGGATTCCTGTCGATTTGCGCCGTCACGCGTCGCGCAGACGGCAACTGCCAGCCGATAAGATTCGGTCTTATCTGAATGCGCGTACCAGGTTCACTTCATGACGCTCCAACATCTCGAGCCCTTGATTTTGCGTGTTCCTCGCGGCGCGGCCAGCCGGTTGAGACTCATCCTGTATCGTCTGCTTGGTATGAAGATGGGTCCCCGCAACCGCATGGAAGGTGGCGGGCGCGTGCGCCGGTGCTCGCAGATCGAGCTAGGCTCCTACAATGCGTTCACGCAAGGCGCCTGGCTGTGGCCCAACGACGTGGATTTTGACGGCATTCGAATTCGCATCGGTGATCGGAATTACTTCAACCGCAACCTGATGATTGACGCCTGCGGCTTGATTGAAATCGGCGATCAGAACATGTTTGGTCCAGACGTCTACATTACCGATTCGAATCACCGCTTTGAGTCGGAGCTAGCGCCTAGCGAGCTGCCGATGGATACGGGAACTGTCAAGATTGGAAACCGCTGCTGGATCGGTGCGAAGGCGGTGATCTTGAGGAACGTAGAGCTGGGCGATGGATGTGTGGTGGGCGCCGGCGCGGTAGTTACTCGGAGCGTGGCGCCCGGCGCGGTGGTCGCTGGCGTTCCCGCGGCGCCACTACGGCGGGCGTGCGACGATAGCTCTGACCGGCTCAGCAAGAATCTTGGACAAGCGGAAGCATGTCCCACACGATGAAAGCGCTTTTGGTCCATCCCGGAACGCAGCATGCTTTCCATCTTGCCAGGCAGCTTCAGCGACATGGATGCCTGAGCCGGTTTTGGACGGGTTTCGCATACGACCCCGAGGGGATGGTGGGGCGTCAAATCGCATGCCTACCGACATGGGCACAACGCCGTTTGGCCGGCCGGCGTCTGGCCGGTCTGCCACCGGACAAACTTCGCACGCGCCCGCTCACGGACCTCCGCGCTTTGAACCGTCTACGCCTGGGCCAGGACGAGCAAAGGGTCATGTTCGAACGGAACGCAGCTTTCCAGCGAAAGGTCCCTCTAAGTGAGCTTGCCGGCAGCGACATTATTATCGGTTTCGATACAGCGTCGTGGCTGATTGCCGATAAAGCGCTTTCGCTAGGAAGGAAGTTCGTTCTCGATCGTACCATTGGACATCCTCTGAGCTTTGCGCGGCTGTTGCCTCAACTGAACGACCAATTCCCGCAATGGATGGAGGATCGTGCGTATTACCGGCTGCCTGGGCTTTGCGCAGCGGAAGAGGCCGAGCACGATAGGGCACGTCGAATCGTGGTCGGGAGTTCTTTCACCCGCTGGACCTTGATCGAGAACGGAGTCCCCGCCGAAAAAATTTCCGTAGCTCCGCTCGGTGTGGACCTCGAGGCGTTCACCCCCGTGGCGCGCCCAGAGTCGCGGCCGCTTCGGTTTGTGTTCGTGGGGATCTTGGGAGCTCGTAAGGGGCTTCCCCTGCTGCTCGACGCCTGGCGCTCATTGGGAAATGTGTATGCTGAATTGTGGCTGGTTGGTTCCCTCGACAAGCCGCACCGGCAACTGATTCCGAAACTGCCGGGTTTGCGGGCGCTCGGGAAGGCATCGCGCCGCGAACTGCCGGGTGTGCTCCAGCAGTGCGATGTACTGGTGTTCCCCAGTTACTTTGAAGGATTCGGGGCAGTACTGCTGGAAGCCATGGCCGCGGGTCTGCCCGTGATCGCGACCGACGCAACCGGCGCCCCGGATGTGATGACGAATGGCGTGGAGGGTTACTTAATTCCCACCGGAGATGCTGCGGCGTTACAGGATGCGATGCAGCGGTTCGTGGATTCGCCCGAGAATCTGGGCCCGATGTCAGCAGCTGCTCGGCGATGCGCCGAGCGCCATTCCTGGGAAGAATTTGGCGACCGTTGGATGGACATACTCCGGGATGTAGGCGATCCCGAACAGGCCCTGCAGAGCCCAGCCGGCACGGATACAAAAAACACGGGGGCATTAGCCATCCACGTCCGTGTTCAGCCAGGGAAGACGAAGGTGCTTCTGGTTCATCCTGGAACTCAACATTCCTTTCGGCTCGCGGGGCAGCTTGAGAGGTACGGGTGCCTCAACCGTTTTTGGACTGGGATGGCCTATATTCCCGACACTCCGCTGGGGCGTTGTATTCAGCGACTGCCGGAAGGGGTCAAACGTCAATTGTCCAACCGGCGTTTGGAAGGTGTGCCCTCGGAAAGAATTTCCATCCGACCGTTAGGCGAATGGTGGGCGCTGCACCGGCTGCGCGCCGGCCATGACGATCAAACCATCATGTTTAAGCGGAACGCGGCATTCCAGACAAGAATCCCGGAACGGGAGCTCGCCGATTCTGAAGTGGTGATTGGTTTCGATACGTCTTCATGGCTTTTGGCCGAGAGGGCCGCGGTGCTGGGCCGCAGATTCATTCTGGATCGAAGCATCGGTCATCCGCTGAGTTTTGAGCGGCTGGTGCCGGCGTTGCGCCAGCGCTTCCCCGAATGGGTGGAGAACTTTGCTCCTCGCCTCCTGGACTTGCTGCGGGCCGAAGAGGCTGAACACCGCCTGGCCGATCGGATCGTGGTGCCGAGTTCCTTTGCCTGTGAGACACTGATCGAAAATGGCGTTCCAGCCCACAAGATCACGGTGATTCCGTTTGGGGTGGATCTCAGTACCTTCCGGCCGGCTCCGCGCCCGGACACATCACGGCCGGTGCGGTTCATCTTCCTGGGAGCACTCGGTGTTAGAAAAGGGGTGCCATTGCTGTTTGAAGCATGGCGCTCGCTGGCGTCGCTAGGGGCGGAGTTGTGGCTTGCCGGTTTGGTCAGCGAAAGACATGCCCACTTGATCCCTCCGCTAAAAGGATTAACGCAGATCGGCAAGGTTCCGCACAAGGAATTACCGGCCCTGCTAAGCCAATGCGATGTTCTGGTTTTCCCAAGTTACTTTGAAGGTTTAGCGCAGGTGCAACTCGAAGCACTGGCTGCCGGTCTACCGATCATTGCCACGAACGCATCCGGCGCCACGGACTTGATCGCGGATAGTAGGGAGGGGTACATCATCCCGGTCGGCGACGCCGAAGCGTTGCGCGAAGCAATGCTCAATTTCATCAAGTCTCCTGCGGACCTGGCGGTCATGTCTCCAGCCGCCCGGTTGTGCGCCGAGCGTTATTCGTGGGAAGCGTACGGGGACCGTTGGATAGACCTGCTCGACCGGGTAGTCCATTCCGATAATTCCTCGTCTTCCGTCTCCGGCTTCGCATTGGGAGGCTGTCAGACGGCCATCCGAATTCCGAAATCGAACGGTTAGCTCGGTAACTCATGTCCCTTTCACGCCCACTGCGTTTCGCGGACTCATCGACCATAATCGCGCTGGTCAGTATTCCCTCGGCCTCGCTTGTCGCGGCCTCGCTCTTGCCCGGCGACATTCAGCCCGCCGGCGCGCTGGTTCGTCCTACACTGATTTTGGCGCTGGGCCTGCTCGCCCCCACAGCGGCAGAGGTGATTGTTGGCGGGCTGAACCGAATGTTCCACCCCGAGCACTGGGTCATCATCGCAGTCATCTACTTCCTCCTGCTCGATCTTATTGAAGGATCCTTTGACCTCAGGCTTGAGCAGCCCATCGTGCAACAGGCGCTTGCTGCGATCGCACTGTTCTCGTTGGCAGTGCAGATCGGAGCGACCTTCACACCAAGACCTCTTCCGCGCATCGTGCGTGAAATTGCCTCCACGAATTACTCACCGCGCACGTTGATGATCATGGTCATCGTCTGCTTTCTGCTTGGAATGTTCAATTTCGCCCTTTGGAGCGATTTCTCCCCCACCACCATGATCAACGGCTTGCTGCAGCCACGATTCTCGGCACCTTGGGCTCGGGCGCAATTGGGCGGATGGAATGCGTTTTCCGATTTTTTGGTGAATTGCGGTTACGTTTTGCCAACGTTCACAGTGATGCTGGCCGCTGCCAAGCAAAAGTGGACGCACTGGTCAGTCCTGATCGGAGTGTTGCTCTCGATCATCTTTCTTACATTCGTCGTACAAGGCGGCGGACGGCGTATACCGGGGGTCATGCTAGGAGCGGCCGGATTTACTGTAATGTTGCAAAACAGGAATCGCCTCAAACCCCGGTACAT
>WNGH01014406.1_pt1 | contig 13776 bp, 15 predicted proteins | sample 5400631 | NCBI WGS metagenome assembly WNGH01 (sample SAMN13153373, study PRJNA577476) | soil metagenome | isolation source: 115 cm soil or saprolite under Garry oak tree replicate 1 | place: USA:California | collected 2016-06-15
GCGACTTCGATCTTTTCGAGCGGCACGCCGGTCTTGTGCGCTGCAAGCTGCGCGAGATTCGTGTACGTGCCGGTGCCGATGTCCTGCGTTGCGCAGGCGACCCGGGCGGTGCCGTCATCCCGCAGTTCTACGTTCGCCGCTGCAGCGAATCGTGCTGCAATCCACGCGCATCCGGCCATTCCCCAGCCCAGGATCAAGCCATCGCGCTTCATGGAACCGACTTCGGGAGTGCGCCTGGACCAGCCGAACTTCTCCGCGCCAAGTTCGAAGCACTCGAGCAAATGGCGCGATGAGAACGGAAGCCGCAGTCCTTCGTCGATTTGCGGCTCATTCATGATACGGAATTGGACCGGATCGATCTTGAGTTGACCGGCGAGTTCATTCATCGCCGACTCGGTCGCGTAGAGGCCCGGCACGGCGCCGGGGCCGCGCATGTCGGCGGCTGCGCCGACGTTGCGCCGGGCGCGACCGAATGTCACGCGAAGATTGGATACGCTGTATTGAAACGGCGTCGCCTCTCCGCAGTCTTCGTGATGCGCGTCGAGCATTGACCGGTGATAGATGTAGTCATGCTGGAGCGAGACGAGTTTTCCGTCGCGTGTCGCGCCGAGCCGCACGCGCTGTTGGGTGCGCGGCCGGTGACCGACCGTCTGGAACATCATCTTACGGCTGAGCACGAGCTTCACCGGCTTGCCCAACTGCCGCGCCGCTGCGGCCGCAAGCGCGCAGTGTGTCCATGGAAACAGTTTGCCGCCGAAACCCGAGCCAACGAACTTTGTGATGACCCGGACGTTCTCCTTCGGCAAATCGAACATTTGCGCGAGTACGCTCCGGAAGTTGACGACTCCTTGCGATGAGTCGTAGAGCGTCAACTTCGATCCTTCCCAGATCGCGGTCGTCGCGTGTAACTCAATGGGGTTGTGCGTCTCGGCCGGTGTGACATAAGTCTGGTCGAGCTTGACGGGGGCGCTCGCGAAAGCAGCATCGGCGTCGCCGCGCTGGCTGTCCACGCGTTCGCGCATGCCGAACGTGGTGACCACTGAGTCGGGATCGTCGTCCGCTTCAAGGTGAGTCTCGACGTTCGGCTTCTCCTTGCTGTACGTCACGCGAACCGCATCGGCAGCGGCCTTGGCGGTCTCGAACGTGTCCGCCACAGCCAGCGCAATATACTGGCCGTAGTAGCGAACGACATCATCTTCAAATGGCGGACGCCGCTCTTCGCAGATGCCTTCCATCCCCTGTCCCAGGGTCGAGCGGAACATCTTGCCAATGTTCTCGCGATGAAAGATCGCGCGCACACCGGGCATCTTCCCGGCCGCGCTCGTATCGAGTTTGACAATCCGACCGTTGGCGATCGTCGCCTCGACCGGAACGGCATACAGCGTCCCGGAAAATTGGAAGTCGGAGGTGTACTGCGCCTGTCCGCTCACCTTCATCGCACCATCCACACGAGGCGTGCTACGACCAATCGGTGATGTCGTCGGGATTTCTTGTGTTGCTGACATGTTTGCTCCTTCAGTGAATCACGCCGTCGCCAACTGAAGCGCGTAGGTGAGGCAGCGCTTGGCCAATTCGATTTTGAACGCATTCTCACTCTGCGGTTTGGCGTCGCGTAAGGCCGCCTCCGCCGCGTTGCGGAAGTTCGCCTGGTCTATAGGCTGGCCGACGAGCGCGGCTTCGGCCTCGGGCGATCGCCATGGCTTGGTTCCGACGCCGCCCAGTGCGACCCGTGCCCGAGTCACTCTCCCACCGGCAACCGTGATTACGACGGCCGACGACGCTAGAGCGAATTCGTAGGACGTGCGGTCGCGCAGTTTCAGATAGAGCTGCCTGCTCCCCGCGACGGGCGGTGGGAGGGTGACGTGGGTGACGAGGTCGCCCGGTTCGAGGACCGTTTCGCGATTCGGTGTGCTGCCGGGCAGAAGATGAAAGTCACCGATGGGGATCGCTCGCGCACCATTGGCTCCCTGCACATGGATCGTCGCTTCCAATGCCGCCATCGCAACGCACATATCCGAGGGATTGGTCGCGATGCAATGTTCGCTGGTGCCGAGTATCGCGAGCATGCGGTTGGCGCCGGTGATCGCCGGGCATCCGGTTCCGGGCTCTCGTTTGTTGCAGGGCATGGCGGTGTCGCGGAAGTACACGCACCGCGTGCGCTGCAGGAGATTGCCGGCCGTGGTCGCCATGTTCCGGAGTTGGGCCGATGCGCCGGCGAGAAGCGCCTGCGACAGCACGGCATAATCCCGTTCGACCGTCGGATAGTGGGCGAGATCTGAATTTCGCACAGTGGCGCCAATCTTGAGCCCGCCGTCGGCGGTCGCTTCGATCTTGTCGAGCGGCAAACGGTTGATGTCGATCACCCGGGCAGGCGTTTCGACATTCAGCTTCATCAAATCCAGCAGCGTCGTCCCGCCCGCGACGAACCGCACGTCGGCTCCCTGCTGCGCGGTTTTCGCCTGCGCGGCGGTCACCACCGCCGCCGCCGAGTCTGCTGGCCGAACAAATTCAAAGGTATGCATAGAATCGCTCCTGCTCGCGGCTAAGTGTTTTTGCGAACTTGTTGGATCGCGGCCACGATATTGGCATAGGCTCCGCAGCGGCAGATGTTGCCGCTCATCAGTTCCTTCACCGCCGCGTCGTCGGGACCGCAGGGTTCCTTGAGCAACGCAACGGCCGACATGATCTGGCCTGACGTGCAATATCCGCACTGGTATCCGTCGCACGCAACGAATGCCGCTTGCATGGGATGCAAGTTGTCGGGGGTGCCCAGGCCCTCTATGGTGGTGATCTCTGCCCCATCATGCATCACGGCTAGGGTAAGACATGAGGTCACGCGCCTGCCATTCACATGCACCGTACATGCGCCGCATTGCCCGTGGTCACAGCCCTTCTTGGTGCCGCTCAAGTGGAGTCGTTCGCGCAGCAGATCCAGCAGCGACGTACGCACGTCCACCGTGATCGCCTGCGGCGCGCCATTCACTGTCAAATTGATGGTTGTCTCTAATGAAATATCAGTCGCCTGCATTGCTTCTCCTCCTGCTGCTGGTCTTTTTCGCCTAACACTGAAACGCCAAAGCCAAAAAAACTGCCGGTCTTGAGCGATTTCTCCAGAAACTCACGTCTCGTCAAATCTCTCCTGTCGTGATCATTACTCGGCGTGGCGGCAGGATAGGCCGTCCTTACCCTGCCGCCTTCTAGGCTTCGGCCGAAGCCGCGGGAACTAGCGGTGATCAACCAACTTTTTTGCACCATTGCATTCTCTGTTGGTTGACCTACTGGGCGGTGTAACCGCCATCAACCGGAAAAATCTGTCCGGTAGTGAATGATGCGCCTGCGGAGCATAGCCAGACGACGATGCTTGCGATCTCTTCCGGCTGGCCGACCCGGCCGATGGGAGTCGCGCTATCCAGCGCCTGCTTCACTTCAGGCGTAGCTGCAAAGTCGCGATACATTCGCGTCTCAATCGGCCCGGGCGCGACGGCATTGACTCGAACGTTCTGTTTGGCGTATTCCAGCGCGACCGATTTGGTCAGCCCGTTGACGGCGTGTTTACTGGCAACGTAAACCGGAACCATGCCAATGCCGATCAGTCCCGCCGCGGAAGAGTTGTTGACGATTGCACCGCCGCCGGTCTTCAGCATCGCCGGAATCTCGTACTTTAACGACAGCCAAACGCCTTTGACGTTGATGTCCATGATTTGATTGTAGGTTTCTTCAGTTTGTTCGGGCAACGGCGTCAGCGCCTGCTCAATGCCGGCGTTATTGAAGGCAAAATCGAGCCGGCCGAATGTCGCCAGCGTTTGATCGATCATCACTTTGACATCGCTCGCCTTCGAGACGTCGGTTTTGACGAAGATCGCTTCGCCGCCTAGCGCTTTGATCTCGGCGATGACGGCATGGCCTTCCTTCTCGCGGCGTCCACTGACAACGACCTTGGCGCTTTGTTTTGCAAACTCAATTGCAGCAGCTCGGCCAATACCGGCATTGCCGCCGGTGACCAATGCAACTTTTCCGGCAAATTGACTCATGGAGTGCTCCTTCTAGAACCTTTCAGATAACGTTGATTGGAGTGATCGGCGAAATCGGCGGCGAAGAGCTCTTCGAACACTTGAAGTCCCGCGGCTCTGAACCTCTTCGCTATTGCGACGAACAACGGCGATGCCGTCTTCCACTGACATAACGCTTTCTACCCATCCTGGTTTCAGGTCTGGTACTTTTTGCGCCTGACTCGCTCAGTCCTTGTAGTAGATCTCGATGTCTTTGGTATTTTCCTTCCCGACAGAAATAAATGGCATTTGGAATCCTTCGTTAGTGTGCGTGATTCGATTTTGGTTTTCAGAAGTTAATCGCCCTTTAGTGTTGCTCGCGGAGCATCCATTCTCGTATGTAAGGCCAGCAATTGAGTAGGTCGACGCCACTCTCCTCGCAGGCATTCAGAAATCGAATAACCTCCACATCCACGAGTGTCACGCCGTCCAGGTCCAACGCAATCCGTGACTGATCGCCGTCTATTTGCGTCTTTAATTCGTCGAGATGCTCCGATCGTAGTCGACCGCTCAGGCGGACAACCGTCTTTCGCCCATCGGAAACTTTTTCAATTTTCAATGTCATCTACGATTTCTGTGACGTGAGCGACAAAAAGAACTGCAATGAGGAGACCATGCGTAACTTTCTGAAATGTTTACACTGACGACGAAAACGACTGCCGAATTTTCAGCATTTGCCGAATTGTCGGCAAAAGACCCGGGTCTTTGGACCGTTGCCTAAATCAGGAGAGCGCCTAAGTGATAAACGACCGTCGGGCTGCCGTGGTCAATCCTTTGAAAGACCCGTTAGCTTCTGCAGTCGATGCTGAAAATAGTTCCTCAAGCTTTCGGGAAGAGCCTCGACCTCAATTGCGCGACGAAGCAATCCGATGTTGTGCTTCTCGCGTGTATACAGTCGGGTGATATCGCTCACCCTTACACGGCGTTTGCTTCTTCGATCAGTTCAATCTGATCACCAACTCCGACTTCGCCCTCTTGCAGCACGGCAAAATAGAAGCCCGTGCGCTCGCTTGCCAGGAACCTCTTGACGATGTCAGAGCGGCCGAACTTGATCTCAAGCTTGTAACAGGGCATGCGCGGCTCGGTCACCATCACGACGGCCGAGCCAACGCGAAACTTGTCCCCGATGTTTAGCTCCGATTCAAAAGGTCCCGTGGTTGTGAAGTTCTCACCGAACATGCCCCAGGGTAGTTTCATCTCAGGCAATTCTTGCTTCCAGTAGTCGTAATGTTCCGACGGATAGACGTAGACTGCTTTACTTGGTCCACCATCACGGAAAGATCAGCCTGCCGGTCGCCGTCCAGGTTGAGCGTTCTCAGCATGACACGGCCCGCCACCGGCTCTTTAAAAATCCCGGTCGATACTGGATCGCCATCAACTTTGGTATTTTCGTCGTGACTGCCTGTGATCGCGCACACGCTGGCGAGTTAAGACGTCATTAACGACCCATGACACCACCATGTAGGCGCCGGCTGGATCACGGATGATCGGCATGACCTCGTCTGCCACCGCGACGATGAGATCGCCCAAGGTAGTCTTGATAACTTTTCGCTGCCGCATGTTTTACTCCTCCACGCACAGCCCGAATAGGTATACCTTCGGTTACTGGCAATTCTGATCTCAGCTTTTTTTTAGATTGGTTACATCAGCATGGCAGCAAGCTGCGTACCAGACTCGAGCGAAGGCTGAAAATATCCGTGTCTTACGAAATCGGGACTTTAGGATTTGGGAGGAAAGATGCTACGAAGGATACGTGACTATTTATCGGCAAGTGTCGAAATATCGGCAGTGAGAAATTCACAACCCTAACATGTGAGTGTGAAGAGTTGAGTGCTTCATCATAAGCCGGGCGGCATTGACGGAGGATGCACTGATGATTCATTTCGTATCCTTCAAGATGCGCACCTCCCGACGTTTGGTCAGAAACGAGAGCCCCCACTGGATCATGACTGTAGCCGGTTGGCGAATCCGATCAAGAAGTAAATGTGCGCGCCTAACCACAATAGCCACGCCAGCACGCCCCAGAAATGATAATCTTTGTATAGAAATCCAAGCTGTTATGCTCCTAGCAGCACTTGATAATCGAGAGGTCTCACATTTGCGCGAGTGTTCCGATCTCTGTGGAATGATTGCGTGGAATCCTGTTGAAATAATCGATGAAGGCGAACATCAAGCAGGTCGTCCAGACTGGCGATATCGCGCTGATGCATACCGAGTGAGCCGGCACGTAAAACACGCCTAATAAACAAGCCAGCGATCAATCGAAAACGCCCCGGCGCCTTCGATCAATACCGCCAAGGCCATGGCAATGAGCGCGAGATTGTACTCGATCCCATGCCCCTGCCCCGGCTTTAATTCTGCGTTGAGGAAAAAGCCGTGCTTCAAATGGACTGTTGCTATGGCACCCCCCATGATTGCCACAACAGCCAGGCCGCAAAGGCGCGCCAGGAAGCCGATCAACAGACCGATACCGCTCAGGAATTCGAGCAAGCAGACAAGGTAGGCTATGGGGAGTGGCATCCCCATCGAATTGAAGAAAGCAGCCGTGCCTTTGAGCCCCTGACCCCCATACCAGCCCAACACCTTCTGTGCACCGTGAGCAAAAAAGATGATGCCCAAAACAACCCGGATCATGAAGATAGAAACGGAAGGCTCGGTGAAAAATAGGAATTGCATGATTACTCTCCATCGGCGGATTGCGCTGTTTTAGCCCTATCCGCCCCCGCCGGTAACATCAAGCGATATCAAACAGAAGAAGTTTAGCTGCTTCGACAACCTGAATCTCCAAGATTTGTAACGGCCTACACTTGTGCGAACCCGCCATCCACAAACAATTCCGTTCCCGGATGTAGCTGCTGTCGTCGGATGCGAAAAAAACCACCGCCTTGGCGATCTCATCGGGTGTACCGAACCTGCCGAGCGGAACGTTGTCGGAAATCATTTTCTTGCGTTCCTCGCCCACTTCTGCGGAAGCGAGCAGGTCACTCAGTCCCGGCGTGTCGATGGAGCCGGGGCTCACCGCGTTCACGCGAATGCGCCGATCCTTTAAATCCGTTGTCCATGTCCGCGCGAACGAGCGCACAGCCGCTTTCGTGGCGCTATAAACACTATTTGACGAGAACCCTTTGCTGGCGACAATGGACGCATTGAGGATGATAGAAGCGCGCCATCCGGCAGCAGCGGAAGCGCCTTCTGCACCGTGAAAAGAAGGCCTTTCACATCGACCGGCAGGGCGAGTATGCATTCCATGCGCGTGATTACATGGCGGCGAATCGTGCTTGGCAACACGCGATCGTGGATGATCCCAGCAATGGCGCGTTAGCTATGAAGCTGGCTTTGGCCATGTTCGCGGTGGGCAAGTATCGGGAAGCGGCCGGTACAACTCAGCAGGTATTGATGCTGCTCCCGGGAAGCGGCCGGTACAACTCAGCAGGTATTGATGCTGCTCCCCCAGGAGAAGTGGGGACAGGCGGTGAGTGATTACAAGAAACTATATGCAAACCCTAAAGATTACTTGGACCAACTGAAAAGCCTGGCCAAGGCTGCCGCAGATAAACCGAACGATCCCGCACTTCGTTTCCTGCTAGGGTTTCATTATGGTTACTCAGGTCGTGTTGCTGATGCCGTAGGTGAGCTCAATAAGCTTGTTCAGTTGGAACCGAAAGATCAGCTCGGCCGCAAGTTGCGAGACCTGATGGCAGAGAAAACTCATAAAGACAATAATTCTACCATTGCCACGGCGCCAAGCGACATCTATGTCCGTAAGGATTCCAAGGGAACACTCTATTTCTCGAACATTCCCGCAGATATAAGCGATCAGCCCACAACTTGGCACCGTACACAGTATTGAACTGAAACGTATCGGAACCAACGTCATCGAAGTAAGCGGAGATGGGGCAAACTTTGGATTGGCAGACTAGAATAGCAAGTCTTTTCGAACTTGAAAGTGCCATGCGTCCACGCGGTCGACCAGTGATAAGTGAGATGAGGAGATAAGCGAAAAAGTCCCCTTTAATCCCTCCTGACGAAATTTTTTTAAGGACAAGATTCATTTTTGGATCGTAAATTACGTTCTGGCGATCTCGTTTGTTTTGCTGCCGGCTCATGGGAAAGGGCGTATACGCTCGCGATCAGCACGAGGGATGCGATCAACAGCGGTTTAGAGAAATTTACGCCGGGACCGATCACATAGCTCACCAAGATCGGGCCCACCATCTGCCCGGTCCCAAAGCCTGCGATCATGGCTGCCATGAGGCGGGTCGAATGCGGACCCGCGATCGATTGCGCTTCCTCCATGCTCGCCATCGCATTGATCATGAAGGTGGCGCCAACCAGGAGCGCGGCGATCATGATGCCGCTAATGGTGGGCCATCGAACTGGAATCGCAACACCAAACGCCATGACAAGATGGCTTAGAATCCACAAGTACCGGTTACCGAGAACCTGCGCCCATCCGGCGGTCGCGAGCGGAGCGACTGCAGCGGCGGCGCCGAAGATGGGCCAGGACCAGCCGAAAACCAACGGGTCTGGGATGAACTGCCGGGCCATGGCGGGAAGAAATGTCGCGGGAATAATGTAACCGAACCCGGAGGCCCCGAAGCAGAGCACTAAGCGCAGCGAGTCGACATTCCATTGCCAGGGATGTGCTGTCGGCCGTCGATCTTCGCCTGCCGTTGCATCATCGTCTGCGCCAAGGATCCGCCAGATCGCTGTTGTCGCGATGAGGCTGATCAGCGCGAGCCCGATCCAGGCCTCAGCGGAGCTGCCGTTCACCGCCATGAGAAGCAGACAGAACCCGCCGGCTAGCGTGATCCCAATCCCTACCCCGGCGAACACAACACCGTTCAGCAATGGGCGCTGAACTGCGGCGAGTTTTTCCAGGCACCATGCAAAGGCGAAAACCTGTGCCCAAGCGTTCGCGATCCCAGCCAACGCGCGCAGAATGATCCAGATCGCAAATTCGGTCGTGAGGCCCATCCCGAGCGTCACGATAGCAATGACGACGAGGCCGACCCGTAGCGCGGTCGTGGACCGGACTCTCACGCTTATGGCCGATACCGCGCCGAACAAAAACCCCAGATAGTTTGCCGACGCTAACCACCCGCCATCACTCACCGACAGCCCGAAATCCTGCTGCATCATCGGCAGGATCGGCGTCAAAGCAAACCGCCCGATGCCCATGGCAATCGCGACGGCAGTCAGTCCTGCCAAAGCAACCGCGGCCGGCGCGGGCGCGCGCGCAGGCTTCCGCTCAAGCGTTTGCGAATGGTGGGTCACGCCGACCGCGTGATTTTCATGGTGACCTCTTCCCGTTTCGCAGCGGCATACAAGTGAGATCCCACAGTCTTCGGCATGAAAAAATGGCTTCATGATGCAGGCCCGACCAAGCGAAGGGCAGGATACTCAAAGCATCCGGAGAGAGTACAGATTCAGCTAGACTGAATTATGACCAGTACAGTTGGAAAGTTGACCAACTGTACTGGTGCACTGAAGTAGCGGCTGTATCTGTGCAGCGACTGCTCAGAAGGGTAGAGTGGAGCTATGAATGAAACAGCCGCGAGCAATGAAAATTATCTGTACGACCGTGTTGTGAGTCGAATCAGCCGGCTGATCGAGCAAGGCACGCTGCGGCCTGGCGATCGGGTACCGTCCATTCGTAAGCTCAGCTCCAACGACGGTGTCAGCGTCTCTACGGTCCTGCAGGCGTATCTGGTTCTAGAGAGCAAAGGATTAATCGAGGCAAAGCCGCAGTCGGGATTCTATGTCCGGCCCCGGCGCGACCTTCCTGCTGAACCGAAGCCTAGCCAACCGCCGCCCACCGTCACTCGCGTCGGCGTAAGCCAGCTGGTGTCACAGATCATAGGCGCCGCGCGCAACCCGCAGATGATCAACTTCGGCGCGGCCACTCCCAGCACCGATCTGCTTCCCGTGAAACGGCTCAACCGGATTCTGGCCATGCTCGCTCACCGCTACGATGCCGTGGGAATCAATTACGACTTTCCTCCGGGCTACGAGCCGCTTCGGCGCCAGATCGCAAAGCGTTCGCTGGAATGGGGATGCAGCTTAACACCTGGGGATGAAAGCTGTCGAAATTCCCATGCATCCGAGAGACGGCATCATTCTCGACGCCGTGGAATCAGCGATCAAGAGGCACCGCATTAAAGCATGCGTGATATCGAGCAACTTCAGCAATCCCCTCGGAAGTTGCATGCCCGACAAGAACAAGCGCGAGCTTGTTGAATTATTGAGTCGTCGTGAGATCCCGCTGATCGAAGATGATATCTACGGGGACTTATGCTTCGGACCGCTGCGGCCAAAGGTAACAAAAGCGTACGACAAAGCGGGACTTGTTTTGCTTTGCTCCTCGTTTTCAAAGACCATCGCGCCTGGTTACCGTGTCGGCTGGGCTGCTCCTGGTCAATTTAGAACCCGCGTAGAAAGTCTGAAATTCATGAGCTCCATGGGAACAGCGACATTGCCACAAATGGCGATAACCGAGTTTCTGGAGAGCGGCGGGTATGATCGCCATCTGAGAAGAATGAAAAAGAGCTTCGCGGATCAGATGCAACTCGTGACTGCCGGCATAAGCCAATTCTTCCCAAAAGGAACAAAAGTCACCAGGCCACTGGGCGGATTCCTCCTATGGGTGGAGCTACCTCAGAGCGTGGATTCGCTGAAGTTGCACGAGATGGCTCTACGGGAGAAAATCAGCATCGCCCCTGGCCCGGCTTTTTCAGCCAAGCAGCGCTATAGAAATTTTATTCGACTCAACTGCGGCCAGGTTAAAGCGGATAACGTCGAGCGCGGATTGGCAGCCCTAGGGCGCTTGATCGCAAAGCTAAGGTCGTCAAAGTGACAGAATTGACACGGTGCGGATTTCTCGTTGTGTTTTTCGTACCTGCCGCGAATCACGAAATCTCCTGGACAGATCGATAGCTCTCCCCTTTTCTTCTCGCGGCGTTGCCGTGCCGGGCGGATTGCTTGCTGGTCATCGATAACGTAACTTGCCCCCGCCTTCAGACTGAGCTCCTGAACCGAGCCGAAAACGACCCGCGAGTAGACTGTGTCCTCTTGCCATTTCCAAAAGGTGATCTCATCTGCCGGAAGTGCTGAACATCGGTGAATGAAAAAATGTTCAAGGTTCCAGAACCTGCCCTGAGCTTGCCGAATGGGTTCAATGTTCAAGGTCGAAATCCGAAAACGCGGAGAACCGCCTCCTGCGGCTTACCTTGAACTTTGAACTGCCGCTTCCCGGCGGCGTCTTGAACGGGCCGTACTATTTTATTAGCATCGCTCCGTCAGTTCGAGTACAACGCTAATTCATTTGATAGTAAGCGGCCATGCTCGCACGAGAAGAAAACGAATTACTCACGCGCATCGGGCCCGAAACACCAGCCGGCGAACTGTTGCGGCGCTACTGGCATGTTGTCGCGGCGACATCCGAGATCACTGAAGACAAACCAAAAAAGAGGGTCAGGGTCCTCGGCGAAGATCTGGTGCTGTATCGGGACCGCAGCGGCAAGTATGGACTCATCGCCGAGCACTGCGCCCATCGCGGCGTGTCCCTTTACTACGGATTTGTCGAAGAGGACGGCATCCGCTGCGCCTATCACGGCTGGAAGTATGACGCCTGCGGCAAGTGTCTGGAACAACCTTTCGAAAACCCCGAGGCCGGGTTCAAAGATAAAATCTCGCAGCCGGCGTATCCCGTGGAGAAACTGGCTGGGCTCTTGTTCGCCTATTTGGGACCGCCGGAAAAAAAACCTCTCCTGCCCAGATGGGACATGCTCACGCGCCGCGATGGCGTGAGAAAGCTGGAGATTTATCAGACTTTGCGCTGCAACTGGCTGCAGGCGATGGAGAACTCGGTCGATCCGGTCCATACCTACTATCTTCATGCCCATACCCTGAGAATGCGCGGTAACAACCAAGGGGCGTATTACTATCGGCCCCTGAACAAGCTCGATTTCGAGCTGGTGGTGCATCCTGCCTGGGCGGGGATTCAGAAACAACGGGTCTTTGCCGACGACGCCAGCCACGTCGAAGCGCCCCATCCGCTCATCTTTCCTAATATGCTGATGGTCCCCGCCACCAACGGCTACAACATGCATTTTCGCACGCCGGTCGACGATCAGAATACCCAGATCTTTCACGTGCGGTTCAATCCAACCAGAGACGGCGTCGAAGTTCCCGAAGATCCGCCGGCGCAGTTCGTCAGCACCAAGAATGAGGCGGGCGAATTTCACATGGAAAGTTTTCCCAGTCAGGACCAAATGGCCTGGGAGACGCAGGGGCCGGTCGCCAATCGTCCCAACGAGCACCTCGGCGAGTCCGACCGCGGCATCATTTTGTTCCGCAAATTACTGCGCGATCAGATCCGGGCGATGCAAAACGGCGAGGACCCTGTCGGTGTCAATCGCGATCCGCAAAAAGACGAGGTCATTCGCCTTATTCCCGAGGGCTACACGGCATTTTCAGCGGCGCAAAGCGGCTGACGCGAGACTCGTGGTCGTGCGTGTGGGGCACCGCATGCAATGATACAAGACCATGCGACTGACAATTTGCCTTTGTGTTCTTCTGTTGAGCGGCACCGCGGGTTTCGCGGCGGAAGTTAAGCCTGCCTGGCAGGTCGAGTGGGAAAAAACCGTGGCGGCGGCGGAGAAAGAGGGCCAATTCACTCCATACATTTTCGATCAGGGTCCGGTCACCGTCGAAGTCGTGCAGGCTTTCGAGCGCGCCTTTCCGAAAATCAAGGTCAACCAGCTCAGGGGCCGGGGCAGCGATCTCGGCCCGCGCATCATTGCGGAGCGCAGGGCGGGAAAATATCTGGTGGATGTATTCAGCGGCGGCAAAGGAACGGCACACGCCACGCTTTACATCGGCAAAACTTTGGAGCCGATAAAGCCGCTTTTGCTCTTGCCCGAGGTTGTCGACGAGAGCAAATGGTGGCAGGGACGGCACAAGTACGTCGATCCCGAAGGCAAATACATATTTGTCTTCGTCGGCAACGGCGGCGGCGTCAACATCAACTACAACAAGAATCTGGTCAATCCCAAGGAATTTACTTCGTACTGGGATCTGCTCCAGCCCAAGTGGAAAGGCAAGATCGTCGCCACCGATCCCAGGACGCGCGGCATGGACACGCCGGTGCTGTTTTTTTACTACAACTCCAAGCTCGGGCCCGAATTCATGCGGCGCCTTTACGGCGAAATGGATGTGACGACGGCGCGCGATTATCGCCAACCGGTGGACTGGCTGGCGACGGGAAAATTCTCCCTGTGCATTCCCTGCGTCAGCGACGAGATGGACAGCGCCATGCGGCAGGGACTGCCGGTGGCGCAAATCTCGACTTTGAAGGAAGGCGGCACGCTGACTTCTTCGGGCGGCACCCTGAGCTTCATCAATCAGGCGCCGCATCCCAACGCGGCCAGGGTTTTTATCAATTGGTTGCTCTCACGCGCGGGACAAGCGCGAGTTCAGAAAGGCCGCAAGGACCGGCCCGGCACCGGCTCCAACTCGCTCAGGATCGACATTCCTAAAAACGACGTGCCGGAAGAAAATCTGCGGACGGACGGCGTGGAATATTTCGACGGCGACGACGACCGATTTTCCGACCGCAGACCGGCGGACAAACTGCTCAACGAAATATTCGGCAAGCCCGGCAAATAGGTTTTGGTACATTCGGCAAAATGAAACACCATTCCGCCGCAGTCGTTTTTGCAGTTTT
>WNGH01024342.1_pt1 | contig 13768 bp, 14 predicted proteins | sample 5400631 | NCBI WGS metagenome assembly WNGH01 (sample SAMN13153373, study PRJNA577476) | soil metagenome | isolation source: 115 cm soil or saprolite under Garry oak tree replicate 1 | place: USA:California | collected 2016-06-15
CGACCCGCGCGATCTTCGACAATCTGTTAGTGACGTTCGGACCATTCTAGGGGCCGTATCTAAAGGAGCATCTGGAGGGCGGCACTGCGGTGCCGCCCTTCTCGTTTACGCCCCGCCGGGTCGCCGCTAGCTTCCATCCCGTGCGCCCCACCAAACTCGGCATCCTCGGCCTCGGCGCGATCGGCGGCTCGCTCGCCCGGCAGGCGAAGCGCGCCGGCGTGCCCACGGTGCTCGGGTGGTCGCCTGAGCCGTCGGAGCGCGTGTCGGCGGCGCAGCAAGGCGCGATCGACGATGCGCCCGCCTGCGCCGCGGACGTGGCGCGCGCGGTCGAGCTGCTCGTGCTGGCGGCACCGCCCGCGGCGAACCTCGGACTGCTCGCAATGCTCCAGCCGCACGTCGGCGCCGGTGCCGTGATCACCGATGTGGGCTCCGTGAAGCGCGCGATCGTGGCGCAGGCGGAGCGGCTGGGCCTGGGGGCGCGCTTCGCGGGCGGCCACCCCATCGCGGGAACGCACGGCCACGGCTTCGCGGCGGCGCGGCTGGACCTGTTCAAGGGCGCGGTCGTGTACGTCACGCCGACACGGGATGGCGACGGCGCGGCACGCGAAGTCGCGCACTTCTGGGAGAGCGTGCTCGAGGCCCACCCGGTGGTGATCGACGCCGCGCAGCACGACCGCCAGCTGGCGCTCACCAGCCACCTGCCGCAGGCGGTCGCGTCGCTGCTGGCCCAGTACCTCGCCCGGTCGGCCCCGGCGGGCGCGACGTTCGGCCCGGGGGCGCGCGATACCACGCGCCTCGCCGCGAGCCAGCCCGCGCTCTGGACCGAGGTCTTTCTCATGAACCGCGACGAGCTGCTCCCCGCGCTCCGCTCGCTCGAGGAGCCGCTGGGCGAGCTGGAGCGGGCGCTGGAGGCAGGCGACGCCGTCGGCCTGACGGCATGGCTCCGCCGTAGCGCCGAGTGGCGCCGGAGACTGGACACGTGAAAGTGCGGGGCACGGTCCGGCCGCCCGGCGACAAGAGCATCTCCCACCGCGCGCTGATGCTCGCGGCGCTGGCGCGCGGCACGAGTGAGCTCGCGGGACTGCTTACGGGTGAGGACGTGAAGAGCACGGCGCGCGTGCTGCGCCAGCTCGGCGCGGACGTCTCTTCCGTGAGCGCTGGGACTGTCACCGTCCGCGGCCACCGCCTCTCGCCTCCCGCCTCCCGGCTGCACTGCGGCAACTCCGGCACCTCGGCACGCCTGCTGCTGGGCGTCCTCGCCGGTCAGCGGTTCCCGGCCACGCTCACCGGCGACGCTTCACTGCGACGCCGGCCGATGCGGCGCGTCACCGAGCCGCTGCGGGCCATGGGCGCCCACATAGAAGAAGCGCAAGGCGACGCGCTGCCCCTCACGATCCGCGGCGGGCGGTTGCACGCGCTCACCTACACGACGCCCGTTGCGAGCGCTCAGGTGAAAAGCGCGCTGCTGCTCGCCGGGCTGACGGGGCAGGTTGCGGTGACGATCCGCGAGCCGTATCGCTCGCGCGACCACACCGAGCGGCTGCTGTTGCACCTCGGGCTCGATCTGCGATACGACAACGGCGCGATCAGCTTTCAGCCGTCAGCGGTGAACGTTCCATCGTTCCATCTGTCCGTCCCCGGCGACGCGTCCTCGGCGGCGTTTCTCCTGGCCGCCGCGGTGCTCGCCGAGGGCGGCGAGCTGCTCGTCGAGCACGTCGGCGTGAACCCGACCCGTACCGGGTTCCTGGTCGTGCTCGAGCGGATGGGCGCGCACGTGGAGCGCGTGAACCTGCGGGACGAAGGCGGTGAGCCGGTGGCCGATCTGATCGCGCGCCCCGCCCCAGCCGCACTGCGCGGGACCGAAATCGCGGCGGCCGAAGTGCCGACCCTAGTCGACGAGGTGCCGGTCCTCGCGGTGCTGGCGAGCCGGGCCGCGGGGGAGACCAGCTTCCGCGACGTCGGCGAGCTGCGGGTGAAGGAAAGCAACCGGCTCGAGCTGATCGCCGCAAACTTGCGCGCCGTAGGCGTGGAGTCCGAAGCGCGCAGCAACGACCTGTTCGTGCAGGGGACGACCGAGCCACCGCGGGGGCGCATCGAGACGGCGCGCGACCACCGGCTTGCGATGGCATTCGCGGTGCTCGGCACGATACCGGGGGCGGACGTGCGGCTCTCCGAACGAGCGTCGGTCTCCATCAGCTATCCGCGATTCTTCTCGGACCTACGGAAAATCGGGGAAAGGGGAAGGGGGAAGGGGAAGGCGTGACGCTCCGCGTGATCGCGATCGACGGTCCCGCCGCGTCGGGCAAGAGTTCCACCGCCGCGGCGGTGGCGCGGCGGCTGGGGTGGGCGCATCTCGACTCGGGCGCCTTGTACCGGGCGGTGACGCGGGCGGCGCTGGATAACCTAAAAGAACGGGAACAGGCCGGGGAAGGGGGAAGGGGGAACCGGACGGGGTGGGGTGCGCAGCAACTCGTGGCGCTCGCGGAAGACCTCCCGGTGCGCCTGGTCCTCGTGGGCGATGTGTTCCGGCCCGAGGTAGCGGGGGTGGACGTGGAACACGCCATCCGCTCGCCGCGAGTGACCGCGCGCGTCTCCGAGATCGCCGCCATCCCTGAAGTGCGCCACTGGGTGAACGTGCAGCAGCGCGAGGCCGTCGGAACGCACCCGCAGGGCGTCGTCGTGGACGGGCGGGACATCGGGACGGTGGTGTTCCCCGACGCCCCGCTGAAGGTGTTTCTCACCGCGACCCCGGACGAGCGGGCCCGCCGCCGGCTGGCGCAGCGCGGGGACCGCATCGATCCCGCCGAGCTCCAGCGCGAGAGCGAGGCGCTCGGGGCCCGGGATCACGCCGATTCCACCCGGCGGGTCGCACCGCTCCGGTCCGCCGCGGACGCGACGCTGCTCGATACCACCCGGTTGTCCGTGGAGGAGCAGGTCGCGCGGGTCGTGGCGCTGGCGCGCCAGCGCATCCCCGGCTAGCTTTCGCGGTTTCCGTTCCCCGGGTGTGTGCCGGGGTCACTGCCAAACTCACAACCGAACCGGTGTACTGAATGCTGGTAGATACCCAGGACCTTCCGGAATCCAAGGCCGAAGGTCCCTCCGCGCCGAGCTCTCATTCCCACCTGCGCGTCCGCGCCGATCTGCACGAAGAGTACTCGTCGGACGAAATCGCCAAGATGACGGAGATGTACGAGGGGACGCTCTCGAACATCGAAGAAGGCGAGATCGTCAAGTCGAAGGTGCTGCGCGTGACGGACACCGCCGTCATCCTCGACGTCGGCTTCAAGTCGGAAGGCGCGGTGCCGATCGACGAGTTCAAGGACGCGCACTCGCTCAAGGAAGGGGACGAGGTCGAGGTGTTCCTCGAGCACCTCGAAGACCAGGAAGGCGCGGTCGTCCTCTCGAAGAAGAAGGCCGACTTCATGCGGGTGTGGGAGCGGATCCGCGAGGCCCACGAGCGAGACGAGGCCGTGGCCGGCACGCTCGTGAAGAAGATCAAGGGGGGCGTAGTGGTGGACCTCATGGGGGTGGACGCGTTTCTCCCCGGCAGCCAGATCGCGCTGCGCCGCGTCCCCAACATCGACGAGCTGCTGGGCCAGAGCTTCGAGTTCAAGATCATCAAGCTCAACAAGCGGCGCCGCAACATCGTCGTGTCGCGCCGCGTGCTGCTCGAGGCGGAGCGCAAGACCAAGCGTGACGTCCTGATGAAGGAGCTCCAGGTCGGCCAGGTGCGCAAGGGCATCGTGAAAAACATCACGGACTTCGGCGCCTTCATCGACCTGGGCGGCGTCGACGGCCTGCTCCACATCACCGACATGAGCTACGGTCGCGTCTCACACCCGTCCGAGCTGGTGCACATCGGCCGGGAGCTCGAGGTCAAGGTGCTCGACATCGACTGGGAGCGCGAGCGCATCAGCCTCGGCCTGAAGCAGCTGCAGCCATATCCGTGGAAGGACGTGGCGGCGAAATACCCCGTCGGCACGCGGGTGCAGGGCAAGGTGGTCTCGATCACCAACTACGGCGCGTTCGTGGAGCTCGAGCCCGGGATCGAAGGCCTCGTGCACATCTCCGAGATGAGCTGGACCCGCAACGTCCGGCATCCTTCGAAGATCGTGTCCATCGGGGAGACGATCGAGGCGGTGGTGCTCAAGGTGGACGAGGCGGAGGAGAAGATCTCCCTCGGCATGAAACAGACCGAAGAAGATCCCTGGATGGCCCTGCCGCAGAAGTACCCCGTCGGCACGCGCCTCAAAGGCAAGGTGCGCAACCTCACCTCGTTCGGCGCGTTCGTCGAGATCGAGCCGGGGATCGACGGCCTGATCCACATCTCCGACATGTCGTGGACGAAGCGCGTGCAGCACCCCTCCGAGGTCGTGAAAAAGGGTGACGAAGTGGAAGTGCTGATCCTGAACGTAGACGCCGAGAACAAGCGCATCTCGCTGGGCTTGAAGCAGGCGCAGGAGGATCCTTGGCTGCGGATCGGCGAGACGTATCCGGTCGGCACCGAGCTGCGGGGTCGCGTGCTGCGCCTCATGGACAAGGGCGTCGTGGTGGATCTCGGTCACGATATCGAAGGCTTCGTCCCGATGTCGCAGCTCGGCATCCCGGATCTGCAAAACCCCGCGGACGCGGTGAAGGAAGGGCAGGCGGCAGAGCTGAAGGTGCTGGAGGTGGATCCGATCCACCATCGGATCGTCCTCGCGGCCACCGGCTGGCCGAAAGAAAACGGGGTTCAGGAAGCAGCGAAACAGGATGGCCAACGACTAGACGCGTAGACGCACAGCGGTGAACAGGACGTGAGGGGGTGGGGTTTGCCTGCCCCCTCTTACTGTTTACCGCCGTGCGTCTGTGCGCCTAGTTGTAGCCGTCCTGTTCCCGGCTACCTAGATTTTGCTCATGACTATGCGTGAGAAGCTCGAGCTGCTCCAGCAGAAGCGCGCCGAGTCCGAGCTCGGCGGCGGCGCCGAGCGCATCAAGGTCCAGCACGAGAAGGGGAAGATGACGGCGCGCGAGCGCCTCGACGCGCTGCTCGATCCCGGCACGTTCGTCGAGCTCGACCGCTTCGTGACGCACCGCTCGGCCGACTTCTCGCCGACGAGAAGTATCTCGGCGACGGCGTGGTGACGGGGTACGGACGGATCGAGGGACGCCTGGTGTACGTGTTCGCGCAGGACTTCACCGTGTTCGGCGGCTCGCTGTCCGAGGCACACGCCGAGAAGATCTGCAAGGTGATGGACTGCGCGATGCAGAACGGCGCGCCCATCATCGGGCTCAACGACTCGGGCGGCGCGCGCATCCAGGAGGGGGTCGTCTCCCTCGGCGGCTACGCCGACATCTTCCTGCGCAACACGCTCGCGTCGGGGGTGGTGCCGCAGATCAGCGCGATCCTGGGCCCGTGCGCCGGCGGGGCGGTGTACAGCCCCGCGATCACCGACTTCGTATTCATGGTGCGCGGCGTCTCGTACATGTTCGTCACCGGCCCCAATGTGGTGAAGACCGTCACGCACGAGGAAGTCGACTTCGAAGGCCTGGGGGGCGCCGACGTACACGGGGCGACTTCGGGCGTCGCGCACTTCGTTCACGACTCCGAGCGCGACAGTCTCGCCGCGATCCGCACGCTACTCTCGTTCCTCCCGTCCAACAACCTCGACGGAGCGCCCCACCGCGCGTCCGCCGATCCGCCCGATCGCCGCGACGAGGCCCTGCTCGACGTCGTCCCCGACAACCCCACCAAGCCGTACGACATGCACGACGTGATCCGCCCCGTCGTGGATGAGGGCGAGTTCTTCGAGGTGCACCGCGACTACGGCGGCAATCTGCTCGTGGGGTTCGCGCGCCTGGGCGGCCGCCCGGTCGGCGTGATCGCGAACCAACCGGCGGTGCTGGCCGGCGTGCTCGACATCGCCGCGTCGCTCAAGGGGGCGCGCTTCATCCGGTTCTGCGACGCCTTCAACCTCCCGCTCGTGACGTTCGAAGACGTCCCCGGCTTTCTGCCGGGCGTGGCCCAGGAGCACGGCGGGATCATCAAGCACGGCGCCAAGCTGCTGTACGCCTACTGCGAGGCGACGGTGCCCAAGCTGACGGTGATCACGCGCAAGGCGTACGGCGGCGCGTACGACGTGATGAACTCGAAGCACATCCGCGGCGACTACAACGTCGCCTGGCCCAGCGCGGAAATCGCCGTGATGGGACCGAAGGGCGCGGTCGAGATCCTCTACAAGGGCGAAGCGGCCACCGAGGAGCGCGAGGCCGAGTACCGCGACAAGTTCGCGCACCCCTACCTGGCGGCGGCGCGCGGCTACCTTGACGACATCATCGACCCGCGCGATACCCGCCCCCGTCTGATCGACGCGCTGACGACGCTCGAGACGAAGCGGGACAAGAACCCGCCCAAGAAGCATGGCAACCTCCCTCTGTAGCGCCCTCGCGCTCGCGGCGCTGCTCCAAGCGCCCCCCCCGCCCCCCTCGTCCCCTCCCGGCTCGGCCACACAGGCCCCGGCGACGCCCTCGGGAGACTCGCTCGTGGCGCTGCGCGCGCGCCTCGCCCGCGACTCGACCGATGGCCGTGCCTGGCTGTTGCTGGGGCGGCTGTACCTGCAGCAGGCCGAGGACGCGCACGGACCGCCGCACCGCGCCCTGGAGGACAGCGCCGCCGTGCGCGCCCTGCTCGACACCAGCGACGACGCGCTCGCCCGAGCCGGTCAGTTGCTCGCGCCCTCCGGCTCCACACCGGACGGCGATAGCGCCCGGGTGCTGCGCGTCGGCGCGTGGAGCGCTCGGTCGCGGCTCGCGTGGGACGAGAGGGGCATCAACGTCGGCCCGCAGGAGTGGGGGCCCGTCCCCCTCGACCTGAAGGTCCCCCCGGTGCTCGAGGAGCTGGGGGAGAATCTGCTGCGCGCCTGCCCGATGTGGGGCGTGCTGTTCACCGCATCCGACGCCGACTCGTACGCCGCGTGGTACATGCGGTTCTCCCGCGGGCTGCGCACGGACGTGCTCATCGTGCCGCTCGCGGCCTGGCGCTCGGACTCCGTGCTGCGGGCGCGAGTCGCCGCTGATTTGAAGCTCGCCCGCCGCCGCGACCCCGACGCGGCCATCGGCGAGCTCATGAAACGGCGTCCCGTGTGTGTGAGCATGGCCTTCGAGCGGCCGCCCGAGCTGCGACCGCGCATCGGCTGGGCGACGCGACCCCTGGTGTGGGTGGCCGGGCCGCACTTGAAGGAGGACCGCGTCCCGCCGCGCGACTTCGTGTTCGCGGCCCTGCGCCTGGCGCTCGACAATCACGACGCGTGGGCCCCACCGGCGCTGGCGCTGTACACCCGCGCCGCCCGTGCCACACCCCCGCTGTGCGAAGCGCTCAAGACGTTCAGGTTGACCAACGAAGTGGCGGCGTGCCGGAGATAATCGTCCGTCCCCCGTGTTCCCATCCTAAAGGATGGGCTCGGCGAGTCGCTGTCCTGAAGGACACGACTGTGCTTCAGCATTGTGCCGTGCCGAGCCCAGCCTTCAGGCTGGGAATACGGAGGGCCTGAGCTCCCAATGTCCACGACATTCAAGCGCGTCCTCGTCGCGAACCGCGGGGAAATCGCCCTGCGGGTGATTCGGGCGTGCCACGAAGAAGGGCTGGAAGCGGTAGCCGTGTATTCCGACGCAGACCGGCTCTCGCCCCACGTCCGCGCCGCCCACGTCGCGGTGCCGATCGGCGCCGCCCCGGCGTCCGAGTCGTACCTCGACATCGCCAAGCTGATCGAGGCGGCGCGAACGACGGAGTGCCAGGCCGTCCATCCCGGGTACGGTTTTCTCTCGGAACGCGCCCCGTTCGCGGAGGCCGTCACGCAGGCGGGACTGACCTTCGTCGGTCCTCCCGCCACCGCCATCCAGGCGATGGGCGACAAGACCGAGGCGCGGCGCCGCATGCAGGCCGCGGGCGTGCCGATCGTGCCGGGCAGCACCCGCCCGGTGCTGGACCACTTGCAGGCGGGCGCCGAAGCGGCGCGCCTCGGCTACCCGGTGCTGCTCAAGGCGGTGGCGGGCGGCGGCGGCAAGGGGATGCGGCTCGTGCGGGACGAGGGAGAGCTCGAGTCCGCCTTCCAGGGTGCGGAGAGCGAGGCCATGAAGGCGTTCGGGGTGGGGGAGCTCTACCTCGAGAAATATCTGGACCGCCCCCGCCATATCGAGATCCAGATTCTCGCCGACACCTACGGCCGGGTCGTGGCGCTGGGGGAGCGCGAATGCAGCATCCAGCGCCGCCATCAGAAGCTGATCGAGGAGGCCCCCTCGGTGGCGGTCACCCCCGCACTACGGCGACGCCTGAGCGAGGCCGCCACGGCGGCGGCGGGCTCCGTCGGCTACCTCGGTGCCGGCACGATCGAGTTCCTGCTCGCGCCGACCGGGGAGTTCTACTTCCTCGAGATGAACACGCGACTCCAGGTCGAGCATCCCGTGACCGAGCTGGTGTTCGGCGTAGACATCGTGCGCGAGCAGCTGCGCGTGGCGCAGGGCCAGCCGCTGCGGGTGCATGCCGGGGCGCTGCAGCCCCGCGGCCACGCCATCGAGTGCCGCATCACCGCCGAAGATCCGTTCAACGATTTCCTCCCCGCGACCGGCATGATCCGCTACCTCCAGGCGCCGTCCGGCCCGGGCGTGCGCTGGGACGGCGGCGTCGAAACGGGCAATGAAGTGACGCTGTTCTACGACCCGCTGCTCGCGAAGCTCATCGTGTGGGGCGACACGCGGGCGGCGGCGTTGCAGCGCATGCGGCGCGCGCTGCGTGAGCTCGTGATCGTGGGTATCCCATCGTCGCAGGCCTTCCACCTGCGCGTGCTGGCGGACCCTGATTTCCAACGCGGCGACGTCGACGTCACCTATCTCGAGCGGGTGGGCGAACGACTGCTCGCCGCGGAGCTGGCCCCCGAGCTGACCCAGCCGCTCGCGATCGCGGCGACGCTGCTCGCGGAGGAGCAGCGCGCGGCGGCAGCGGCGCCGCTACCGACCGCGCCGCCCCCGGCCCATCCGTCCGCCTGGACGCTCGCCGCGCGCCGGGAGGGCGTCGGCGGATGAGCGAGATCGTCACGATCACGGCCATCGCGACGGGCGGCGATGGCGTGGGGCGCCTGGCGGACGGCCGGGCGGTGTTCGTGCCCCGGGCCGCGCCGGGAGAGCGCATCCGGCTGCGAGACGGCGTGCGGCTGCACAAGAAGTTCGCGAGGGCGGAGCTGGCGGAGATCGTAGCCGCGGGAGCCGGCGGGGCACGGGTCGCGGCGTCGTGCCCGCACTATGTGAGCGACCGGTGCGGCGGCTGCCAGCTCCAGCACCTGACGTACGATGCGCAGCTCGCCGCCAAGCGGGCCATCGTGGGGGACGCGCTGCGACGCATCGGGAAGCTGGACGTCCCCGATCCCGAGATCGTCGAGGCCGTCGAGGAGTGGCGGTATCGGGCGAAGATCTCGTTGGCGGTCGAGAACCGCGGCGGGCGGCCGAAGGCGGTCGGGTTCCATCCCTACGACCAGTCCCTCCGAGTCTTCCCGCTCGTGGACTGTCACATCACGGACTTCCGCCTCATGGCGCTGTGGCGCGAGCTGAGGCCGCGGTTCGACCTGCTGCCCTCGCGGCTCACCCGGCTCACGCTGCGGCTCGACCGCGAGGGGCGGCGCCACGTCATCGCCGAATCGGCGGGCGAGCCGTGGCTCGACGCCGAGCGGTTGCGGGCCGCCCTGCCGCACGGCGATTCCGTGATTTGCTGGTGGCAGCCGGTGGACGGCGCCGCCCGCGTCGTCGCCGGGCCCGCGACCGGCTTCCCCGCCACTGCATTCGAGCAGGTCCACCCCGAGATGGGGCTGGTCGCCCGCCGCTGGGCGGTCGAGCAGCTGGGCGACCTGCGCGGTGGCGTCGTCTGGGATCTGTACGGCGGGATCGGCGACACGGCGGTCCAGCTGGCCGCGCACGGCGCGCAGGTGGTGAGCGTGGACGCGGACGAAGCGGCGATCGAGTGGGCGCGCGGGCGCGACTCGGAGCGCCCGATTCGCTTCATCGCGGCGAAAGCGGAAGACGTGCTCCCCACCCTCCCCGACCCGAATGCCGTCATCGTGAACCCGCCGCGCGGCGGCCTGCACTGGAACGTGACGCTGCGGCTCACGAGCCAGCCGGTGGCGCGCGTCGTCTACATCTCGTGCGACCCCGCGACCCTGGCGCGCGACCTCCATCGCCTGAGCGTGAACTACGGGCTCGCCGCGGTGCGGTCGTTCGATCTGTTCCCGCAGACGGCGCATGTGGAGACGGTGGCAGTGCTGGAGGCGGCGTGAAGAACCGATTGCGGATTGCGAATTGTGGATTGCGGAATTGCAATGGAAGGTCGCTCGCTGACCGGCCCTCCCGGGCACAATCCGCAATCCGCAATCCACAATCCGCAATCGGGGTGGGGGCCGGGCCGTGAAGTACTTCGTGCGCATCGGGGCCCAGTCCCTCGAGGTGGAGGTGGACGGGCCTCGCGTGCTCGTGGGCGGGAAGGCGCTCGAGGCGACTCTCGTGGCCGTCCCCGGGACGCCGCTGCGTCACCTCCTGGTGGGCGGCGAGTCGTGGACGCTGGCCGCCGACCCGGCGGAAGGCCGAGGTCGAGGCGCTAGACCAGCGCGCCCGGGAGATCCAGGCGCTCGCGCGGAAGCGGCCGGGGCCAGCTGCCGGGCGCACCGTCAAGGCGCCGATGCCGGGCCTCGTCGTCCGGATCGAGGTGGCGGCGGGCCAGCCTGTCGCCGCCGGCACCGGCCTGGTCGTGGTTGAGGCGATGAAAATGGAAAACGAGCTGCGCGCACCCCAGCCCGGCGTGGTCGCGACCGTGCATGTGGAGGTGGGCCAAGCGGTCGAGAAGGGAGCGCCGCTCGTGACCCTCGCGAGCCCGGAAGCTTCGGGTTGACAGGGCCTTACGCCTCGGGTATTCTTCGCGGCTATCACAACGGCACGTCAAATTCCTTGAGCCCGGGGCATGAAGACATTTTCGCTGAGGAACGAGGATATCACGCGTCGCTGGTACGTCGTGGACGCCGCCGGGCAGCCGCTCGGCCGGCTGGCGAGCCGCGTCGCACAGGTGCTGCGAGGCAAGCACAAGCCGACGTTCACGCCGCACGTGAACGGCGGTGACTGCGTGGTCGTCGTGAACGCCGAGAAGGTGAAGCTCACCGGACGGAAGCTGGAGCAGAAGCGCTACTTCCGTCACACGGGCTACATGGGGCATGAGCGGTTCACCCCGCTCAAGACGCTGCTCGCGACGCACCCGGAGCGCGTGATCGAGCGGGCCGTGTGGGGCATGCTTCCGAAGACGACCCTGTCGCGGCAGCACGTGAAGCAGATGCTGAAGGTGTACGCCGGTCCCACGCATCCGCACGCGGCGCAGCAGCCCGAGCCGCTCAGCCTGGCCGAGGCGTCGTGAGCGCCGCGATCACGCCGGAGCTACGCTGGCACGCGGTCGGCCGCCGCAAGGTGGGGGTGGCGCGGGTGTATCTCACGCCGGGTTCGGGGAAGTGGAACATCAACGGCCGGACGCTGGGAGACTACTTCCCGCGCGCCTCGCTCGTGTCCCACATCCAGCAGCCGTTCACGGCGACCGACACGCTGGGCGCCTTCGACGTGCGGGCGATCGCGTCGGGGGGCGGCCAGACGGGCCAAGCGGGCGCGCTGCGTCTCGCGATCGCACGGGCGCTGTGCCTGGCGGACGAGCGGCACCGCAAGAAGCTGCGGGAGCAGGGCCTGCTGACGCGGGATCCGCGCGCGGTCGAGCGCAAGAAGCCGGGCCGGGCGGGGGCGCGAAAGCGGTTCCAGTTCTCGAAGAGATGAGACGTCAGACGTCAGACATCTGACATCAGTACGGACGTCTGACGTCTGATGTCTGACGTCTCAAACACACACGTCGCCCGATCCGGTGCTGGGTCCCTGCGGGGTGGCATCCGGAAATGACGGCGGCGGCGGATCAAAACCCACGAGAGGGAGTGCATGGCGCAGCCCCAGTTGCAGGATCTGCTGGAAGCGGGCGTTCACTTCGGCCACCAGACACGCCGGTGGAATCCGAAGATGCGCCGGTTCATCTTCGCCGAACGCTCCGGCATCTACATCATCGACCTCCAGAAGACGCTCCGGCAAATCGAGACCGCGCAGGAGCTGTTGCGCGGCGTGGTGTTGAAGGGCGAGGGCGTCCTGTTCGTGTGCACCAAGAAGCAGCTGAAGAACATTCTCCAGGCCGAGGCCGAGCGTTGCGGTGCCTACTACGTGACTGAGCGCTGGCTGGGCGGCACGCTCACGAACTTCCAGACCATCAAGAAGCAGATCAAGCGGCTGAAGGACCTGGAGCAGGGGATCAGCGAGGGTGAGTTCGAGCATCACACGAAGAAGGAACAGCTGCTGTTCGACCGCGAGCGGCTGAAGCTCGAGAAATACCTGTCCGGCATCAAGAACATGGGCCGCCTGCCGGGCGCCCTGTTCATCGTGGACTCGAAGAAGGAGCGCATCGCGGTGGCGGAAGCGAACAAGCTGGGCATTCCGGTGGTCGCAATCGTCGACACGAACGCGGACCCGGATCTCATCACCGTGCCGATCCCCGGCAACGACGACGCGATCCGCGCCGTTTCGCTCATCACCGCCGCGATCTCGGACGTGATCGGCGAGGCACGGCGCCAGATGCCGCTGCGGGAGGCCGCCGAAGAGGGCGAGGGCGTGACGTACTCCACCGAGACCGGCGTCGAGGCGGAGGCCGAGGGAGACAAGAAGAAGAAGCCGGCACGCCGCAAGCGGCGGCCCAAGCCGGAGGCGATCGCGGCCCGGCTCAAGACCGAGGAAGCGCCGGCGCCGGCCGAATCGAGCGGCGGGGGCGAAGGCTAGCACGCCCGGATCGCCCACCGTTGGCTAACCATCGCCGCCCTCTCCTAGCCCCACGGCGCGAGGGCGGCGTTTTTTGTGAGGAATGAGGAGATGGCGACTGTGAAAGACATTCCGGCGAAGCTCGTGGCCGAGCTGCGCGCCCGCACCGGTGCGGGGATGATGGACTGCAAGAAGGCGCTCCAGGAGACCGGGGGTGAGCTCGAGAAGGCGATCGACCTGTTGCGCCAGAAAGGCGCCGCGAAGGCCGAGAAGCGAGCCGGCCGCGAGGCATCCGAGGGCATGATCGGCTCGTACGTGCATCACGACGGATCGGTCGGCGTGCTCGTGGAGCTGAACTGCGAGACGGATTTCGTCGCGCGCACGGAGGACTTCAAAGCGCTCGCGAAGGAGCTGGCGGTCCATATCGCCGCTGCCAAGCCGCTCGCCGTGCGCATCGAAGACCTTCCCGCCGACGTCATGCAGCGCGAGCGGCAGGTCTACGAGAAGCAGGTCGCCGAGCAGAAGAAGCCCGCAGCCCTCCAGGGGAAGATCGTGGATGGCATGATGAAGAAGTTCTACGAGGAGAACGTCCTGCTCGAGCAGAAGTACGTGCGCGACGACAAGCGCACGGTCGGCGAGCTGGTGAAGGAGCTCTCGAGCAAGACCGGAGAGAACGTGCAGGTCCGGCGCTTCGTGCGGTTCGAGCTCGGCGGCAGCTGAGTGGCGACGGCCCCCTCCCCCTCATCCCGGCCCCGGTTGGCGTACCCGCGCGCCTTGCTGAAGCTCTCCGGCGAGGCGTTTGCGGGCGACCGCGGCGCCGGCGGAGGGCTCGATTTCAGCGTGGTCGACCGGCTCGCCGACGAGCTGAAGACGGTGGCGGCGCTGGGGGTGCAGTTGGGACTCGTGGTCGGCGGCGGCAACATCCTGC
>WNGH01005574.1_pt1 | contig 13767 bp, 12 predicted proteins | sample 5400631 | NCBI WGS metagenome assembly WNGH01 (sample SAMN13153373, study PRJNA577476) | soil metagenome | isolation source: 115 cm soil or saprolite under Garry oak tree replicate 1 | place: USA:California | collected 2016-06-15
GACTTCCGGCTCGAGGACGTGTGGGCACTGCCGACGCCGGGCGGCCCAGACGGCTTCCCTCGGCTGGTGCAGCTGATGGCCTCGGGCGACCCGTCGCGAGGCCATTCCCGCATTGCCCGCACGCTCTGGGCGATCCGGTGGAAGGCCGGGGAACTGCTCGGCTGGGACGGCCCGGACGCCGGCCACGGCCCGGAGCGGCCGACGCTGCGCGACCGGTTGCCGGCGGACCTGCGGGAGGCCCCATCCGGCCCGGACTTCGCTGCCCTCCCCTTCACCTCGCTGTACCTGACCGGCGACGAATGGGCCGCGGAGATCATCAACCGGACCGTTCACGGGGTCATGCACCTCGGCTGGGTTCCAGATGGGACCGGCGGCTACCGCGGCCAGATGGCCGTCCTGGTCAAGCCAAACGGGCTGCTCGGGACCGGCTACATGGCCGCGATCAGGCCGTTCCGGCACCTGATCGTGTACCCGCCGATGCTGCGGGAGATCGGGCGGGGCTGGCGGGCGCTCCCCGGCGATCCGGCACCGGCGCACGCGTAGCTCAGATGGTCTATTCCAAATCCCGGATAGGGGATCCGGTGCCACGGGACAGAACAGGGCGCCGGTGCCGGCCATGAACCGGGACACCGCCATCGGCCTTCTGCGACGCACTCGATTTACCTATCACCGCGCCAGGTACTCCAGTTAAGGAGGAGATCGACGTGACCGCGGGTACAGAAAGCCATCCGAACGACCCGCACGTGGAGGCGCTGGGCAAAGTGCGCCAGGTCACACTGCCGCCGGCCGCGCGAGCACTCAGCACACTCTCCCACGTCGACTACGAGGACGCCTTCCTCGTCGAAACCGGCCCGGCTCAGGACCGCACGGGCGAGCAATGGGCCCGAGCGATCCTTGAAGACGCTCCGAAGAGCACGCGGAACGCGCTCTCGAGGGGGTGGCCTGCGCTCGGCCTGCGGCTCGGTTCAACTCAGTCTGACCGATTTGTGCTCGGCTGGGAGGTCCGGCGCAGCACCCCGGACGTCGCGCTCCTTGGCGCCAGCGGCCGCCTCGGGTTGTCGGGCGAACTGCTCTTCGAACGCCAGCAGCACACACTGCTCTTCGCCACCTTCGTACAACTGGAGAACCGCATCGCACGCGCACTGTGGGCCGGAATCGCGCCCCGGCATCGGCAGGTCGTGCGGGACCTCCTCGAGCAGGCCAACTGCCCGGAACGGCGCCCGCGCCAGCCATGAACCGGGACACTGCCATCGGCCTTCTCGACCGACTGCACAAGGCGCAGAACGACTTCTACGCGGGCGGGTCCGGCGCCGCCCTTCAGCAGCTCCTCGCTCCCAACATCACATGGACCGTCCCTGGAGACAATCGCATCGCCGGGACCTACCGCGATCTCAAGGAGGTGCTCGACTACTTCCGGCGACGGCGAGACCTCGCCGATCACACGTTTCAGATGAAGCGGCGAGACATTCTCGTCGGCGACGGAGACCGGATCGCCGCGCTCACCGACGGCTTCGCCACGATCCGCAACGTCGACCATCGCTGGTCCACCGTGGGCTTGTATCTCGTCATCGATCAGCACATCACAGCGTGCTGGCTGCTCCCGCTCGACCAGCACGCATTTGACGCCATCTGGGCCGTCTGAGCCAGGGCCGGAAGCTGAGCGACGCCGAGAAATGCCTCAAGCACGCCGAGCGCCGGCTGGCCGGCCACAACCGGGTCGAACCAGCCGCCTGAGCCCTACGCTGCCAGGTGGCCCCCTGGTCAATCACCCCCAGGACGCGGGAAAACCCAGAGACAGAACTGGTCGTTCTGGCCGCGCATCTAAGCTCTTCGCACCATTTGCCAACTCGCACCGAGTCGGCGATCTGCGTGGTTTGCCAGCCGTGGTTGCCTCACCGCGTGTCACGCGCCGTCACGACCGCGGCTTGCTGTTTCCGCAGGTGGTCTTCCGCGATGACCGCGTGCCGTGATCCTGACTGGCCGTCTTTGAGCACAAAGCGCAGCCGGCCTGAGCCGGCCGTGCCTGCCAGCCCGGCGCGAGCTGAGCCGCGACGCCGAGCGCTGAGCCAGGCTCAGGCGCAGTTCCCAGGAGCTGAGCCTGTCCCAGGAGCTGAGTCAGGCTCAGGCACGGTTCCCAGGAGCCGGGCCTGTCCCCGGAGCTGAGCCTGGCTCAGGCGCAGATCCGGGGAGCTGAGCCAGCGCATCCCGGCGCAGGCGCGGCGATGCCAGCACGGCTCAGCGGCGCGCTCCCCCGCGCAGCACCCGCGCCGCGGCCGCAGCATGCGCCGTGCCGCGCCGGGCCGCGCCGCCTGCCTGCCCGGGCCGCAACCGCGCCACGCCGCCAGGCCGCACGCCACGGCCGGGCACCGTCACCAGCTATGCGGCGCCCACGCGCCCCGGGCCGGGTGCGCGTGCGGGTGCGGCGAATGCAAGCCCGCAACAACTCAGGGCACTACCCGCTCCTACCAGCAGGACGCAAAGCTGCTGCCGAGCACGGCCGGCCTGTTACCGCACTGCTACCCAACGCGCTACCCAGCACCCGGAAACTCACGGAATAGTGTTCGAATTATTTCTTTGACCTGTGGTGGAGCTATGGGGATTCGAACCCCAGACCTCTTGCATGCCATTAAGTCCGGGCTCAGCCCGTGACCAGCCCTAACCTGGCGTGACCAGCGAAAACAGCGACCCGGAGCAACGCAGAGCGACGCGGAACAACGCCCGCAGACGCCCATCTGCTACCCAGACCGCTACCCAGGGACACGCCCGCTCAGCACTCCCTAGCACCGACCACGCCGCAACCCTGGCAGCCCTTGCAATGCAAGCGTAACCGCGGCCCGATCAAGCACGGCCCTGCCGTCACCAAGACAGCGAGCACGCCCGGGATCTCATGCCCGCAATCCGCCGCCAAGCCCGTTTCGATCGCGGCAGCCGATACCCGGAACATCCGACTCTGCCGAAAGTAGTGCGTCTCTCGACGCGCATAAGGATGCCGAGCAACGCATAGATCTTCATGATTTCCTTGATCGTGCACCGAATCCAAGGAAAGAAATACTTTGTTTCGAGGCTCGGCTGGGACGTTATCAGCACAGCCAGATCGCCGAATCCGCGCGGCCGTCTTCCGCGTCGGCGGCACTCGGGCCTGCACGCAGATAATCCAATTCTGCGCGTCAGGCACTTCAGCTGGCTGGAATTACTCAGAGGCAAGTGCTCTGCGATATCAGCTAGCCCCGGGGGCAGCTCCAGGCGAGGTCTGGGGGCTCAGGCCCCAGCGGGAGCGGGGGGTGGGGCTTGCTGTCGCGGAGCCCGGTGCACTCGGGAGGGTGTAATACTCAAGGGTGAAGGGTGGCCTAGCTGGTCAGCCGCGGCGGGTTACGGCCGGGGCGGCCGCTGTCCGGGTGGGCCTTGTGGCAGGTGGCATGATGCCGGATTCTGGGCTGCTGCGGCTGGCTGAGGCGGCAGGGGTGCTGTCGTTGGCGACTGACCTGGCGACGGGCCAGTCGCTGGAGCATGACATGCGTACGGCGGTGCTGGGAGTGCGGACGGCGGCCGTGCTGAGCCTGCCCGAACAGGATCTGGCGGCCGTGTTCTACACCGGGCTGCTGCATTTGCCCAGGCGCAGCATCACGGAATGGTTCCTGGCTCAGGGCATGCAGGTGTTCACGCTGTCGTGGACGAACCCGACCGCCGCACAGGCGTACCTCAACTTGGATAGCTACGCGGCCGCGTGCGTGGAGGCGGGCCGGGCGATGCAAGAGATCACCGGCACGGACTCGCTCCACGTGGCGGCCGCGTGCTCCGGCGGCCAGATCGCCGCCGCGACCGTCGGGCATCTGGTCGTTTCGGGTCGGCTCGGGCACGTGGCCAGCCTCGGGCTGTTCGTCTGCGCCCCCGACAGGCCCCAGGAGGGGGTGATCGGCGCCCTTTCGACCCGCGAAGCGGCTGCCGCCGCGGTGGCGGCATCTGCCGCCAGGGGCTACGTGGACAGGGCGGCGCTCGCCGAGATCTTCGCGTGGCTGCGCCCGAACGACATAATCTGGAACTACTGGGTCAACAACTACCTGCTGGGCACTCCGCCGCCGTTCGACATCTTGTACTGGAACCAGGACGGCATCCTGATGGCGGCCGGCCTGCATGGCGACATGATCCGGGTGGCCGTGGAGAACTCGATGCGCATCCCCGGCGCGCTGACGGTCCTGGGCACCCCGATCGACCTGGCCTCCGCCGACGTTCCCACCTACGTCCTGGCGGGTGCAACCGACCACATCGTGCCGTGGCAGAACGCGTACCGCGCCACGCAGATCCTCGGCGGAACCTCCCGCTTCGTCCTGGTGAACAGCGGCCACATCCAGGCACTGGTCAACCCGCCAGATCCCGGCAGCCGCCGGATCTTCGCATCGCGGATGTCGTGCCACCCAGTCCAAAGGCGTGGCTGGCCGGGGCCGCCGAGCACCAAGGCAGCTGGTGGCCCGACTACCTGCGCTGGCTGGAGCCGCTCGGGCGAGCGCAAGCCGAAGCCGAAGACCCTCGGAAGCAAGGAGCACGAGCTGATCGCGGCCGCCCCCGGCATGTACGTCTTCGAGACCTGAGGGGCCGTGGCGGACATTCGATACGTAGACGTCGACGGCGTGAGGCTGCGTACGTCGATCCGAGGCGTAGGGCGTCCGCTGCTGCTGCTCACCGGCATCGGAGCAAGCCTGGGTCTGTCGGTACCGTTCGAGGACGCGCTGCACCCGCACGGTGTGCAGACGATCGCCGTCGACGCGCCCGGCACCGGGGGCTCGACCCGGTACCGCCGGCCGCGGCGCATGCCCGGCCTCGCCCGCACGTTCGAGCTGCTGCTCGACGCCCTCGACTACGAACAGGTAGACGTCCTCGGCGCATCCTTCGGCGGGGTTCTCGCCCAGCAGCTCGCGCATCAGGCACCCAGCCGCGTCCGGCGGCTGGTCCTAGCCGCCACCGGCGCCGGCGTCGCCGGGCTGGGTGGCGTACCTGGCTCACCGCTCGCGCTGCTCGCCCTGGCCACCCCGCGTCGCTACCAGTCGCCTGACTACTTCCACCGCATCGCCGGAGCACTGTACGGCGGCCAAGCTCGGTGCGACCCCGACGCGTTGCTGCACGGCTCGATCGCGCGGTTCTCCGAGGCCCCGTCCCTGCGCGGCTATCTCGACCAGCTCTACGCGATCAGCTTCTGGACCGGTCTGCCCTGGCTATGGCGGCTCCCGCAGCCCACCCTGGTGCTCGCTGGCGATGACGACCCGATCGTTCCGGTGATCAACGGGCGCATCCTGGCCAGCGTCATTCCGGACGCGCGGCTGGAGATCATCCACGGCGGCGGCCACTTGTTCCCGCTCGAACGTCCCGCCGAAATCGCCGCCCTCGTCGCCGGGTTCCTGGCAGCGGATCGGGACCGCACTGGCCGGGAAAACCACGACACTGCGTGATCAGACATGGTTGCAGCCGCGCACGACCAGCAGCCTGCACCTGACCGCCGGCCCGCCGCAGTGACGTCCATTTTGCCCGGGTCCGGGCGCTAGCCTGAGGCCCGGCTCATGTCCTCCAGGCGGGCCTGGATCTCGTCGGTGATGACCTCCGGCGGCTGGTCCGCGTCCACCTCGACCAGGATGCCCCTGTCTCGCCGGTAGTAGTCGATGAGCGGGCTGGTGGTGTCGGCGAACACCTGCAGCCGGTGCCTGATCACCTCGGGCGTGTCATCCGGGCGGGCTCGCGCCAGCAGCCGCTCGACCAGCACCAGCTCGGGCACGTGCAGGTAGACGGCGGCGTCGAGCGTCAGGTCCAGCCGTAGGCCGATTTCCGCGGCCGTCATGGCCTGCGGCAAGGTCCTGGGAAACCCGTCCAGGATGTATCCGCCGCGGGCGGCCGCGGGGGCCACCACCGGGATCAGCAGGTCGAAAACGATCTGGTCGGGAACCAGGTCGCCGCGCCGCTGGTAGGCGGCGACCTCGCGGCCGGCCGGAGTGCCCGCCTCGGCCGCGCCGCGCAGTACGTCCCCGGAGGAGATGTGCTCCGCGCCGAAGCGCGCGGATAGCAGCTCGCCCTGTGTCCCCTTGCCGCCGCCCGGGGCGGCGATCAGCAGCATCCTCAACTGTCCTCCCGGCAGACGGCTCGTGACGCGGCGGTTCAGGTGTTCTTCAGGCGGTTGACGGATTCGTCGATCACCTTCCGGGTGGCCTCGGTTCCTTCGAACCCCGCAGTCAGGGTGGACTTGTCCGGCTCGAGGTCCTTGTACACGTTGAAGAAATGCTCGATTTCGTCAAGGAGATGCTTAGGCAGGTCGCTTATCTCCCGGACTTTTTCATAATCAGGGTCTCCCGCTATCACGCTGATGACCTTGGCGTCGGGTCCTTTCTCGTCACGCATCCAGAACACGCCCAAGGGCCTGACATTGATATAGCAGCCGGGGAAGGTCGGTTCTGACGTCAGGACCAGCACGTCCAGCGGGTCGCCGTCCTCGGCCAGCGTGTCGGGGATGAAGCCGTAGTCGGCGGGGTAGACGGTGGCGGTGAACAGCCGCCGGTCGAGTCGCATCACATTCCGCTCGTGGTCGAACTCGTACTTGTTGCGGCTGCCCTTGGGGATTTCGATCATTACTTCGATGGTCGGTTCATCCATGGCCCTTTCCTTCGGATGGATGGCACAGCGTCGGCCTCAGGTGAACGCGCTGGCCCCTGTGATGTCCCGGCCGACAATGAGCGTCTGGATGGTCTCGGTGCCCTCGTAGGTATGGATCGCCTCGATGTCGGCCATGTGCCGCATCACGTGGAAGTCCAGCAGGATGCCGTTGCCGCCGAGCAGGTCCCGGGCCTCGAAGATGACCTGCCGGGCCTTGCGGGTGTTGTTCATCTTCGCCAGCGCCGCGATCGTGTCGGTCAGCCGGCCCTCCTCGATCAGCCGGCCCAGCCGCAGGCAGTACAGCTGCATCGAGCAGACCTCGGCGAGCATCTTGACCAGCTTGTCCTGCACGATCTGGAAGCTCACCAGCGGCTTGCCGAACTGCTGGCGCTGCCGGCAGTAGGCGACGGCGACCTCGTACGCCGCGGTCGCGTGGCCCAGCGCTCCCCACGCCACCGCGTTGCGCGTCCCGGCCAGCACCCGGCTCGTGTCGCGGAAGCTGTTCGCGCCGGGCAGCCGGTTCTCCTCAGGCACCCGCACCCCGGACAGCGTGATCTCGGCCTGCCACACCGCGCGCAGCGACCCCTTGCCCTCGATCCGCTTCGCGTCGTATCCCGGCGTGCCCTTCTCCACCAGGAAACCCTTGACCTGGCGGTCCGCGACGTCGCGGGCCCAGACCACGATGACGTCGGCGATCGTGCCGTTGCCGATCCATTTCTTCGCGCCGTCGATCACCCACTCCTCGCCCTCCCGGCGCGCCGAGGTCTCCAGCGCGACGGAGTCCGAGCCGTGCAGCGGCTCGGTGAGCGCGAACGCGCCCAGCTTCTCCAGCCGGGCCATGGCGGGCAGCCAGCGCTGCCTCTGCTCTTCGGCCCCGAGCATGGCGATTGACTGCATCGCGAGCCCGGCCTGTACGCCCACGAACGTGCCCAGGCTGCCGTCGCCGCGGTTGAGCTCCATGTGCACCAGCCCGGTGGTGATGGGGCTCATCTCCGGGCAGCCGTAACCCTGGATGCCGTCGCCCACGATCCCCAGCTTGCCCAGCTTCTCCACCAGCGGCCACGGGAACTCGGCACGCTCCCAGTAGCCGTTGATGACCGGCAGTACCTCGTTGTCGACGAAGTCGCGGGTCCGCCGCAGGTAGCTCAGCTCCTCGCGGGTCAGCTGGTCGGCGATCCCGAAGTAGTCGGTGCCAAGCGAGCGGCCGATATCGGAGTACATGGCGTCTCCTCCTCAGCTGTCGAAGACGTACGTGCCGGGCGCGTCGGCCAGCGGCCGGAGCCCGCCGCCGCCGAGTTCTTCTGGGGCCGGCTTGTCCGCGCCGCACCGCTCGCCGAGCCAGGCCAGCAGGTCCGGCCACCAGGTGCCCTGCTCCGTCTCGGCGGTCTTCAGCCAGCCCTCCGGGTTGGCCGGAGTGTTCTTGTTGACCTGGTAGCGGGCCTTGGGGTTGCCTGGCGGGTTCACCAGCGCGGCGATGTGCCCGCTGGTGGACAGGATGAACCGGCTCGTGCCGCCGAGCAGCTGCGTGCTGCGGTAGCAGTTCTGCCACGGCGTGATGTGGTCGGCGATGCCCGCGACGAGGTAGGCGTCGGTGTCGACCTGTGACAAGTCGACCGCGGTACCGAGCACGGTCAGCGCTCCCGGCGTGACGAGCTTGTTGTCCATGGCCAGGTCGACGAAATCGGCGTGCAGCCTGGCTGGCATCCGGGTGGTGTCGGCGTTCCAGAACAGGATGTCGAACGCCGGCGGTTTCTTGCCCAGCAGGTAGTTGTTCACCCAGTAGTTCCAGATCAGGTCGTCGGGACGCAGCCAGGCGAACACCTCGGCTAGGTCCCGGCCGTCCAGGTAGCCGCGGCGGGCCGACATGGCCTTGGCCGCCGCCGCGAGCCGCCGGTCGGCCAGCGCCCCCACCGTGCCGGACCGCGTGGTGTCCAGCACGGTGACGAACAAGCCGAATGCCGCTAGCTGGCCCAGCCCGCCGGTGGCGGCCAGGTGGGCCACGGCGACACTGGAGATGATGCCGCCCGCGCATGCGCCGATCAGCGCGGCCTGGTCGACCCCGCAGACTCGCTGGGCGGCCTCCAGCGCTTCGATGACGGCCGAAGCGTAGGTGTCCAGGCCCCAGTCGGCGTGCCGGGCGTCCGGGTTCCGCCAGGAGATCACGAATACCTGCTGGCCGCCCTGGACCAGGTACTCGACTAGGCTGCGGCCGGGGGCCAGGTCCATCGCGTAGTACTTGTTGATCGTCGGCGGCACGATGAGCAGCGGCACCTCGCGGACCCGCTCGGTCTGCGGCCGATACTGGATCAGCTCGATGACCTCGGTGCGCAGTACCACCGCTCCTGGCGTGACCGCGAGGTTGCGGCCCACCTCGAACGATGACGTGTCGACCATCTCCGGGATCCGCGGCTTGGTCACCATGTCACGCAGCAGGCTCATCCCCCCGCGGACGAAGTTGAGGCCGGCCGTGTCGATGGCCGCCTTCGCCGACGCCGGGTTCACCAGCGGCACGTTGCTCGGCGACAGCGCGTCGGCGAGGTTTTCCACGAGAAAACGGACCCGCTTGTCGACCTGCCAGCCCAGCGCGGCATCACCGACGAGCTGGTCGGCCGTCATCCCGGCAGCCAGGTACGCCTGCACGACGCGGCGCAGCAGCAGGTTCTCGGTCCAGGCCGGGTCGGCGAACCGGCGGTCCCGCTTGCCCGGGGCCAGGACTGAGGTTCCGACGCCGACCCGAGCCAGTTCGGCGGTCAGGTGGCCCAGCCGCCGGGCGGTGGTCAGCGGCCGACGGGCCAGGCCGACCGCGAACATGGCGGTCGACAAGTCCGGCCCGAACCGGCGCAGCGGGCCGAGCGCGGCCTCGACCAGCAGCGCATCCAGGGGCGCCGCCTCGTCAGCGAGCCGTTCGTCGTCCATCGGCGTGTCCGGTGTGGTCGTCATCTGTTGTCCCCGATGAGTTCCCGGCCGTACGTCTCGGCCATATCACATCCCCAGGTCCTTCGGGGGAACGATCTCGCGCTTGACGATCTTTCCGGTAGGGCCCTTCGGCAGTTCGTCCGCGATCCAGACCTTGCGCGGGTACTTGTATGCGGCCACCTGAGTCTTGACGTGGTCGCGCAACTGTTCGGCGGTGACGTCAGCGCCCGGCTTGAGCACCACCGCGGCGCCGACCTCCTCGCCGAGCGCCGGGTGCGGCAGGCCGATCACCGCGGCCTCGGCCACCGCCGGGTGCTCGTACAGCACCTCCTCGATCTCCCGCGGGTAGACGTTGTAGCCGCCCCGGATGATCAGGTCCTTCTTGCGGTCCACGATGAAGTAGTAGCCGTCGGAGTCCATCCGCGCCATGTCACCGGTGCGGAACCAGCCGTCTTGGATCGCCTCCGCGGTGGCCTCGGGCTTGTCCCAGTAGCCCTTCATCACGTTGGGCCCGCGGATCTCGATCTCACCCACCTCGCCCGTCGGGACCTCGTGGCCGTCCTTATCCACGACGCGCATCTGCACGCCGCGGATCGGCGTGCCGATCGAGCCGGCCTTGCGCGGCCGGTCCGGGTGGTTGAACGAGGCCACCGGCGAGGTCTCGGACAGGCCGTACCCCTCGAGCACCGGGACGCCGAACGCCTTCTCGAAGCCGCGCAGCACCTCCACTGGCATCGCAGCGCCCCCGGACACGGCGAGCCGGAGGGAGGACACGTCGTACTTTTCCCTGTCCGGGTAGCCCAGCAACGCGACGTACATCGTCGGCACGCCCTCGAAGATCGTGACGTGGTGGTCCGCGAGGATCTGCAGGGCCTGGTCCGGGGCGAACCGCGGCAGCAGGGTCACGCACGCCCCCGACGCCACCGCGGCGTTGAGCGTGCAGGTCTGCCCGAACGCGTGGAACAGCGGCAGCCCGCCGAAGATCACGTCGCCGGGACTGAGCTGGAACAGATCCGTGCGCACCACCTCGGCGTTGCCGGCCAGGTTGGCGTGGGTGAGCTCGGCGCCTTTCGGCGAGCCGGTCGTGCCCGAGGTGTACAAGATCACCGCGATGTCATCGCCGTCCCGGTCGGCGACCCGGTCGTCCGGGACGAACGAATCCAGCAGGCCGGCGAATTCGACCGGCTCGACAACGCTGGCCTCGGCGCCCGCCTGCTCCGCCCCGGCCGCCGCCTCCGCCGCGAACGCGTGCCAGCCGAACATCAAGCTCGCGCCGGAGTCGCGCAGGTAGTAAGCCACCTCCCTCGCCTTGAGCAGCGGGTTCATCGGTACCACGGCAGCGCCAGCGCGGAGCACGCCGTAGTAGGTAACCGCGAACTCGGCCACATTCGGCAGCATGATGCCGACCCGGTCGCCGGGCTTTAGGCCGCGCCCGCGCAGGAGCGCGGCCACCCGGGCGCTCGCTTCATCGAGCCCGGCGTAGGTGGTCGCGGTCTCGCCAACCCTTATGGCGACGCTGTCGGCCCGGCCGCTGGCCGTGGCCACGAGATTGGACGCGAGATTCATGCCGGGCCCTCCTTGGGCGCTCTTTTCACCGCGCACCTCGAACGTAGAGCATCGCGCCGTGGTGAACCATCATGCGCTCCGCACGAGGAACGCGCCCCGCGTTGGCCGGTGCGCACAAGCCCGTGGCCAGGCTCCATTTCCGCACGCCGGCGGCGCCATATCCATCGACGGACCCCACACGTCCGTCTCCCATCGACAGCGCCGCGGATGTCGGCGCCGCGCTTGCGCCGCGTTTCCCCGAGCTATCCGCGGACATCTACCAGCTGATCGTACGGGAAATCCCGTCGCTGCGGGGCGGCCCGCGGGTCCTGACGTTGCTGGAAGTCAGCGTCGCAGAAAACGTCGCCGCCGTGCTGCACATCGTCCAGCACGACATCGACCTGGAGAAGGTGCACGCCCCGGCGGCCGCCGAGGAGTACGCCCGCCGACTCGCGCAGCGCCTACCGCGTCGGGTCGTAGCTGCTGGGACTCCAGCCCGGCGAACTTGCGCTGCCTGCCTGGCTGGAGGGCGTATAGGGAGGGAACCACATTGTCGGCCCGACGGCGGAGACTGTGGCTCAGAACGACCAGGTCTGCGCAACCCAACTGGAGATCATCAACTAGCCAGGGAACGCGCCGAACGGCGGGTCGGGGTGCGCTTATTGGTCGGCTTATCACGTCATCAGCGTTTCCGGCCATCATGAGCGCCCACGGCACGATAGCGAGCGTGGCCTGCATATTTATGCAGGCCACGTGTCCCGGGAACGCCCGCACATGCCGCGGACAGCGCGCGTCAGGTCAGGCAGGATCTGGCCGGCCGCGGCCTTGGCGTCCCTCACATCATCGACGAACCAGTGCCCGGCGGCGACCTCCAAGGCCGGCCGCGCCGAGCCGCCGGCCGGCATCGGGCTACGTCCATCGGCGACATCACGCTGAGTGGCCGGGCGAGACAGGGAGAACGCTCGCCGAGCCGCGGATATGCGCGGCCACCGGCCCCCTTCGGTACAGGCCAGCGCATGCGCGCAGATCAGGTCGTATTGCACGGCGCCCAGAGCTGACCCGCTCAAGTAGCTGATGAGCGGTGACATGGCCTCGACTGTTTCGTCCCTCGCGGCGCGCGCAGCCTGTGGTGCGGCATTACTGGCTACTGGCCAGGGGCGATGGCTGCGGCCTGGGATTCCAGCCTGTGCAGGCCGAGCGCGGTGGCCCAGCGGCGGACTTCGCAGGCGAGCATGCTTGCCCCGGCCTTGTTGCCTTCCTCGGCGGCCAGTTCGGCGAGCAGCGCTTGCTGGGCGAGTGCCAGCGGCAGCCAGCCGGCCTGCTGTGCCAGTTCAGCCGAGCGTTCCCACCGCTGCCTGGCCAGCTGGAGGTCACCAGCCGCCTGGGCGCAGCCGCCGAGGTGGCGCAGGGCCTCGGAAGCAAAGTCGTCGTCGGCTCCTGGCCGGCATGCGGCCAGCGCCTGGGTGAACAGTTCCTCGCCGCGGTCTTGCTCACCGCGCAGGTTGTCGGCGATCAGCCCCGCGTAGAATGCCGCCCGGGCGGCGCGCCTGCGATCGGGCGCGGCGGCGGTGAGACGCCCGGCCCGGTCTCGGAGCTCATCCAGCACGCCAGCATCGCGTCCTTGCGGCCCGAAGTGCGGCGGAGTGTCGTCACCAGGTACGAGTTCGGCCCAGTAGTCGCGGAACAGCCGCAGCAGGTCGAGGTCGAAGGCCGCCTCGCTGTCGCCTGCGGCGGCAATCAGGGCTGCCGCGGTGTCGATAGCAGGCGCCGGGTCGCCCGTGCCGCGCCATTGCCTGAGCTCCACGGCGACCTGGGCGCGGGCCAGCGCCAGCGCCGCCTGCACGGCCTGGTCGGTGGTCTGGACGGACACCAGCAGCCGGTCCGCGAGTTCCCATTGGCCCGCCAGGGTCAGTGCCCGGGCTGCGGTGAGCGCCAGCTCTGCCTCTACTGCTGCTTCTGCCACCACGATAGGCTCACTCTGTAGGCGGTTTAATTGGCTACACCACTTACCGAAGCAGATCCGACTGTAGGTGGTCAAGTGAGTTTTGAGGACTACGACCTTAACCCTGTGCGGCTGGCGCTCGACCTGGCCTCCTTCGGCACTGGCGCACTGAGCCCAGATGAGCTGCTGGCCAGGCAGCGGCGCATGCTCACTGACCACGGGTATCCCGCCGTCCTGGCCGAGATCCGCGGACGCGACCTCGTGCGGCTGGGCAGGCTCGGCCGCCAGCTGACCACTGTGCTCGGCACGGCCGGTGACGAGGCCTTCATCGAGGCGCTGGCCGCGCTCCTGGAGGCGCAGGACTGCCGCCCGCAGCTCTCCATGCACGATGGCGCGGCCGCCCCGCACCTGCACTATGCGCGTGACGGCGCACCGCTGCCCGCCTGGATAGCGACCATGGCCGTCTCGGGCCTGGTCCTGTATGTATGCCGCTACGGCAGGTCCAGGCTGCGACGATGCGCGGCGTCCGGGTGCGGCCGGTGGTACGCCGACCAGTCGAAGAACGCCTCCCGCAGGTACTGCTCGCCCACGTGCGCCAGCCGCACGACAGTCGCCGCCTACCGTGCTCGCAATGCCCGATGACTCACCATGCTCCCCAGGACAGGACGCCCGCAAACGCACACGTCTGCCGGGATCTGGGGTCAGCCTGCTGGCCACCGAGCGCGGTCGGGCCT
>WNGH01011460.1_pt1 | contig 13766 bp, 21 predicted proteins | sample 5400631 | NCBI WGS metagenome assembly WNGH01 (sample SAMN13153373, study PRJNA577476) | soil metagenome | isolation source: 115 cm soil or saprolite under Garry oak tree replicate 1 | place: USA:California | collected 2016-06-15
TGGTGCATGATTGGTACGTACTCCCCCCATCTAACGAAACCTGTATATCAAGGGATGCGGTATCAGGGACAGTCGCATTCCATTGCATGACTGAACTCTCTACAATGCCAACCGCCGATACACTGGCCGAAGGCCATGTACGCGTAGATGTCAAGTTTGTCCCTGAAATAATACCGAAGTTATAAAAATAGGCATTCTGATTGACGCCGGATGATGGATTATAAAATCGTGCCCCTACCCCGCCTGATGCCGTCGTAAAGCTATTCGTTGTATTGATTAAGAGCACGCCGTCAATGTAGATCTTGTGACTGGTACCAGAAGCGACGATTTGCATGTGATAGACAGTATTGGCTTGATATAAGCCAAGAGCTGTCGTGACTTGTGTCCAGGCCCCTGAACTTGAATTGCTTCCATGTCCTAACACTAATAACTGGTTGCTCATATCAATGCCGGCAAAATAGCCGTAGGTGTCATTGGCATTGCCCCAAAATGTTGTACGGTATACCACCCCGTAGATACCAGTCGCGTTGTAGGTATTGATATCAATGTCTAGAGTGAAATCAGCATAGTTCCCAACCCAAGAAAACTGTGATCTTACATCAGCTACCCCGTAGCAATTTAACCTGAGTGAATTAATATAATCTTCTTGCGCACCAAATGAGGATGCTGTCCATACCGTTTGCCCCGTCAGTGAGCCAAAACCCTTCCATATCTTTGTGTATCCTGTCATATAGAGACCCAAAGTAGCATCATTGGTTAGCCGTGTGTTTGTACCAGTCGCAAAGCTTGCGTCACCCGCGAAACCCGAAACGGCATAATCACTTTTTGTGGCGACTGGACACGGTTGGATCACCAAATCACAGTCATGCATGACAGGCGTGAGTTCGGGATTAGGCCCTCCCACATTCATAGTCTGACGCAACTTGAATACTTTCCCAGACACACTCATCCCTGGCATAAGGTTAGGGATGGGTTGTTTGTTGGTACAGAACTGCCAGGTGTTCCCCCCATCAATGCTGCTCTCAACCGTTATTTGTGGGGGGTAGATGGTGTTCGGCGCTGTTCTCTGAACCGTTTCATCAGCCGTCCACGAGATAAGAGAATTACCCGCTACATTGCACACACCGTTCGTATAATTAGGACTCTTGCGCCATCCCGTTTGTGTATAGGCTTTGACTTGTGATAAAACAATGTTGTCATATCCTACGCTCCCTTGAATGGTTGGGCTCACCATAGGATGTGTATCATTAAAAATAGCATCCAGCGTTGTAAAACTACTATTGCAATAGCGCACATCCTTCACATAGATGGTATAGGTGCCAGCTTTATCTCCCTCTAAGGCCATCACGCAGTGATGAATTGTCTTGCCAGCTACCCCTGACGCCATATTAATAGTGCGGAAATACCATGTGTCTTTAGCTGATAGACTTAAATCGGTTTTTGGGTGACTTGAAATACTCTCACCATCCACCGGCCCCCATGATTGATCGCGCAGCGTTGTTCCATCGGTAAAGACTAAATCAAGTCCACCAGAAATAACTGGGCTATCTCCACACACCCAGATGGTGTACACAAAAAAATCACCCGCTGTTACAACACGCCCACTAAACGTAAAAATATTGTAATACACATACAAGTTTGTTCCGGCGAGCGCATTAGCCCTGCCGGTCAACTTAATGGCATTATTTGATGATAAAAATATGTTGTCTGAGCCATACGTCATCCCTGTATTCGCATCGCCAAGCGGTATAAATGTGCCAGCATTCCAGTCAGCATTCAGTGTTTCTTTGATCGTAAACGTTGAACCAGCAGGAGCAAGCTGCAAACTATCATTGACTGCGTACGTGTTGGTATGCGTCCCAGGAGTGAAGTCGGCGGTTGTCTTGTTTAAGTCAATTTGATAGTTAGCCGTCACTCCTTGACTTGCCAGGGCATTCTGGTGGATGAGCGCCACGGCATCGCCAGAAGTCACGCCTGTCAGTTCATCACCCGTGTACGTCATTTTATCAGAGAGGTATTGTGTGTCCTTACACGACACATCATAGATACTGATTAACGAGGCATTGCTGACAATCACCTGCCGGTCGGATGTATCGACATAGCCCACAAACTTATTGACCCCGTTCTCTTGCAGAACCACCTTCATATTCTGAGCAATGGTCAGCGTATTGGTGGTGTCCACAATCCCAAAGCTCGCGGTCGTGCGTTGATTAGCGCGTTCGGAGACTTGTACTTTGCTATACAAGGCAACCGAAACGCCGCCTACGGTGCAGGTGAGAGTCACATCGCTCATGATGGGTGCGCTCCTAACTGAAGCACCACTTCTTTGTAGATACTGCCCCCCAAAGCGGAGGCCATGACGCGACCATCCACCACCAGGTTAATCACGGTTTGTTTCCCTCCCCCACTCGTCGGGACGGTGCTCGCGCGCGGAAGCGTTGGCGTCACCGCACTGTGTACGGGTTCGACCATCATTTGCGCCGCGGTGCGCACCTCAGGCAACCCGCGGCGGATACCAGCAGCAAAGCCGCCAGTGAGTGCTGGACCAAATTTATCCAGGTCGCGCAACGGCCCTTCTTTGGCCGGTGAGTGTGGCATCATATTCCAGATAGATGAAACCAGATTGCCGACCGCACTGGCCACCCAGCCGATGCCGGCATTAATTTGTCCCACCAGCGAACTGATGAAGGCCGACCCCGCACTGGCGGCAATGCCTGCCAGTTGCCCAAGTACGCCCCCGACGCCCCCGACCATACTTTGGACGGATGAGATAGCCTGTGAACGCATATCCAGGAATTTCATAATCACGTTGGCTATCATCGAGGCGATCATCGAGAGAGCCCGGCTTGCGAGATTCGCGAACCAGTTGATAATCCCATTCACCATATCGGGAATGATCGAGCCACCGACGATGGCGTGGTAGAGATTCTCGAACCAAGTAATCACTCCCTGGACAAAACGGCTCACCCCACTGGTGATGGCACCCCAGGCCGACTGAAATATCCTCACCACATTCGCCCAAAGCGAGGCGAAAAACGCAGAGACGGGGCCCCAGTTGCGGATAAGCAGATACACACCAGCCGCGAGAAGCGCGACGACGGCAATCACGACCAGAATGGGCCAGGTCGCGGCAATCATGGCGGCGGCCGCCGTCCAGGTCGCCCCCGCCCAGAGGAGGGTGAGCCCGACCATGGTAGGAATCAGCGAGATAAAGCTCGCAATCGCTGTCCCGATTTGAATAGCTTTGATCGCCACAAAGGCCCCGGCCACGCCCCACAAGGCGGCCCGGAAGAGGTCTCCCTTGATGCCCCCATCGGCAAAGAGGGCAGTCAGGGAGGCCAACCCACCCACGACCGTCCCAATCACGGCCGAAATGGCACGAATGGCATCAGCCACCCCTTGTGCCGAAGACTTGGCGCTGCCGCCCTTCGTCCCGATATCCTGTAGGCGGATGCCGAATAAGAGCAAGGCCGCGTTTACCACGTTCATCAAGATTTGCCCAAGGGATGAGGCAATATCCCTGAAGGCCGTGAGCGTGCCGTTGGCCGCGAGTCGCGCATACAAGGCCTGTATCCACTGCACGGTTTGTTGAATGAAGGTCACGACGCGAGCGAGGGCGGCACCCACTTGCACACCCATCGTTGTCGCAAAAGCGGCAAAGGCGGGCGAACCGGCCAACGTCGTGAGTTGTTGCAGCCCCGACTTGGCCATGGCAAAGATAGGGCCAGCAAAGGCCATCAGTGCCATCACGGCGTTATCGTGCAAAGTCGAGAGAAGTCCATTGAAGGTAGACGCCTGGCCAGCCATCTGCCCACCGTACATCTTCTCCATGCCATGCCAGAGGGCCGTCACTGAGTCAGCGCCGAGCTTGCCCGTCTCACTCAGTTTCTGCACCTGTGCCACCGAGAGGTGCATGGAGTCGGCCAGTATTCGCCAGGCCGGAATGCCTGCCTCGGTCATCTGCATCATATCCTGGCCGGTCACCTTGCCCCTGGCCTGCATCTGCCCCAAAGCGAGGGTGATGTGGTTCACGCCCTCGGCCCCTGCCCCCACACCGGAGGCGGCGTCACCCACGGCGGTCATGATGGGAATCACATCACGGGCCGCAAAGCCCATCCCGATAAGCATCTGGGTGTCTTTGGTAAGTTCGGTGAACTCAAAAGGGGTCGCGGCGGCGAAGCTTTGCAGTTGGCGGAGCATGGTATCGGCGGCCTGGCCACTGCCCAACAGACCCACGAAGGCGATACGGGTTTGCTCCATAGCCGCGTTTTGCCCCAAAAACGCCGTAGCGAGGCCCACGGCCCCTTCAGCTGCGTATTTGGCAAAGAAGACAAACCGCCCGATGCCTTCGACTGCCCCAACAACCGAGCGACCCATGGAGAGAAAACCACTCCCTGCGGATTGTGCGACCGACCCGATATGACTGGCCAGCCCGGATGAGGCACTGACCATCTGCTGGATACCGCTCATAAAGTTGGAGATATCCGCCGAGAAACGGGCGACGACTTGGCCGACGTTTATGGTGGGACCTCCTTACTGCTGCTCGCCGACGAGGGCTTTGAGTCGTTCGTTTTCCAGTTCATCACGTCGCTCAAGATACAAGAGCCAACGCACGAGATTGGCCGATGACTTGAGACGAAGATAGAGTTCTCCCCGCGTGGCGCACCCGAACAGCTCCATTAACTGAAACTCGCGGTACTCTTCCGGGTGCTCTACCAGTTTTTTCGCATGGCATCCAGAGCCGTTTGCGATAGCTTACTGATATCAGCTGCACGCATGGCAATGCGTTCGGTGGCTGCGCCCATCTTGGTGTTGAGCATCCCGCGATCAGCATTCTTGAAGAGGAGTCGTTTCGTCTTCGGGTGCCTCGTCGACAAAATCACCAGGTCAGCGTACATCTTGGTAAAATCGATGTTGTCGACGCCGTTTTTGTTCATCGCCCTAATAAATTGCGTTCGTTCAAACGTGGTGAGCGAACGGATGAGCACCTGCACAATCCGCTCTTTCCCGTCTTTGTCTCTCACTTTCCACTCAGGGACATCCAGTAGCACCTCTACTACATCATCAATGTTGGAGATGATGGTGCGGAGTTCATCTTCATTGTCCGTTTCCAGGTATTCAGGCTCTTCCGGTGCCTTTGCTTCCGGTGCGTTGCCATTGGTGTGCGTCTCTGTATCGTCGTTTGTGTCAAGCTCCTCGTCACCCTCTTCATCGTAGAGCGTCAGTTCCTCACCTGCTTGTAGCGCCCGCAGGCGCTTCTTCTCTGTTCGCAATTCGTCCCTTCTTTCTAAGTTGATCGTAAGTAAAAGCCGCCATAGAGGTCAAAGCTCATGGTTTGCATCAACACGTCTTTGGAGTCGGCCTTCGGATCGACGCCAGTCACAATGCCCAGGCAGTCCCATCGCACATTGTTCGTTTTATCGACGTAGAGCTGCATCCCCACGACGTTCCCGAGCTCGAGGAAGATGCGCCCGTCCGAGCGTACCGTGTCAATCTTGCCGGAGCCTTCTTTGGTGGTGGCAAGTTTACGCGCGTAGTTGCCGGTTGCCTGAAAGGACGTGGTGTCCTTCGTATTGGCCTTGATGGTGAACGACCAATCGGTGGCATCATCGAGTTGGGTCAGGTTGAAGTAGTAGCCGGTCGAGATGCGCGTGAAGTTGTTGGTCGAGACCACGCGGGCCGTGTTAAAGACAATCACCCCACCGGCATATTGGAAGGTGTAGTCAGTCACCGTCACCCAGCCGGTGCTACCGTTGGGCGAGTTCTGCACGACGATGGGTTGCTGCCAGTCCCAGGACTTGTGGATACTCGCGGTATAGGTGATGTGGTCGCCGGAGTCGGTAGCCGTCTCGTTCGTGGTATTGATGGACGGCGTAGCAGCCATCCACACATCGGCGCCAACGCCAGCCAGTGGAACTCCCATGTGCTTCTACCGTCCTTCCGTCACGCAAAGGCGAGTACACCTGTGCCCTCAAAAGAAAATGTTACCTGGTTCACGTCTTTGGCGTCGGACTTGGGGTCAATGCCGGTGAGGATAGCGGAACCTGTCCATTTGTGGGTACCGGCGGCGTCCGTATCCATTTCAAGGGCAAAGGTGTTGCCCAGTCCGTTAATGAGAGCCACCTGACCATTGGTATCGGTTGCGTCCAACGGCCCATCTATCTTGACGCTCCACTCTTTGACGGTCGCCGTCTTGGTCGCATACCCACTCGCCGACTGAAAGGCCGTCGTTTCCTTCACATTGGCTTTAGCCGTCACCGTCCAGGTATTCATCCAGGCGACGGCATTGGCACCTATCTTGATATTTGCTGAGACTCCGGCCAAGGGGACACCCATTTTTTTGCTCCTTTACAGTTCGTAGGCCCTCGTGCGAAAGCGCACCGCACAATGCCTGACGTTATAGTCCGTCTCGTGCAAGATGGTTGACCAGTCATAGTTGATGTAGGCGACGCCGTAATCGGCCAGTGAAAGAGGTGGGTTCGTCGGTGTGGTCTGCAAGAGCCGACGAACTTCGGCCAGTATCTGGTAGCACTCGTCATCAGAGCCCGCTTGCGAGAAGAGGTCGAGCAGAAACATGCCCTCGTTATTCATCTTGCCGCTAAAGGTTGGATCAACGCCGTCCACATGCTGCCCATAGGTGATGTACGGAAACGATTGCCCTTCTGGCGCGATGTCAAAGACGCCGGTGATGATACCCATGAGCGTCGTATCGCCTGTGAGCTTTGTCTGTACCGCTACCTGTAACTCAAACATGAAAGCCGGACGTGTCGCTGGCATCGTTTCCCCTTATCCCCCATAAATGGCATTCAAGCGATTAATCAGGCTCTTTTCACCAACGGCGTAGCCAGGCGTCATGAAGTCGCGGCCTGCGACCCAGGATCCGCTACGGGTGTGATGACCAAAGCATACCCACTCGGCGTAGTATGCTTTATTGCGCAACTCGCCCCAAATGAGATTTGCCCCGATGCTTCCCGTAAACCAGACTTCTTGTTTACTCTTGAGGTAGCCGGTTCTGACAGGGATAAGCGGCAGTGACGCATCACGGGCGTCGTTGGTCGCATCGCTCACGGCTTGCACCACCTTTGCCTCCGTTTTCAGCTCAAGGCCCTTCAGTTCGCCAATCATCTCTTCGAGTCCTACGAGCTCAACCGAAATACCTGCCATGTCCGTCTCCTCACATAGGTGTGTTCTTGACGTGTGTACTCTCAATTTCAAAGAGCACCTTGTGTACTTCTGCTTGCACCAATTCTCTGAACCAGGATGCTTCTTGCAGAGCCTTGTAGAGTTCGTTTCGGATGAGGTTTCTTGCCTCTTCGGTTGGTTCAGCATCCCAAGTAAGATGTACATGCACATCTTGCTCTAGCTTTGCCATAAGTTACTCCCGTGGCGTGAACAGGACCTCGAACTCCTGTCCGATCTGTGCATTGAAGAAAACTGCCGCCGCCTCTGGATTGATAACAAGCATCTCCAGATGAGCAGAAGGCGTTGCACTTCCAAAGGGCTCACCTTGTACACCATTCAGGTGAATATAAGCTGCCTCAACACTTTTGGCTTCCTGCTCACCAAGCGGTTTGTAAAAGCCGCGTGAGCGGTTGACTTGATCCAGCCGAAAACGCGCATGTATCTGCATACTTTCTCCTTTGTGTCTATCCGGTCATGCTTGCGCGTCGTACTAGTACACGACGACAGACTTCATAACTCTCTGGCGCAAGCAGGTCAATCACGTGGTAGGTAATTGTGCCTACCTTGATGCGGTCTGACCCAAGTACATCCGTTCCTTTGGGGAGCAGGATAATCTTGGGAATAAAGCCGACCTCTTGCCCACTCAGCAACTGCTCGCGGGGCACGCCGCTGTTCATCACTGCGCACGGGATAGGGTCGGTGTTGTGCTTGGGATAGGTGATGGTAAAGCCACCGGACGACGTCGGTACCCGTGTCTCGCGCAGGATGTCACACACATCGTTCAGCACTTTATCCGTAATCCAGCCCGCCAGGCGGTTTATTGCCGCATCAGAGAGTACCGGCATATCAACCCATCCCTCCTGTCGCCTGACTTGGCTCTAAGAAGTCCAGGGTAAAACGCCCACTCGTAAACGCTTGCGTGGGGGAGTAGCCCAAACCTGCTAAGCGTTTCTCTGCCATGTCACGCAACACATGGACGTGTCCAAAGATTTCCGACTGCGAGGCAGACACAGCACCACTCACACTCACATTGAAGCGCATGGAAAAGACACGCAAGAAACGCGAGAGCGCGAAGTAGTCCAGGTGCGCCAGGTAGGCCGGTACGAGTGCATCAGGTACATCGGTTGTGCCCAGTTGTGCCTCTGGATACTCCAACCCTCTCAGGGACTGGTCAATCACCGTGGTGGCCATATCGGCATATTCGTTTTGCAGGTAGGCCAGTGCTGCTGCTCGGTTCATGACGATTGTTTTCCTTTCAGCTCATCCTGCCAAGCTTGCGGCAGTGAGCCAACCCAGCCAAACTGCTTGGCCTTCCTGATGAGGCAGGCTTTGATTTGCGCTCGTTCGGCATCGTCGGCAGCTCGCCCCATGCTTGACACCGCATTGGGGATATCGGCGCGGGAGAGCACCGGAAACGAGCGACCGCGCCCGCAAAAGGCACTATCAGGAAGCTTATCGCGTTGCTTTTGCGTGAGGTCGCCTGCGCTCATGCCTCTTCCTTCTTGAGTGAGCCGTCTTCGTTGAGTGGACGACCCTCATGGTCAACCAATCGTCCGTTGACAATGAAGCGCCCGCCGCCACCTTCCCAAGGCACCTCATCAAGAGGCGCGCTCGGTGTGGGTGGCACCGCTGCCATGGGTTGCGTCTGTGCAGGTTGATCTTCTGGCTTGTCCGATTTATTTGTTGCCAACTTTGCCTCCCTTCTTCAGTGCTGCCTTTACCACGGCAAGGTTGCTCTTGTGCGACGTGGGCGGTGTCGTCGTGCGCGGCTGATATTTTGCGATGAGTGGTGATGCCATGTGAGAAAACCCTCCCTAGATGTGGTATAATGTGGGGAAATAAGCAAGATGATGCCCCTGCGAGTGGTGGAACACTCCAGAGGCGTGGCACACGAAAGGACAAGTTTCGCATGCATCCTCATTCTAACATATCCCCAGGTAAAGTCGAGAAAATCTGCCAATTTTGTGGCACAATCTTCACCCTGAAACGCTCCATAGTCTTGACCGGAAGAGGCCAGTTTTGTAGCGCTGCTTGTCGCTACGCCAGTACAGTACGCCCCCTTGAAGAACGCTTCTGGGCAAAAGTCGAAAAGTCCACCGGATGCTGGAATTGGACGGCAGCCAAGAACCCCAAAGGCTATGGCATCTTCTGCATCGAGAAGAAAACCAACTCGCTTGAGCTTGCTCATCGCGTTTCGTATCGCTTGCACTACGGAGCTATACCAGAAGACTTGCGCGTACTGCATCACTGCGACAACCCCACGTGTGTTCGCCCTGACCACTTGTTTCTTGGCACAGATGGCGACAATACGGCTGATAAAGTCGCCAAGAACCGCCAGCAGAAGGGTGAGCAGCATGCTCTTGCTAAACTGACTGATGCGCAGGCCACGGAAATTCGACGACGTTACGCCGCAGGAGGCGTTTCTCAAGCGCAACTTGCGAGAGAATACAGCATCAACCATGCAACGATGGGTAGTCTCATTCATCGTAAAACCTGGCATCATCTTCCTTAACCTTTACAGCAAGCTAGTTGCCGGTGCAGTATACGTTGTTCCACCAGTGTACAAAACAGCTCCTGCGACGCGATTCCACACCCCAAAACCGAACTCGCGCCCATAAGAGCGTGATCTGAGTGGGAAAATCTCATTATCGAAGAGCAGTTGCAGGTCGCCACTGCCAGCGTTTCGTGTTCGCATCACGAGCGCTTTCTGTGGACTTCCAACCAGCACCGCAATCACGTAGTTCGGGGGCACCCATGGCTTCACCCATACCTCGCTAGCACCAAACACACCAATCGCGCGATTGGTGATGTTCATCACATCGAGGTCTGCCATAGCGTTGGTCTGGTTGACGGATGGCACTAAACGTGAGTCGTAGTACGGGAAAAAGACGACTGGCCCAGTCGTTATAGCACGCACATTGGCCTCTTGTGCTGGGTTGATAAGCAATTGAATGCCACCCGACAGGAAGTGCTCAATCACTGTAGTGGTGAGAGCGGTCAGATCGGTGCTCATCTGAAGAGAAGTCGCACCCGACCAGGCAGCAGTCGCACCAAAGTAGTGTGTGTGCGACGCTGCATTGAAGGTAGTGCCATCAGGCGCTATCGGAATAGGCGCACTATCGGCATTCACCAACGCTTTCAAGGGCAAGTTCACATGATCAACGCGCCGATCTTCAAAAGTCGAGTTGGTGGGCGTGAACAGCGCCAGCTTCAACTGCTTGTGCATGTTCTTGATGTCGGCGTCCATCATGGCGTCCACTTGCGCCGCCAACTCTGCACCCGTCGCATTCTGGAAGAACAAGCGTGTCCATTGCAGCGCCCCGCCAAAGAACTTGAGCGGGAAGCCAAGGGTTGCACCTGCGGCAATCTTTTGCGTCCCAGCCGTGCCGTACTCATCCAACTCTTCCATGACCATCTGGTCAGGCCCACCGTAACGGCGTAAACGGTCGGTGGTCTGGTCGACAAATCCCGTGAGTGACTCTTGCAAGAGTTGATTATGGGCTGCAAGGGCTGCCTCAATGGAGGCAAAGGCCACGTCCTCACCTATCTCAGCTACGTTACCGGAAGCGGCCCGTAGCGATGCTAAGGTATCAAGGGTTTGTAATGTTCCGTAAGCCATAGTTTAGTCATTCCTCCCTTAATACCGGCTCAGCATAACAAAGATGCGCGTCGCATCGATGGCAAAAGCGACAATACCCGTCCCACCAGCCGTAGCGACAGAGTCAAGTGCGCCAGCAGTCAGGCTGAGATAGTATCCGACGCCAGGAGTGAGGCCAGAACCATAGTTGAGGACGACGTTATGCATGAGGGTGACCGGCTCACCGATATTGGCCTTGACGACGGCAAAACCGTTGACTTTGGCAGCGGCGGCATTCAGGGTTGTGCCAATCGAGCGGTACACGGTTCCGTCGGCGTTGATATAGCAGGCGTCCCCAGCGGCGATCGCGTCGCCAGACAGAAGTGTGGGCATCTTGCAAGCCCCAGGGTCAGGCCCGACGGTAGCAAGCGAGGGCGTGCCGGATTTGGCGATAAGAGCCAAGGTATATTCTCCTTCCCCGCTTGTCAAGAGCGGTCAAAAGGACACTATGCAGATTAAATGCCGTAGGTTCGCTGTTTTTTGAGCTCACGCATGTTGGCGGCCACCAAGTCCTCACGAGACGGTTGGCCTTGCGCTGGCGGGTTCGGTCGATTGCCCGGTGCTTGCCCGCGTGCCTGTTGCGCCAACTGCGCGATGAGTGGGCGAAGTTTCGCCACTTGCTCTAATCGGCTCTCGACCGCTACGCTCGCATCAGGAACAAGACTCTTTACTTCGGTCGGCCAGTCCTTCACCTCTGCCTGAATTTGGGCATTGATTTGCTCGGCCAATCTTGTGTAACTCTCCTGAATGGGTTCGAGTTCCTTGACACGCTTTTCATGTTGCTCTGCTAACTGCTTGTACTCGCCAGCTTGCCGTAAGCGTTCTTGCTCAGCCACCTGGGCTTGCTCTTCCTGCTCTTTGGCCTTTTTGCGATGTGCGGCATTCTGTGTCTGATTGGGCGCCTGGCCCGGGGGTACTGAACTGCCTGGTGCCTGACCTGGCGGATCAGTGTTGTGCGATGGGTTTGTTGTCATAAGGGTAACATACCTCTCATCATGAAGTCAAGGATGATCACAAAAAGTTATTGGTCGCTGGTTTCTGCTGCATGTACGTACTCCTTGATAATGGGCAAGATATGAGCAACTTCATCCCGATCAGATTGCTTTTCTTGCTCTGAGAGTCGCTCATAGGGTGTATCCGCCTGAAGTCTCCAACGTAAAGCAAGCTTCATTGGAATGACAGCATCACCATGCACTGTGGATGTACATTTTGAGAAGAGATACTCCATCCAATGTGCCCAGCTTGCATGCTCTTTATCTGCCAATTGTTCAATGAGTTCTGACTCAGTCATCTCTTTTTACAAGCTCCTTCTGTCTGTTATCCTCAACAATAGAAAGAAAAAGGACATCATCATCTTCATAGTCTTGCCAACATGAAGCACAAAACCAATGAGCTATTTCGGGTGAAAAGCTATCGTACGCAAGTACAACGCCTTGCCTGCCACAATACCAATAAGTACAAGTACCATCAGCATTGTAAATATAATCAAACGTGTGTTGCATTGCCCTTCCCTTCTTCAATAATCACTTCTTTCCACCAGCACGGCGCACACGGGCATTGTGCGCACCGAGGCGACTATCCGCGCCACCGACGCTCGCGCTAGAAGAGTCGCGTCCCTTATCCCTGGCGGGGATGCTTGTTTTGGACGTGACTCCTTTGGGCGGTGGGTTGCCGCTATTCATCGGGAATTGTCCTGGTGGGGTTCCACGTTTGCCTTGTTGTCCTGTGGCCATTTGTTACCTCCTTGGTGCCATAGCGCCTATCAAACTCTGCTGCAAATATAAAACGAAGTTGATTATCTGATAGACCTTCATCATGCTTTTTTATGAGAAGATCCACTATCCAATCTTGCCATTCGGCAAGACTCATCCCTCTATCCGAACTCTCATGAAATTGCTTATCGTCCATCACAATCTGCCTTTCTAATGTTGCCCCGTCCCTGATGCGGGAGTCGGTGTATTTTGTGGTGTTGCTTGTGTAACAGGTGGTGCAGGTGCAATCTGGGCTGCCTTGGCCGTTGCTGCCAGCATGGCTATCTTGTCATCTGACCAACCCGCTTCCTGCAACACGAACTCCGGTGGCACGCCCGCCTTCTGGGCAAACATCACACCACGCCACATCTGCTCATTCTCCTGTCCAATCTCCATGCGGGTCGGGACGAGTAGTGGCCTGGGCATAATCTCCATATCGAGGTCACCCTGCTCAAAGCTGGCCAGGTCAAAGGGGAGGTACTTCTGTTGTTGCCGGTTGAGTTTGCCCCAGGCGCCACTGTTCGCCCGGAAGCCGCCAATAGCCACAGCCATCTGAAAGAGGCGGATGTTGGCCTGGTCATAGGATGCGGCTGCCTCTGCAAACCTGCTATTCACATCACCCACGAGACGACTAGCAGCGGGGCCAGTGACTTGCGACATGGCTCTGAGTTCCTTGTAAAAAGTAAGTTCGGGGTGATCCTGCTCAAGCTCCTCGTACAGCTTATCCATACGAGCACCAGCATCAGCAAGTGAGAGGTTGCCCACCAGGCTTTCCACGCGCCCATCTTTGGGGCCTTTGATGTACTGGATACTCTCCTGATCAGATGACGGTTCCGACTCCTCTATCGTAAAGGGGCGCTTGGCTGTCTCATCCAGCTTGGAGAGCCTGCCATCCGTCCAGAAGATGAAGGGGGCACCAACCGACTTGTGGATGTGGTCATGCACCTGACTGGCCAGGTTGTTCAGTTCATCGATTTTACCAAACGAGCCACTCATGGCGGGACTGCCAAAGCGACCGCCAACGTCAATGTGCTTAATCCACACGGCGGGTACAAACCCGTAGGGGTTTTCCACAACTTTTCCACTGCCGTAGTCGTAGGGCTCTTCATCGCGAAAGTAGCGGAAGGCTTCATGGTCGACTTCCTTGCGATAGAGGTAGCCACCCGTCTCATCCTGAGCCTGATACTGCAACACAT
>WNGH01006520.1_pt1 | contig 13764 bp, 16 predicted proteins | sample 5400631 | NCBI WGS metagenome assembly WNGH01 (sample SAMN13153373, study PRJNA577476) | soil metagenome | isolation source: 115 cm soil or saprolite under Garry oak tree replicate 1 | place: USA:California | collected 2016-06-15
CGCAAATTGTCAACGTTGATTGACGGCTTTAATACCCCCGGGCTGATAATCGGCGGTGCCCTCGCGGTCCGGCCGACGCCGGTCAACGCCATACGGAAAACCCGACTTACTTATGATCAAGATTCGCGAGTGGTTTCAGCTCTGAGATCTCTTCTGGCGAGGGCATCTATGATGGCCAATCGAAACATGGGGCTGCACATGAAGCGGGTGGCCATCTACCTGAGGGTATCAACGTCGAAGCAGGACACGTATAACCAGCGCCGGGAGTGCTGGCGGTTGCCGCCAGGTTGGGCTGGGACGTAGTGCGGGTTTACGAGGATGCCGGCATCAGTGGCGCAAAGGGCAGGGATAAGCGCCCGGGGCTCGACGCCATGCTCAAGGCGGTAAACGCTAAAGAGTTCGACATGTTCGCGGCCTGGTCGGTCTCCGAAGGGCTCAGAAAATGTCTGCTTAGCGGGGTAGACCGGAAGTGACCGACACACGGTCGGAACGACGCGATTGACCCTTAGCGGACTTGGGGCTTGACCATCGTCGCCCGATTCCGACTCGCTGGCCGGCCGCAAAGTGTTAGTCTTGGCCATTGAACAAGGCGTGGCACTGGAGGCTCGGTGTACGGCTAAATTCTGCGGTCCGTCTTGCTTCTCGGCGGCAGCTTGGCCGCTCGCCGGGCGGGCGCAACAGAACAGTACCTTTTTCCGCGGTCCTCTGACACGCAGATATTCCAACGGTCATTACGAACAAGAACAACGCTGAAGGAGACGAGACATGAGCCGCCATCCTGATTTCGTGCCTCAAGGTGTGATTCCGGCGGTGCTGCTACCGTTCAACGAGGATCTGTCGATCGACGAGCCGAGCTTCCGAGCTCACTTGCGCGATGTCGGGGCGGTGCAGGGACTGTCTGCGATCACGATCAACGCTCACTCTACTGAGGTCGCCTCGTGCACCCAGGACGAGCAGCTTCGCGTCATGGAGATCACCGGCCAGGAAGTCGGCGACGCGTTGCCGATCATCCACGGTGTCTGGGCGGACGGAAGCCTGGAGGCGGCGCGGATCGCTCGGCAGGCTCAGGTCGGCGGGGCTTCGGCGCTGCTAGTGTTCCCGCCGGCTCCCTTCACACTCGGCCAGTCGGCCGAGATGGTGCTGGCCCATTTCAAGACCATCGGCGATGCGACCGATCTGCCACTGATCGTTTTTCAGTATCCTTTGGCAACAGGGCAGGGCTATCCGGCGGCGACGCTGGAGCGGCTGTTCGACGAAGTGCCGACCATCCGCGCAATCAAGGACTGGACGCCACTGGTGCCGCAGCATGAGAGTCAGATTCGCGCGTTGCAGGGGCGCGAGCGCCCCGTCAACGTGCTGTCCACCAACAGCGCGTGGCTTTTGAGTTCGCTGGTGCTCGGCTGCAATGGCCTGCTTTCCGGCAGCGGCAGCGTCATCGCCGACCTTCAAGCTAGGCTCTATCGCGCCGTGAAGGTCAACGATCTCACGGAAGCCCGCCGGCTGAATGACCGGATTTATCCGATGGCGCGTGTGTTCTACGCCGATCCCTTCGTCGATATGCACAACCGCATGAAGGAAGCGCTGGTGCTGCTTGGCAAACTGCCGCGCGCTGTGGTGCGTCCGCCGTTGGTCAAGATCACCGACGCGGAAATTGTGCGGATCCGGGACGGACTGATGGAGGCAGAGCTACTCGGCACCCGAACGGCGCTGGGGCGCGACGCCGCATAGCGACTTACACCCAACATTCCGTTGTCCCGGTCAAGACGGTCAAGTAGCATCCATCCGCTTCACTACGCCAACAACGGGTCTCTACAATTTGACTCGTCGTTTAGTGGGCGAGACTATGTCGGAACAACTGACACATTGGTGATCTACGGATCTTGATCTTGAATCTAATGGACGAGGACAACCCGATCGACGAGATTTCACGGATCGAAGCGCGGCTCGAGGAGCTTGCCGAGGTCTCCGAGCGATGCCGAAAGATTATTCTGGTTTCCAAGGCGGCAATTGCCGGCGGCGTCGCATTGCTGCTCGTTATGATGCTCGGCCTATTCGGATCCAATCAGGTCGCCGCCATCGGATCGATTGCCGTGGTGCTAGGCGGAATCGTGTCGCTCGGATCGAACGTCAGTACGTTGCGACAGACGATGGCCGCCATGAGCGCCGCCGAGGTGCTCCGTTCGGATCTGATTAGCAGGATCGACCTCCGAGTGGTTGGTGACAGGACCATGAAACTGATTTGACGTGCTTGCTCGTGCAGGCACGCGCGGCCAAAGCCGAAGGTATGTTCGCCGGAGAAGATCGGGCCGGCCGACGCTATGCAGCGACGAAGAACTCGGTTTGCGTCATCTCGGCGGGGCTATGGCCGATTTCTGCTTTCGAGGTAAGAGCGGAGGTGGGCACTACGCCCGCCGCTGTCTGTTGATAGCCCAGAACGGACGTTGCCGGTAAGCACGAGGCCAATTTACTGATCTTTGTCCTCCGAACACTCGGTGAACTTAGGTCCAACCCCGTCCCCGCTGCCGGCGCCATACCCTTCCCCAGACGAGTCGTCCTGTGATGGACCGTCTCGGAATAATAACCTTCCAAAGGTGCCTGACCGCCATCAGTGAGGACGAGCCATCGGCCAGTCCCGATACCAAAATCGCTCAGGGAATATATCGCCGCGCGCGAACTGCATCTGGCTTGATGACCATCTCAAGAGGCGCCAAGCCTCGCTGTCCCAGCAAAGATGTTTGCCCTGGCAGACGATGTGATTGAACGAAGCGGCCACTTCCGGTTTTGGCACAAGCCGGCCGTTTGAGGTCGGGCAGAGCATGACCGCTCTGCCCGGGTATTTTAGACATCAACGAGATATCTGACCGTGCTTTCGATCTTTGTATGTCCGAGAAGAAGCTGAACGGCCCTGAGATTGCCAGTCCGCCTGTAGATCAGGGTTGCTTTTGTGCGTCGTAGTGAATGCGTCCCGAACAGCCTTGCGTCAAGTCCAACGCTGCCGATCCACTCGGACACGAGCCGTGCATATTGGCGTGTTGTCATGTTGCGGTTAGGACCACGACGGCCCGTGAACAAGAACTCACCTGGCCTCTTGTTGGCGGCCTTTAGATAGTCATCGACCGCCTGGCGGGTCTGCTCGCTCAATTCAAATCTGACTGGCCGCCCGGTTTTCTTTTGCCGGACCATTGCGCGATCCGCCGTGTACCCGCCGGCGGCGACATCCTCGACCCGGATGGCGACGACATCACAGCCGCAAAGCTTGCTGTCGATTGCCAGATTGAACCTGGCGAGGTCGCTAGTGCGGCCTTCAATCTGGGCCAAAGAGGACTTCGCTCACGGCTTACTGGCGAATGCATTGTAGCGATTGACCCAACTCGGACTTGACAGGCTTCCTTACGCATCTGCGCGGTCGATCTCAAAAATTTGTATCCGCCGATGTAAGCCGGTTCACATCGACGCCGCACGTTTGGTCCCACCGTCAACTGGGGCACTTCAACGTGGGAGAGAAAAAATGCGTACCCTCTTTCTTGCCCTCGCGACGTCTGCGACCATCTTCGCAGCTAGCGTAGCCCCGGTCGTAGCTAGCGAGTACCGGTATTGCCTGCAAGGCGACGACTATGCTGGCGCGGGCGATTGTGGATTCACTAGCTACCAGCAATGTCAGGCTACCGCATCGGGCCGCACGGCCTACTGCGGGGTCAATCCTTATCTCGCGAACGCCGCCGTCCTGACAATTCCTGCCAGGCCGCGTCGTCGGTGACGCCGCGTGCGTCACGAGCAAATCAGATGGCTTGGTCCGGAGATAAACTTCCGCCGAGGCATTAGCTATGCCGGCGGTCTGGTCGCAATTGGAGTGATCTATTTCGCCCTGGCAAAAGGCGGCCTTGCTCTCGCCTCTATTCATCCCAGTGCAACGCCAATTTGGCCACCGACGGGTGTCGCGCTGGCGGCGGTGCTGTTGTGGGGATATCGGACTTGGCCCGCAATTTTCACGGCGGCGGTGATCGTCAATGCGACGACCGCCGGCTCGGTTGCCACCGCAATTGCGATTGCGACCGGTAACTCTCTTGAAGCGGTTGTTGGCGCTTACCTGATCAATCGATGGTCGAGCGGATGTAATACGTTTTCGACGCCAAATTCTGTCGCGAAGTTTGCTCTGATTTGCTTCGTGATCGCCACACCGATCAGCGCCAGCATTGGACTTACCAGCCTGGCAACCGCCGGGTACATCGGACGGACGAATTTCGCGAACGCCTGGGTCACATGGTGGCTGGGAGATGTGACCGGCGCGCTGGTCATTGCCCCCGTTATCGTGCTTTGGGCATCAAGCCACTACCATGCTTTCAACCGCAATGAATTTTTGGAAACGGTCGGCGTCCTCGCAACAGCGGCGGCTGTTGGACTCATTGCTTTCAGCCCCCTGATCGAGCAAACGCCGAGTCGAGATCCACTGGGTTTTCTTGCGATCCTGCCAATGTTATGGGCGGCGCTGCGCCGCGGTCCACGTGACACCGCAACGGTTGCGCTGGTGCTTGCGGGCATCACGATTTGGGGGACGCTCACGGGCGGCGGCCCCTTCACCACCGCGGATCTCAACGTTTCATTCCTGCTGGTGTTGATGTTCTTGATCAGTATTACCGTTCCAAGCTTGTTATTGAGCGCCGACGTCGATGTGCGCAAGAAAGCGGAGGAAAGTCTGCGCCGCGCGCAGATCGACCTCGAACGGAAGGTCGCAGAGCGTACGCAAGAGCTGGAGCTCGCCAATGCAGCAAAATCGCGCTTTCTTGCGATGGCAAGCCATGATTTGCGGCAGCCATTGCATGCACTAGGCCTGTTCGTTGCACAGCTGCGCACGCCGCTCAAATCGGGGGAAAGGACAAAGACGATCGAGCGGGTCGATGCAACGCGCAAAGAAATGGATGAAATGTTCAATTCGCTCCTGGATATTTCCAGGCTCGATGCTGGGATCCTTACACCCAAAATTACCGAATTCCCGATCGCGCGCCTGTTGCAAAAAATTGAGACGAGGTTTGATCAGGCAACGCGAGAAAAAGGCTTGCGTCTACGCGTTAGGCGAAGTGACGCTTGGGTGCGGAGCGACGCCATGCTGCTCGAACGCATACTGCTCAATCTGGTATCCAATGCTGTGCGCTATACATTGCGGGGCGGGATCATCGTCGGATGTCGTCGGCGCGGTGAAATGTTGCGTATCGAAGTATGGGATAGCGGTCCCGGCATTCCTGAGGATCAGAAGCAGAATATCTTTGGCGAGTTTTTTCAACTTCCTGCCCCAGAACGGAACCGGTACGGCGGCCTGGGGCTCGGCCTGGCTATTGTCGACAGGCTTCGTCTACTTCTCAACCATCAAATCGACTTAGCTTCGACTGTGGGCCGAGGTTCGCGATTCGCAATCCTGGTTCCGATGGCCGATGAATGCGTCACGTCCACCCAGCCCGTCGACTCACCTCACCCCGCAGCCTTTGCGGTCGAAGGCAAGGTAATTCTTGTTATTGGCGATGCTCCAATTGTGCTGGAGGGAACGGGCGGATTGCTTGGCAAATGGGGATACTCCGCCCTTACCGCCGGATCCGACGAAGCTGCACTTATCCGACTTGCTGAGCGCCAACAACGCCCCGATCTTATAATCTCGGATTATCATCTTGCGAGCGGAAAGACCGGGATCCGAGCAATTGAACAAATTAATGCGGCGTTTGGTTCATCAATCCCAGCTATTCTCATTAGCGGCGATACGGCACCTGAACCATTACGTGACGCTAAGGATAGAGGATACATTTTGCTGCACAAGCCTGTCGACCCAATGCGGCTCCGCGCTGTCATGCACGAGTTCTTTAGGGATCATGACGATAGGAGAGACACCGGGGCGGCTTTATGACTCAGATTTCGGCGACAATTCCCAGCCCATTTTTCCTACTTTTATTACTGCCTCGGTGCGGCTCGTTACGTTGAGCGCCTTGAGAACAACCGTGATGTGGTTCTTCACTGTCGGCACTGCCATATTGAGGGTCTTGGCAATGATCTTGTTGCTTTTTCCCTTCAGCAGGAGCGCAAGCACTTCAATCTGCCGATCGGTCAGCCCGAGACCCTTAGGAGAGTCGCGCGTCGCTAGCTTATTTGTAAGCCGCGGAGACGTTGTTTCCTCCAGAATCTCCGAGGGAATGTAAATACCGCCGGAGAACACTAACTTAATGGCGTTGAGCATGACCTCACGTTCGGTAGTTTTCGGGATGAAACCCAGAGCGCCAAGTTTGAAAGCGCGCTTGACTGTATCTTGATCATTCGAGGACGAGAGAATGATGATAGCAATGGTCGCATAGCGGTCACGCAGTTCGCGGAGGACAGAGAAGCCATCTCGATCAGGCAAATTGATATCAAGCAAAATGAGGCTGATGTCGGGATGTTCCTCGACTATGTGCATTGCCTGACGGCCGTTCGAAGCATCAAATATGACGGCTTCTCGCTTCAGTTGTTTCAGGACAGCGCGCAATGCCTCGCGAATCAATGCATGATCGTCGACAATAAGAACTTTCATAAAAAGCTCTCCGTCATCCCATTGCACGGAGATCCAATTGAAAAAAATCATACACCCACCTTCGGGTCTTTGGCGAGGAAGAAGCCGGCGGAAGACTGGCTCCCGAAACCGTCCATCCTCCATCCTAGGCCCAACCAGCGGTTCGCCGTCAGGCACTCAAGGTAGGAGCCGAATGCCGTTGTGTGCTGTAATTGTAATCACCTCACAGTAGGACACCGAAAAAGCGAGTGCGGACCACGAGAGTCGTGGGACTCAGAGTCTCCTTCGTCTATGCGCAATGGTGAAATGTCCATGATGTGTCTGACGGATGTCAAATTGATGCCGAGATTTGTACGGTACCTTGATCATAGGACCTAGGAACCTCTCTGTGTGGACCTCCGGCTGATTGACGCGCTGTGCCGTTGACGATGATCGTCAACGGACAGCCTCACGCGCTAGGAGGTTCTACCAAGCGCCGCCATATGATCGTTATCGCAATAGCTTTTCGTGGCCGGGTTCGGCGTGAAGCAGCTCTAGACTGCGGCGTTGTCACGATCCGGCAGTGCGGCGGCGATATTTTTTGTCAAATTCGGTCCCACTTGAAGCGTGCTCGCACGCCGGACGGGGCAACCAGATGCATGATCGAACTGCCACCCCGAAGCCATTGGTAGGCGCGCTGCCGGAGCTGAAAGGCTACGGCCGCGATCTGCGCATTGATGCCTGCCGCGGCATCGTGCTCTGGTGCATCTTTCTTGACCATGTCCCCAACAACATCGGGAGCTGGCTGACGCTGCGTAACTATGGCTTCAGCGATGCCGCGGAAGTGTTCATGTTCGTCTCGGGTGTGACCTGCGCACTGGCCTACGGCAAGGCACGGTGGTGCGGGGGCTGGACCGGCGTGATCGGCCGGACGCTGTGGCGAAGCTGGGATATTTATGTCGCATTTCTGCTGCTCACGCTCGCCTGCGCCATCATGGCTCACCTCGCAGGCGGCGGCCATCTTGCCGACGAGAGCAATACGCGCATTCTGTTGGAACAGCCGGGCGTGACGCTCGCGCACGCGGCGATCCTGCAATACCGCCCCGTCAACACCGACGTCTTGCCGCTCTTCGTGCTTTATCACCTTTTGTTCGCGCCGCTGCTGTGGCTGCTGCTGCGAGCGCCGAACGCAACGCTCGGCGCGTCGCTGTTGCTTTACGCACTGGTGCACGTCTTCGGCTGGACCATCCCGGCATGGCCGAACAACAACTGGTTCTTCAATCCGCTGGCCTGGCAGCTGCCGTTTGCGCTTGGCGCGTGGTGGATCATCGAGGGCAAGAGATTCCGGCCGTGGGTGACCTCACGCACCGCGCTTGTGGCTGCCGTTCTCTATCTGGTGTTCAGCCTCATCATCGCATTGAGCTGGAGCATCAAACCGCTGGAAGCGCTGGTCCCGCAGGCGCTGCTGACGCTGCTTTACCCGATGGACAAATCGAATCTCGATCCATTGCGACTGCTGCATTTTTTGGCCCTTGCGGTTTTGGTGGTATGGTTCGTGCCTCGCAATTGGCGAGGGCTGACGACGGCGGTGATGCGCGGCGCCATTCTCTGTGGCCAGAACTCGCTGCCAATCTACTGCCTCGGCGTTCTGCTGACGTTCGCCAGCCACCTGGCGCTGCTCGACATCTCGGAGGGGCTGACGATGCAGATCGCGCTCAGTGTTGGTGGCGTCCTGGTGATGATCGTGGCGGCGACGCTGCTGAACTTGATCAAGATCAAACCCAGGCAGCAGCCGCACGCGAAGCCCGCCGACCTGCCCGTCGAGCAGCCAACCAAGTTTGAGCTGGTCATCAATCTCAAGACAGCCAAGGCGCTCGGCGTTGACATTCCGCCCACGCTGCTCGCCCGTGCCGACGAGGTTGATCGAATAAAGATGCTGTTTGCTCCGGTGCGCGAGTCCGGCTGCGGCGCTGATCCAGCGCCAGTAATCGCGCACGCCTTCGGGCCACCAGCGAAAAATGTGGGTCAGGATGTGAATTAGATCACAAGGACTGTGGAGCCTGCCCCTTAATCTTCCGGCCATCGTACAGGAGCCAAGGCCATGATTTCCCACCCAAGGACCCACAAGGGAGCGGTGCTGATCGCGGCGTACGTGATGTTTGCCTGCGTAGCGGCATTACTGTCGGTCAACCTGACATCACCCACCAGCGCCGCGCTCGGCGCTGACTGGCAGTGCAGCCGGTTTGCGCTCGTATTCACGACCTGCACGCCGGTACGTGCACACGAGACCGTTTCCACTGGCGTGCGCAAGCGGACCTAGTACACCACAAACCGGACACCATGCTGCGAATGTCAGCTGAAATCAGCGGACACCCTCTGCGAGAGCTCCTTTCCTAATTTGAGTCGGGCTGCCGATACGCTGGGCCAACTCCAACAGCTGCTCGGTCTGGCGCTCGGTTGGAAACTTCGGCGGATGAGATGATATGCCATCTTGGTCAGGAATTCCTGGAACCAACGATCCCATGCGTGGCCGCATCGATCATGAGAACGCATCTTTGGCGCATGCATGGCCGGCGACTTCGGGTTCTTCACCTTGATCCAACGCGGTGATCAGCCAGCCCGATAAGGGCGATCCCGGTGCTTGGAGACCAAGTTCAATGCCTGCTACTGCTCGGGTCCAATTGCCCGAACGCATTGTCCACCGGCCGCAACGCCTCGACTTGCTCGCGATGTAGCTTCAAGCCTTGGCCTGCATTGCTACACTCTAGCACGAGCGCCAAACCGGCCGACCTGCCGATCGAACAGCCGACCCGGTTCGAGTTGGTCATCAATCTCAAGACCGCCAAGACGCTCGGCCTCGAAATTGCGCCCGCAATGCTCGCGCGCGCCGACGAAACAATTGAATAGTAGGGCCCATGTCCGGTCTTGGCACTTTTTTCGGAAATGCCGATCCTTCCCATGAAGGTCGGCTATCAGGGGTAAAGCGGAAGTGACGGGGACATCGTTAAACCGACGCGATTGACCCAACTCGGACATCAGTGAGAACATTCTACAGCGTATCGAGACGGCGCGGTTTGTTGGGCTTGGGTCGCGAACTTGATCTTGCTGCACAATTTCAAAGTCTTTGCGTTGAAAATTAAGCGCGGCACGCTCGCCCTCCTCGACCAGCAATAGCCAACCCGCCGCCCAAGTGCCTGATCGGAAAAAAGTAGGTTTTAGCCTCGTCGAGAGGTTAGGATTTAGAGTGGCTCACCTTTCTCAGGAGGTTCGAACATGGCACGGCACCTTTTCTTCGCGATCACCCTCATAGGCATCGGAGTGCTCCTCAACTCACCGGCAGAAGCGGTGACAGACGCGCCGCGATGTGAGGATCAAGCCGCAAATTGCGTGGGCAGATGTGCCAACCCCGGTGGTGGGGCGAATCAGAACAAATGCATGTGGTACTGCGACCGGCAGGTGACCAGATGTTTGATACGCGCGCATGGCGCGGCCCGGCGGTGGTAGGCGGTGACGGGATCGAACCGCCGACATCCACTAAGCTAGCGGAACATGACCCAAGCCGTTGAAGACTTCTGGTTTTGGCACTGACCTGATGGTTTACACAATTGTCCGCGAACAGCGCCGCGAAGCCGTCCATGTCATGGGCCGATAAGGTCGTCGCAAAGGCCTCGGAAAGTTGGGCGGGGGTGCGTGTCTCGGCACTCGCGAGCCTGGGTGCAGCAATCACCGCGCTGAACAAGCGATCCGCGCCGCGCCCACAGCGCCGCAGTCCCGAGAGGCTACGCCGCTGGAGATGCGAGAGGTTTTCCCTTCTCCACAACATACGTGATCAGAATGATGCTCTTGGCGTCGACAGGCTTACCACCTGCATGGGGCGTCTCGGGCGGTATCTGGAAGGCATCGCCTCTTTTGATCGCGCGGGTCGGCTGACCTTGTACGGGAAGTTCGAAGGCGCCTTCGAGGACGTAAGCGGATTCGATTCCCGGATGCGTGTGTCGCGCAACGGTGGCTCCTTGTTCTAGTGTCGCCTCCACAAGTAGCGTCACATACCCGGGCACCGGACCATCCATCTGCGATAAGATCTTTCGCGTGACCCCTGGGGTCGCCGCCGGCGGCGCACCTTCGGCCGACACTTCTGTCGCAACAAAGTCCGTAATTCCGCAGATAGCGCACGACGCAACCGCCGCGAATCCTCGTCGAGTCAGCATGGCAACCTCCCTGCGTGTGTCTGGATCATCTGCGCCGGCAATATTTCTCTGGCCAAGAGACAAGGCGCATTGTCATCGGCCTGGCGCGACGGAGCTCCCGACCGTCACAGCACTCACGATCTTTGAACGTCGCCTCGGTGATCACGGTAAGAATCGCGTCCACCTTCCACGCCGCACCCATGTCCGCCTCCCTGAAGTTCGAGCGAAACTGACTTGGCGTGTGAACTCGAGCATACGCTTCGATGCAATCAGACACACCTGGAATCTCGGAATCGCGCGGCCGTCGAGATCGGCGGTAATATAATGGCGCCCGATGCTGGTTGCGGTGGGAGCAACTCGGCTCCCACGGCTCCCATGCGGTCCTTGCCCCAGCCTCGTATGCTAAACTGAAGCAACGCGACGATAAATCATTAGTGCTGACCTTCCTTGATTGGGCGCTGATTCCCTTGTCGGGACTGGATGTCCGGTGTTGGCACGAAACGGGCATGGCGACTGCGTTGCGCGATGCCCGCTCTTGGGGGTAAAGCGGAAAACATATCCTCGCAGTGAGCTTTTCCGGCTTTGGACCCAAAGCAGACCTTGGAGGTCGGATCGGAGCCCGCAGGCACAGCTTCACCTGCGAGGGTGAAGCTGCAGACCGGGGTGCTCAAACTCGGAGCCACGCAGTCGGTCGACTACCCGAGGAGCACAATCTTTCGAAGGCAGGCCAGGGTCACGCTGTTGGCCTCTACGTGCCGCTTCAAACGACGCGGATTTCTCGTGCAGCACCCTGTCAACTGCACGAAAGCTGTAGGTCGGGGCTATGCCCTCCTGCGATTCCTTGTGATACTGTTTGGAAGCGCTGTTGAAGTTCCTATCTGCAGGAGAATCGCGATGTCGCGCATCGTTTTGCGATCTGTTCTGCCTGCTCTCACAATATTCGCCGCCTTACCCCATACTGCGTGGGCGCAAGAGAAGAGCGGTTGTGACGACCTGTTCCGGCAAAAGATAGAGAACGTCAATCTGCTGTCGTCCGCGCTGGTGCCGTCGCAGGGCGACATGCCAGGCTACTGCCGCGTACTCGGAGTCGTGCGACCGGCTATCAACTTCGAGGCCCGTTTGCCCGCGAGCAACTGGAACGGCAAGTTCTACATGGCGGGCTGCGGTGGTTTTTGCGGTACTCTCGATAGCGACCGCCCGGGGTTCGTAAACGCCATAAACTATGGCCTGCGCCGCAACTACGCGGTTTCGACCACGGACTCTGGCCATTGGGGTACCGCCGTAACTGACGGTCGCTGGGCTTTCAACAACCGCATTGCCGAGAATGATTGGGGCTGGCGAGCTGTTACTGAGACCGCGCGCGTCAGCAAACTTCTCATTAAGGCATTCTACAGCAGGGAGCAGGGCAAATCGTACTTTGCCGGGTGCTCGACAGGTGGCCGCATGGCAGCGATGGAGGCGCAGCGTTTCCCAAACGATTTCGACGGCATCATTTCAGGGGCGCCCGCTCTCGACTATACCGGCTTGGTCGCGACCTCGATTGCCTGGAACACGCAAGCCAATACGGACCGGGGTGGCAAGACTATTCTGAATCGCGCCAAAGTCAGGATGATCGGCGATGCCGTGCGGAAGGCTTGCGGCAACGCCGACGGACTCATCGAGGACCCGACCTCGTGCAGTTTCACACCGAAGCAATTGCAGTGCACGGCCGGGGACGCGCCGGACTGCCTGACGACCGAAGAGGTCGGCGTGCTCGACAAATGGTACATCGACGCGCGCAACTCTAATGGTGAGGTGCTCTACCCCGGAGCGATCCCGAAAGGCTCCGAACCGTTTTGGCCGCTCTGGTTGACCGGCGACGAAAAGGGTTCCTCACCTCTGGTCCCGTTGTTTGGTCGCGACTTCGTTCGCTACATGGCATTTCCTGACGATCCAGGGGAGAATTACAGCATTCTCCAGTTCGACCTCGACAAGGACCCGGCGCGGATGCGCCCCATCAGCGAGATCTATAACGCGATGAATCCGGATCTGTCGAAGTTTCGCGACCGAGGCGGCAAGTTGATCATGTACCACGGCCTCGCTGATGCCATCGTCCCGCCCGGCATCTCAACGACCTATTGGAAGTCAGTCACCGAGAAGATGGACGGCGCGGAGGCAGTGTCGAACTTCTATCGGCTCTTCATGGTCCCCGGCTTCGATCACTGCGGCCTCCAATCCGGTGTAGGGATTTCGCAATCTGGGCTTGATCCACTTTCCGCGCTGGAGAACTGGGTCGAGAAGGGTGTTGCGCCCGACATGCTTCCGACCACCAAGTACGCTGCGGATGGGACGGTTGAGCGCATCCGACCTCTGTGCCCGTATCCGCAGATGGCGAGTTTGAAGGGCGGAGATGTGAACAATCTGTCGAATTATGTCTGCAAGGCGAAGTAGTCCATTCCAGAGCATTTTCATGATTGGCGCGAGCGGTCGCGCTCCTACGTTGAAATCAGCGATCGCTGATTTCCGCTGGCGAAGTCTTCGTTCAGTTTTCCGCGCGGATTGCATCGCCCAAACCTTCTGTGCGCGATCGAGACATCGCACCGTGCCACCGGGATCGTAAGCTCCATAAGCAGCCTAGGCAGACTGATGTCTGATTGGCAGAAAAGCGAAGTACCGACTGCATCGAGGAATGTCCGAGTTCGAGAGCAAATCGGAAAACATATGCTCGTACTGAGTTCTTCTCAGTTTGACCCTAAGCGGACATGGGCTTGATAAACTTTGGGTTCAATTTCTCGCTCTCCGCCCGGTCCTAGGCTGCTATAGTTCATGGCACCAGGCATTGATCCGGGACGCACAATGCAACGACGCGAGTTCATGACGCTTCTCGGATGTGCGGCGATTATTTGGCCGCGCGCGGCTCGGTCGCAACAGCCGGGCGTTCCGGTTATTGGATATCTAACCACGGGTTCACCCGACGACTTGAACTCCGAAATTGCGGCAGCGTTCGACAGAGGTCTCGCGGAGAGCGGTTATTTGGTCGGAAGCATGTCGGGCGCAACACCCTTCTCGACCCAGTTCTCCAGCGCGGAAAGT
>WNGH01015369.1_pt1 | contig 13763 bp, 13 predicted proteins | sample 5400631 | NCBI WGS metagenome assembly WNGH01 (sample SAMN13153373, study PRJNA577476) | soil metagenome | isolation source: 115 cm soil or saprolite under Garry oak tree replicate 1 | place: USA:California | collected 2016-06-15
GCCAGCGCCGTCACCTCACGCAATAAGACGACTTTCCGATTTCTGTCTTCAACACGGTATATGAAGCGTGGCTCTACCGGGGTACCAAGATTCGCGAAAGTCGTGTATGCGGCCACGAGATCGAGCGGCTGTACCACCGACGCGCCGATCGCGCTCGAAGGAACCGGTGCGATCTTCGAGCTCAGCCCCATCCGGCGCGCGAGTGTCGCGATCGAGTCCATTCCGAGTTTCTGCCCGAGCTGGACCGCGACGACGTTGCGTGATTTGGCCAGGGCATCACGGAGGGTAAGCGCTCCCAGATATTGTCCGTCAGAGTTTTCCGGACTGTAAACCGTGCCGTTGGGAAGATTGATCGCGAGCGCGGTATCCTGGAAAATCGTGTTCGGTGTGATGCTGTCGGCGATGGCGAGGGCGTACACAATTGGCTTGAACGATGATCCCGGCTGGCGCATACCATCAACCGCTCGGTCGAATTGCGAATCGCTGTAATCACGCCCTCCGACGAGCGCTCGAACATCGCCGGAGGTCGGATCGAGCGCCACGACCATTCCCTGCAGATAATCGGTATTTCGGCCCGGCCCCCCTTTCGATCGCGCCGTTGCGCTCGACGTGTACTTGGGATGCGCGTAGTCTGGCTGCGACTCGACGGCCGCAGTCTCCTCCTGCAATGCGCTCGTTGCCGCATTCTGAAGAATTGGATCGAGGCCCGTGTAGATCCGATACCCGCCTTGCGCGACCGGAATTCCAGCACGCGTCGCCTGAACGCGAACGACGTCAACGAACCAGGGCGAGTACGCCGAGTAGCCGCCGTTTGGCGACGTAACGAGCCGAGCTGCCTGCGCCGCCTTTGCCTGCGAAGGCGTGATGTAGCCCTGATCGGCCATGAGCGACAGCACGATGTTCCGGCGCTGTCGAACGCGGTCAGGATACTTGAGCGGGTCGTAGAGCGCCGGTCCCTTCGGCATCGCCGCGAGGGCCGCTGCTTCGGCCAGAGACAGCCGCGACGCGCTCTTGCCGAAATAGTGACGTGCCGCGCTTTCGACTCCGTACCAACCGTGTCCGAACGGGATCTGATTGAGATATGCCTCGAGTATCTGCTCCTTGCTGTAGTGTTTCTCCATCTCGCGCGCCGCTGCTTGCTCTCTCAACTTTCGGCCGAGGCTCAGGTCGGTGCGATCGATCAGGGTGGGATGCATGTTGCCAACGAGTTGCTGCGTGATCGTGCTCGCGCCGCGACGCTCTCCAAAAATGTTGGCCTTCAGCGCGCCGGCGATGCCGACGACGTCGACCCCATCGTGCTGGTAGAAGCGGTGGTCCTCCACGGCAATGAACGCTTGTGGCAGATACTTCGGCAGCGATTTGATCGACACGCTGGTGCGGATCTCCTTTCCGATCTCGCCGATGAGTGTTCCGTCGCGTGCCAGCACGAGTGATGCCTGCGGCATCGGGACGATCGTCCAGGGCTCGGTGTCTGGGGTGGTCGGTTGCTGCGCAGCCACCAATGCCGGCGTAAACAGAAGCAGCGACAGCATTAGAGTTCGCAAGAGTTGATTGTGCCTCTGCGCTATGGCAACTTCAGATAGATGGATCGCTCTATTCATGTCGTCGTAGTTCAGTTCAAGCCGCGAAAGGGCGACTATGCTTCCAACCTCGCCCGTTTGGCCGGCATTTTCTCACAAATCGACTCCCTTGATCCGCGTCCCGACGTTGCGGTATTCGCTGAAACCGCGCTGACAGGATACTTCGTTGAAGGGGGAGTACGCGATGTCGCCTTGACCGCTGGCGCTTTCGCGCGCGATCTGCACGTGCGCGATGTCGCCCTGACAGCCGGTGCCTTCGCCCGGGACCTTCAGGCGCAGTACGCCTCCGCAGTTACTACACCGCGGACTCTCGATGTGTGCATTGGGTTCTACGAGGTGTGGAACAACGCCTTCTATAATAGTGCGCTCTATGTGACTCTGGGGCCGGATGGGCCGGTGATCCGTCACGTTCATCGCAAGCTCTTCCTGCCCACTTATGGGCTTTTCGACGAGGAAAGATTCGTCGATCGCGGATTCGAAGTTCGGGCCTTCGAGACGGAGTGGGGACGTACGGCCATGCTGATCTGCGAGGATGCGTGGCACAGCCTCACCGGAACTGTCGCCGCGCTGGACGGCGCAACAATGCTTTTCGTCCTTTCTGCATCGCCGGCACGGGGAGTGTGGCCGCGCGAGGACGAGGGACCAGTTCCCGCCAACCTGAAACGCTGGGAGCGTCTCGCGCGCGACATCGCTGAAGAGCACGGCATATTCGTCGCGCTCGTGAATCTGGTCGGCACTGAGGGCGGCAAAAGCGCCGTTGTGGGACGAGACGATGATGACCATCTCGCTCGATCCGCAAGACATTACGCGGGCACGATCTGACGTGCCGCTCCTTACCGACCTGCAGACGATGATGCCGCACCTGATGCGCACTGTCGATCGGATCCAGGCGGGTGAGCGCTTTGTCCTGTCGTACGACGACGCTCCAACCGACGGCGGACCACTGACTCCAGTCGGCAGCGAAGCGGATGGGGAGCGTGCTGACGCGCCGTCGACGGAAGAGACAGCGCGCCGTCCCAGCGATGAAGCAAGGCGCTCAAAAGAAGCTTCGCGCGCAACCCGGACGCAGGCCCCAAAGCGATCAACGGCGAAGGCGACCGCGAACGCGAGCCGCAATGGCAGCGAGCCGCTCCCAGTGCTGCGCGCAGCCGACTCCCATGCCGGACCTCCGCCGCTCGAGATCGATCCGGAGCTAACCTCCGGCTGGCTCGGTTCTTTTCTTCGGGAGGAATTCGAGCGACGTGGATTCGAGAAAGCAGTCATTGGCCTCTCAGGCGGGGTCGATTCGGCAGTAACGACTTACCTGTCAGCGGAGGCCCTGGGAAAAAACAACGTGCTCGCTGTCCGGATGCCCTATCGCACGTCGAGTCCGGATTCCCTCGCGCACGCCCAGCTCGTGATCGACAACCTAGGCATTCCGTCCCGCACGATCGACATCTCGCCGGCGGTCGACGGCTATCTCACTCACGAGCCAGAGGCTGATCCGGCTCGCCGTGGAAATGTGATGGCGCGCGAGAGGATGATTGTCCTGTTCGATCAATCGGCCAAGTCCCGCGCGTTGCCAGTCGGTACCGGCAACAAGACGGAGAGACTCCTTGGTTATTTCACCTGGCATGCTGACGACTCGCCGCCCATCAACCCGCTCGGCGATCTTTTCAAGACGCAGGTCTGGCAGCTCGCGAAGTTCCTGGGCGTCCCTGACGTAATTGTCGGCAAGCCAGCGTCAGCCGATCTGATCGAGGGTCAGACAGACGAGGGAGATTTCGGAGTCAGCTACGCCGAAGCCGACAAAATCCTGAACTGGCTGGTGAGTGGATACAGCCCAGCCGCCCTCGCGGCGCGCGGATTTGATCCCAACAAAGTGGAGCTCGTCCGAAAGCGGCTAGCTGGAACACACTGGAAGAGAAAGCTCCCAACAGTGGCGCTCCTCAGCCCGACTGGCATCGGAGAATCGTACCTCAGACCCGTCGATTACTAATCACTGCTGCGCCTGGCAGGATCCGCCACTGAAGGCAACGGTCGGCGGCATGCGAAATTCGCATGTAGAGACGATGTGATACCTCGTGTTGTACTCGCGCTCCGCCTGCCCGACCGCATCGAGCTTGCGGAACAGCGCAGCCGAATCGGTGCTGAGGGAGCAGTACACTAAATAGTAGCGCGGGCCCCCGCACGCTCTCGACCCGACGGCCGCAGTGCGGCATTGCGCGACCGAGGAGCAACCTTCGGTCTTGACCTGGGCCTTTGCTTCATTCTCGAGGGCAACGATCTGCGCCCAATCAGCTTTCTGGTCGCCGGTAAGTACAATCTTGTCTCCGCCAGGCTCTGATGGAGTGCCCGGAGCTCCTTGCGAGCAGCCAACAAAGATCAACGTCATCGCCAAAGAACGAACACATCTCGCGAGCACACCGCCTCCCCGTGGTGGGGTCGCTGACGATGCGGCACGAAGCCGGCCAGTTCTGAAGAAGGGCTTCATACGATAGCTTGTCCGGCGCGCGATCTGCTATTTTTTGGACTACAGCTCCCTCCCTGACCCGGCCGCGCCGGAGGATCATGGCCACCCGAACGCTCCCAGATCGCAAGTCATCAGCAGGATCGCCAAGTGCCCGGCTTTCGCCCCAGCAACTGGTTGCGGCCTATCGCAACATGCTGCTGTCACGCCGTTTAGACGACAAAGAGGTACAGCTCAAGCGGCAGAACAAGATCTTCTTTCAAATCTCGGGAGCAGGCCACGAAGCCGTTCTCACGGCAGCGGGAATGATTCTCAAGCCGGCGTATGATTGGTTCTATACCTATTATCGCGATCGAGCGCTCTGTCTCGAGCTCGGGGTCACGCCCGCCGAGATGCTTTACGAAGCCGTTGGGGCGGCAGTCGATCCAGCTTCCGGCGGCAGACAGATGCCGAGCCACTGGGGACACAAAGCGTACAACATCGTGTCGGCCTCCTCACCGACTGGAACGCAGTTCCTCCAGGGGGTCGGCTGCGCCGAGGCGACGCTTCGCGCCAAGTTGTTGAACATCACCGAGGGTTTTCAGCGCGACGAAGTGGTTCTGATCTCGACTGGAGAAGGACAGACCAGCGAAGGGGAGTTTTGGGAATCGCTCAACACGGCAGCGAATCTGAAGCTGCCGGCGGTCTATTTGGTGGAAGACAACGGCTACGCAATCTCGGTCCCGGTGGAGGTGAACACAGCCGGCGGCAATATCTCGAAGCTCGTTCGCTCCTTCCCAAATTTGTACGTGGAAGAAGTCGACGGATGTGACCTCCTTGCCAGCTACGATGCGATGGACCACGCGGTGGAATACGCGCGGCAACGGAAAGGTCCATCTCTCGTTCACGCTCATGTGATTCGCCCGTACTCGCATTCGCTGTCGGATGATGAGACGCTGTACCGCCCGCCCACCGAACGCGAAGCCGACGCGGCCCGCGATCCAGTGACGAAGTTCCCGAAGTGGCTCGTCAAGCAGGAGTACGCAACCGAAGACGAAATCAAGCGGATCCAGGAAGAGGTGGACGCGATCGTCCTTGCCGCGACCGATGATGCGCTGGCGCAGCCGCAGCCGGGGCCAGAAACCGTTTACTTCGGTGTGTACTCCCCCGACGTAGATCCAACAGGGGAACAGTTCGATACGGAGGACGATCCGCAATTCTCGGGTGAGCCGACGACGATGGTCGATCTTCTCAATGCCTGCATGAAGGACGAGATGCGGCGCGACAAGAAAATTCTCGTCTTCGGTCAGGACGTTGCCGATGTCTCGCGGGAGGAAAATCTCGGCAAGGTCAAAGGCAAGGGCGGGGTTTTCAAGGTCACCTGGGGACTACAGAAGGAGTTCGGGGGCGCGAGAGTCTACAACTCACCACTGGCGGAAGCGAACATCGTCGGCCGCGCAATCGGGCTCGCGGCCCGCGGATTCAAGCCGGTCGTCGAGGTGCAGTTCTTTGACTACATCTGGCCTGCTTACATGCAGTTGCGAGATGAGCTCGCTACGATGCGCTGGCGCTCGAACAACAATTTCTCCGCGCCGGTAGTAGTGAGAACGACTTACGGCGGATACATCCGCGGCGCGATTTATCACTCACAGACGGGAGCTTCGATCTTTACGCACTGCCCTGGCCTGCGCGTAGTGTGTCCGTCGACGGCGCTCGATGCGAACGGCCTTTTGCGCACGGCAATCAGGTGCGACGACCCGGTGATGTTTCTGGAGCACAAACATCTCTATCGGCAGACCTACAACAAATCGGCCTATCCGGGTCCCAACTTCATGATTCCCTTCGGCAAAGCGAAGGTGGTGCGCGAAGGCACGGACGTTACTGTTGTGACATACGGCGCGACTGTTCAGCGGGCGATTACCGCGGCCAATGCAGTTGCCGACGCCGGAATCTCGGTAGAGGTAATCGATCTCCGCACTCTGAGCCCGTGGGATCGAGACACGGTGTTCGAGTCAGTCAGGAAGAACTCGCGGGTAATCGTCGGCTACGAAGACGCGCTCTCCTGGGGTTTTGGCGCGGAGATTTCGGCTGCGATCGCTGATGAGTGTTTTGCGTGGCTCGACGCGCCGGTGAAACGCGTTGCATCGACCGACACTTTCGTCGGTTATGCTCCGCGCCTGGAGGATGCGATTCTTCCGCAGGTCGAAGATTTCAAGCTGGCCTACGAAGAGATCATGAAGTTCTGAGGCGCGCGGCCGCCGATCTTCAAATTCCGATTTCCGGCGCTCTGGCCTTGGTCCGATAGATCTCTGTTTGGGTCGAGTCGAGGTGTCCTCGTAGGCGGCGTCTCGCGTAGCAAGAGACTCGCGCGCGCCGTTGTAGTTTGCGCGCGAGGCTCGCAGCGTGTAAGCGAGCTAGCTGCCGTAGAGGACACCTCGCCTCGACCCCAACAGAGATCTACTTCGGCGGTATTGCTCCGCCCTGCGTCGGGCCCATGCCGGGAAGCGTCACTGCAGTGTAACTCGACGGAACCTCGAACGTCTTCGGATTCGCGTCCACCCATTGAACCGACGTGACTTCCGCCTCCGTCGTGGTGATTCGCGACTGTCCTTGTGAGATGATCATCGACGCGCTGCTAGCGCGCAGCGGCGTTGCCCTGGCGAACGGATTTACGACGCCCTTGATGTCCGTGGCATAGTAGTAATCTGAACTCGTTGTGATCTTTACCGTCTGCTCCTGGCCCATTGCGCTGATGGTAACCGTCATGCCGCTCCCAACCCTGTAGTGCGAGGTGGGATGCCCGAGTATGGTCGGTCCGACACCGAGGCTGTCGACTTTTGCCTCAGTTCCAGAGAAATCCATCTTGAGTCCGCCCATCTGCTGCGCCTGCGCGAGCATGTCCGACGGACGAACGCGAAGATATTTGCTGTTCGTTGAATCGAGGTAGGTGACGGTCTTTCCACTGTCGGAGAGAATCATGCTGATCTGGCCGGCGGCAGAGCCGAGCGGACTGACCTGTGCGCCAGGGCCCTTCATTTTGAGATCCATGCGGAGCTTATCGCCCGATCCTACAGCGTGACCCAGGATGACGCCGGTGTCGGGCATGCCGGACACCGTTACGGTCGTGCGAAAATCAATCGCCAGGTTCTTGCCGGCCGTTTGAGCATTTATGGAAAGCGGTGCCAGCGCGAACGCAGCGGCGACCGCAGTGCGTAAAGCGAATCTCATGCGGAAATTTCCCGATTCTTGTGGGTGGGAGGGGGACGGGGGACGGGGGACGGGGGACGGGGGGATAAATACGAAAAGAGACGGTTTGTCTGCATTAAGCGTAACCCAGATGCGCGATTTAGTGCCCTGGGCGCGGCCATCTCAGCGACGCGAGAATCGACGCGCCGAGGACAGCACCGACCACGCCGAGCGATCCGACGATTGGAATGTGAATAAATGGCTCGACCAACATCTTGGCGCCGATGAAAATCAGGACGACCGAGAGGCCGAGCTTGAGGTAGACGAACTTGTCAACTACGCTGGCGAGCAGAAAATAGAGCGCCCTCAGGCCCAGTACTGCGCAGATGTTCGATGTGTAAATGATAAAAGGGTCGCGCGTGACCGCGAAAATTGCGGGGATCGAATCTGTGGCGAAAACGACGTCCGTCGTGTCGACGATCAGTAGAACGATGAATAGTGGCGTCGCCGCAATTCTGAGTTTGCCGGTCGAATCCGGCTCGCGCACAAAGAAGCTGTCGCCACGGTAATCAGGGGTTACAGGCAACAATCTGCGCGCAAGCCGGAGAACCGGATCGCGCTCCGGATTGTACGCCGACCCGTCCTTTTGGAGCGCCATCCTGATGCCGGTGACCACGAGGAACGCGCCGAAGACATAAAGCGTCCACGCGAATCGCGTCACGAGCGCCGAGCCAGCGACGATCATCACCCCGCGCAGAACCAGCGCACCGATGATTCCCCAAAACAGCACCCGATGCTGGTACTTCTCCGGAACACTGAAGTAGGAGAAGATCAGCACGAACACGAAGATGTTGTCCACGGAGAGTGCGTACTCGATGAGATATCCGGTCAGGAACTCGAGCCCGGACTCCTCTCCCATCGTGCGATAAACAGCAAACGCAAAACACAGCGAGAGCGCAACCCATATTGCGCTCCAGGTAGCGGCTTCCTTGAGAGTGACTTTCTCTGATCTTTTGTGGAGGACGCCGAGATCGAGCGCGAGAATCGCCAGAACTACGACGTTGAAACCAATCCAGCCCCAGATCGTGTTCACGGCCCCGGGCTACCGGGGGCGGGGGGGGCCGAATCGACGCGCAATCTAGCGACGCTCAAGCGCGTCGCGAACGTCGAGGAGGATCTCGAAGTAGAGCTGCTCTCTTCTGTAGGCGAAGTCCAGCGTCGCCATCTGCGTCTGATCGCCGGAGGCTTTCGCCCGCTCGAATGCTTCGCGGTACATCTCGTCGAGGTTGTTCAGAATCGTGGTGCGCGAGCGTGACATTGACTTGCTCTCCGGGCTCAAAGTGCTGCGATTGTCGATCGAGGTGAGACCGGCGATGCGCTCCAGCGCCGTCTCCGGATCCTCGTTCTCGAAGATCAGTTTTTTCGCGGCTCCGAGGACGAGTCTGCGTGGATTGAATGGCGTTGGTGTCACTGCAACTAGTGCCGGTGGTGGTGAAAGTTAAGGCAGAAGCGGGAGCAAACGCTAATGGAAAGCCGTGCATAGCGCAGGCTAGAGCCGATGAAAGACCGCTTCGTCGATCGGCCTTCCGCGTTTCAGGTGCTCGACGACGATTCGCTCCAGCAGCGCCGGCGTTACATCGGAGTACCAAATGCCCTCCGGATAGACGACGACAATCGGTCCGTTGCTGCAGACACCGAGACACGGCGTCTCGCCTCGCTTCACGCGCGTCGGACCGAAGAGCAAATCTTCCCGCGCCAGAAGCTCGGCGAGAAGTGAATAAAGTTGTCGCCCGCGGCGATCAGGCGAACAGAAGTCACCAGTGCACACCAGCACATGGCGGGAGTACGGCTCCATTTGCGGCTGTTTTCTGTCACCCATTCAAAAAAGATACACCTGCTTACGTCGACTCATACTTGCACAGCGGTGAGTTCCGTTTGATTATGCTTGAAGCTCTCCTCTTTCAGGAGCGAATTATGGGGGCGACTATCACCACGAATGGAACGGCCGTCGATCCTGCCATCGCCGGCAAGGGTTACGTGCACCCTGAAGTTCTCATAAGCACGAACTGGCTCGCGGAACATCTCGACGATCCGAGCATCAGAATTATCGAGAGTGACGAAGACGTTCTCCTCTACGACACTGGCCACATTCCCGGCGCGCAAAAAGTCGACTGGCATCAGGACCTGAACGATCCTGTGCTTCGCGACTACGTCTCGTCGGAGCAGTTCGAGAAACTTCTGCGTGAGAAGGGAATCGACGAGAATACGACCGTCATCTTTTACGGCGACAAGAACAACTGGTGGGCCGCTTACGCCTTCTGGGTATTCCAGTTATTCGGCTTCACGAACGCCAAGCTGCTCGACGGGGGGCGTATCAAGTGGGAGCAGGAGGGACGTCCGTTCAACACTGAGGTTCCGCGGTTTCCGCAGACCAATTACAAGGCGCCGAAGAGATCGGACGACAAGATCCGCGCTTTCTTCAAACAAGTGCGCGAGCACTCGGAGAGTGGCAAGCCGCTGATCGACGTTCGTTCACCCGAGGAATACACGGGGCAGCGCACGCACATGCCCGACTATCCGCAGGAAGGTACGCTGCGCGGCGGACACATCAAAGGAGCGCGCAGCATTCCGTGGGCGCGAGCGGCAAACCCGGACGGAAGCTTCAAGGACGCGAACTCTTTGCGCGCCATCTACGAGCAGGAGAAGGGACTCGAGAAAGGCGACGACATTGTGGCGTACTGCCGCATCGGCGAGCGCTCTTCCCACACCTGGTTCGTGCTCACCTACCTCCTTGGCTACGACCGGGTGAGGAATTACGATGGGAGCTGGACGGAGTGGGGAAATGCAGTGCGGGCTCCAATCGAGAAAGGACCCGAGAAGTGACCGCTCGTGCACCGGCGCAAGCCAGCACGAAACCGTCCCGAATCCATGTTGAGTGGGTGGGTGGTCACCGATTCGATGCGGGTCGTCCGAACAGACCGACGGCCCGCATCGATGGCGAGGGCGAAACCGGTCAAAGTCCGCCCGAGACGCTGCTCAGCGCACTCGCGACGTGCGTCTCTTACGACGTCATCGACATCCTGGCAAAGCAGCGGACCCCCATCCAGTCACTCGAGATCGACATAATCGGCGAGCGCGTCGACACGATTCCTCGCCGGTACAAGCACATCACGCTCAACTTTCAGATTAGCGGAAAGGGGATCGAGAAGGATCAGGCGCTGAGGGCGATCGAATTGTCGGCTACCAAGTATTGCTCCGTACGAGATTCGTTGCGGGCGGATATCGAGATTGAGTGGACGGTAGAGATCGGGAAGTAACTGCAACTGAACGGGCGGGAGGCGTCAGCGGCGCAGGCGCCAGGTTAGAGGTCACGACGTCGGGACGTTCCTATTTCTCGTAAAGCACAGGCAGTTGCCTGTACCGAGAAGGGCGCCGGTGAAGTCCCGACGTAGTCACCTAACGCCTCGCGCCTAGAGGGCTGACGCCTCCCGCCCGTTCAGTTGCAGTTGCAGTCTATCACCGCCGCTTCTGCGCCTGTGAGTACGGCGCCCACTTTCGTTCCGAGTCCTCAATCTCCTCGCGCAGCTGAAGGTAGCTATCGTAGCGTTCTGCGCTGATGGAGCCCTCCGCGACCGCTTGACGAACTACGCAGCCCGGCTCCACCCGATGCGTGCAGTTGCCGAACTTGCATTGCGGAATGTGCGGCCGAAACTCCCGAAAGCATTCGTCGAGATGCTCCGATGCGAGTCCCCACATCCCGAGCTCGCGCAAGCCGGGAGTGTCGACTACGTAACCCGAATCGGGTAGCGGATGCAGCAGCGCACCAACGGTGGTATGCCGCCCCTTGTTCACTGATTCGCTGATCTCGCCGACTCTCAAATCGAGACCCGGATACATCGCGTTCATGAGCGACGATTTACCGACACCGGATGGGCCGGTTAGCACGGATGTCTTACCGGCAAGTTGGTCGTGCAGCTCGTCGAGTCCGATTCGCTGCTTGACGCTGGTAAAGTGGACCGGATAGCCCGCCGCCACGTAGTCACTGAACGCGCGCTTTGCTTCGCTCCTCTCGACGAGCTCGATCTTGTTGATGACAATGCGCGACTGGAGCGAGTTGGCTTCAGCGATAACAAGAAACCGGTCCAGCATTCTCCGGTGTGGCTCCGGCTTGGCTGCGGCAAAAACGACGACGACCTGATCTACGTTGGCGGCAACTATTCGCTCGCCCTGACCCGCCCCGGGCGCGCGTCGCGCGAGCTGCGAATGCCGCGGTAGGATGTCGGCGATTGCCCAGTGCCCACCGCGGTGATCTATCTCGAGTACTACTCTGTCACCTACCGCGAGCTTTTTCGTCTCCTCGCGTTCCTGCTTCAGCCTTCCGCGCAATGACGCCTCGTGGGTCTCTCCAGACTCCGCGCGGACGTGCCAGACTCCGCCAGTCCCTTTCAGCACGACGCCGCGAAGCTCCTTACGCGTCAATTGCTACCCTCTTGGCGCATGGCGTCCCACCACGGTAGCATCTCCGCCCGCTTGGCTTTGATGAGAGCATCGAGTTTCGTCTTCACCTCGTTGAGATGCAGGGCACCCACCATTTTGCGCGCTTCCTCCTCGGACTCCGCGAAAGCGAGGAACTCTGTCTCCAGGTGTCCGCTCGCGACAGGATCGCCCTCGCGCCAGCGCACGAACAGCAAGTAGGCAGCGAAGGGCTGGTCTTTTTCGCCGCTCGTATCGGTCACGATCTCGACGCTATAGGACGCTCCGTCGCTTCCCTCGAACGCGGCGGGCCGATCGTGCACGGCCATGTAGCCGCCGATTGTGTTCGGGTCGCCCTTCGAATGGTCGGGGGGAAGGAATCTGCCCATGTCAGCGGCGGCGTTTGCCGACCATCTCCTTGAACACGTTCCCAGTGAGGAACGCGACGTTGGCAGGACGCTCGGCGAGACGACGCATTAGATACGGATACCATTGCGTTCCAAATGGAACGTAAACGCGCATGTGGTACCCTTCGCGTACTAGCCGGTCCTGGAGATCACGGCGCACGCCGTAAAGCATTTGGAATTCGTAGCGGCTGGGCGCGATGTCGTTTGACTTCGCGAACGCTTTCGCATCCCTGATGATCGCCTCGTCATGGGTGGCGATGCCGGGGTAGTTTCCCTTGAGCATTAGCTCGTGCATGCACTTCACGTAGTTGGCGTCGACATCCTTCTTGTCCGGATAGGCGACCGTCTCGGGCTCCATGTACGCACCCTTGCAAATGCGCACGCGCGCCTTGATGAGATCGGCGTGCTGCACGTCGGCGAACGTTCGATACAGATAGCTTTGCAGCACGATACCCACGTTCTCGCGATAGCCCGGATAGAGGCGTTGGTCGAAAAGGTCCACTGTCCGTTGGGTGTATTCGCTTGACTCCATGTCGATGCGCACGAAGGAGCCGTAGTCACGTGCACGCTGAAGAATCTTGTGCATGATTGCAACACAGAGCTCCTCGGAGATGTCGAGGCCCATCGCCGTGAGCTTGACTGAAACGTTGGTGTCGGCTTTTCGCTCGTGAATGCGATCGAGCATCGTGATGTACGCCTGACCCGCGGCCCGCGCTTCTGCCTCGTTGTGAACGCTTTCACCCAGGAGATCGAGCGAGGCCGTGATGCCGAGTGAATTTAGCCGGGCGACCGCACTGAGAGCAGTATCAAGGGTCTCGCCGGCGACGAACCGATTGGCAAAGCTCTTCGCGAGCTTGTTGTGGCGAACGAACTTGAATATCTGCTGCTGGCTCGACAGGTAGAGCAACGCGCTACGAAGCATCAGTTCTCGGGCTTTGTGGTCGAGGCGGAAGAGCGACGCGTGGCCGCACGGCCGCGCCTAAGATCGAAGATTCTCGTTACCGGGAATCGACCACCTTTCTGCAGCTCGCGATCGAACAGATTCCAGGTAGTGAAGCCATCGTCACTCTCCGGCTCGAGCAGGTAGACGACGAGTGGGCCGCGCGGTTGAGCAGTTGACACGATGAACGATTTCGGCGGAATCGCCTGCACGCCCCGCTCCCATCTTCCCTTGAGACGGACTTCATGATGCCCCTGAAAAGTACGCGGGGCCGTAATGATGGAATCGATTACGAAGCCTTCGCCGCGCGCAGTCCAGGCGGAGTCGGATCGCTCTACACGAATGCCGTGCAGACGAAGCAGTGCTACGACTTCAGTCGCCTGCGGTGCGACCACGTACGCCGCCGGTGGCGTCCGATCCAGCGTGGATGTGAACCTGTCGTAAACCGGCATGCGAATCGTTCCGAATCGTCCGGTGCGTCGTTCGCCGCGTGGCACGCCGGGCTGAGTAACGGAAGAGTCGACAGTATTCTCGAGATCTTCCTTGATCACGTCCGCCTGGTGTGGCGTCGCGATCAGCTCGGACCGAATCGCAACGATCTGCAGGGAATCCGGAGACCGTCCCCAGGCGAGAGGCTGACTGTCCGCACGCGCGCTCAGGGATTTGATCGCAGCTCCCTTCTCTGCAACCAGCGAAAGGATCTCGGTTACGAAGGCGTAAGTCGAGGCGATCCGCCCCACCAGTGAGTC
>WNGH01014379.1_pt1 | contig 13761 bp, 9 predicted proteins | sample 5400631 | NCBI WGS metagenome assembly WNGH01 (sample SAMN13153373, study PRJNA577476) | soil metagenome | isolation source: 115 cm soil or saprolite under Garry oak tree replicate 1 | place: USA:California | collected 2016-06-15
TCACGTACGCGGCGATCGAGGAGCGGTCCACGGGCGTGGGCGATGGCTTCTTCCGCGGCGACGACTTCGCGGTCATCGGAAGCGTGGATCTCACGCCGTTCAAGGGCCTCGACCTGCGTCCGCTCTTCGCGTGGGCCCAACTCAACGGCGCTACGTCGTCGAGCACGCGGCAGGGCCGCGGCGGCCTCGCCGCGAGCACAGCCAACTTTCCAACGGGCGGTATCGGGACGATTGTCCCGATCAACCAAGCTGGGAACCCAACGGCGGGAGCTGCGGCTGTTACCCTCAACCCCGCAAACGGTGGCTCGGCCATCGAAAATCGTTACACGGTCGGTCTCGATACGAAGTGGACGTACGGGCCGTTCTACATGGATCCCACGGTCATGTATCAGTGGGGTAACCGGCAATTCGTCGTTCCCGGCACCGCGACGGTGCCTTGTACCTCTCCAGCGGCGCCTGCGGGTACCGCGAATGCTCCTGGTTGTGTCAACCTTGTCACCGTCAATACCGGCTTCAAAGGCGCGAACTCGCTGCAGAAGCAGGACATGAACGCCTGGCTCTTCGACATCGCTGGTGGCTGGCGCGCGGGTCCGCTGCTCCTCGAGGGCCGCGGCTCCTACTCGACGGGTAACAAGGCCAGCCAGGACGTCCGCGATGCGCGGACGCAGTTCCGGTCCTTCCAGCCGATCAGCACGGACGCCCAGTGGTGGGCGGGCTGGGGTGAAATCAGCAACATCGGCATCGATTACTTCAACCAGTTCATGGGCGACGACGCGGCGCGCGGCACGGCGCCTCCGTTCGCCATCGGCTACGACAAGTACGGCCTCGGCCGTGTCGGTGTCCGGGCCAGCTACGCGCTCACGCCTGCCTTCACCGTCCGCATGAACGCCATGCAGAGCTGGACCGCAGAGAAAGTCGATACCCACGGTGTCCGGAGTGGCGCCGCGGGCATCACCCCGGGCAACATCGGCCGAGCGATCGGCGATGGCGGAAGCAGCAACCTGGGCACTGAAATAGATGCGGGTATCACGTGGCGGTTCGCCCCGGGTCTGACATTCGATCTGGTCGCGGGCTACATGTGGGTCGGTGACGCCTACAAGGCGGCGCTCGCCACGTCAAATTTTGCATCGGCACCGCTCACTGTCACCGCCAACCCTGGAAATACAGCTGCCACCTCCTTGGCTACAGCCGTCAGCGGCCTGAACCGTCCGGACACGGATCCGCACGGCGTCTCGACGGTCGCGGCGCGGGTCCGCTACTCCTTCTAAGACCTCGCTGCTGTTGTGCCGGGGCCCGGGGAAGTCTCCCGGGCCCCGTTTTTCTTCGTGATATAGTGGCGCCATGCATCTCGGTCGCATCGCGCTGATTTTCCTGGTGTCTGTGCTACTGGGCATCATCGCCGCCGCGAACATCGGCGCTCAGACATCGGCGCCGAGCGCCCCATCAACTGGAGGTCCTCCACCCGTTTCGATCGGCGCGCTGGTCGATCAGACGGTCGCGCTCTTCCCGCGCGTCGACGCCGAAGTCGTCGAGGTCCGAGGCCGAACCGTGACGTTGTCGGTCGGCCGGGACAGTGGCATCCAGCCGGGGGTCGTCCTGGACGTCGTTCGCGAAGGCCGTGAAATCCGTCATCCACGCACGGGGCAGGTGCTGGGCAACGCCGAGCAATCCCTCGGTCGCGCAGTCGTCACCCAGGTCTCCGACCGTTTCTCGATTGCGAACTATGATGGCGAGCCGGCCCAGCCCGGCGACCGGGTACGGACGGCCGGCAAGGCGAAGCTCACGCTCCTCACGCTGACGAGCCAGGGCGCGAAGACCAGTGTCATCGAGCCGATGACGAATGAGGTCTATGAAGGCCTGAACCGTACCGGTCGCTTCCAGATCGTCTTCGGCGAGCAGATCGCGGCCTGGCTCAATCAGGAGAAGATCGCTCCTGACGACTTCGTGCAGGGGAAGGGCGTCGCCGAGGCCACCGAGCGCTTCAAGGCCGACAATCTCCTGGTGCTTCACCACAAGATCGTCGAGCGGAAGCCGTTCGTCGACGCCCGTGTCTTCGTCATGGGCCGGTCACCGTCGCTGACGACGTCGTTCTTCGTACCTGCGTCGGTGAAGCCGGTGCCGACCGGGCGGTTCTCGGGCTCGGACCGCGTCGCCCAGACCTCGGAGCGCAAGCCACGTTCGCTCCTGCAGAGGCTCCTCGGGTGGGGGAGCGACTCCTCGACCTACTCGAGCGCCGAAACGTCTCTCTCGCTGAAGGAGCTGGCCCGACTCGCCTACACCGTGGTCTCGATGGACGTGGCGGTCGCGCCGGCCGACCGTATTCCGCGAGTGGTCATGACCGACGGCGAGAAAGTCTACGTCTACAAGATCGTCAACCAGGTCTTCGAGGGCGACTGGACGTACAGCGCGCGCGCCTTCGGTCGGATCCTCTCCGTGCAGTTCGCGGAGCTCACGGGCAGCGGCCGGTTGGAGGTCGTGGCCAACCGTTACGATCCTCGCGCGGGCATGAACGCGTTCATCCTGGGTGTGCCGAATGGCAAGCCGGTGGCCCTCGTCGAGGATGTCGATGCCATTCTCCTCGCCGTGGACGAACAGGGCGGCGGCCTGAAGCGGACGCTGTGGGCGCAGCGCTTCAGGAAGGAGACGTTCTTCGCGAAGGGCCAGGCCGACGAGATGGTCATCAAGAACGGCTCCCTGGTCAAGGTCAAGACGGCGATCGTGCCCGACTCCTTCCGCGCCACGGGTGCGACGTTCACCAACGTGAACGGTAAGACCAGCCGCGCGTTGGCCTTCATCGACGAGCAGAACCGGCTGCGCATCAGCGTCGGCAGCGAAGAGATCTATCGCTCGGGCTCGGTGGTCGGCGGCGGCGGCGAGAAGATCGAGGTGATCCGGGACATCGAGCGTGGCGGTCGCAGTTACTTTTACCAGCTCGAGCCCACTCCGCTCGCCGTGGATCTCGACGGCGATGGTGTCGAGGAGATCATCGTGCCGCAGAACCAGATCGACACCGGCGGGCTGATCGGCATCATCTTTCGCGGACCCGCCGGGCTGCGGTTTCAGCAGGTGAACTCGGGGTTCGACGGCATGATCCGCGCGATCGGCAGCATTCCCAGCGAGGACGGCGGTCAACCGTCGCTGATCGCTGCGATCATCCGCTACAAGAACTTCCTCAAGATGTCGGGTGAAACGCAGCTGATCATGACACTGCCCCAGGAGTAGTGCGCCACTCCTCCCAGGACCACGAGTCGACCCGCGTCATCAGTGGCGTCGGGCTCGGCCAGGGAGCGAGCGCCCGCCCGTCGTGACGCGAGAGACCAGGCTCGACACCTCGCCACCGCGCGGCATGCGCGACGTGCTGCCCGACGAGGTCGACGTTCGTGACCGCGCCATTGCCACCATTCTCGACGTCTACCGGCGTCACGGCTTCCAGCGCATCGAGACGCCGGCCGTCGAGAACATCCAGCTCTTGACGCGCGGCGAAGGCGGCGAGAACGAGAAGCTGATCTTCAAGATCCTCAAGCGCGGAGAGAAGCTGACGGCGGCGCAGAATGCCGACGACCTGGCCGACCTCGGGCTGCGCTTCGATTTGACGGTCCCGCTGGCCCGGTACTACGCGAACAACCATGGCCGGCTGCCCCAGCCGCTGAAGGCGATCCAGATCGGGCCGGTGTGGCGCGCGGAGCGCCCCCAGCACGGTCGCTTCCGTCAGTTCACCCAGTGCGACATCGACATCCTGGGCGTGAGCTCGGAGATCGCGGAGATCGAGCTGATCCTGGCCACAGCCGAGGCGCTCCTCGCGCTGGGCCTGACCGATCTCACCATTCGGATCAACGACCGGAGGATCCTGGCCGCGATCGCACGCCACTGCGGATTCGCGGAAGGCCGGTTCGACTCCGTGTTCATCGCGCTCGACAAGCTCGACAAGCTCGACAAGGCCGGTGTCGTCAAAGAGCTGGAGGCGGAGGGGCACGCGCCGAAGGCCATCGGTGAGCTGATGCGACTGCTCGAGGACGCCGGTGTCCTCTCGCATTTCCTGGCCAGCGGGGCCGAACCCGCGGCGTGGCAGGGACTGCAACGCATCATCACGACCGTGGCGGCGGCCGCCGGCGGCGGTGTTCGGATCGCGTTCGATCCGACGCTGGTCCGCGGGATGTCGTACTACACGGGCCCGATCTTCGAGATCCGCTACGCGGACAGCGCATCGTCGATCGCGGGTGGCGGCCGCTACGACCGCATGATCGGCCGGCTGCTCGGACGCGACGTTCCGGCGACAGGATTCTCGATCGGGTTCGAGCGCGTGATCGGCATTCTCACCGAGCGCCCCGCCACGACGGGAGCTGAAACGGATCGACTGGCGATCGTCTTCGCCGAGGACACGCCGCATCTCTCGACCATCCTGGAGCGAGCGCGTGAGTATCGCGCCCAGGGCCGTCCCGTGCTCCTCGAGCTGAAGAGAAAGAATCTCGGCCGGCAGCTGCACGACCTGGAAACACGCGGCTTCACCCGGATAGGAATCGTCGGCGACGACGGCACGTGGCAGTGGCGGGGGCCAACGGCATGAGCGACAGTCTGGGCAGTTGGCGGCGCACGCACACGTGCGGCGTCCTGCGCGGCAGTGACGCTGGGCAGACGGTGACGCTGATGGGATGGGCGCATCGCCGGCGCGATCATGGCGGCCTCATCTTCGTCGACCTGCGCGACCGCACCGGGCTCACGCAGTGTGTCTTCAATCCGGGCGGCAGTACCGACGCTCACGCCCGGGCCGAGACCATCCGCAGCGAATTCGTGCTCGCGGTTCGCGGGGTCGTCGGCCGCCGCCCGGCCGGCACGGAGAACCCCAAGCTGGCCACCGGCGAGATCGAGGTCCAGGTGAGCGACATCCGCATCCTCAACGAGGCCCGGCCGCTGCCGTTCCCCATCGAGGACGACACCGAGGTCGACGAGCTGACGCGGCTGACGTACCGGTATCTCGACCTCAGACGGCCGGCCATGTACCGCAACTTCGCCATCCGCGACGCGGTCTCCCGGGCGACGCGCGACTATCTCCATCGTCACGGCTTCCTGGAGGTGGAGACGCCGTTCCTCATCCGGACGACGCCGGAGGGCGCGCGCGACTTCCTGGTCCCGAGCCGGCTGAACCGCGGCAGCTTCTACGCGCTGGCCCAGTCGCCGCAGCTCTTCAAACAGCTCCTGATGGTGGCCGGGTTCGAGCGATACTTCCAGATCGTCCGCTGCTTCCGTGACGAAGACCTGCGTAAGGACCGGCAGCCCGAGTTCACGCAGATCGACATCGAGACGTCGTTCCTGGACCGCGACGACTTCCTGCCGCTGATGGAGGGCCTGGTCGCCGAGATGCTGAGGCTGGTCCACGACGTGGCGCTACCGTCGCCGTTCCCCCGGCTCACCTACGCCGAAGCCATGGACCGCTTCGGCTCCGACAAGCCCGATCTCCGCTTCGGCCTCGAGCTCCAGGACGTCAGCGATCTGTTCCGCGGCGGCGAGTTCCAGGCCTTCGCCCAGGTGGTCGGCGGTGGAGGCGCGGTGAAGGCGCTTCGTGTTCCCGGCGCCGGCGGGCTCAGCCGTAAGGAGGCCGACGACCTCGTTGCCCAGGCGAAGAGCTGGGGGGCCAAGGGCCTCGTGTGGGTCAAGGTCACCGACGGCGGCGGTCTCCAGTCGCCGGTGGCGAAGTTTCTCGAGCCCATCCGGCCGGCGCTCGTCGGAAAGCTTCGGGCGACGGCCGGCGATCTCCTGCTCCTCGTCGGCGACGAACGGGCGACCGCGGCGACGATCCTCGGGCGCTTCCGCATCGAGCTGGCCGAGCGCCACAAGCTCATCCCGAAGAACAGCTTCGCCATTCTCTGGGTCGTCGACTTTCCGCTCCTCGAATGGAACCCGGACGAGCGCCGCTGGCAGGCCATGCATCACCCGTTCACCGCGCCGCGGGACGAGGACCTGCCGCGGCTCGAGAGCGATCCCGGCGGCGCCCTGGCCAAGGCGTACGACCTCGTGCTCAATGGCCAGGAGATCGGGGGTGGCTCGATCCGTATCCATCAGCAGGCCGTGCAGCAGCGGGTGTTCGATCTCCTCGGCATCGGCAAGGAGGAGGCGCGATCGAAGTTCGGCTTCCTGCTCGACGCCCTCGAGTTCGGCGCGCCTCCGATGGGTGGCATCGCCTTCGGTCTCGATCGACTGTCGGCCGTACTGGCGGGCCACGATTCGATCCGTGAGGTCATCGCGTTCCCCAAGACGCAGAAGGGGAGTGACCCGATGACGGACGCGCCGGCGCCGGCGAGCCCCGCCCAGCTCCGGGAGCTCGGAATCCACGTGGTAGACTCGGACAGGACACCCTGACGCGTTGAGCGAAGCCACGGTCACCCGCCGGATTTCCCTCGCTCCCGACGTGGATCTGCTGCCCCTGCTCGGACGCAACGACGATCACTCACGACATCATGCTGAAGGGGGACGAGCGCCAGGTGAAGAAGGCCGAGCGCGCGCTCACCCAGCTCGCCGAGCTCGTGCGCTCGGGCGCGCCGCTCCGGACCACGGAGGTACGGGCCGCGGTGCGGATGCTGACGGACGACGACGAGGCGGACATCAAGTCCGTCTTCGCCGACGCGATCCCGGTGCCGGCCCGTAAGAAGTGGATCGCGCCCAAGACGCTCGGGCAGAAGCGCTACGTGGACGCCATCCGCAGCAACGACATGGTCTTCGCGATCGGTCCGGCCGGCACGGGGAAGTCGTTCCTCGCGGTGGCGATGGCCGTCTCGGCCTTGATGAAGCGCGAGGTCGCCCGCATCGTGCTCACGCGGCCGGCCGTGGAAGCGGGCGAGCGTCTGGGCTTCCTGCCCGGCGATCTCTACGAGAAGGTCCATCCGTACCTTCGGCCGCTCTACGACGCGCTCTACGACATGCTGGAGGCGGAGAAAGTGGCGGGCCTGATGGAGAAGGGCGCGATCGAGATCGCGCCGCTCGCCTACATGCGGGGACGGACCCTGAACGATTCGTTCATCATCCTCGACGAAGCCCAGAACAGCACCGTCGAGCAGATGAAGATGTTCCTGACCCGGCTCGGCTTCAACTCCAAGATGGTGATCACGGGCGACATCACGCAGGTCGATCTCCCGGCCTCCCGCGGCTCGGGGCTCATCGAAGTCCAGGCCATTCTCAAGGGCATCCAGGGAATCAGCTTCGTGTACTTCGACGACCACGACGTCGTGCGCCACCACCTCGTCTCGGCCATCATCCGGGCCTACGATGCGCACGAGGCGCGGGGCCGAGACGGCGGCCCTGGCGGCGCCTAGTGCCGTGCGTCGTCGTGAATCGCCGTCGCCCGGGCCTGCGCGCGGCCGGGCGTGTCGCCCGCGCGGCTGAGCGCGCGCTGGCGGCGCTGGGCCGCCCGGGTGGCGAGGTCGAGGTTCTCCTCGTGGACGATGCCGAGATCCGCCGGCTCAACGGAGCCTGGCGCGGGGTCCCGCGCCGGACCGACGTCCTGGCCTTTCCCCTGGAGACGCCGGGGCCTGCAGCGCTGGTGGGTCAGGTCGTGATCTCCCTCGACACGGCGGCCCGGCAGGCGCAGCGAGTCGGTGTTCCTCTCGCCGCCGAGCTCGAGCTGCTCGTGACGCATGGCGTGCTCCATCTCGTCGGGTACGACGACCGCGATCCGGTGGAAGCGCGTCTTATGCACGAGCGTGAGCGTGAGGTGCTCGGCACGCGGGCGCCGGCCGCGCTCTGGAAAGGGCTGCTCGCGTGAGTCGCGGCGGTCCTGCCCCCCGGACCCCTCGTGCCGGTTTCGTGGCGCTGATCGGACGGCCGAACGCGGGCAAGTCGACGTTGTTGAACCGGCTCGTCGGCGAGAAGCTCGCCATCGTGTCGCCGCGGCCGCAGACGACGCGTAACCGGATCACGGGGATCCGCAATCTGCCGTCGACGCAGATCGTCTTCGTGGATACGCCCGGCCTGGGGCCGGTCGCCGGCAAGCTCGGCGAGTTCATGGCGAGAACGGCCGAGCGCGCGCTGGAGGACGTCGACCTCGTGTGTGCGGTCGTCGACGCCACCGAGCGGACGGATCCCGATTCGCGGCTCGTCGAGACGCTGCGAGTGAACGCGGCCCCCGTGTTCTGTTTGCTCAACAAGGTGGACGCCGTCGCGGCGAAGGCCCGGCTCCTGCCGCTGATCGATCGTTGGCGAGCGGTCCATCCCTTCCGCGAGATCCTGCCGATCTCGGCCCGCGATGGCTCCAACTGTGACCGTCTCCTCGATCTGATCGTGGCCACGCTGCCCGAGCATCCGGCCTACTTCCCGCTCGACGCCACCAGCGATCAGCCGGAGACGTTCTACGTGGCCGAGGTCGTGCGCGAGAAGATCTTCCACCTGACGCACGAGGAAGTGCCGTACGCGGTCGCGGTGCGCGTCGAGAGTCTCACGGAGCGGACCCGGCCCGAACGCCTCGACATCCGGGCGACGATCTTCGTCGAGCGGGACTCCCAGAAGGGCATCCTGATCGGCCGCGGCGGTGCCATGCTCAAGCGGATCGGGACGGACGCCCGGCGCGAGCTGGAGGCCTTCTTCGGTATTCAGGTGTTCCTGGGGCTCACCGTGCAGGTGCGGCGTGCGTGGCGCAAGGACGAGCGGGCCCTCCGTGAATTCGGCTTCCGCCTGACCTCCTGAGATGGCGCTCGGCAAATCGACGGCCGTCGTAATCGGCAGCTTCGCGCTGGGGGAGAGCGACCGGGTCGTGACGTTCTTCTCCCGGCAGCACGGCAAGATCCGAGGGGTGGCGCGGGCGGCTCGGCGAATCAAATCGAAGTTCAGCGGAGCGCTGGAGCTGCTCACGCTCGGCGAGCTCATCTTCTTCGACACCGGCCGGAGCGAGCTCGTCCGCGTGGACCACTTCGACGTGCTCCGTCCGTTCGCTCGAGTGCGCGAGGATCTCGAACGGCTCGGCCAGGCGGCGTGGATGGCCGAGTGCGTGGGACGCCTGACGGCCGAGCGCGACCCCAACGTCGCCGTGTACGGTCTCTTGCTCCGAGCGCTGAAGGCCCTCGAGGCAGGCGCGCCACCCCGGCGGGTGGCCGTCGTCTTCGGAGTGAGGCTGATGGATGCGCTCGGTCATCGGTTGCGCGTCGACGCGTGCGTGGGCTGTGGCCGACGCGATGTCTTCGGACGCGGGCCACTGATCGTGGACGTGGAGGCCGGTGGCCTCGTGTGCGAGGCGTGCGCGAACGCGGTGCCCGGCCTCCTGCGACTCGGGAGCGGGAGCGTCGCGACGCTCCGGCGCCTGCGCGGTCTGGCCTGGGACGAGGCGGTCGGGATGCGACTGGGCAGTGCCGAAGACGAGCTCCGTCAGCTCCTCGACCGCCAGGTCGCCCTGCTCATCGGCCAGCCGATGCGAACGTCGCGCTTCGTGCGCGAGATCGAGCGCTTTTCGGGAGAACGCGGATGAACGTGAAGAACGTCGAGGTAGGCCCGTGAACATGGACGTGCTCGTTTCACTCTGCAAGCGGCGGGGCTTCATCTTCCAGTCCAGCGAAATCTACGGAGGCACCGGCGCCGCCTGGGACTACGGCCCCCTCGGCGTGGAGCTGAAGAACAACATCAAGCGAGCGTGGTGGCGGGACAACATCCATCTGCGTCCTGACATGGTCGGCCTCGACGCGTCGATCCTGATGCATCCGCAGGTGTGGAAGGCGAGCGGACATCTGGATCACTTCACCGATCCGATGGTCGACTGTAAGGCGTGCCAGCATCGTTTCCGTGCCGACAAGGTCGAGGAGCAATCCTGGATCCACTACTGTCCGGCGACCAAGGGCAACAAGTTCGAGGTGCCGGCGGGCGAGCCGTGCAAGCACTGCAACGTGCGTCGCAGCCTCTGTCCGGATTGTGGCAAGGGCGAGCTGACGACGCCCCGGCAATTCAACCTGATGTTCAAGACGTTCATGGGCCCCGTCGAGGAAGACGCGGCGGTCACGTACTTGCGGCCGGAAACGGCGCAGGGCATCTTCGTCAACTTCGACAACGTGCTGCAATCGATGCGGCTGAAGCTGCCGTTTGGGATCGCCCAGATCGGCAAGGCCTTTCGCAACGAGATCACGCCCGGCAATTTCATCTTCCGGACCCGCGAGTTCGAGCAGATGGAGATCGAGTTCTTCGTCAATCCGCTGGAGACGATCGACGGGCGGCCGGCCGACGAGGTCTGGCACGAGCGCTGGATCGAGTCGCGGTTCGCCTGGTACCAGCGGTACGGCATGCGGCGGGAGAATCTTCGCATCCGTGAGCACGAGAAGGACGAGCTCGCCCACTACGCCAAGCGGACGGTCGACATCGAGTACCAGTTCCCCATCGGCTGGAGCGAGCTCGAGGGCGTCGCCAACCGGACCGACTTCGACCTGAAGCAGCACGCGCAGTTCAGCGGCAAGTCGCTCACCTATTTCGACGAGGACCGCAAGCAACACGTGGTGCCGTACGTGATCGAGCCGTCGGCCGGGGCCGATCGCAGCCTGCTCGCCTTCCTGGCCGATGCCTACCGCGAGGAGGAAGTGCGCGGAGACCGTCGCGTGGTGCTGCGCTTCCATCCCGACCTGGCGCCCGTGAAGATCGCCGTGCTGCCGCTGTTGAAGAAGCGTCCGGAGATCGTGACGACCGCTCACGATCTTCGGGCCACGCTGGCCCGACGCTGGGTCACCGTCTACGACGACACCGCGGCCATCGGTCGCCTCTATCGGCGTCAGGACGAAGTCGGCACGCCCTATTGTGTGACGGTGGACGTTCAAACGGTCGGCGACTCCGCCAAGGGCGAGCCTGGTGATCGCTGCGTGACGATCCGGGAGCGCGACTCGATGGAGCAGATCCGGGTTCCGATCGCGGAACTGCAGGGAATCTTCGAACGGCTGCTCGGCGACGGTGCCTGGGCCGACGTTGCGCGGAGCTATCCCCCGGCCCGGGGCTGAGGCGTCAGGGCGACTGGCTCTCCTGCTGCGAGTCCCCGGTGGGGGGATCCGGATCGTCGAGCAAGGGTCAGGGCGGATGGCCAGCCGTCGGGCAGGAGGAGGCCCTGCGGCTGGCCGGGCGTTCCCGCGGGTGGTGGTGCTGGTGGCGCCGTCGGGTCAGGCGGTGTGGCCTGGCGGCGCGCTCCGCAACCAACCGCGGGCTCGGTGCCACGGATGAACGCCATCGTCACGACGCGTACGCATTCGTTGGAAGGATCCATGTCGACCGGAACCAGGATCACCTTGTCCGGAACCGGGAACTCCTCTTTCGGACCGTCGCCGAGGACCTTGGTCATGTAGGTGGTCCAGATCGGGACGGCGACCCGGGAGCCTGTCTCGTCACGTCCGAGACTCCGCGGGCGGTCATAGCCGACCCAGACGCCGGTGGTCAGGCGCGGCGTGTAGCCGATGAACCACGCGTTCGAATAATCGTTCGTGGTCCCCGTCTTCGCGGCGATCGGACGGCCGAGCCCCTTGGCGCCCTGGCCGGTGCCGCGCTCGACGACACCGCGCAGCATGTGGGTGACGACGTATGCCTCCTCGGGAGGCAGAGCCTCGCGGCCTTCCGGAACGTGCTCCTCGAGGAGCTTGCCGTTGACGTCGGTGACGTAGCGGATCGTCGTCGGCGGGACCCAGGTTCCCTGGTTGGCCAACGCGCTGTAGGCCGACGTCAGCTCGAGGAGCGTCAGGTCGGAGCTGCCGAGCGCCATCGTGAGATCGGTGTTCAGCGGACTGGTGATCCCGAGGCGCCGGGCCACCTGGATCGTCCGGTTGACGCCGATCCGCTCCTGGAGCTTGATCGTGACGACGTTGACCGACTCCTCGACGGCCTGCTGGAGCGTGGTCGATCCCCGGAACTTGCGATCGTAGTTCTCCGGTTTCCACGCGCTGCCGTTCCGGCCGATCGGATAGGTCACCGGCGCGTCGTCGAAGCGCGACGCTGCGGTGAAGCCGTTCTCGAGCGCGGCGATGAAAACGAACGGCTTGAACGCCGATCCCGGCTGGCGCCGGGCGAGCACCGCGCGGTTGAACTCACTTCGGAAGAAGTCGTAACCGCCGACGAGCGCCTTGACGTGCCCCGTCTGGGGCTCGACCGTGACGAGCGCGCCCTCCGGATGCTCGGACGGCTTGCCCTTGGCCGTGCGATCCTCTAGCGCCTTGAGCCCATCGCGCAGCGCCTGCTCGGCCGTGAGCTGCATCGTCGGATTGAGGGTCGTGTAGATGTTCAAGCCACCCTTGAACACCATGTCGGCGCCGTACTTCGCTTCGAGCGTCTGCTGCACGTACTCGAGGAAGTACTGGCCGGTGGTGCGCCGGCGTTCGGGCGGGATGAGGCCGAGGTCGGTCCGGGCCAGACGCTTGGCCTCCTGCTCCTTGATGGTTCCGAACTCGACGAGTCGGCGGAGCACGATCTCACGCCTCAGCTTGGCGGCGTTGGCGTGATCGAACGGCGAGTAGCTCGTCGGTGCCCTCGGCAGGCCGGCGAGCAAAGCCGATTCGCGCACGCTCAGCTCCGAGACGGACTTCCCGAAGTACGTGCGGGCGGCGGCCTCGACGCCGTAGGCGCCATGCCCGAAGTAGATCTGGTTCAGGTACATCTCGAGAATTCGATCCTTCGAATAGCGGCGCTCGAGCTCGATCGCGAGGAGCGCTTCCTTCAACTTGCGCTCGAGGCTCTTGTCAGGGGTGAGGAACAGAACCTTGGTGAGCTGCTGGGTGATGGTGCTGCCGCCCTCGACGACCCGTCCCCGGCGGTAGTTCTGTACGACGGCCCGCGCGATGCCGATGGGGTCGATACCCCAGTGTGAGTAGAAGCGCCGGTCTTCGGTGGCGATGATGGCGTCGCGAAGAGACTTCGGGATCTGAGCCAAGGGGACGAAGATCCGGCGCTCGACGTGGAGCTCGGTGATCAGCTCATCGTTGTCGTCGTAGATCTTCGAGCCCTGAACGGGCTGGAAGGTTTCGAGCGCGCTCACCGCGGGCAGCGAGCGCGGCAGGATGGCGAAGGCCCATAGCACGGCGACGCCAAGGGTCGTCATCCCGAGCAAGGTCATGACGCCGACTGAAAGCAGGAAGATGCGAAGCCAGCGGGGCTGGGACGCGAGAAAGCCGCCGAGCCAGGGGCGCCGGGGTGGCGACGGTTGCTGTGGCTGCCCTCCGCCGCGCCGGGCCTTCGACCACCAGAACGCCATGCGCTCTCCATTATACTGACGCCCATGCGCCCGTCCCTGCTCGACGACTTCGAGGCCCGGGGGCTGATCGCCGACCTCACGCCGCGCGAGGAGCTGGCGCGCCATCTCGCCCAGGGACCCCGCAGCGTCTACTGCGGCTTCGATCCCACGGCGGACAGCCTCCACGTCGGCAGCCTCTTGCCCCTCCTCGCCCTTCGGCGTCTCCAGATGGCTGGCCACCGGCCGATCGTCCTAATCGGAGGCGGCACCGGACTCATCGGAGACCCCAGCGGCAAAGCCGGCGGGCGCGCGCTTTCGGAGCAGGCGCAGGTGGCAGCGTGGGCGGAGCGGCTCAAGGCCCAGGTCTCGCGGCTCCTCGACTTCGGCACCGGACCAACCGATGCGCAGCTCCTCGACAATTACGCCTGGCTCGCCAAGCTCGACGTCCTGGACTTCTTGCGCGACATCGGAAAGGAGTTTTCGATCGGGGCGATGATCGCCAAGGAATCGGTCCGCGCGCGGATGGGACGCACCGACGCCGGCCTGTCGTACACCGAGTTCAGCTACCAGATCCTGCAGGCCTACGACTTCCTGAGATTGTT
>WNGH01023147.1_pt1 | contig 13754 bp, 15 predicted proteins | sample 5400631 | NCBI WGS metagenome assembly WNGH01 (sample SAMN13153373, study PRJNA577476) | soil metagenome | isolation source: 115 cm soil or saprolite under Garry oak tree replicate 1 | place: USA:California | collected 2016-06-15
TTGATCTCGGCGAGCCGCCGGTCATGCAGCATCTCGCCCCAGAACTCGATGAACACCGCCCACAGCTCGCGCCGACGCACGGCGCTGTCGACGCACACGCCGACGAGCGCCGCCAGCCGCGCGTCCGCGTCGCGCCCTCCCCGCCGTTGCGCCGCGGCGACGCGGCGGTCCAGGTCGGCCACGACCGCCTCGAGCGTGGCGACGAGGATCGCGCGCTTGTCACGAAAATAGTAGTGGAGGATCCCCTGGCTGACGCCCGCCTCGCGCGCGACGCGCTTCATCGTCAGGCGCGCGTAGCCATCCCGCGACAGGCAGCGGACCGTCGCGCGCACGATCTGCTCGCGGCGCAGCGGGCGGACGCTCGGCTTGGGGCTCATACACGGCTCCCTTAATTGGTTGGTCGACCAATTATTACGGGAGACGGTGTCGTCCGCAAGGGGTCGCCGGCGCCCCTCAGCGACGCGGGGCGTCGACCGTGGCGCCCGGGATCTGGACGAAGGGCACGGCGTTGCCGCCGAACGTGTACTGCGGGAGCCGGCCGTCCCAGCGCGAGAGGTACTGCTGCTGGATGAGAACAGACGTGAGGGAAGAGGCGACCTTGGCGTTGTACGCGGCCTCGGCCTCGCCCTTGACTCGGAGCGCGTCGGCCACGCCCCGCGCCTCCGCGAGCGCGGCGTCACCCTTGCCCTTGGCGGTCGCGGCCACGATCTCGGCCTGGCGCTGGGCCTGGATCAGCTCGTAGCGCTTCTGCTCGGCCTTCTGCTCCTCGATCTGCTTGGCCTCGACGGCCTTCTCGTACGCCGGGTCGAAGCGGATATTGACGAGTGAGACTTCCTTGAGCTCGACACCGTACTTGACGAGCCCCTGGGTGAGCCCGACCTGGATGTCATTTTTGATGGCGGCGCGCCGGAGCAGGATCTCCGCGGCGTTGTGGGTCGCCGTCTGCGCCTTGAGGACCTCCTGGGCCGCCGGGTCGATGATGACGGACGAGTAGTTGAGCCCGATCGTCTTGTAGACTTCCGGCGCCTTGTCCGGAATGAGCCGGGAGTTCAGGACCATCTCGACGTGGACGGCCTGGAGGTCCTTGGAAGCGGCGTCGTAGCGGGCGGTGTGCTTGCCGACGCGCGTGTCCATCACGACGATGTCGTAGAGCGGATTCCAGAGGACGTTGAGCCCCTCGCGCAGCGGCACCGGCTCCACCTCACCGAAGAGGACCTTGACGCCGACCTGTCCGGCGGGAATCACGCGGAAGATCGAGAAGGTGAAGATGAGCGCCGGGATCCCGATCGTCAGCGCCAGGACGACGCGCGGCGCGACGACGGCGAGCGCGCGGGGAAGGAGCTCCCGCTGGCGCTTGAGCGAGACGTAGACGATCCCGCCGAGGACGAAGACCACGGCGGCGAACACGAGCTTGCTCATGGCTGGCCTCCCTCGGTGAGCCTCACGGACGCGTGCGACGCCGCTCGGCGGCGCGCTCGGCCTCGAGTCGCTCCAGCGCCACGTCCGAGTGGTCGGCGAAGGTCATCGCGGCGGCGATCGCGCGGTGGCCGGCAACATCGGCGATGAGCCGGTGCATCGACTGGGCGATACGCCGGTACGACGGGTGGCCCTGCGGCGTCGAGCGCAGCTCGATGAGGTGCATGGCCTCGCGCGCGTTCATCTCCATGTAGAAGCGGACGCGGAAGGCCATCGCGACGGCGTACGAGGCCACCTCGCGGAGTCCCTCGGCGGCGAGGGCCTCGTAGAGCGCGGCGGAGCGCTCCATGACCGAGCGCCATGGGCCGTGCGCGTCCGCCTCCTGGACCTCGTCCGGCATCACCCAGCCCGCGTGCGGCGTGAGGCGCTGCCACTCGAGGGTGAGCAGGCGGTGGCGCTGGAGATCGCGAAAAGCCCCGTAGTCCGACAGCACGTCGAAACGGTACGAGGTCCGCTCGAAGGCCCGGCCCGGCTTGTGCCGTCTGTTCGCGCGCCGCCCGACGTAGGCGCCGAGGACGCGGGCGCGCTCGTCGGGCGTCATGCGCCGCGCCAGCGCGAGCAGCCGGTCGTCGGGCTGCGCCGACACCGCGTAGAGCGCCGCCGCCACGACCTTCGTCTCGCCCTCGGGGTCGAAGTCGGTCAGCGTGACCTCGTCGCGCGACGGCGGCTCCATCACCGGCACGACGCGCAGGGACTCCCGGTCGATCGCCGCGCGCGTCTCCGCGAGGTAGCGCGACCATGCGCCGCCGCGCTCGGGCACATCGACGCGCTTCAGAAAGGCCGGGATGACCTTGCGGAGCTCGCCGAGCATCAGGTCCGCGTACGCGCGCACCTCGGCGAGCGGGTGGGCGCGCATGCGGAGCAGGAGCTGCTCGTACCCCTGGCCTGTGCCGTAGATGCCCACGTTGGAGGTCGTGGCGGCGGGGAGGAGACCGCGCAGCGTATCGAGCGCCTTCGCCCGGATCGTCATGCGGTAGACGCTCTCCGACTCTTCCGGAGCACGCGGGAACTTCGCCTCGTAGTACGCGCGCATCCTCGGCAGCCACTCGCGGTAGGTGTCGAAGGCCTGGTCGAGCGTCGCCACGTAGCGCTCGCGGAGCGAGCCCGAGAGCTCGTCCGGCACGTGGTACCGGTAGCGGCCCCCGGGCCGGTCGTCGTAGGGGATGTAGCGCGTCGACTGCTCGAGGTAGGCCATGAGACGGCCCCACTCGAGGATCTTGGTCAGGATGTTCGACGCCCCCTCGCACGCCAGGTGGACGCCGCCGAGCTGGGCGACCGAGTCGTCGCCGTATTCCACGAAGACGCGTTCGTAGAGCTTTTCGGCGCGCGTGCTGTCGAACGTCGACGCCTGCTGCGCGGCGGCCTCGAGTCCATCCGCCGCGACGAACTCGTCCAAAAAGAGGCGGCGGAGCGACTTCGGCGAGCGGGAGTAGCGGGCGAAGAGCGCGCCCTTCACGACCTCCGGGAGGTTGACGAGCGCGAAGACCGGGCCGTCGAGGTTGGTGAAGTAGGGCGCGAGGGCGGCGCGCTCCTCCGGCCTGAACTCGTCGGCCATCGCGCCGACGATCTTATCAGACGCCGACCCGGAGCAGCGCCACGACCGCGACCGACACGGAGACGGCGAGGAGGAGGTTGACCCGCAGCGCCGCGAGGACGAATACGACGAGCGCGCCCCAGAGCGCGGGCTCCGTCGCGCGGATCGCGAGCCGGCCGCCCGGCGCCAGGATCAGCGGCGCGGCGAGCGCCGGCAGGACCGCGAGCGGGATGAGCCGCAGCCAGAGCCGGACGCGCGGCGGAAGCGACGGCCGCGCCAGCATCAGCAAGAGTGGCGCCCGCGTGAGGTACGTGGCCACGGCCATCCCACCGATCGTCAGCCAGACGTGCGTCCTCACGCGCCCTCCGAGCCCGGCAAGTCGGGTCCGTCGCGCGGATCGAGGAGCAGCGCCGCGCCGCCGCTCACCGCGAGGCCCGCGATCACGATGTGCCAGTTGCCCGGCACCAGGAGCGATATCAGGAGGGCGAGGACGGCCGCCGCCGCGGCCACGAGCCAGTCGGTCCGACGACGGAGCTGGACCGCGATGATGGCGAGGAAGACGGCGGGGAAGGCGAAGTCGAGCCCCCAACGCTCCGGACATTCGACAAGCCCGCCGAGCTGGGTGCCGACCGGTACGCCGCCGAGGAACGCGCCGCCGATGGCGACGACGCTGCCGACGTACACCCACGGATCCAGCGGCCGACGCCGCGCGACGGTGACCGCGAACGACTCGTCGTTGATCCAGTGCGCGACGAACGCGAGCCAGCCCCGCGGGAAGTGGCGGAACGAGGGCGCGAGCGTCGCGGCCATCAGGTAGTGGCGCATGTTGACCACGTACGTCGTGACGATCACCGCGAGGGGAGACGCACCGGCGGCGATCATCGGCACGGCGACGAACTGTGAAGCGCCGGCGAAGACGAACGCCGTCATCGCCCAGACCTCGACGGGGCGCAGACCGGCCTGGACGGCGAGGCCGCCGAAGACGGTGCCGTAGACGAAGACCGACGGCACGAGCGCGAGGGAGGCGACGAACCCCTCGCGCGCGCGGGCGAGCTCGCCCCTCACCCCTTTCGCATGTACGCCGGCGCCACGCCCGCGACGAAGTCCTCGCGCGGCGGCGAGAAGACGTCGATGACCTCCGTGTCGTCGGGGAACCACGCCTCGTGCTCCACGCCGCCGGGGATCACGCCGACGTCGCCGGGACCGCACACCCGCTTGTCGTCACCGAGGCGGAATTCCATCCGCCCGGAGATCACCCAGAAGATCTGCTCGTGGGGGTGCCGGTGCGCGTCGGCGTGCGCGCCCGCCTTGATCGACCACCAGACGACCATCCCCTTGTCGCCCGCGAGCACGCGCCGGCTGATCTTGTCGGTGATCTTCTCCTCGGGCAGGTGCCTGAGCGTGTTGTAACCCTTCATGGACGGCATCGGGCGGCCTCCTTCACGGTGCGGATTCGCAGGTGGTGGATCACGCTAGTCGTCGCGTCAGGCGCTGTCAAGCCGAGCCGCGGGCGGAATGCGCTACTATCGGCGCTCCGACACAGGAGCGTGGAGGCGCGATGGCCCGGATCCGCTTCGGCTTCATCCCGATCGAGGGTGGACGGCACTACGCGGAAGCGCTCGAGGAAGTGACGCGCGCGGAGGAGCTCGGCTTCGACTCCGTCTGGATGGAGGAGCACCACTCCGTGACGAACCACTACTGGCCGTCACCGCTCACGGTGCTCGCGGGCTTCGCGACGCGCACATCCAGGGTCGTGCTCGGGACCGACATCCTCGTCGCCGCCTTCTACCATCCGGTGCGGCTGGCCGAAGACGTCGCGCTGCTCGACGTCATGTCGGGCGGTCGGATCACGCTCGGCATCGCGATCGGCTACAAGCCGGATGAGTTCGCGCTCTACGACGTCCCGCTCGAAAAGCGCGGCGCGCGCTTCGAAGAGCAGCTGGCGATCGTCAAGGGCCTGTGGACGGGCGAGCCCATCGCCTTCAGGGGGCACTTCTACACCGTGGAGGGGCGTGTCGAGCCCAGGCCCGTGCAGACGCCGCATCCGCCGATCTGGATCGGCGGCTGGGGCGACCTCACCCTCAGGCGGGCCGCGACGCTCGCGGACAACTGGATCCCGGGGCCGACCGCGGACCTGGCGCGCCTGCTGCGCGGCAAGCAGCAGTTCCTCGACAACCTGAACGCGGCGGGGAAGGCGGCGCCCACCGAGTGGCCGCTGACGCGCGACCTGATCATCGCGGACACCGATCGGCGCGCGCGCGAGCTCGCCGAGGCGCACATCATGGTCGCCTACCGGCGCGAGTACGCGGGTGGCTGGCAGCATCCCTTCATCAACGCGTCCATCGCCACCGACCTCGACCGGCTCATGGCCGACCGCTTCATCATCGGCGGCCCCGACGAATGCGTCGCGCAGATCCGTCGCTTCGTCGAGCAGTACGGCACGACGCATCTCGTGTTCCGGACGTTTTTCCCGGGGATGCCGCACGCGCATATCATGCGCGAGCTCGACCTGCTGGCCCGCGAGGTGATGCCCGCGTTCCGGTGAGTCGTCGTCGCCGATACGACCGAGGTAGGACCATTTCGTCTCCATTCGGAACCGATTGATATACTGAGATTCTGGCTATGAGCTCGACATACCGGGTGGACCGCTCGTGGGCGTGGAACTACGGCCACGCCCCCAGCCTCCCGCGAGTCCGCCGCCTACCCGCCTCGACCGGACCCGGTCATCTCTTCGACCGGCCCCTCAACTCGCGTCTCGGCGTCGCCGCGGGGCCGCTGCTCAACTCGAAGTGGGCGGTGCGCTCGCGCGAGGTGCCGGCGTACGGGATGCCCAACATCCGTCACGTCGACAACCGTGAGCAGGCGGCCGTGGTCACGCGACGCCCGACCGCGAACGGCGTGCCGACCCTCGCCGTCTCCGTGGGCACGCCCTCGGCCGACCCCGACGTCTGGCGGAAAGACGTGGGCCGCGCGAGAGAGAAGCTACGCCGCGGGCAGGTGCTGATCGTGTCCGTCGCCGGCACCCCCGAGCCGGGTGGGACCCCGGAGGCGCTCGCCGCGGACTACGCCCTCTGCGCCGCCTGGGCATACGAGGCGGGCGCCGACCTCGTCGAAGTGCAGCTGGCCGCGCCGGATCCGTTCGTCGCGCAACAGCCGCAGGCGCTCTTCGAAAACGCGCCGCTCGCGGCGATGATCCTCCACGGCGTGCGCTCGGTGGTGCGGCGGCCCGTCGTCGCCAAGCTGGGCCCGTTCCGCTCGCCGCGCCAGCTCCACGAAACCGCGACCCGGCTCGCCCCGTGGGCGCGCGGCTTCACGCTCGTGCACGGCGTCGAGCGGCGTGTCGTGGACGACGCGGGAGCGGCGGCATTCGAGGGCGCGGGCCGCGAGCGCGCGATGGTCGTGGGCGCCGACGTCTTCCCGGTCGCGTCGCGGCAGATCGGCGAGATGCTCGCGTGGCGGAAGGCGGGCGCGTGGGACCGCGCGATCCTCGCGGTCGGCGGCGTCACCACCGTCGAGCGCGCGCACGCGATCCTCCAGGACGGCGCCGACGCCGTGCTGGTGGCGACCGCGGCGCTCTACGATCCGCTCTTCGCAGCACGCTTCCGCGCCGCGCGCGTCTCCGCGGCCTGACCCAGCCTCCCCGACCCCGTGGCGGAGCGTTGGGTATTCCTGTATCGTCCAAACGTGCTTTCCCGGGCGGCCCCCGCCATGGCCCTCGTCCTCGTCCTCGTCCTCGTCTGCTGCCCGCCGGTATGGGCGGGACCGACGGAATCGCTGCAGGAGTTCTTCGCCGCGATCAACAAGCTTCTCGCCGATCCGGAGATCGAGGACCGGCCGCTCGAGCGCGTCGCGCGCATCCACCCCATCGTGGCCGACATGTCGGACGTCGCCGGCGCCGCGCCGAAGGACGCGTACATCTTCGCGCGCGTAGGCGTCCGTGGCCCGATCGCGCTGGTACCTGCGGCGCCGTTCGAGATCGCCTCCGTCGACGAGGGCATTCCGCCGGCCGACCTCGCGCGCCGCTCCGGTCCCAGGGAGGCGGGCGCGACCGTCGCGAGGGCCCCGGCCCGCGCCGCGGCGCCACGCGTAGGGTCGCCCGCGGCGACGGTCAGCTACTGGGTCCAGCTCGCGGCGTTCAGTACCCTCGAGCCGGCGACGCGCCTCGCGGCACAGTTCAGCGGCGTCGTCGTGCCGTCCACCAGCGGGCGGCTCTTCCTCGTGCGCGTCGGCCCGTTCGTCGAGCGCGCGCAGGCGTCCGTGAAGCTCCACGAGCTCCAGGCGGTCGGCAACCGCCCCTTCATCGCGGAGGCGCGCGACTGAGCCTCACGTGCGCTGGCTGATCGTCCTTCCCTTCGATCGGCCGGGGCTCATGGGCGTGGACTTCGCCGACGAACTGGCGGCGCTCGGCCACGAGGTCCGCACCTTCGCCTACCGGCGCGAGAACGCGCTCTACAAGAACCGGCCCGCCAAGGCCGCGTATCAGATCTGGATCCTCCGCCGCCTCGAGCGGGCGTGCCTGGCGTGGCGACCCCGGCTCGTCCTCGTCGTCAAGGGCGGGCCGATCACGCCCGGGCTCGTGCGGCGCGTGAAGGCGAGGACCGACGCGCTGTTCCTGAACTTCTTTCCGGACAACCCGCTCTGGATGATCCCCTTCGAGTGCATCGAGGCGTACGACGTCTTCTTCACCAAGGAGCGCTACGCCATGCGGAGCCTCCAGCAGGTCGGCCTCCGCAACCTCCACTACCTGCCGATGTACTGCGTCCCCGACGCGCACCACCCCGTGACGCCGACGGACGAGGAGCGCCGCCGCTTCGGCGCGCCGCTGTCGTTCGTCGGCAGCCGATACGACTACCGCGAGCGCTTCGTGCGCGAGCTGGCGGACACGCCGCTCCGCGTCTGGGGCGGCGGCTGGGAGCGCGCCGCCGATCCGGCGATTCGCCGGCTCGTCGCGGGCGGCCCCGTGTTCGGCCGCGACAAGCTCTGCGTCTACTCGGCGTCGACGCTCTCCCTGAATCATCATCACCCGATGAACGACATCGTCGGCGTGAACACGCGCGCCTTCGAGCTCGCGGCGGCCGGCGCCTGCCAGGTGGCCGACTTGAAGGAAGACCTCGCCACGCTCTTCAAGCCCGGCGAGGAGGTGATCACCTACCGCGACCTCGGCGAGCTCCGCCGCCGCCTCGACTACTATCTGGCGCGGCCCGACGAGGCGCGCGCGATCGGCGAGAACGCGCGCCGCCGTGCGCTCGCGGAGCACACGCTGCGCCACCGAATCGAGGAGATGCTCGCCGTCGTCGACGAGCGCTTCGGCCGCCGATGAGCGATTCGCTCGCGCGGGACCTCGTCTGCATCGATTGTCAGGGGGTGGCGTCGCTCGGCTACCGTCTGGAGTGCGCCAAGTGCCGCGGCCTTCTCGAGCTCCGCTACGACCTCGACACGCTCCGCCGCCGGGGTCGGGCGCTGCTGGACGGCACCGGGCTCTGGCGCTACGCGGCGATGCTGCCGATCGCGGATCCCGCCCACCGCGTGACCCTCGGCGAGGGCATGACGCCACTCCTCGACTGCCCGCGGCTGGCGGCGCGGCTCGGCGTCCGTCGCCTCCTCGTCAAGTTCGAGGGCGCGAACCCGACGGGCACGGTCAAGGACCGCTCGTCGGCGACGGCGATCGCCGCCGCGCTCCAGTTCGGCTTCGGCGCGACGTCCGTCGTCTCCTCGGGCAACGCGGGTTCCTCGATCGCGGCCTACTCCGCGCGCGCCGGCCTCCGCTCGCTGATCTTCGCGTACGAACGCGCGTCGGCGGCGAAGCTTCTGCACATGGCGGCGACGACGAGCGACCTCGTCATCTACAAGGGCGTGTACGACGACCTCATCACCATCTGGGACCGCCTCGTCGAGGACCGCCTCTTCTTCGACTGCGGGGCCAGCCGCAACGCGTACAAGCACGAGGGCAAGAAGACGATCGCCTACGAGATCGCCGAGCAGTGCGACTGGCGGCCGCCCGACGTCGTGGTCGCCCCCGTCGCGGTGGGCGAGACCTTCATCGCGGCGGCGCGCGGCTTCCGGGAGATGGCCGAGGCCGGCTGGATCGCGCGGGCGCCACGCATGGTCGCCGCGCAGGCGACGCGGGCCAACGCCGTCTCGCGCGCCTGGCGGGACGGGTCGGCCATCACGCCGCTCCAGATCGGCTACACCGTCGCCGAGGGGCTCGCCGCCGGCAATCCGGGGCGCAAGGGCGACTGGGTCCTGCGCCTGCTCCGCGCGGGCGGCGGAATCGCCGGCGACGCCGAGGACGACGCGATCCTCGCCGCGCAGACGACGCTGGCGCGCACCGAGGGGATCTGGGCGGGTCCGACGGGCGTGGCCACGCTGGCCGTGCTGGCGAGCTTGCTCGCCGCGAAGGCGCTCGACCCTGCCCAGTCCTACTGCGCGATCGTGAGCGAGACCGGGCTCAAGACCGAGGCGCTGACACCGAGCCGGACCGCGACCGGGTTCGACTACGACTCGCTCAAGCGTCTCGTGGAGGAGCGGCTCGCCCGCGCGTAGGCCGCTCCCCCGCGCGTTCTACCTTCGTCCGGCGCCCGTCCTGGCGCGCGCCCTGCTCGGCTGCGTGGTCGTCTCCCGACGCGACGGCGTCAGAACCGCCGGCCGCATCGTCGAGACGGAAGCCTACCTCGGTCCCGAGGACGGAGCCTCCCACGCGGCCATCCGGCCCGGCAGTCGCGCGCTCCTGTACGGCGCGGGCGGCCACGCCTACGTGTTCGTGAACTACGGCGTGCACTACTGCCTCAACGCGACCGCGAACTCCGCGGGCCGACCGGGCTGTGTGCTGATCCGCGCGCTGGAACCCGTTGCCGGCGTCGCGACGATGACGCGACGGCGCGGCGTGCGGGCAGCCGCGCGCCAGCGACTCGCGAGCGGCCCCGGCAACGTGACGCGCGCGCTCGGCGTCTCGCTACGCGACAACGGCGCCGACCTCACGCGGGGCCCGCTCGTGATCCTGCCGCCCGATCTGCCGCGCGACTTCACGATCGCGCGCGGGCCACGGATCGGTATCACCCGCGCCGTCGACCTGCCGCTTCGCTTCTGGATCGCCGGCCACCCCGCGGTCTCGCGCCGGGCGGCGCGATCGTCGTAAAGCGGGAGAGGCGAGAGGCTCCGCGCCGTGACGCCGGCGTCAGCGCTCCCGGCGCAGCGCCTCGGGGTCGAAGAGGGCGTCGTCGAGCGGCGGGTTCGCGACCACCGACCTGGTGACGATGAGGAGGAGGAGCTTGCCGGCCGCAAACCATTCTTCGCGGTACGGGTAGTAGAAGCCGCCCACCAGCGGCCGGTGCTCGGAGAGCGTGAGGTCGAGCAGCGTCTCACCGTACGGCGGCGGGAGCTTCTCCTTGGTGATCACGCGGACGACGCCGTACTCCGGGTCCAGCCACACGGCCGAGCTCTCGCGATCGCCCGCCGTGGCGCCGATCACCGTCACGGCGCGCCCGTTGTGCCGGGTCACGTGCGTGAGACCGTCGCGGATGCCGAGCGCTCGCCACTCGGCCAGCAGGTCTGTCGCCGAGCGGCGGGCCGGCACGAGCAGGTGCGAGGTGTCCCGCGTGGGTGCGGCGCGCGGCGCCTCGTAGACCTTGCCGTCGGGCTGCCGGATCCATACATGATCGTCCACGACGAGCCGCACGTCGCGCCGCCCCTCGATCGTCTGCTCGACGCGCTGGCGGCGCGGGAGCTTGAACGACATCCGCTGCTCGCCCGTGGACTGCGCGTAGCGGCCGGTCGGATCGTAGAGGGTGAACGTCTGGTGGCGCGCGCGAAAAGTCAATGACGGCTGCGGCTTTTGCGGTTATGCTTTTCGTATCACGCTGCTGAAGGAGCCCCCTTGCCACAGTCCGACTCGATGAGTCTCCTGAACCTTGTATGGGACGCGGGCCTGGTCGCCAAGGCGATCCTCGGGGTCCTCCTGCTCTTCTCGATCATCTCCTGGGCGCTGATGGTCGAGAAGTGGTGGCAGTTCCGGCGCGTGCGCGGCCAGACGGTGGGTTTCCTGCGAGCCTTCCGCGAAGCGCGCCGCCCGTCGATCGCCCAGGTCGCGGCGAAGAAGCACCGCGACAGCCCGCTGGCGGCGATGTATTCCGCCGCGTACCAGGAGGCGACCGACGATCCCGAAGACGACGGTGCCACGGAGCGCCTCGACGCCGCGGAGCGCGCGATGCGTCGCACCGCCGTGCTGGAGATCGCGCGCCTCGAGCGTTATCTGCCGTTCCTCGCGACCACGGCGAGCGCGACTCCGTTCATCGGTCTCTTCGGCACCGTCGTCGGCATCATGTCGGCGTTCCACGGCATCGGCGCGCAGGGCTCGGCGAGCCTCGCGGTCGTCGCGCCGGGCATCTCCGAGGCGCTCGTCGCGACGGCGGCGGGACTCGGCGCCGCCATCCCGGCCGTCATGGCCTACAACTTCTTCGTCAACCGGGTGAAGCACTGGGCGACGGAGATGGACGCGTTCATGCTCGATCTCCTCAACGCCATGAGCCGCCCGGCGAAGATGGCGCGTCAGGCGAAAGATGGCGTTTAGGACCGAGTCGGGAAGCGGCGCGCGCATCGCGCCGTCCCTCGCCGAGATCAACATCATCCCGCTCGTGGACGTCGTTCTCGTGCTCCTCCTGATCTTCATGCTGACCGCGCCCATGATGTACCGCGGCATCGACGTGAATCTGCCGCGCGCCGCTGCCAAGCCGACCGCCGTCGAGGAGCGCATGGTCCTCACCGTCACGAAGGACCGGCAGCTGTATCTCAACGACAAGGCCGTCCTGCCCGGCGGGCTCGAGCCGCAGCTCCGGCAGGCGTTCACCGGCCGTACCGACAAGACGCTCTACCTCAAGGCCGACGCGAGCCTCTCCTACGGCGTCGTCGTCGAGACGATGGACCAGGTGCGGCGCGCCGGCATCGAGCGGCTCGGCATGGTGACGGAGCCCGTCAGGGAGCGATGAGCGTGTCGAGCGCCTCGCTCACGTGGTCCATGGGCGGGCGTCAGATCGGCGGCCCCGCGCTCGGCCGGGCGCCGTGGCCGGTCGGCCCGGCGCTGTTGTCGGCGCTGGTCCACGTGGTGCTCGCCGTCGCCGTCGTGGTCGGCGCGCACGTCTGGGCCCAGCGCCAGCCGAAGACGTACGTCGTCAACCTCGTGCCCGCCGTGCCGGGCATCGGCCGGCCCACGGGCGTTGCCTCGCTCCCGCCCCGCATCGAGGAGCTGCCGCAGGCGCGCCCGAGCGCGACCGAGCTGCCGCGCCGCGAGACCGAGACACCGCCGTCCCTCCCCGACCGCGTGCTCTCGCGCGAGGCGCTCGGCCTGCCGGAGAGGACTCTGCCCGCGCGCGCCCTCCCGTCGCCGGCAGCCAAGCCGCAGCCGGGCGACAAGGAGCTGCCGACGGTCGCGGCCGCCGGCTCGCCCACGGGAGTCGGCGCGCGCACGTCGCGCGCTGCGCCGCCCGCGGCCTCGCTCGGCCAGGCGACCGGAACGCCGCAGGGCACGGGCGCGCTGAGGCTCGACGCCGGCGACTTCCCGTTCACCTGGTACATCGATGCGATCCAGCGCAAGATTGCGCAGCAGTGGGCGGGCCGCGCGCTCCCCGGGCAGCAGCCCGTCGCCGTCTTCGACATCCAGCGCGACGGACGGATCACGGAGCTCGGCATCAGCAAGTCCTCGGGCAACCCGTACTACGACATCACGGCGCTGCGCGCGATCCGCGAGGCGGCGCCCTTCCCCGAGCTGCCCGCGGACTTCAAGACGCCTTCCCTGCGCGTCAACCTGGGCTTCAATTTCGACCCGAACCGGAGGTAGCGCCATGAGGGGCCGACGACTCATCGGGGTCGCTCTCGCCATGCTGCTCGTCGTCGCCGTCGCGCCGTGGCCGCCGCCGCCGGCCCCACGCGCCCAGGGCGTCGAGGTCTTCATCAACGTCACGGGCGGCGGCGCCAGGAAGCTCAACATCGCGATCCCGGACTTCACCGTCGTCACGGGCTCGAACGTCGGCGGCGGCAAGCTGCTGGCGACTATCGCCGGCGCCGACCTCACCTTCTCGGGGTTGTTCAGCGTCGTCGCGGCGACGGGAACGATCCCCGCTGACAACCCCGCGGCGCTCCGGGAGTCGTGGACGGCGTTCGCCGCGGCGGGCGCCCACGCGGGGCTCCACGGACTCTTGACGCTCCGGGGCGAGCGGGCCGAGGCGGAGATGCGCCTCTACGACCTGACGACCCCCGAGCACCGGTTGATCGCGACGAGGGCAGCTGCGCCGGCTCGCGCACAAGGTCGCGGACGAGGTCGTCCTCCAGTTCACCGGCGAGCTCGGCGTCGCGGACACCAAGATCGCCTACGTCACGGGCCCGGTCGGCGCCAAAGAGCTCTCGATGTCGGACTACGACGGTTTCGGCGCGACGCCGATCACGCGGAACGGCTCGATCAACATGACGCCGGTCTGGAGCCCCGACGCGCGCTCGCTCGCCTTCACGTCGTACCGGAACGGCTATCCGGACCTCTTCCGAGCCTTCCCGTTCGAGCGGCGGCCCGAGCAAACGCTCGCCGCGTTCATCGGCATCAACTCGTCGCCCGCGTTCACTCCCGACGGCAAGAGCCTGGCGATGACACTCTCGAAGGACGGCAACCCGGAGATCTACCTCCTCACGCTCGCGACCGGCGCGCTGCGGCGTCTGACGAACAACCCCGGGATCGACACCGAGCCGACGTGGTCGCCGCGCG
>WNGH01009063.1_pt1 | contig 13752 bp, 11 predicted proteins | sample 5400631 | NCBI WGS metagenome assembly WNGH01 (sample SAMN13153373, study PRJNA577476) | soil metagenome | isolation source: 115 cm soil or saprolite under Garry oak tree replicate 1 | place: USA:California | collected 2016-06-15
CCCCCAGCTCCGCCCGTGACCTCGGGCGCAGCCGATCAGGCGGCGAGGCGATAGATGTGCACGGGCTCTTCCACGTTGCGCAAGGGCCGCTCACCCAGGTCTTCGAGCGCGAAGCTGCCGTCGAGCCGCCGCGCGGTCTCCGGGCCGATGAAGACCTCATCCCCCGTTCCGAGCGCCGCCAACCGGGACGCCACGTTGGTGACCTGACCAGACGCCGTGTACGTCCAGCGCGCGCCCGCGGCGGCCTCGAGCTTGGTCGCGCCCACCTGCGCGGAGCCCGAGTTGACGCCGACGTGGAGCTGGATGGGCTCGGGCAGGTCCTTGACCTCCAGATTGATCTCACGCGTTCGTCGGACGATGCCGAGAGCCGTCTCCACGGCGGCCCGCGCGTGGCTCTCCGGGTCCTCGTCCTGGAAGATGACCATGAGGCCGTCGCCCGCCGTTTCGTTGATGTCGCCGCCGTGTCCCATGATTTCGTCGAGGAAGGCCCCGAAGTACCGCTCCACGGCCTCGTTGAGGCGGTCGGCATCGTGACGCTCGGCCAGACGCGTGTAGCCCGCGATGTCGACGAAGAGCACCGTCACGTCCATCTCGCGCTTGGCGAGCTCGGGCGCCTCCGGCGCCCGCTCGATCAGCTCGCGCACCGTGCGGGGCACGAACTTCGCCAGGTTGGCCCGGATGGACTCCAGCATCTCCACGCGACGGAGGGCGCGGCCGAGGTCCCGGTTGGCGTCCTGGAGGTCGGCGTAGGCCCGGGCGTTCTCGAGAGCGACGGCGCTCTGATTGGCGAGGGTGCGGAGGAGCCGGAGGTCGTCCGTGGAATACGCGGCGCCGGAGCGCTTCTCGCTGAGGCCGAGGATGCCCGTCAACCGGTCGCGGAAGACCAGAGGCAGCACCAGCTCGACACCGAGCGCCCCCATCTGCGCCACACAGAGGTCGCGGCAGGACTCGAGCTCGGGATCTTCCCGATGCCGGGCGCGCGTGAGCGGCTGCCGATCGTCGGCGAGATGCCGGGCCAGCGAGGAATCGACGGCGATGAACCCGCCCGCGCCCATGGGCCCCGCGCTGCCGGAGAGAACACGGAAGCCTCCGCGGGGCTCGTCGAGAATGGCGAGGGTCTGGCGGACGGGGTGGAAGGCCTCGTCCACCGTGCGGCTGATGGAGGCGGCGATGCGATCGAGGTCGAGGGCCGTGATCATCGTATCGGCGAGCTGCTCCATCGATCGACGCACGTCGAGGCGCTGACGGAAAAAGACGCGGTCGACGAGGGCCTGGGTGCGGAGATAGACGGGGTTGAGGAAGAGCACCACGGCCAGAGCCACCACCGCCGCGGGAAAGATGGGATTGACGTCGGCCTCGAGCTGGCCGAACACCACGGCGATACCCGCGATGGCGCCCGCGTAGGCCGCCACCACGATGCCCGTGATGATGCCGTAGATCGTGCCGATGCGGAGCATGCCCCGCAGATCGAAGAGATCATAGCGGGCCATGGCGTAGGCGACGGCGATGGGAAAGAGCAGGTTGAGCCGCCACAGCGCGTTGAGAACGGGCAGGCGCGTGCCCGACACGATCTCCCACGCCGTCCCCAGCACCGGCACGAGCTGCCCGATGGCGAAGCCCGCGAGGAGCACCCGTCCCCGCTGCCGGCCGATGGCGGTGGCTCCCCGGAAGGCGGTGGTGGCGAGCGAGAGCACGAGCACGACCATGGCCGCGCCCCAGTAGATCGCCGTGATGAACGGGACCACGAAGGTACCGGCCAGCGGAATCCCGGGCGGCGGGACCTGGAGAAAGAACGCGTCCACCGCCGAGAGGGCATAGGCGGCCATAATGAGCCGCGGGAATCGCTTGGCCACCCCGTGAGGCTCGGGGAACACCCGCGCCAGGTGCAGGTAGACGGCGGGGGAGAACGCCCAGGCGGTGAGAAAGATCCAGTCGAAGTGGTATCGCATGACGGCGTCGCCGTACAGCGTGCTCGTCGAGAACCACGTGAGACAGAAGGCGAGAAAGACCCGGGTCTCGGGGACGCCCGGCTTGAGGATGAGGACGGCGGCGCCGAGGGCAAGATAGAGAAGGCCGGGCAAGAGGGCTTCGAGCAGGAAGCGCTTGAAGCTGTGCACGGTCAGGGGCCGGCTCGGGATGTCTTCTTCCACGAGCTGACCGCGGCGGCTGACGAGGTAGTGGAAGACCGTGCCCGGCGGGTGGCGGCGGACCTCGTCCTGCACCTCCTGCCCGGAGGTGAGCAGCCTGCCGTTCATGGCGCGCACGAGATCGAATGGCTGCAGCGCGCTCGTCTCGTGACCTCCGACGCCGACGAGGAGCACGCGCAGGACGCCGAAGCCGGGCTGCGGCGTCCCGATGCGCCGCCAGGCATCGTCGGCGGTCCAGGCCGCGAGGCCGAGACAGATGGCGAGCACCCCCCACCAGAGCGTCTTCTCTTTCACCAATGCCTCTTTAATTTTTGCACCTCGAGGCGCCTTCGCAGAGCCTCCGGCGCCCGAGGGTCGGGTGGCTTACCCATGCCTTCCGCTCCTCCCCGTAGCGCCTTCGCAGAGCCTCCGGCGCCCGAGGGTCGGGCGGATGACCGGTTTGCTCCTATTCGACGAGCTTGCTGACGGCCCGGCTGAAGCAGCAGTTGGGCACCACGCAGGAGTGCTTGCCCGATCCGCCGCCCACCAGCACGTAGACGTCCTCGGGCGCGGGCACCATGGGCAGGAGCGCGGCCTCGTCCGTGACCTTCTGCATCCAGAGCGGCCAGTCGTGCATGCCCCACATGCCGCCCAGCTTGAGCCGGCCGAGGGGAATGCGCGCGTGCTCGAAGACGAAGCGCTGGACGTCCGCGACGCTGAAGCCATCGGCGGCCACGGTGGCCGCGTGCTCGGGGCCGAGGACGACGAGGAGCTGGCTCTGGGCCATGTACCAGCCGACATTCGAGCCCAGGGTGGCCGCGACGTCGGCCACGTTGTTGAGAACGCCTGCCGCGGTGGTCGCGACGTGGTCGTTGACGTTGTGGGGCGCCTCGCCGCCGAAGAGGGTGACCACGCTCTGCTCGGCCTTGAAGCCCAGGCGCACGTGCAGCGGCGGCCACGGCGAGGCGTCCTCGCGCTCCGCGATGGCGAAGGAGAACTTGGCGGGGCTGCCCTGCGTGGCCATGTCGTGACGCCCCGGCCAGCCCCCGCCCACGTTCATCAAGATGAGCCGGAGGGCGCGCCCGATCGTCGCGTTGGCGCGGAAGCCGGGGCCGAAGAGCCCCGAGCCCGCATGCATCCCGATGGCGCCCGCGACGGGGCCACTGACCACCAGGAGCGGAGCCACGGGATGGGTGGTGGCCTGCACGCCGTAGAGATTGAAGGCCGGCTCGAGCAGGGCGCGCACCGCCGCCACGATGACGGGAAAGTACGCAGGGTCACAGCCGGCCATGACGGCATTGACGGCGAGCTTCCCCACGCTCGCCTCCCGCCAGAGAGGAGGCATGATGCCGAGCACCCGAGAGGCATCGGCTCCCCCGAGCATGGCGCTCACGCGCTCCGGCGTGGGAGGAACGATGGGCAGCCCATCGCACCAGTCGCGCTTGACGAACTCCGCGTAGACCTCGTCCTCGGCGATCTGGAGATCGCGAACCGCGGCAACGGCATCGGACACGGGGGACTCCTCTCTCGAGTGCTGACCGCTCAGCGAGATAGTGTACCGCTCCTGAAGCGGCGAAGCGTCTCCCGGAACTCCGCGTTGCCCGGCTCGAGGGCGGAGGCGCGCTCGAGATAGCTGCCCGCCTCCTCGCCACGGCCGAGCCACCAGGCCGACACGCCGGCCAGGAAGAGCGCGGCGGGCGGAGCGGGCGGCCGCGCGAGGGCGCGCTGCGCGAAGTCCAGGGCCGGTGCGGGACGGCCGAGCTGCAGGGCCGCCGTGGCCGCCGCGATGGCCGCGGGCGTATGGGTGGGATCGAGCTGGAGCACGCGCTCGAAGTGCGCGAGGGCGGCCGCGGGATCCCCGCGCCGGAGACACCCCACGCCCACCCAGTACCGGTTTCCCCTCTGCTCCATGAGCGGCGCGCTCTCCGGGGTCAAGGCGGGCAGGTCGGCGCTCCGGAAGGAGGCGACCATCGCGCGATTCGGCAGCGAAGTCTCGAGATAGAGCGCGCGGGGAGCGCCGAACTCGAGGGGCAGTCGATCGTCGGTGTTGAGCCGCGCCCCCGCGGCGAGCCGCGCCGCGTCCTCCTCGCCCAGGACGAAGAGGCCGAGCATGCCCGCCCAGCCGCCCATCCCCAGACGCTCGAAGTCGGCGCGCACGCGCGGCTCCGTCTCCCAGCGCTCGCGCAGCCGGCGCGCGTCGAGCGGCACCCTGTCGACGCGGCCCAGGAGCAGGAAATCGCCGGGCGTCGGCTCCCAGATGCTCGTGGCGGGGAAGGCCTCCCTGAAGGTGGCGACCACCATCTTGAGATGCTCGGGAGCCAGGTTGTAGCTCTGCACCCACTGGAGCATTATGCCGCCGGGCCGCAGACGCTCCCGAGCGAGCAGGAAGAACTCGCGGGAGTAGAGGGCGGCGAGTCCGCTCATCCACGGATTCGACGGCTCCGAGATGATCACGTCGTAACGTCTGGGCGAGGCCATGAGGAAGTTGCGCCCATCTCCAATCAACGCATGAACGCGGGAATCGCGCAGGACGTCCCCGTGGAGGTCGGTGAAGAAGCGCGACGCCTCGATCACGGCCGGCTCGATCTCGAGTACATCTACCCGCTCGACGGGATGCCGCGCGGCCGCTCCCGTGGTGACGCCTGAGCCCAGACCCAAGATAAAGACCGTGTGGGGCGCGGGATGGGCGAGGAGCGGCAGGTGCGCCAGCATGAGCTGGGTCGACATGTCCACCGCTGACCCGGCATCGATCTTGCCGTTGATGCGCAGGAACCTCTGCCCTCCCTCTCGGGTCACCGCCACCGTGCCGCTCCGCCCGTCACGGTAGAAGAGGATTTCCTGGTCTCGTACGATCTCTCGCAAAGGGCGGCCTGCCCCGGCTCGGAGATAGCTGGGCGCGTAGACGGCGGGAGCGCTCGACATGAGGCGCCTATCCCAGTCCGGCAGGAACGTCACGAACAGCGCGAGGGCGAGGGCGGCCGCGGCGGGAAGACTGCATCTCATGATCGAGCCCGGTCCCGCCACGAGGAGCGCTCCGCAGAGCATCAGGGTGGCCGCGACGGCCATCTTGAGCGAGCCGTGAATCCCCCACGTGGGAACGAGCACGAGGCCGCCCAGGAGCACGCCCACGATGGCGCCCGCGGTATTGGCGGCGTAGAGGCGCCCAACACCTCTCCCCACGCGGGCGCCCGCGGGTGCCCACGCGGCGATGGCACACGGAAAGGCCGCGCCCATCCAGAGCGTGACCATGGTGAGGGCGGCGACGCTCACGAGTATCTCCACGAGATCCACCCAGCTGGGCACCGTGGAGACGCGGAGCGCGGCCAGGATCAGATCGGGCAAGCGATCGAAGCTCACGAGAACGACCGCGGCCGAGAGCCCCACGCCGCCCTGGATCACGCCCAGCGTGGCGGGACCCACGGGGCGATTTCCCCAGCGCCACGCATAGACCGCGCTGCCCATGGCGAGGCCGATGAGCACGGCAAGGAGCATGGCCGTGAAAGCATAGGTCGAGCTTCCCAGGAGGAGCGAGAGCGCGCGCGTCCATGCGATCTCGAAAACCATGGCCACCGCCCCCGAGACCGCCATGGCCGCCGGAATCAGCCACGCCACTCGAGAGGAAGCCTCGTCTCCCCGGGCGGAGAGGACAGACGGAGGGGCGAGCGCCGCGCCCCGGCGCGCGACGGTGAGGGCGAGGGCCGCGGCGGTCAGGTTGGCGCCCGCGGCGATCCAGACGGTGACCCGGTTGCCCAGGGGGGGAAGCAAGAAGTATCCGGCGGCCAGCGTTCCCGTGACCGCGCCCCAGGTGTTGACGGCGTAGAGCGCGCCGACGCGACGGCCGGGCGCTTCGCCTCCTGAGGCGAGGGCCTGCGACACCAGCGGCAGCGTGGCCCCCATGAGCACCGTGGGCGGCAGCAGCACGAGAAATGCGAGGGCCACCTGCACCAGGCTCCAGCCCTCGTAGGAAAGGCCGAAAGCGTCCCGGAGCGTGAGCGAGACGCGGGTGAGGCCGGGTAGCCCGGGGGGAAGGCAGAGCGCATAGACGGCAATGCCCGCTTCGAGCCACGCATATATCGCTAGTGGCGCGCGCGCGCGGGAGGAGAGCCGGCCCCCGAGCGCGCTGCCGAGCGCGAGTCCCGACATGAAAGCGACGAGCACGGCGGTGAGCGCGTCCACGGCATGACCGAAGACGAGCCCGAGCATGCGGAGCCACACCACCTGATAGACGAGCCCGGCCGCTCCCGAGAGGAAGAGCGCCGTCGAGACGACGAGGAGCGGGACGGGCATCAGGCCCAGACCGGCCTGACCACGCGAGGGCGAGGATCGGGAACGGGGGTCGGCCGCCTCACGCCGAGCCGAGCAGGCTCGCCAGCTGCTCGACGGCTTGCAGGGCGCGCCGGCTCACGGCTTCGGGCTTCTCACCGCCGAGCGGATGCTGCAGGACGAGAAGCGGGAGAGCGGTGGCGCCGAGCGCCGCCATCTCGCTTGTCGCGAGCCCCTGGAACACGGTGGTGGCGATGAGCCCCGATGGGGTGCCGCGCTTGGCCAGCTCCAGCGAGTCGTGGAGACTCCACGACGTGCAGGAGCCTCAGTCACCGGAGCCCGCGAAGACGACGTCACAATCCTTGGCCAAGCCCTCGATGATCTCGTCGGCCGCGGGCGTCGAGGCATTGGCCTTCTTCCGGTGGACGACGGCCTTGACGCCGAAGCGCTCCTTGAGGAGCACCGTCATGCCCTCGATCAGGAGATCGAAGTTGTGCTTGGTGTTGTCCACGAATCCCACGGTGAGGCCGCGGAGATCGGTGGGCAGCGGGGGCACGGCGAAGGTCGCCTGGCGCAGCTCCCCCACGGGGCTCAGCACGGTGATGGTGGCCATGGCACGCTCCTTGGTCAAGGCTACCGGGAAAATTTCGTGGAGCGCGTGAGGAGGCGCTGCAGCGTGCGCGACACTTCCTCGAGAACGCTCCGCTTGACTCGTAGCCGCACCTGCTCCACCGGCTCCGCGCTGCCGTCCCGATGGATGACGAACGTGCCCACGAACTCGGCGGCCGTCTCGTCGGTCATCGACAGCCCCTGCACGGTCAAAAGCTCCCACTCGGGCTCGGCCATTCCGCTCCTCGCTTTCCCTCTCGCGGCGGCGAAAAAGCGTGCCCGCTCGCGCGCCGGGTAGCCCAGAATATACCGCACCCATGTGGGTTCTGGCGCTGGATGTGGGCACGAGCTCCGCGCGCGCCGTCGGCTATGACGCGGCCGCCCGCCCCATCGCCGGCCTCGACGCGAGCGTTCCGTATGAGCCCCTCCTCACCGACGATGGCGGGGTCGAGCTCGACGCCGACCATCTCCTGGAGGCGGTGACGGGCGCCATCGATCGATGTGTGGCCGGCGCCACCGAGCCGCCCGCCGCCATCGGCGCGTCGACTTTCTGGCACGGCCTGCTCCTGCTCGACGGAGCGGGCGCCCCCCTCTCGCCCGTCTTCACCTGGGCCGACACCCGGAGCGCGGCAGCCGCCAAGGCGCTCCGGGCCCGGCTCGACGAAGCCTCGATCCACGCGCGCACGGGCGCGCCGCTTCACGCCACCTTCTTCCCCGCCAAGCTGGCCTGGCTCCGCGAGCGAGAGCCCACGCGGCTCGCGCGAGCTGCCACCGTCTGCGGATTCGCCGAGTACCTCCTGCTGCGGATGACGGGGCGCCTCGCCTCGAGCCTGTCCATGGCCTCGGGCACGGGACTCCTCGACCAGTCGGGCGGCACCTGGGATCCCGCCATGCTCGAGGCGGCCGGCGTGGCCGCCCGCCAGCTGCCGCCCATCGACGACGCGCCGGTCCGGGGACTCGAGCTTCCATGGCAGCGTCGTTGGCCCGCCCTCGAAGACACGCTGTGGCTGCCCGCCGCCGGAGACGGGGCCTGCTCGAATCTCGGCTCGGGGTGCATCGGGCCCGACCGCGTCGCCCTCAATGTGGGGACCTCGGCCGCCCTCCGGCTCGTGACAGAGGCCGCGCCGAGCGTTCCGTGGGGGCTCTGGCACTATCGCGTGGACGCCCGTCGCCACCTGGTCGGCGGCGCGACGTCGGAAGGCGGCAACGTGTGGGCCTGGGCGCGTCGCGTGCTCGCATTGCCGGAGCGCGACGGCGCCGTCGAGGAGGCGCTCGCTGCGGCCGAGCCCGACGGGCACGGGCTCACGGCCCTGCCCTTCCTCGCCGGAGAACGGAGCCCGGGCTGGCACGAGGACGCTCGCGCCGCGCTCACCGGGCTCGGTCTCGCCACGACGGCGCCCGACATGCTCCGCGCCCTCCTCGAAGCGGTGGCCTTTCGCCTGGGCGCGGTGTACGAGCGCCTGGCTCCTCTGGCCTCGTCGGACCACATGGTGGTGGCCACGGGCGGCGCGCTCGCGCGCTCCCCCACCTGGGCCCGCATCGTCGCCGATGTCCTGGGCCGGCCGCTCGAGATCTCCGCCCTGGCCGAGGCCTCTGGCCGTGGAGCGGCGCTCCTGGCTCTGGAGGCCCTCGGGGCGCCCGAGCCTGCGGCGCTGCCCCCCGGCCGCATCGTTGCGCCCGATGGCCGCCGCCACGCCATGTACGCCAACGCCATGGGGCGCCAGCGGCACCTGTATGACATCATTGTCGGGCCACGCCTCTCCTGAGAGAATAAGGAGCCCATGCGAATCGCCATCGGGTGTGACGACACCGGCTTTCCCCTCAAGGCGCATGTGACCTCGGCCCTCGAAGCGGCCGGTCACGACCTCCTCGATCTCGGCACCTTTTCGAAAGATCCAGTGGACTACCCCGACTATGCCCGCGCAGTCGGGCAGGCCGTGCTACGAGGCTTCGTGGACGCGGGCATCCTGATGTGCGGCAGCGGCACCAGCGCCTCCATCGCGGCCAACAAGCTGCGCGGTATCCGCGCCGCCCTCTGCCACGACGCGCAGGCCGCCCGCCTCTCCCGCGAGGAAGACGACGCCAATGTTCTTTGCCTGGGCGCGCGGGAAGTGGATGCGGCGCGCGCCGTCGAGATCGCCACCGCCTGGCTCGCCTCCGCCTTCAAGGCGGATGAGCGGTTCGTGCGGAAGGTCTCCAAGGTGGCGTTGCTCGAGGCGAGTTCCGGGGTGGCCGACAAGCCCACCCCCCCGCTGCGTCAAGACGCGATGAGCGCCCCGGCCGCCGCGCGTGAGGCCCTGGCCGAGCCTCCGGATGCCATCGCCCAGGCCTACGAGGAGAGCGCGCTTGAGCCTTCGCTGGAAGACGCGCCGGGCGGGACGGAGATCGCCGCGCCCAAGGCGCCCTTGAGCCCCGCCCGGCCCGTAAGACATCAAGACCTTCGCCGACGAGATCCGGCGGCTGCAGTTCACCCACGTCGTCCTCGTCGGCATGGGCGGCTCCTCGCTGGGCGCCGAGGTCTTCAACCTGACCTTCGGCTCCAAGATGGGCTTCCCCGACCTCCTCATCCTCGACTCTACGGACCCGGAGGCAGTCAAGCGGACGCTCGACCGTCTCAACCTGACCCGCACGCTCTTCATCGTGGCCAGCAAGTCCGGGGCGACGGCCGAGACCATGGCCTTCTACCAGTTCTTCCGCGGCCAGGTCGAGTCCTCCTCGGTGCCGCGCGCGGGCATCCACTTCGTCGCCATCACGGATCCGGGGCGGCCACTCGACAAGCTCGCCACGGAGTCCGGCTTCCGACGCACCTTTCTCAATCCCGCCTCCATCGGAGGCCGGTACTCGGCCCTGTCCTTCTTCGGCCTCGTGCCCGCCGCCCTCATCGGCATCGACATCACGATGCTGATCGACCGCGCGCACAGCATGGTCGAGACGTGCGGCAATGCCCTGGGGCCGCGCGACAGCGCCGCCGTCCGCCTCGGGGCCGCCCTCGCCGGGCTCGCCAAGACCGGACGCGACAAGGTCACCCTCGTGCTCTCGCGCAAGCTACGGAGCCTGGGCCCCTGGATCGAGCAGCTCCTCGCGGAGTCCCTCGGCAAGGACGGCAAGGGGCTGGTGCCCATAGACGACGAGCCCCTGGGATCGCCCGCCGTGTACGGCACGGACCGCATCTTCGTTGCCATCACGCTCGAGGGTGACGGGACGTACGACGTGTACCTCGACGCCCTCGAGGATGCGGGACACCCGGTCATCCGCATCCCCGTGAAGGACACCCTCGAGATCGGCGCGGAGTTCTTTCGCTGGGAGCTGGCCACGGCGGCCGCCGGGGTCGTCCTCCGCGTCAATCCGTTCGACGAGCCCGACGTCACCCGCGCCAAAGAGAACACCGCTGCCCTCCTCGCTGCCTGGAAGAAGAGCAAGAAGCTTCCCGAGTGGCCCGCGGACGCGGAGGAGAACGGCCTCCTGCTCATGGCCAACCTGGGGAAGAAGGTGGCGGGCTTCGGCCCGGGGCTGAGCGCCCACTTCGCGCAGGCCCAGCCCGGAGACTACCTCGCCATTCAGGCCTACCTGGCGCCGACCGCCGACATGTGGAGCCGGCTCCAGGAGCTCCGGACGCTCCTGCGCGATCGGCTCAAGATCGCCACCACCGTGTCCTTCGGACCGCGCTACCTGCACTCGACCGGGCAGCTCCACAAGGGCGGGCAGCCCAACGGGCTCTTCGTCCAGATCACCGGTGAGGACAGGGAGGACATGGCCATTCCCGGGATGGGCTATGGCTTCTCGACGTTCAAGGCCGCGCAGGCCCTCGGAGATCTTCAGGCTTTGCGGGAGGCTGGACGGCGCGTGGTGCGCGTCCACCTCACGGGAAAGCAGACGCAGGGCGTCGAGCAGCTCGTCCAGGTCGTTCAGAAGATCCTGAAGAAGAAATGACCGTTGCCGCGCCTCACTGCTGCGCGGGATGAAGGGGCCTGGCTACGGCTGCGCGCGCCCGGACGAGCTACTGCCGGGTCGGGGTCGCCGTCGGCGGAGTGCTGGCCGTCCCCGCCGGGGTGATCAACCGTGTCGCGGCCATCTCGACCCACGTGTAGTACCAGCTCTCGTAGACAGTCACCTGCAGGGAGCTCCCGGGCTTGTCGTAGATCTGGGTGATCCCCTTGTCCGAGGCCGTCGTCGAGGAGAGATGGCGCCAGCCATTCGCCTCGAGCGTGGTGCGGAGCGCCACGGCGAGGCTGTCCACCTCGAGGCGGCCCTTGTAGAAGATGCGGGCGGCCTTGACGGCCGGGGACTCGATCACCGTGGATCGGCTGATGTCCACCGTCAGCCCCTTCGGAACCGGGATGTCTTCGAACTCGCTGCGCTGCACGCGCGGCGGCGTGGACGCGCAGGCGGTCGCGGCCAGAAGACAGAGCGAGATGGCGAGAACACGGCGCATGGCTAGTACCTCCTGCGCGTCATCGTACAGCCGCCGGGGGCGGCCCACCAAATTTTTGGCCGGGGTCCTCGTCATTTCTCTGCTCGCGGGCTGCGCCTCGACCAACGTCCCGCCCATGGGCTATCAGGGCCAGCCGTACCGGCCTGCGGCCGACGAGCGACAGCTCTGGAGCGACGCCGAGCGGGAGGAGGAGAAGCTCGCCAAGCTGGGCAAGAGCTGGGACGACCCGCTGCTCGAGGAGTATCTCTCGAGCGTGGCCGCCAAGCTGGTTCCGGAGGAGGCGAGGCAGGCGGGCGCTCCCGCCGTGCGGATCGTCGTGCTGAAGGACCCCACTCTCAACGCCTTCGCCATGCCCAACGGCAAGGTGTACGTGCACACGGGGCTGCTCAGCCGGCTTCAGAACGAGTCCCAGCTGGCGATGATCCTCGGCCACGAGGTGACGCACGTGACGAACCGCCACGCTCTCAAGTTCAACCGAGACCCGCGAAACAAGCAGATCTTCTTCACCATGGCGGGGATCGCGGCGGCCCTGGGCGTGGCCGTGGCCCCAGGTCAGCCGCCGCGCCAGGGCTACTACGTCTCGGCCGAAGTCCTGAGGACCACTTCCAACATCTTCCTGGGGCTGGGGCTCCAGCTGGCCTTCATCGCCGCCGTCAACGGGTTCGGGCGTGACCTGGAGCGCGAGGCCGATCGCGAGGGCCTGGAGCGCATGGTGGCGGCGGGCTACGACCCGCGCGAGGCCCCCCGGGTCTTCGAGCTCCTGAGGGACGACCACGGCGACGGGAGCCGACTCGAGGACTTCTTCTTTGGCAATCACCCGCGGCTCGACGAGCGGATCGCCAACACGCGTGAGCTCCTCGAGACTCACCCCCCTCCCCCGGGCGTCCTCGCCGCCAATGTCGAGGACTTCGCCCTCCGCACCCGCACCGTGGTGCGCGAGAACGCGGCCCTCGACATCCGGGCGGGGCGCTTCGGGCTCGCCAAGGCGCAGCTCGACCGGGTATTGCGGCTGGCTCCCGAGGACCCGACCACGCACCTTTACGTCGGCGATCTCTACCGCCTGCAGGCCCAGCGCGCCAAGAATCCCGCGGACAAGCCGCTCCTGCTCGGACAGGCGCGCGAGGCCTACGAGCGCGCCGCCCAGCTTGACGCGACCTTCCCCGATCCTTTCCGCCAGCTGGGCCTGCTCTACTACCAGAGCAAGGACCCCGAGAAGGCCATGGCCGCCTTCCGCGCGTACCTCGGGCTCAAGCCCGACGCGCCCGATGCCCGCCGCATAAAGGAGTACCTGGTCGAGCTGGAGCGATGACGCCGCGCGCGCGACGCGCGCTCCGCTGGGGCGCCATCCTGGTCGTCCTCGTTGTCGTCATCGCCTTCGGCCACGCTCCCGCTCTCCGGCGGCTCGGTACGGCCCTCGTCGTGGAGGACGCCGTCAAACCGGCCGACGCCATCGTCGTCCTCGCCGGAGGCATTCCCGCTCGCGAGGCCGCGGCGGCCGCGCTCTACCGGCAAGGGCTGGCGCCTCGCGTGGTGGTCTCCAACCAGTTGACGCCCCCGCGCGTGCACGAGCTCATCCGCATGGGGATCCGCGAGCACGATTTCCAGGGCGAGTCGCGACTCGTGCTCGAGCGCTACGGCGTGCCGCCCGCCGCCCTCGTCCTCGTGCGGGAGCCCGTCGAGATCACCGAGGCGGAGCTTCGGCGCGTGGGCCTGGTCGCGCAGGAGCGGGGCTGGCAGCGTGTCATCCTCGTCACCTCGCCCCATCATTCCCGGCGGGTCAAGCTCGTCTGGGGACGTCAGGCTCCCCCGGGGATCGAAGGGCTCGTGGCCCTGGCCCCCGAGGACGGTATCGAGGTCGACGGCTGGTGGCGCAGGCGCCGGGAGGCCGAGGCGGTCCTTCACGAATATCTGGGCCTGGCGGCCCTCTACCTACGAGTCTCCCGCTATTTCAGGTAGGGCGGCTGAAAAGCAGCCCTTCCGATCTTCGGAGTCCTGCTAGGAGCGGCGACGAGAGGGCGCGGACGCTCGACCGTAGTCGTCATCGCGCCGGATGATATCGTCCTCGCCGAGATATGGTCCGTGCTGCACCTCGATAATGACGACGGGGCGCCGCCCGGGGTTCTCGAGCCGATGCCAGGCCCCGCGCGGCACCAGCACCGTCTCGCGCAGCTCGACGCGGCGCTTCCGCGATCCGATCAGGACGCGCGGCGTCCCCGCCACGACCACCCACTGCTCCGCGCGGAAGCGATGGCGCTGAAGGCTGATCCGATGGCCGGGCATGACCACGAGGCGCTTGACCTTGTAACCCGGACCTTCCACGAC
>WNGH01010669.1_pt1 | contig 13752 bp, 13 predicted proteins | sample 5400631 | NCBI WGS metagenome assembly WNGH01 (sample SAMN13153373, study PRJNA577476) | soil metagenome | isolation source: 115 cm soil or saprolite under Garry oak tree replicate 1 | place: USA:California | collected 2016-06-15
CGCCCTGAAATAGAACGTATGGGGAGAATCGCCTCGCGCCGCGATCGCGCGGTCAAAGGCCTCTCGCGCCTTCCCATACTTCTTCTCTTCCATGTAGAGTTCGCCGAGTTCTTCATAGTTTCCGGCCGAGGGATTGTCCAGGATTTGCGCTTCGAGTGTCTCGACGCGGGACCTTCGTCCGAATCCCTGAATCACACCGCGAAGCAGAGTCATATCCGGCAGCACTTCCGCCACAATGTACGCGCTGGCGCCGAGGAATCCACCCAGGAAAATGATGTAGAGCCAGTAGGTCTCCGGCCGCCGCCGTATGAAATGCACGATCGCAAGGATCTGCACTACGAAGCCCCAAGGATAAAAGAGGTAACTTAGGCCAAACATGGACGACCACCCTCAACAGAATCGCTCTGCTTTACAAGCCGGTCAAACCGAACCTCGGGCCCGTGTCTGCAGGAGTACCTCTCCGCCAGAACTATTCCTGACCGCTGTGATGCAACTGCATGAATCTCATCGAAATTCCCGCGCTCGCCGGCGGGTTCTCCTCCCGATGAGACGCCTTTGAGCGCGGTAACTCTTTCTATCCAATGACCCCATGACCTAAATCGCCGTGCGCGACTATAGAAACGCGATCGCGCGGCCAGCCAGAGCCACGCCCAACCAACACATCAGCGACAAAGAGGCCGCCAGCCTGTCCAATCCCGAACCTCCCCCTGTGCTGGAGCCGATTGCTTTCCTGTGAAGCGTAAAATGAAGGATGACGGCGCAAGACAGAAATATCATCTTGAAAAGGAATGGGGAACTTTTGCCGAGTCTTATCGCCTCCGACATGAACAAAGGAACCCCGGTAATGATCATCAAAGCCACTCCCAGCAACGTCCACGGCGCGAGATATCTCGCGACTTGCGCTACGGATTGCCGCCGCATCCCAAAACCCAGCAAACGCAAATCGACGATCACCAAAGTCCCGATTAGCATCCCCAGCGCCATGATATGAAATGTCTCGTCAATCGCAAACATCCACTGCGAATGCTTGAACCAGCTGCCGGGCCAGGAACTCTCGCACAGTGCAAAAAACCAATCCGGTAAGATCCTTCCAAATGTCACGTCACGGACCTCTCATGATTCGTTTTTGACGAATTTAAACCTAAGCGGGGCTTCGGTTAGAAATACGCTGTCCATCGTCCCGCGATCACGACGCCTAGCCATAAAATAAGTGAAAGGACGCCCACCAATTTAGCGCGCCAAGGCATATTCCGATCCCATTGGTCGACGTTGCGCATGACTCTCTTATGAAAGTACAAGACGTTCAGAGCCGCGAGAACCAGCAAAACCACTTTAATGCGGAAGGCCACGGTGTTGTAGCACTTCAAAGGCTCCGACAGGATCAAGAGGCTTCCACTTACGAACATCACCGCGAAGCCTCCCATCGCCCATGGCTCGAGTTGTTCGATCACATCGGCAACGGGCGCGTCGCGCATGGCCAGTCCGAGGAGACGCAAGTCCAGCCACATGACTGTTCCAACCGAGAAACCGAGCCCCAGGATGTGGATTGTCTCAATGATGGGAAAAGGCCAATCGCCTTCTCGAAGGTACACGCTTATGGGGGTGTCATTGAGCCATTGGACGAAGCTAAGAAGATGAAACATTGGGATGAGCGGGCTGCGCCTCTTTAGCTGGTTTGACAAGACCTCCGTAAGGTAATAAGAGACCGCGGCAGGACCTACAAACTTGTTGCACCTGACGCTCGCCTAACAAGCCCGCCACGTCGGCGCGTCACTTTGTCATTCTCCCTCTGGCGTTCTCTAAGTCTCGCGCAACTTACGCCGGGGTAATTTTTCTGTCAAGTTTGACCAACACGCTTAACCTACGTATGGGATCAGTACGGCTGCTGTGGCAACACACAGCCACAACAACAGCTCCGTGAAGCCCGCAACTTTAGCCACTCGAGGAGTTTCCGATGCTTTCTCCCACACCGGCGCCTTTCGCTGAATCACAATGTGGAGCACCAATCCTAAGGGGATTAGCAGGCCGAGCTTTGTGAGAAAGGCAATGTTGGTAAGATATGTCTCGGCTGAGACAGAGAAGAGCAGAAATCCTCCCGTGAGGGCTATGCCAAATCCGATCCAGTTCCACATGAACAAAGTATCAGAAAGCCGCAACGGCGTCGGGGATTTTTTTCCTAACCCAAGAAGACTGAGATCAACAGCGACATTGGTCCCAACCCACAGTGACAACCCGGTGAAATGGGTCGCCTGAACGTATGGATAGGCCCAATCCGATCCCGCGATTGACAAGGCAAATGATGTGTTTTGTAGCCAGTGTCCGAAACTGACCAATGATCCTTGCATTCGAATACCCCTCCAATTGCTGACGCTTTGCTTTGCTCCTTTTCGGCAGCGATGCGTCGGGCTCGCCTGCGCCGAGTCCCAACACAACCATGACCTCGCGAGCTTCGCGCTATTTATCCGATGCCTGTAAGAGCAGGGACTTCGACTCCAGCAATGATTGCTCCAATCCATAAACCAATCGAAAGGAGGGCTATTAATTTCGCCCACGCAGGCATCGCCGGCATTTGATTCCACTTGGGCACTTTTTGTTGAACGATGATGCTCGCTGTGATTGCCAGCAGGACCACGATCACTTTGTCGTAGAAGATGTCGTTACCGTAATAAGACGTTGCGGATCCCGCGAACATCAGGAATCCTGACAGAAAATTCAATGCTAACGCAGCCCACATCCAGGGATACAGCCGGTCCGCGAGTTGCGTTGTTTCTTGGCGGCGCCCCAGAAGGCCAAGAACGTACAAATCCACGATCACCATCGTCCCGACTAAAATAAACATGCTGAAGTAATGAACGATCTCCAGGGCCGCGGCCGTCCAAGGCGTGCCGTTGATCGAAACGATAACCGAGGTGTCTTGCAGCCACCTGCAAAGATGAAGAAGCATATTTCAAACCTCTCCCGGCTGAACCGTACACACCGCCAGCCACTTTGCCGCATCGACGAGGACGGGCAATCTAGTGCGCGGCCGCCTTCTTTAGATTCTCGGGGACGGGAAAGACAAGATATGGATTGTTGGCGTCCACCATCTTCACCTGGATGTCCAGCACCGGATGGCCACCCTGCTTCTGAACGATGTGACCGGGGGACTTAACGTCGGTCGCGATCTCTCCATGATCCGCGTAATCGGAATATTCTGTTTCCGTGATCATCCCGCCGAGCGCCGGATTTTCGGTCCGGGTCTCGACCTTCGCGACCATATTCTGGGGATCAAGAGTCGCCTTGACCATCACGTCGGCAAGTTGCCCGCTCAGGGGAAAAGATAAGACAGAGGTCCCATTCTCGGTCGAGATCCTGGTCTTGTCACCTGCGGCCAGGGCGGCCTTGATGACACCGTAGGGAAGAATCCAGAGCTGCAGAAGACGATTGTTAACCGCGGCCATGGCAGGCGTCGCCGTACCCTTTCCCGGCACCAGACCCGCACCAATCTCGGACTCATCCCAGCCGTACTTTTCGCGTACCACCTGAATTGTATGCTGCGGCGCGGCGCCACCCTGAACGGGCGCGCCTGGATTTGTGCGCGTCATCTCCACGCGAATTGCGGGCGGATTGTAATCGAGGGAGGCGTGATATTCGGTTTTGAACGCCGGCCATGGTTCGCCGGGTTTATACGGTTGGCCGAGGCCGTAAGTAGTGCCGCTCCCCCAAATCTCCATGGTGGTGATCACATCGACTTCGGGGAGATGCTGTCCTCCGACACCCGACCATCGAGCAAGGCCCACAGCCTCGGCTGCAGCCTGAAGCGTCTTGGCAACTTCGGGTGTATTACTGGATCCAGACGCGGCCTCGGCGGCACCGACAGTCTTGGTTTTTGCAACAGCGCTTGTTTTGGCGACGTTACCTTGCGCACCGGCAGTCTGGAAAGCAAGTGCCGCGAGCGCTGCGATCATCAACACCCTTGTCGCCAACACTTTTGCCCTTTTTGCTCTCGTTGGCATGCCGCCTCCTTGTGCAAACTGCCGGGCCTGCGTCTGACAAACTTTGTCTAGTGATGCTCTTTGGTGACCACGTGAGCCAAATCTCTCTCGCTGCAAGGCAGCGATTCCGGCAGCACAGCCTTGGGATCAGGATTCAGGAGAGCTACGCGCGGGGTCGTTGTCCAGGGCTCCAAGAGTACATCAGGATCTTCAACGGTCGCTGTCCAGGTGAGTGTGTTTCCGTCGCGGTGCAAGCGTTCGATGACGTGCATATTTTCACTGTGAAAATACCCTCCGAGTTGATCAAACCAACTGGTGCTGTTGAAACCGATGGTGTCGATCAACATCGTGTCTCCCTCCCAGTGGCCAATCGCTTCTCCGTTCCACGTCCCATCCAATTGCTCCAAGTCCGTGTGCTTGCGGCCGTCGGTGGGAATCATGCGATAGCTCGTTTGGGTCGCAATCAAACCGCCCTGGCCCGGGTAGATGAAAATCAAATACGTAGGGGTTTGGGCGATATAAGACGGGCTACCCACGCGTGGAACCCCGGCAGGCATGCATTGATTGGACGGATCTTCTTCATTGGAATTCGCGTCCAGGTCCTTCACTCTCTGCCAGTATTGGGGCTTGTACAGCGGTCTGTTGGACCCCATCCTCCGCAGGAGAGTGGCAGCACGCTCGCTCTGTTCATTATTCTGGTGTTGGCGGTTCTGCAGCGGCCAAGTCGCAATCTGCAAGCCGCTGTGAATGTCGCGCGTAGAGTCAGGTCCAACCTCGATGCCGACGTTGTGCATTTGATTTGGCACACCCAACAAATTATCCGCCAAGCCATTCCAAAGGCCAGTCAGGTCGGGATGTCCATCCGGCGTCCGTGGCGTGGGACCTGACGGCGTCGGTGGCAATGTGTTTTCATGATCCATGCGCGGACCGCCATTCGCCTGCGCAAAAACCGCTGCTGGAAGCAAGCACAGTAGTGCAGCCATAACGATAATCCTGCTTGATCGAATGTAATGCGACATGCCGAAGCTCCTTTCTCTGCTTAGTTGCCGTTCGGGTCCACGGCGAACTTAAACACGCGGCCATCCCCAAGCTTCAATTCCTGTAGAAACCCGCTATTCGAACCATCTTTGGCAGCCAATCCCGAGGCGGTTACTTCGTCGCCGGGTTTCAAGCCACCACGGTCTTCCCTGCTCATGCCGGCCCTGCGAAGGGCGCCCGGCCCTCCGAGTTCGAATGCCCACTTTTGAACCTTTCCGTCGGCATCCTTTACATTTATGGTCAGGTATGAATGCGGATTAATCCATTCCACCTTGGACACAGTTCCGCTGACCGTAAATGTCTTGTGAATGTCGAACTGCGCTTGAACGGAATGGTGAGCAAACGCGGGCCCAGCCAAAACCAAGCCAAGGATCCACAAGGCACTATTGACCAGAGCACTGCTCTTTTTGGAATGCGTCATATTGCCTCCGTGACTATCTTGACGCTCGAACCGCTGTAATCGTTGCAGAAAAGTGGCTTGCCCCGATTCTAACTCTTTGCCGGGACTCGATACAACGAATTATGCCCCAACGTAGTGGCTGGTTCTGGAGAAAACGAACAACTGCCCGCCACAAGAACGGTTGGCCTCTTCAAGATCAATTGCCGCCAACAAGGACGATTTTGTAGAGGCCTCTCCGTCCCGTGTTGTCCGGGACGGAGAGGGCACGTTTCTTGTCAAACTGGGTCACCACCCGCCCCAAGCATCATTTGTTCACCGAGATCGTATCGGAAAACGACTGAATGTAGCGGCCTAAAGTAATGACTGTAAACCACAGAATCAGGGAACTCGCTGCGATAAATTTGGCGAGCGGCGGCGCGTCGTCTCCAGGTCCCAGGCGCTCAACAGATTCGAAAGCGCCGGTCAAGTAGAACGCCGCCACATTCAATCCAAGAAGCATTATCGCCAACATCTTGAGCCAAAAAGCCGCGTCATACGTGTAATACAGGTCCATACCGGTAAAAGCCAGAACGCCCGTCACGAGATTGACGCCGAATCCGGCTAGCGCCCACGGGACTAACCGGTGCAAGGCTGCAATCGGAATTTGCTTTGCAAATCCCAGCACGCGCAAGTCGAGGATACCCACCGTCCCGATCAGCAGGACCAGCCCGACGAAATGCAAATCCATCATGAACGCCCACCACCACTTACTGGCAGTCATGAGTTCGGCAAATTTTGTGGGCGATGGCTCTATAGCATGGACCATCTTCGAGATCATCGATCCTTCAGTCGTTGCTTCTTGGCCTGACGCAATCTCGGGATGGCGGATGTCACCGCCCGTGTTCCCGACTCTGGCCATGAGGCCCACGGTCACAATCGAAAAAAACAGGACGGCTGACATGTTCCAATTCCAACGCGCCTGACGTGACGTCCCATGAAGTTTCCACAGTCCGGTCAAGGAGAGGGCGCCGGTGATCTCCATAAAAAGGAGCGCTAGCATCGCCGCGCCTTGGTGTCTTTCGATTAAGGCTTCCGAGACGCCGGGGAGCTTCTTGATCGCACCCTGCGCGCCTGTGCCGCTAAAAAACACCGGAATCGCCAGGAGAGCCATGGCTGAGAAAATTATGAGGCCCGCTCGCCTCAGGTCTGCATTTTTTCCAACCAGGGAAATAAGGAACAGGCCAAGTCCAACAATGGTGCCGATGATCGGAAAATGATTCAGTAAAAGGTGCAAATCCGGAAAATTCATCAGCAAACCCCTTAACAGACTCTCTTACGACGGAAATGTCAGATACTTGTATGTATATGCCAGCAAGCGGCCCGCTGTAATCGCTCCAAACCACAAAAAAAGCGAATACTTCGCCAACGTCGCACCTCGTGCCACCATGTCCGCTTCACTCAGGCTCGAGTCCTGAAACACCTGGTTGTTAAGCTTCTGCATAACCCAAACCGCAAATCCGATGAGCGCCAATTTTATATAAAAGTCCAGGTTTGTGAGCGCCTTTGTCGGGTAGGCGATGACGAGCAGAATACCCGTTACGGCATTCATCGCGAAGCCGATCCACATAATGCCGAACAATCGCTTGAGCGGCGCGAGCGGGATGGCACGCGCAACGCCCAGGAGCCGCAAATCGACGACCGCATTCGCGCCAACTAGTAGCGCCAGGCCAAACGTGTGAAAGAGAAGAATGAAATAAAATGCAAACGGCGATTCTGATTCACGCAACCACGTGCTGAAGCCGGTGTCTTCGATTGTCTGCAAGAACAAAGGTGGACCCAAGTTCAACTCCTTAACCGGGACTTGCTGTTTCGCATTCCGGTCATATATAGCACACGATCATGCGGTCTTGCCGCTAGTCCGCATTTCTCACTTGAACTCTGTGGACGTTTCCAGCCGGGTTGACCGCGAGCAGCGACAGGCAGGTCCGGCGCGGTCCAGTAGCACAGGCTTCAGCCTGTGTGGTTTGAGTTGCGGTCCATTGACGGTACACAGGCTGAAGCCTGTGCTACTCAAGACGGCCAAACACCGCAACGCGATTCGACACAGCAAGCTGACATCGCAGAACAGATTTGTCACGCACTTGTGAGATCCCCACGCTAGCAAGAATGAAGCGAACAGAGAAACACCGCCTGAGGGCAAGTGTGAATGGGAATGCGAGAGGCAGAGCAAGATCGAAAAACCATTCGCCGTGGATCCGGATAACATTAAACAGAGTCACGATTGAGTACAGATTAGGGGACGAATGCGCTTTCCTTGATTTATCAGATGCAGGGGCCCTCGCGCGTTCCAGTCGCGAAGACCCCTGCAATTCCGCAAGCCTCAAAATTCAAGTCTCAACGCAAACTGGATCTGCCGTTGGTTATTCGCCAGCTGATGTGTGACCGCGCCTGCACTCCCGTGCGGCGTTTCCGAGAACGGGGTTACGTCACCCGGAACTCCATCGAATATACTCGTGTGCAGACCTTGGCCACTGAAGTTTGGATGGTTCAGGACGTTGAAGAACTCCGCTCGGAATTCCAGCATGCCACCTTCTCCTAGGAACCCTAGCTTTGTCTCCTTCACCAGCGAAAAGTCCCAATTCCTTTCGGGCGGTCCGCTCAGGATATTGCGTCCGGCCGTGCCAAGTTGGCCGATAGTGTTCGGCGTGCAGGTACTCGGCATAGGAACCACGAAGAAGCAAGCGGGCTGTTCCGAGTCGGGACTCAACGGTGCCGGTGCTAACGAGAACATGGCCGGGTTGAACCACTGGTTGGGATCGCCAGTGATGACCGTATTAGGATCGTAGGGAATGGGAGTGTAAGCACATGGGTTGTTCCCCACAGGCGGCTGTCCGGGCTGTGAGGTGCAAGGATACGCGGCCAGCAATGCCGGCGTATTGAGATTGACCCGTTCACCTTGTTGGCCCTGCATGACGCCCGAATTCGAGCGATTGGCGTCGACAATCGGTGTGAATGGTTGGCCGCTCTGGATGCTCACGATGCTGCTCATGAACCAGCCGTTTAGTACCTTCGCCGAAAAACCATTCCCTTTCACGACGGCAGGAAAGTGATACAGCATGTTAATTTCCCAGTTATTGCGGATATTGAAACAGGCCGGGCCCCTGTCTACTTGCGTGTTCAGCGGATAAACGCCCAGCAGGCCACCCGAAACAATGCAATCTTGTATGTTGGCCTGGCCTTGCGTTTCATCTGTCACACGGCTGCGCGTGTAGGCGCCTTGGAATTCCAGTCCATGGCTGGTCCGTAACGTGGGCGTGAAGACGCCAAGAACGTTTGGTTGGTAGAAGTTCCGCACTTCATCGGGGATGGGCAATGGAAACCCGGCACCCGATGGGTACACCATCGGGTGCTCGGTTGATAGTTTGGACTCCCAATCCGTTGTCGTGCAGGAGGGCACGGTCTGACTTTTCAAGTAGGCCGATGAGCAGCCAATTCCAATATCGACCAATGCACCATACGGCAGCGCTCCGTTCGCGGTGCCTGCGAGGGCGGATCCGATGTTCCCCATGTCGTAGTAGATTCCGGCGCCGCCGCGGATGGCGGTCTTCCCGTTTCCAAAGAGGTCATAGGCAAGTCCCACCCGCGGGCTGAAGTCGTGCAACGTGTTGTTTTGGATGACGGGACCAAGTGTAAACGGGTCGGTAAAGTCGTTCACTTGCCTCGATTGATGGTTATTCAACTCGTGCGGTGTGTTCATGAATTCATAGCGCAAGCCCAGGTTTACGGTCAGCCGCTGCGTGGCCCGCCAGTCATCCTGGCCGTAGAAGCCAGCCGTATTGTAGATGAAAAACCGGTTTTCATCGGCAAAGGTGGGCGCAAACTCGACTATGGTGGGTATTCCCTGCAAGAAATCAGACAGTTGATTGTATTGGAGTTGCCCATTAAAGGAGTTGGTGTCCTGACTTCCTTGATTGAACCGGTTGAGCAGTATGCCAAACTTGAACGCGTGCTTACCTCGCGTCCAATTCACGTCGTTGCTCAGGGTGTAGATGTTCTGGGCGACGAACGTCGTGGGGGCGGCATTGACGGATCCGAACTCGGCATAGGCGCCGCCACCGGATCCGGCCAGGTCGACTACGCCGGTGGAATAACCCGGCACGAGTTCGGGACCCAAACCATTATTTTGGGTTAGGCCGTTGTTAAGCAAGGTCCTGCTGCTGTGGGTACGGCTGAAAGAAAACCGCGCGGTATTGAGTACCGTAGGGGAGAAAATGTGATTCTCGGCCAGCGTAATCCACTGGTTTCGCGCAGGGTCCAAGTCGCGGAAATAACTGTAGTCCTCTTGGGTTAGATTGAGAAGCGCATTGTCAATCGTATAGCGGGCAAAGAATGTGTCTGACGTTGAGAAATTCTGGTCCACGCGGATCTGGCCATAGTTCTCCCCGGTCGTGTTGTGGTCGCTGCCTATTTGAGCGGGCAGATTGTCGCCCGAGGCCGGTACGTTGGGCAGAGGTACGATCGCCAGAAAAGGAGCCGTGTAGGGACTAAGCGTCACTCCGCTATTCGGGTCCGTGGTTATCCCCGGGTCGTTATCGAAAGCCAGGTCCGGACAATTCCCCAGCGTGATAAACGCGCCCGCGCCATAAGGGTTCGCTGGGGTAATGTCGGATGGCTGCGGGTGACATCCCGCTGCAGGCACGGTGTTGTTGATGGGGACTCCCAGGGTTTGCCGAATTCCCTCGTAGACCGCGTAGAAGAACGATTTGTCTTTCTTGATGGGCCCGCCAAATGCCCCTCCAAATTGGTTCTTTCGGAGCGGCGCGATCGGGCTTCCCGCTTGGTTCTGGAAAAAGTCATTGGCATCGAATGCGTTGTTTCGGAGATATTCAAAGACGTCGCCGTGGAACTGGTTCGTGCCACTCTTGCTGACGGCCACCATCTGACTGCCCATAGCCAATCCATACTCAGCCTGGAAAGTGCCGGCAACGATCTTAAACTCCTTGACGCCATCCAAACCGAGGGCATCACCGGACCTGCCGGCCACTTATTGGATCGAACCGGCGCCCCATTCACGCTAAAGCTTGTGCCCTGCGAGTTACGTTGGTTTTTGTCCTGGTTGACGCCTGGCTGATAGAGAGCCAGGTCAATATAATTCCGGCCGTTCAGCGGCAGTTCTTCCATCTTCGTCTCGCTGACCGTGCCCCCGAGAGTGGCGTCCTGGGTATTCACCATGGGCGCTTCCCCGGTCACAATTACCTGCTGCGTCTCGGATCCCACTTCAAACGTCAAGTTGATCACTGCCTGGTCCGTCACCTCAAGGGTGATGCCCTTTCGAGTCTCCGTCTTGAACCCGGTATGCTCGCCTCTCACTTCATAGCGACCCACAGCCAGTTCCGGTGCTCGGTAGAAGCCGTCATCACCGGTCATGACAGTCCGCTTCAAGCCCGTATCCACGTTCGTGATCGTCACCGTGGTATTCGGCAGCACTCCGCCGGATGTGTCTTTGGCCGTGCCCAGGATTGTCGCCGTAGGTAATTGGGCGACGGCTGGAATCGCCAGCAAAATCAGCATTGCAATCGAAACGATGCTCAGGCACAAACATTTTCGATACGTCCCCATGTCGCCTCCTCTGGCGAATTCGCCCGATAAGTTCGCACGGTCACTAGTTGCGCTGCTACAAAATTCAGCCCAACAGTCGCTTTTATCGAACCCCACTCGTAGGTTCTCGCGACTGGCCTCCGCTTTTCATTTTTCCTGGACGATAAACCCGGAATCTCACCCTTCGTTGCGAGGAGACTAGGACTATAACTCTCCTCGTGTCAAGAGAAAAAACCGTGGCATTTGGTAGCACAGACTTTAGTCTGTGTTCATTACTGCTGCGATAATCAAAACCACACAGGCTGAAGCCTGTGCTACACTCGCGCTTGCAACGTTAGAATGTCCGGTTTGCCTGAAGTAGAATTGTCCGCTTTTCCAGAAATGTCCTACGCGAGCGTTGGTAGGAGCCGAGGTTTGAATTCAAGATCCGTCGCAAGGAAGATTCATTCAACCCAATCAAGTGATCCAAGCATTCTCGCCTGCTGAATCCCATAACGCTGCGAACGTCGCTGCTCTCCGCCGATGGTCTCCCGCCCTACGAAGCGCCTGTGTTTGGCAGGCTGTTCATGATCAGTCTGGCTTCGTGGCGCGGGTCGTTCACGACCTTCCATTCATTGTTGATGATCATCGTGGATCGTTCGTTCGCCGTGTATGCCGGCCATTTGGGCGTGCCCGCCACGCTGGGGTTGCCGGTGCGCGCGAAAGCGGTCCACGCGCCGCTCACTTTCTCCGCCAACGGCTGAAGCTCAGGACCGGTGCCGACCTCCTCGGGCTGTTCCACGACGTTGTTGAACACGAACGGAAGCTCGACCGTATGCGGTGAGTGCCGCTTGCCGCCCTCCACGGGCGTCTCCCAGGTGAATAAATACATGTAGACCGGTGCTTTGCCCAGAGCGACCTTGCGCTCGGCCTGCGTGATCGCCGCCGTGGGGAAAGCGGTGATCAGGAAGTAGATTTTGCTGGGCGATGCGCTGGGCATCTCTTTCCGGTATAAATCGATGAGCTTATCCGTCGCCTCGCCATATCGTTGCGTCAAGCGCGTCCGCATCCCCGCCTCATCCAGCGAAAAAAGTGGAGAGTCTGGCGGCGTGAAGAACGTACCTTCGGTATTTACCGACCCGATGATCAGCGGCACGTCGGCAGAGATTTCCGGTGCCGTGGGATCGAAGGGATCGCGCGGAAGCGCGCGGCCATCCACCACGGGAGCGATGGCGACAGGAGCGGTTCCGGGCGCAGATCCGCGGGTATCGATGGCCGAAAGCAAGCGTTCCACGGGGAGATTTTGCAGTTCGTCAACTTGGTTTGCCTGGAGACCTAGCTTCGCGAGGATTCGCTCTGTCGTTTTGTTGGCCTCTTCGCGATGGATTCCTTTCAAGGAGGAGCCGCTTTCGATAATCGCCTTATGGAACAGGCCTTTGGCGGGAGGCATCGCCAGCAGTGTGCTGATCTTCAAGCCGCCGCCGGATTGTCCGAAAATCGTCACATTGCCGGGATTCCCGCCGAAGTGAACGATATTGGTACGTACCCATTCAAGTACTGCCACGATGTCCAGCAGTCCTGAGTTACCTGAATCGGCATACCTCTCGCCGCCTACATCCGCCAGGTACAGATATCCAAAAATATTGAGCCGGTGATTCACGCTGACCATCACCACGTCCCCGGAACGGGCGAGGTCGGTGCCGTCAAAAGCGTGTGCCGAGCCCGCGCCCGCCGCAAAGCCGCCGCCGTGCAGCCAAACCATAACCGGCCGCTTGCGTCCGTCATTCACACCGGGAGTGAAAACATTGATGACCAAGCAATCCTCTCCTTCGATCGCTGGCTGCCTATGATTCAATATAAGCGGGTTGACCGGGCCGCCGAGTTGTGGCGCGGTCGGTCCGTTCTGGAATGCTTCGCGCACTCCCGCCCACGGCTCTGGCTTGCGAGGGGGCATGAACCGGTTAGTCCCCGCCGTCGAAGCCCCGTAAGGAATTCCTCTGAAGATGTGCGTCCCACCCTGGATGACGCCTCGAACCTTTCCCGCGGTAGTTTCCACAACGGGTCCTTCGTATTTTGACGATGCGTGTGCCCCCAAAGCTGCCGCCGGGATCAAGCCGCCAAACAGGGCGCTGGCAGCCGCCGCCCCGCTGCCCAGCAGCGAGGACTTCAACAGCGCCCGGCGGCTGACATTGAGATTCAGAAAATCGTTCCGGGGATTGCTGCTGTTATTCGGGTGCATGGAAGTTAGCCCCCTTCGTGTGTTACATACGGTTATTGCCGACTTTCATATCAGAATTCCGGAATTAGGCTGCATTTCAAACTTTGGCCGATTGCAGCGGTATAGCACACTTGCGTCTGCGGTCGCCTACTTTTCGTGCCCGTAAACGGCGATGCAACCTTGCTTCGCGGGTAAGCCAAACATGACATTGCATGTGTCCGCCGGCGCCACCGCAGTAGGAATTGCAATAGGAACGAAGATGTGATTGTTTCCCCGGAAGGCCGCTACGGAGTGGGAGCCTGGTCCGGCCGGCAAAGTACCAAGTAGCGCGCCGGAATCGGCGTCGATGACGCTGAGCGTCGGATCGCCCCCGAAGGCGCTGGGGGCGTAGAAACTGTTGTCGCCTGGGTTGTACCAAACCTCATCGGCACCCTTTGTCTCCGCGACGTTGGTGATCTCCTTGCCATTCACCGCGTTCAGAATAAGCAGCGGCTTTCCGCCCCCACAACCTACAAGCAAGTGCTGAGAGGGCCCGAGAGCTAAGCCGGAACCGCAATTCCCAGTCG
>WNGH01004196.1_pt1 | contig 13751 bp, 8 predicted proteins | sample 5400631 | NCBI WGS metagenome assembly WNGH01 (sample SAMN13153373, study PRJNA577476) | soil metagenome | isolation source: 115 cm soil or saprolite under Garry oak tree replicate 1 | place: USA:California | collected 2016-06-15
ATCGTCTCGGTGATCGCGACGTCGCTCGCATCCACGGGAATGCCCCGGATGAACGACGCGTCGATCTTCACGCAGTCGATCGGCAGGCGTTTCAGGTAGGCGAGCGAGGAGTAGCCGGTCCCGAAGTCGTCGATCGTAAGCCGCACGCCCATCGCCTTGAGATTGCGCAGCAGCTTCACCGCCTGCTGCGGATCCGGCAGCATCACGCTCTCGGTCACCTCGAGCTCGATCCAGCGCGGATCCATCCCCGTTTCCCTGATCGTGCCCGCGACGTCCTCCAGCAAGGTGGCGCTCATGAATTGCCGTGCCGACAGGTTCACCGCCATCCGGAACATCGGCAACCCCTGCCCCACCCACTTTTGCGCCTGCAGGCAAGCGGCGCGCAGCGCCCATTGTCCGATCGGGACGATCAGGCCGGTCTCCTCCGCGAGCGGGACGAGCTGATCGGGCAGGACGAGACCGACGTTCGGGTGCTGCCAGCGCAACAGACACTCGATTCCCGTCACGCGCCCGAACCGCGCTTCGACCTTGGGCTGGTAGTACAGGCTCAGCTCGTTGCGTTCCAGCGCGTGGCGCAGCGCGGCTTCGAGCTCGAGCCGCTCGACGGAACCGGGATTCATCCCGCTGGCATAGTGCCGGGCGGTGTTCTTGCCCTGCTGCTTCGCGCGGTACATCGCGATATCCGCGTTCTTCAGCAGGGCCCGCAGATCCTCGCCATCGACCGGAGAGACGCTGATGCCGATGCTCGCCGTGATCTGGAATTCCTTGCCGTACACCGTCATCGGCTTCGCCACCTCGACGAGGATCTTTTCCGCCACCTGGGCGAGGTCGCCCCGGTCCCGGAACGCCTCGATCAGGACCACGAATTCGTCGCCTCCCTGCCGCGCGATCGTGTCCGACCTGCGCACGCAACGCGCCAGCCTGCCCGCCACGTTCTGCAGGAGCCGGTCGCCCGCCTCGTGGCCCAGGGCGTCGTTGATGTTCTTGAAGCGGTCGAGATCGATGAACAGCAGGCCAACGGGGCGTCCCCCCCTCTTCGCCGAGGTGAGAGCGCGATTGGCCCGTTCGGCGAGCAGCAGCCGGTTGGGCAGGCCCGTCAGAGGGTCGTGCGTCGCCGCGAACCTGACCACCTCTTCCGCCTGCCGCCTCTCCTTGATTTCCCGCCGCGCGAGCAGGATCAGAAGGCCGAGCAGGCCGAGGTTGAACAGCGTCGCGACGGCGGCGGTGAAGACGCTGAGATCCGAGCTGCGCCTGGATTGCTCGGTGCGGCGCGCGAGCCGCCCATCCGCCGCGCCCAGGAGATCGGCGGTGAGAAGCTGGACGCGGTGAATCGTCGCCGGGCCTGCCGTCGCGCGGATGTTCCGGATGGTCGCTGCGACGCCTTTGCGGCGGTGGATTTCGATCAGGGTGTCGAACCGTGCGCGCTCCTCGCCGATCTGCGCGCCGAGCGACTCGATCTGCTGCGTCTGATCCGGAATCGCTCCCGACAAGGCCCGCAGCGTTTGGACCGGCTCCGCGGCGCGCTCCAGAAACGTACGGGCCCGTTCGAGACGCTCCCGCTCGCCGCTGATGATGTAGCCGCGTAGCTCGATCTGCGAATCGGCGACGTCGTTCTGAACATCCTTGAGGGCTTCGACGACCTTGAGCGTGTTTTCGGCGATCCGCGAGGCCTCGATCAGATTGGCGATCGTTCGATACGTCACGAAGGCGTTCGCGGCGAGGATGCCGAACGCGAGGAGCGAGCCGACGACGAACCGTCGCGAGAGAAAAGGCGGGCTCTCCCGCGTTTCCGTGTCGCCGCGCTCGAGCTCGGGTCCCCTGCGGCTCTCCTCGGGAATCCCGCCGGTGCGGGAAAGGGATTTCGGCTCGAAAGGCATGGAACCGTCGAGTATACTCAAGGCACTCCGATCGCAGGGCACTGTACGTCCCTTTCGCATAGGATTCTCCGCGAGCCGATGGGGAAAAAGTCATGAACCGCCGCGCATTTCGCGAGCCGCTTGCGCTCGCCCTGTTGCTTGCGCTCGCCGCCCCCGCCCTCGCCCAGTCCGGGGGCCCGCGCACCCTGCCCGAGCTCAAGGCCGACGTCCAGGAGCGCGCCGACCGCCGCGCGTACCCGGTGTCGGGGCTCGAGCCTTCGGAAGTGAAGGAGGCGCTCCATAACCTTAAGACGCTGGAACGCGACAAATGGGCTGAAGTCTGGAGCGCGATCGGCGACCGGCACATGACCCTGGCGGGGAAGGCCGGGGCCTCCGACCCCGCCGAGGCCTCCAAGCACTACAAATACGCCTTCGAGTACTACCTCTTTGCCCGCTTTCCGCTGGAAAACTCCCCCGGCAAGGTCAAAGCCTACGACAAGGCGCTGGAAGCCTTTGCCGCCTACGCGAAGCTCCCCTACCCTCCCATCGAGATCGTCCGCATCCCCTTCGAGGGGAAGGAGATCGTCGGCTACCTGCGCCTGCCCATCAACGTCCGCCCCGCCCCGCTCGTGGCCCTATCGTAGACGTGATCAGCGACCTTCGCCTTCATCAGGTCGAGCAGATCGCGAGGCCGCAGCAGGCTGCCGATGGGTGGTGAGGATGCGTTCGGAGCTTCGCTTCACGATTTGTTCGAAATGTGGGCGCTATTGCTTTTGCCTGACGTACGATCCGACTTCCACGGGTTTTGATCCATCTGCAGTCTGAGCGGTTGTAGGACGAATGCCAAGCTTTGAAAGAAGCTCGCTTCTGTCCGGTGCGTAAACCCGTGTCATTTTAGGATCATTGTTGCGCACCCCATCGGGGGCGTATGCGGTCACCACCGGGATTGCCGGGGCTACACCAATCACCTTTTGTTCGTAGTAACCGACCGCCAGCACTGCGTCCAACCTCACCCCCTTCTGAACTCGAAATCGCCATTCAATCGGCTCGTAGCCAACGACGATAATCACCATGGGTCGGGAAATCTCTTTTGCGACCACATCGATGTGGCCGACCGGATGAGGATCAATTTCTGATTCCTTCTGATCCCTGGATCCACTGTGGGCATTTATGACATGGACGTCGTGATCCAAAATCGATGTACGCCGGATGCCGCGTTCCGTCGTGTGGCGCCAGTTCGGCGAAATGCCCACGGAAGACAGAGTGGCGAGCGCGGGCACAGGACGTCGATCCTCAACGTAGGCCGCCGACCATCCGTACGGCATCTTCAGGATCGTGCCTTCAAAAGGCTGACCGTCCCGAAGAACTGCGACCAGATCCGGCAAGAGTCTCTGTTCCTTCACCCGCCTGATCCACGGTACCGGTTTTTGGACAAGATAGCGGGCCTTGAAGCGTCGGCGCTCGCCCGGCACGGTGTCCGGCAATAGCCCCACCAACTCGGTTCGGACCTCGCCAAGTGGCAGACAGCCTCCATGACGAACCAAGAGAGGCAGGATGGCCTCGGCTGGCCGCACGAGGATCTCGTCGGGAGCGGCAGGATTTGGCTTGAAACTCAGCAGCCCGGCTGCTTGCAGCCTTGTCAGACGTGCGTACAAGAGCAGGTCGGATTCACGATTCGGGGAGATTTTCACAACAATGCGACCCGTGGCGCCCGTATTGCTTACGTTCCAGATCGGTTTCGCTGCCTTGGGTAAAAGAGGAAGACAAGGCTCGGGGAGCGCTAGGCCCGTCTCGGGCACAGGGGCACGTTGCACGCGAGCGATTCCCTCACGCGCGTCCTCGGCGTCCGGATAGGTCACCGTTTCCAGTGGGGCCGCGTCGTCAATGGGTTCCCGTATGTCCCGTCCGCTCTTCAGCTTGCCTTCCGGGGTCCGATAGAAAGTAAATGCGCCCTGCTGCCCCTGCAACCTGCTTCTTATTCCAGGGAAAAGCGCGGATGCTTCAGGCGTTCTTGCCCAATCAACCAGCTCGTCGGCGCCGACTAGAAAGCTGATGCTGAGCTTGCTGAATCCTTCGGCGTCCCTTTCGGTTTCCGTGTAGTCGAGCACCTTGAGCAACTGCGCCCTGCCATAGTAGAAGCACGGCTGAATAGGGCTCGGACCTCCGTACATGCTTTGACTCCACCCTTTGAGGGTAGGCCGAAATTCGATCGCCGGGCGCGTTTCGATGGGGCCTATGTTAACAAAGGTATCTCGACGCTCTAGTAAGCCGGCGCCCGCGAAATAGTCGAGCCTGGCAAACTCCTGCGAGTTGCTTCGCGACGGAATTACACGGATAACCCATTGCCCGGGCGCGAATACCTGCTGGAGTTCCTGAACGCCCTGCTGATCGGCGTGGGGCAAGGCAGGGGCGACACAAAGCGGCCGGTCGTTGCCGGCCTTCATCCAAACGCTCCGGACCGCATGTTCGATCTGGGCATCGGGCGGCAGGCGAGTGCCTTGTGCGCCTGCGAATTCCGGAAGACCGGCGGCGAGCGCCGCGACCGTCAACCAGATCCGCACCCGATCGTACCTAATAGCGGTCAAAGAGAGGCGGCATGCGACGACCACCCTGGTAAACGCGGGTGGTCGAGGGTACGTTCTCGAATTTTTCGCGCAGCTTCTTCAGAAGTTGCTTCGAATGCTGGGTGTTGAAGGCATCGGTTTCGGGTCCCAGCGGCGCTTTATATCCAAATGCAGGACAAATTTGATCGAACAGAGCGCGCTCGCCCTCCGTTTTCTCCCAGAATTCGTCATTCCGATTGAATACAAGCTCGTGGCAATCTGCCGCGAGATTTGCCTGCTCTTGTGTGACGGTGCGCAAGTTCACGGGGGCCGCAGGACCCGCCGCGCCAACCGCTTTCGCACGGGGGCATGGCGAGTTTGAGTAAGTGGTCTTTCCGTCCTTGGAACTGCACTTGTAGATGGTCTGGACGGCTGCATGCGTAACGCAAGTGGTGGCAAGGATTCCGATCAGGAGCGTGGCTTTCATCTTCGCTCCGGTCCCTGCGGACCCGCTACCGCAACGCCGCGTTGATCTTCTCCAACATCCCCGCCCCCGGACACAGCTCCTTCTCCGAAAGCTTGTTGAACGGGGTCTCCACGGTGTTGAGGTGGGCGTGGAGGTCTTCGGAGTTGGTGTCGAGGTACAGCAGGCCGGTGACGACTTCGCCTTTGGCCGCATGGTGGGCGACGTATTCGAGTGCCTGGACGCGGTCGGTCGGGTCGTAGTCGGGGTGGGTCTTGCGCAGGCGGATGATGGAGCCGTCGTGCTGCGGCACTTCGATGGCGTCGCCTTCGTTGTACTCGACGTTGATGGCTTCGCGCGAGGGCCAGAAATCGAGGCGGTTGACGGCTTCGTTGTGGTCGCGCACGTAGTCGTAGCTCTTGGTCGAGCCAGCGTGGTTGTTGAACGCGACGCAAGGAGAGATCACGTCGATGAAGGCCGCGCCTTCGTGCGCAATCGCCGCCTTGACGAGAGGGATGAGCTGCGCCTTGTCGCCCGAGAAGCTGCGCGCGACGAAGGTCGCGCCCATGATGAGCGCGAGCGACACTGTGTCCACCGGCGCGTCGGCATTCACCACGCCGCGCTTGGACTTCGACCCGGCGTCGGCCGTCGCGGAGAACTGGCCTTTGGTCAGGCCGTACACGCCGTTGTTCTCGAGGATGTAGGTCATGTTCACGCCGCGGCGCATGATGTGTGCGAACTGCCCCAGGCCGATCGAGGCGGAGTCGCCGTCGCCCGAGACGCCGAGGTAGATCAGCTCGCGGTTGGCGAGATTGGCGCCTGTCAGGACGCTGGGCATCCGGCCGTGCACGGTGTTGAAGCCGTGCGAGTTGCCGAGGAAATAGTCCGGGGTCTTCGAGGAGCAGCCGATGCCCGAGAGCTTGGCGACCTTGTGCGGCAGGATGTCCAACTCGAAGAACGCCTGGATCAGCGCGGCGGAGATCGAATCGTGGCCGCAGCCGGCGCAAAGCGTCGAGACCTTGCCTTCGTAGTCGCGGCGGGTAAAGCCGACCTTGTTCTTCGGCAGGGTCGGATGATGGAGCTTGGGCTTGGCGAGGTAGGTCATAAGTTTCCTGGATTCCCGCTTTCGCGGGAATGACGGATCATGCGGCTTTGTCCCTGTCTTTCTTGATCAGCGGGCGCACGTTCAATGCCGCGACGATCTCGGCGATCTCGGCGGTGATGTAGCGCGCGGTGATCGGCGTGCCGTCGTAGTGCAGGACCGAAATGAGGCTCGCCGGGTTGATCCCCGCGTCGTTCACGAGCAGCGTCTTCAGCTGCGCGTCGCGGTTCTGCTCGATCACGAACACCTTGGAGTGAGAGGCGACGAAGTCGAAGATCTCGTCCTGGAACGGGAACGAGCGCAGGCGCAGGGCGTTCACGTAGATCCCCTGCCGCGCGAGTGCGTCGAGCGCCTCCGCCATCGCGGGGCCGGTCGAGCCGTAGTAGATCGCGCCGAAGCGCGCCGGTTCCTTGGACGCATTCAGGATGGGCTTGGGCACCAGCGTCTTCGCGGTCTCGAACTTCTTCAAGAGGCGCTGCATGTTGGCCTTGTAATCCGGACCCTGCTCCGAGTAGATCGCGTAGGCGTTCTTCGAGGTGCCGCGCGTGAAGTAGCCGCCCTTGGACGGGTGCGTGCCCGGATAGGTGCGGAACGGAATCCCGTCGCCGTCCACATCCAGATAGCGCCCGAATTCCCTACCCGAGTCGAGCATCTCGGCCGTCATCACCTTGCCGCGGTCGTAGCGGCGGCTGTCGTCCCACTGGAGCGGCTTGCACAGGCGCTGGTTCATGCCGATGTCGAGATCGGTCATCAGGAAAACCGGCGTCTGCAGCCGCTCGGCGAGGTCGAGCGCCTGCGCGGCCATCTCGAAGCACTCGTGTGGGTCCTCGGGGAAGAGCAGCACGTGCTTGGTGTCGCCGTGGCTCGCGTAGGCGCAGGCGAGGATGTCGGACTGCTGCGTGCGCGTCGGCATGCCGGTCGAAGGGCCGCCGCGCTGCACGTCGATGATCGTAACCGGGATCTCGGCGAAGTACGCGAGCCCGATGAACTCCTGCATCAGCGAAATGCCCGGGCCCGAAGTCGCGGTAAACGCGCGAGCGCCGTTCCAACCCGCCCCGATGGCGATGCCGACGGAAGCGAGCTCGTCCTCGCCCTGCACGATGGCGAACTTGTTCTTGCCGGTCTCCTTGTCCACGCGCAGCTTCGCGCAGTACTTCTGAAAGGCCTCGGCGAGCGACGAGGACGGCGTGATCGGATACCAGGCGCACACGGTCGCCCCGCCGTAGATGCAGCCGAGCGCGGCGGCGGCGTTGCCTTCGATGAAGATCTTCTCGCCGACGGCGTTGGCCTCGCCTTTCAAAGGCCGCACGCGGATGCCCAGGGGGCATTTCAAGTGCTCGAGCGCATAGGTGCGGCCGAGCTGTAGCGCGTTCAAGTTGGGCTTGAGGAGCGCTTCCTTGCCCTTGTACTGCTCGCCGATCAGCTCGGCGATCACCAGCGGATCGACGCCGAGCAGCGCCGAAAGCGCGCCGACATAGATGATGTTCTTGAACAGCTGGCGCTGGCGCGCGTCGGTGTAGGCCTGGTTGCAGATCTCGGTGAGCGGCAGGCCGACGACGTTGATGTCGTCGCGGAACTTGGACTTGGGCAGGGCCTTGGTGTTGTCGTGGAAGAGATAGCCGCCCGGATCGATCTCCTTCACGTCGGCGTCCCAAGTCTGCGGGTTCATTGCGACCATGAGGTCGACGCCGCCGCGCCGGCCGAGCCAGCCGGATTCCGAGACGCGCACCTCGTACCAGGTGGGCAGACCCTGGATGTTCGAGGGGAAGATGTTGCGCGGGCTGACCGGAACGCCCATGCGCAGGATGGCTTTCGCGAAGAGCTCGTTGGCCGATGCCGAGCCCGAGCCGTTGACGTTGGCGAATTTGACGACGAAGGCGTTGACGGATTCGATTCTTTTGGTCATGGCTGATCTATCCGTCCCCTCCTCTTTTGAGGAGGGGTGGCGCGAAGCGCCGGGGTGGTGATTTCTGCGCCCAAAACCGCAACCACCCCGCCGGCCGTTGGCCGGCGCCCCTCCTTAAGTAAGGAGGGGAAGAAGAAAGTGGTCATCTTGCGTCGCATATCACTCTGCCTTCTGTCGCATATCAAGCTGCCTTTTTCTGCGGCGTGCGGCAGCCGTGGCCGGCGTGCGTCAGGTCGAGAAGGAATTTCTGCATGTCCCAGGCGCCGGTCGGGCAACGCTCGGCGCACAGTCCGCAGTGTAGGCACACGTCCTCGTCCTTCGCCATGATCCTGCCGGTCTTGAGGGGGCCTGAAACGTAGAGGTCCTGGGTGGGATTCCTTGCCGGCGCGGTGAGGCGCGTGCGCAGGTCGGCTTCCTCGCCGTTCTGAGTGAAGCTGATGCAATCCATCGGGCAGATGTCCACGCAGGCGTCGCACTCGATGCAAAGCCTGTCGGCGAACACCGTCTGCACGTCGCAGTTCAGGCAGCGCTGCGCTTCCTTGAAGCCGGTCATCGGGTCGAAACCGAGCTCGACCTCGACCTTGATGTTCTTCAGCGTGATCGCCTTGTCCTTCCAGGGAACCTTGTAGCGCTCGTCGGGCGAGATCGCGTTGTCGTAGCTCCACTCGTGGATGCCCATTTTCTGGCTCGAGAGGTTCACGATCGGCGACGGGCGCGACTGGATGTCCTCGCCGTTCAAGAGCTTGTCGATCGAGATCGCGGCGTCGTGACCGTGTGCCACCGCCCAGATGATGTTCTTGGGCCCGAACGCAGAGTCGCCGCCGAAGAAGATTTTCGGCTGGCTGGACTGCATGGTGACCTTGTCGACAACCGGCATGTCGTTCCGGTCGAACTGAATTCCTGCGTCGCGCTCGATCCAGGGAAAGGCGTTCTCCTGCCCGACCGCGACCAGAACGTCGTCGCACTCGAAGCGCCGATCGGGTTCTCCGGTCGGGACGAGACTGCGTCGTCCTTTGTCGTCACGCACGGCTTTCACCTTCTCGAAGGTCATGCCGGTGAGCTTGCCGTCCTCGTGCTCGAAGCTCTTGGGGACGAGATAGTTGAGGATGGGAATGCCTTCGTGCTGCGCGTCCTCTTTTTCCCAGGGCGAGGCTTTCATTTCCTCGAAGCCGGAGCGCACGATGACCTTCACGTCCTCGCCGCCGAGGCGTTTCGAAGACCGGCAGCAGTCCATAGCGGTATTGCCGCCGCCCAGCACGATTACGCGCCTGCCGATCTTGTCGGTATGGCCGAAGGAAACGGACGACAGCCAGTCGATGCCGATGTGGATGTTCTTCGCCGCTTCCTTGCGCCCGGGAATGTCGAGATCGCGCCCGCGCGGCGCGCCCGAGCCGACGAAGATCGCGTCGTAATTCTCCGAAAGCAGCTTCTTCATGCTTGCGATCTTGGTGCCGCCCTTGAATTCGACGCCGAGATCCAGGATGTAGCCCACTTCCTCGTCGATCACTTCCATCGGCAGTCGGAAGCGGGGGATCTGCGACCAGATCATGCCGCCCGCGCGCGGGTCCTGATCGAAGACAGTGACGTGGTAGCCGAGCGGCACGAGATCGCGCGCGACAGTGAGCGACGCGGGCCCCGCGCCGATGCAGGCGACGCGCTTGCCGTTTTTCTTCGCCGCGGGCTTGGGCATCTTCGCCCTGACGTCGCCCTTGTTGTCGGCGGCGACGCGTTTCAGGCGGCAGATCGCGACGGGTTCCGGCTTCTCGCCGTTGTTTTCCTCGACGCGGCCGCGCCGGCAGGCGGGCTCACAGGGGCGGTCGCAGGTGCGGCCGAGGATCCCTGGAAAGACGTTGGAGTACCAGTTGACCATGTAGGCGTCGTCGTAACGCCCTGCCGCGATCAACCGGATGTATTCGGGGACTGGAGTATGGGCCGGGCAGGCCCACTGGCAATCTACGACCTTGTGAAAATATTCGGGTGCACCGATATCAGTCGGCTTCAAAACAGGTTCCCTCCAGCGCCAAGGCTGCCGTTTCGCATCTCGCAGCACCCGACTGCGGGTAATATTAACGCCTCGTAACGACGCTGAAAAGACTTAAGTTTCAATTACTAGGGCCTTTCCCTCAAACGCCAGAATCTAATTTCCAGGATCTGTATGAATGCTCGTGCCCTGGGAGCTTCGAGTTCACCGTATGCGTGTGCTATAAGTTACTTTAATACAATTTAATACTTGATTGATATATCAAGAAAATACGTAAAAGCACGCGCTGAAGCGCGTGCTTTCCGACTCCAGGGAGTTAACGCGCTTCCCAGACTTCGGGGAGACCCAGGAATTACGGGCGGCGGGGATCCTGCAGATCGCGAGCCAGACGCTGTCGTTCGCGCTTGCCGCGGGAGGGAGAAACGAAGAGCCAATACGTAAAAGCGACCGAACCCAACAACGTTGCGACGCCTTCCAGCAATTGCCAACCTGTACCCATGTCGCCTTTTTTCGAACGCCGATCGCGGTGCTCCGCGACGGTAGTGCGATGCTACTCGCTCCGCCGGTGCCAAGCAAGCTTTTCCCGGGTTTTCCGAGGAGGAATGGTAGGGCGTGTAGGGATCGAACCTACGACCAACGGATTAAGAGTCCGCTGCTCTACCAGCTGAGCTAACGCCCCTTCGTCGTGGGAATCGCGCCGGAAAGGTCTCGAACGCGCGAATTTTAGCACGCGACTACCCGAAGAGCCGGGTTCACGACACCGCGGTCGGCGCGAGCGCATCGATATCGGTCACCACATCCACGATGACGGGGCGATCGGCCTTGAGCGCGCGCAGGATCGCCGGCGCGAGCTCGCCCGGTTTCTCCACGCGGATGCCGAGCGCGCCGATCTCCTCGGCAACACGCGCGAAGTTGACCGGCCTGTAGGTCCAGAGCTCGCGCGCCTGCTCGGTCTGCTGTCCGCCATAGACGCGGTCGAAGCCGCGCTTGGACTGATTACCGCTCGCATTATTGTTCACGACGGTGACCGAGTTGATCTTCCATCGGACCGCCGTTTCGATTTCGCCGATGTGGTACCAGAGACCGGCGTCGCCGGTAAACACGACCACGGGCCGCTCCGGGGCCCCGCATTTCGCTCCGAGTCCCGCCGGGAACGCCCAGCCGAGATGCCCGGCGCTCCTCATGTAGCTCTGTGTGGGCGCGCGCAGATCGTACATCCCTCCCATCCACATGCCCGCGTGCCCGGTGTCGACGACGACGATCGCGTCTTCCGGTACGTTCTTGGTAAGCTCGCCGCACATGCGCTCCGGACGGACGGGAACGGCCTCCGATTCGAGCATCGGGCTGTATTTCGAATACCACTCGGCGCAGATCGCGCGCGACGCCTCGAGCCAAGGCTTGCGCCTCGCCGCGGTCCTGCCATCGGCGTGAGCGAGCATGCGCTCGAGCACGACCTTGATGTCGCCGAGCACGGACGCCTCGAGGGGGTAGTTGCGCCCCAGCGCCTCCGGATCTACGTCGATCTGGATGGCGCGGACCCCGATCTTCGGGACCGCCCAGAAATGCGTCGTCATTCCCCCGGTCTCCGTGCCGATGAAGCACACGAGGTCCGCCTGCCCCACCACCCGGTTCGCACTCTCGCGCGAATAAGTACCTACGACGCCGACCGAAAGCTGATGCACCCCGGGAATGGAATCCTTGCCGTTGAGCGAGGTCGCAACGGGAATCGAAAGCTTTTCCGCGAGGGCGACCAGGTCCCTCGCCGCACCCGATGCGCGCACCCCGCCCCCCGCGACGATGACGGGCCTTTCTGCGTCCTGGAGAATCCTGAGCGCGGCCCGCACGCTTCCGTCCTCCGGCTCGGGGCGAAACGGCGGCACGCGCGCGAATTGCTGCTCGACGAGCGCCTCGATGTCCGCCTCTTCGGCGTCCACCTGGCCCTCGTTACCGCGAAACTGCAGATGCACGGGCCCGGGCGTCCCCGAGACTGCCACGCGAAACGCCTGGCGCACCATGTCGGGAAAGCGCTCAACGGCGTCGACCGTGGCGTTGAATTTGGTCACGGGCTCGAAAGCCGGCACGTCATCCACTTCCTGGTAGACCCTGCGGAACTTGGTCTTGGGGTCGCGCCCGCCGGTGAAGGCGATCACCGGCGAGTGCGCGAGATGCGCGTCGCGCAGGCCAGCGGCAAGATTGAGAGCGCCGATCACCTGCGCCATGCAGACGCCCGGCCTGCCCGAGGCGCGCGCGTAGCCGTCGGCCATGTAGGCGGCGGATTTTTCGCCGTGGGTGTGGATGCGCTTGATCTTCGTCCGGCGCTCCATTTCGGCGAAGGTCCTGCGCAGCACCGCGGGGACCATGAAAACGTGCGTGACGCCGTAGCCTTGCAACATGTCCGCGAGGCATTGAGCACCGGTGATTTTTGCCATCGTCGCGCCCTTACTTGATGGCGAGCGGATTGGTCGGCGATCCCACCGCGCCTGTGATAGGAATCGCGGGAGCGACGAACAGGAACTCGTACACCTTGTCGGCGGCGCAGTCCTCGGCGAGCTCCTTCACGTAGAAGATCTCGCCCATGGTCATGCCCATCATCGGGATCGTGATCCAGTGCCAAGGCTGGTTGATGCCGGGTTCGGTCTCGTTCGGACGCACCTCGCAGCCCCAGGTGTCCGAAGCGAGCGCCGCAAGCTCGGTCCGCTGGATCCACTCGAGCGTCTCGAACGCGAATCCCGGCGCATCTCCGCCCGGATAGCCGTCCCAGCTCCCCGCCTTGAGCTTCGTTTCCATCTGCCCCGTGCGCACGACCACGAAATCGCCGCGTTTCACCTTCAGCCCCTGCGCTTGGGCGGTGCGGTCGAGGTCGGCCGAAGTGATCGCGTAGCCGTCCTCGAGCACCTCCCTGCCTAGGGCGCGCGGCACGTCGAGGAACACTCCGCGGCCGACCATTCTGTTCTTGGTCTTCTCGATGCCGCATTTCTGCGCGCCGCTGGAAGTCACCTCGCGGCAGTCGTAGCCGTTCCACATGGAGTTCTCGTAAAAGACATGGCCCAGACCGTCCCATTGCGTGCCGCACTGCAGCGGCATGACCACCATGTCGTCCGCGGCACGGATGCCCCTGGAGTCGAGCACCCCGGAATAGGCGTCGGTGCCCGTGCGCAGCATCGTGTGCACCGGATTGATCCGGCCCATCGCCGGGTACTTGCTCTTCGCGCCTTGGGGGCCGTTGTTGTCGAAGTTGAGCGCGAGCGAGATCACCTTCCCCTTTTTCACCAACCGCGCCGCGGCGACGATGTCCTCGGGCCGTGTGTGGTTCAGCGTGCCGATTTCGTCGCTGGGACCCCACTTGCCCCAGTTCTTGTATTTCTGCGCGGCATCGCGGAGATCCTGGTGGGTGAGCTTGCGTGCGGACATGGAAATCCCTTTTTCAAATCGTGAGGAGAAAACGCGAGCCGCTACTTTATCGCAGCCTGAGTCGCGCCGCATGGGCGGTGATAAGATGGCCCAACAGCAGAAGGAGGAATTTCATGAGGCGAAAACTCTCTCTCGCGCTCGCCGCGTGGGCGCTCGCCGGCACCTGCTTCGCGCAGGACTGGCCGAACAAGCCGGTGCGCGTCATCGTCCCCTTCGCTCCCGGGGGCCCGGTCGACATCATCGCGAGGATCGTGGGCGCGAAGCTCAACGAGACCCTGGGCCAGCAGTTCGTCGTCGAGAACCGCGCCGGAGCGGGCGGCAACATCGGCGCCGCCGCGGCCGCGAAATCCGCGTCCGACGGCTACACCGTGCTCATGACCTCGTCCGCGATCGCCGTGAACGCGAGCCTCTATCCCAATCCGGGGTACGACGCCGAGCGCGATTTCATCGCGGTGGCGATTCCCGCGTCGCAGCCGAATATGATCTTCG
>WNGH01004603.1_pt1 | contig 13750 bp, 15 predicted proteins | sample 5400631 | NCBI WGS metagenome assembly WNGH01 (sample SAMN13153373, study PRJNA577476) | soil metagenome | isolation source: 115 cm soil or saprolite under Garry oak tree replicate 1 | place: USA:California | collected 2016-06-15
TGACAGACATCGTAAACGATTCGCATATCCATTGCGTCTGGTGATTTCGCGAATACTTTCTCGAATGCCTGTCGAGCCCAGTGAGTGATCATTTGTCTATTGATCCAGGCGAAGTTGCATGCGGCGGACATAGCGGGGATATAGTCCTCAGCCTCTGGACTCTTGCTCGGGCACGCCGCTAGTTCTCTATCGGGTAAGTGGATGTTGTATTTTCCTGTCGCTCTTTCCATGACTTTCAAATAATCACTACAGATCTGATGCCCATATCCTCTGCTGCCAGTGTGGATGAGTACGAGGATCTGTCCTTTCTTCTGGATTCCCAAGCGTTGGGCTACCCTTTCATCGAAAATTCGGTCTGCTCTCTCTATTTCGATAAAGTGGTTTCCGCTTCCAAGACTTCCAAGTTGAGGTGCTCCGCGCGATCTTGCATTGCTTGATACCTTTGAAGGGTCGGCTGCTTCCATGCAGCCCTTCTCTTCGATTGTCTTCGGATCCTCAGGCCAAGCGTATCCTTTGTCTATGGCCCAATCGAGGCCATCTGTAACTGCCTTATCGAGTTCGATGGTGCTAAGTTTGATCTGTCCTCGGCTTCCGAGGCCCGAAGGGATGAAGTTGAAAATCGTATCCACAAGCATTGACAGCGCCGGCCGGACCTCGTCCTCGGTCAGATTCGTCCGAATGAGCCTGACTCCACAGTTGATGTCATAGCCGACGCCTCCAGGGCTGATTAGTCCCTCATCATAGTCCGTTGCAGCTACCCCTCCGATTGGGAATCCATAGCCTTCGTGGCCGTCCGGCATCGTGATGGCATATGGCGAGTAGGTCCTCGTCGGCGTAGATTCGCGCTGGGACCTTCATACCAGGTTGATAGTCCTGCGGAACTTCCCAGATGTTTTGAGATATTTGCTTAATGGGAATGTCTGCGCTTGATCTGCTCCAAGAGTTCAAGGATTGGGTGCTCATTCGTTAGCCAAATGTTGAGCGACGACCTAGCTATAAGTGTCGTTGGGTCGGTTTGATGGAATTATCGGGCCAGTTTCAAAACAGCTCTCCTAGCGCATAATGAAGCTATAGATCTAGAATGAATCTGACCTTAGTTTCCTTCGCATCTTCTTCGATCGTCATCAAGTGGTATGTCACGCCTTTTACCTCAGTCCTAGCTCCATGCTTCCCACGATCATATTTCTCGCCTCTAACTTTCCCACGAAGCTTGAACGATCTGGGGTCATCTGGGGCGATGGTGATCTGGTATGATGCGTAGACCATTGATTTGATGTCGAACTCGATGAGAAGTTGTTCTATCCAGTTGTAGAGCAATTCTTTCTTGTCGTGGCCATCGACTTGGATATGCTCCTCTGAAATCGGGTCGATTTTCTGAGCATTCAACATCGTCTCGTAGAATGCCTCTGCTGCTTGAGCAAATGCTCGTTCAAGTGTCGGGCCCCAAGCTTCGATGTAGGAGTCTGTCGTATGTTCGAGAAATCTGTGCCCTTCTGTCTTCTGATCTCGGACCGACACTTGGCTCGAAATTAATCGGCGTGTGGGAACCGTTTATTAGGTGAGTTTAGGTTGAGACGCTTCTTTGACCTGAATGCGGGTTAGCTTGCCGGGATTACACAATCCGTGAGATTGTGTCTCGTAGGCCGAGTGGATTAACCCGTCCGTGTGGGTCTAAAGGCGCAGTTCTCCTTTGGGGGAGCGTTGGCCTTGAGAGCCTGTGGCCCGTTAGGGCCGCGTGGGTTCGAATCCCACTCCCGGCGCCAGAAATACTGGAAGATAAGTTGAAAGTGTGAAGGATCTCTGGAGAAGTGACTCACCCCCCGGGGGGGTAGAAAAGAATGTTTGTTTTTGTTTCGGAGAATGTAGTTTAACGTCTGTCCTAGACGTTTACCGTACTTCACGCTTGATGAACGTGTTTGAGTCCGAGATTGGCAGGCTCCCCTTTGCCTGCGGTTCTAGTGTCCTATGGAGCCAAGCGGCTGAGAGCGTCTGGCTATTGCGATGAGCTACGATAAGGTTGCGATTTCCGTTAGGTTTTTCGAGCTTATGCAGTAGTGCTCGGCGCTATTGCCGGTTGGGGACAAGTAGCGATGTGCGCGGAGTACTTGTCCAGTCGAATGTTCTCATGACAGCGCGGACACTGGAGTACCTTCATCTCCGATCGGATGTTTCTTCCTTTCCAATTTCTTCCTCTCAGTTTCTATACACCTCTATCTGTTTCCCTTGCCGTTTACAGAAATTGGTTCTTGCCAGCTCGGGGTTCCTGTATCCAGCGAGAGCGTTATGTCGACAATACGATATAAGGACTCTTTCACTACCGGCTAGAGTTCCGAGTCTGGTTCCTTCTCTGCATGCGACTAGTCATAGTATTTGGGTTGTGTTTTCTCTCTGAAAGCCGCTGCGCCTTTCTCGAAGTCAGGGCTTGTAATTGTTCTGAAGAGCTCCCTATGCGCAAGGTCCAGGACATGTGTTGTGAAAAGGCTTCGATGAATGCGTTTGAAGCTAGCGTTTGAGATTGGCGAAACGTCTCGTATTTCATTCAAGATCAGCTCCACGCGTTCACGTAGGTGGGTGGCCTCTTCAACGTAGTTTACAAGCCCGTAAGATCGCGCTTCGTCTGCGCTGATTGGTGCTGCGGTTAGATTCATTTCAACGAGCTTCCTGCCCGTCATGATGAATTGGCCGATTGCGGCGGAGATGCAGCATAGCGCGCCGACCCTTCCCCCAGAGAAGGCAAACGTGGATCCTGTCGATGCCGCAACTAGGTCAGAGGCGAGCGCGATCTCCGCACCTGCGCCGTAGGCGGGACCGTCGACCATTGAGATAATTGGTTTCTCGCATCCTAGAAATCGTTTCCAGAATGGCTTGACGAGATTGTAGACGAACTCGCGGGCTTCCCGGCGGGATGCGAATCCGCTTACTTCCTTCACGTCTAATCCGGCAGAGAATGCTCTTCCTTCTCCCTTGATGACAATCGACGATATGCCTCGTTCCTTAGAAGCACTTCGCAAGGTCGCTTCAAGCTCTCGAAACATTCCCTTGGAGAGAGCGTTGAGCGCCTGCGGCCGGCTCATCGTGAGCCATGCGGTGTGATCTTGAACCTCATATTCGACATTCTTGTGAGACAACAGATTGTGCTCCTACATTGATTAGGGGATTTCGAGTGAGTATTTTTCGATTGTTTCCTTAAGTTCGAGAACATTTTTGAAGGGCATCCGCGAGTGGCTTGACGTCACGGTGCGAATTTCTGATCAATCTGCCGTATAATTCGAATCTCAAGCTGAAGGCCGTCTTGGATCGCGTCAATAGGGACGAATACCTACAGAGTCTGTGGGAATGCATCAATGTTAATGCAGTTAGAAGACTCGGTCTTTCCGATCACGGTCCTGTTCACTTCGCAATAGTCTCAAACATAGCCCTGAAAATTTTACGGAACCTTCTGGAGGCAGACGTCAAACCCAACATAGTTACGGATCATAAGATGACAAACGAAGATGCAGAGGTAGTCGTATTCCTCGGCGCCGTTCTTCACGATCTAGGAATGATCGCCCACAGAGAAAACCACCACATGTTCAGCGTTCCGCTGGCATTTCAACTACTCCCAAAACTACTGGAGGGGATTTATGATGAAAAGGAACGAGCGATCATCACCTCCGAGACTCTTCACACTATTTACGCTCACGAATCCGAGATTCCTCAGTTGACGCTTGAAGCAGGAGTTGTGAGAGTTGCCGACGCCCTGGACATGAAAGAAGGCCGTGCTCGAATTCCGTTTACCGCAGGGAAGAAGGATATTCACGCATTATCTGCAATGTCCATACGAGACGTCAAGATAAGAAAAAGTAAGCAGAAGCCGGTGATAGTGGAAATTAGCATGTACAACGAATCGGGCATATTCCAGGTTGATCAACTTCTAAGAAAGAAGATCGCAGGGACAAAGCTGGAGGGCTTCATCGAAGTTGTGGCGCAAGTCGAAAACCAGCAAAGGAAAACGGTGCTCTCCAGGTATACCTTAGGCACCGTTGCCGAGACCCCGACAGCCGAGGTCTTTGTTCAAAAATAGATTCGGCGAATCCTAACGTACTAGGGTTCCGATCAAAAAAAAAAAATCGTTATTGTTAGGTTTACTCTACCTTTGCCAGCTTTCCGTATCTTCCGACGTTAAGCTGCAGCTCTCCTCTGAAAGAGTCAACGTAGCCATTCTGAATCTCAATCGTGTCGTTGACCGCAACCTTTGATATGTTCTCGTTCCACAATGTGACCTTGACCGATCCGGACTCGTCTTGGAGAGTCGCGGATGCAACTTGGCCGGGGCCGAATTTGGTCTGTACCTCTCTCGGGCTCTCTACGTCAACGATCTTTCCTTTCACATCGACTCTTCTCATTCCCGGTTTCAGCTCTGCGATTTTCATTCCGTTGCTCCTGTTACTACTTCACCGGTTGCGAAGTTGTTCCTAACGCCTGTTATTCGCACTTTGACCTTGTCACCAGTGTTGGTTCCCGGGACGAATATCACAAAGTTGTTGAAGCGGGCGATCCCATCGCCTCTCCTACCAACTGAATCAATCGTTACATCAATCTCCTGGCCCTCCTCCACCGGTACTGGGCCCCGATCGCGTTCGGAGCTTCTACCGCCACCACCTTCGCGGCCGTAGCCACCGCCTCGTCCGTAACCTCCGCCGCCTCCTCCACGGCCATATCCTCCCCCTCCACCTCTGCTACCTCCACCGTAACCTCCTCCCCCGCCTCCACCTCCCCTTCCATAACTGCCTCCCCTTCTACCATAGCTTCTTCGAGGTCTCTCTTCTCCTCCACCTTCCATTTTTTGGTTCTACTCTTGTGTCCTAAAGTCGAGTCGAACAATCAAAAGGTCAGTACAACAGCAGTATCCTGAGCAAGGCTTGCTTCCAAGACCACTTTCATACCGCCCGAGCTTGTTTCAGACCCGTCCTTGAGTTCTGGCGCTTCTGATTCGATATTAAAGATTTGACCCTGCATAACAGCCGCACTCAGTCCATCGGTTGCATAAGTTCTCGTTACTCAAATTCTGAACCCCTGCAGTGTAACAAAGCCAGGGCGTCTGCTCTCGGTAGATCGCCCTGTACGCCTTAAATGGAACATGGAGCGGGCGGCTCTGCGGAAGTTAATGGGGACTGCTTTACCGTCAAGTTCGGAGGACTCAGCCGACTCTAGGCCATCGTCGTCTCCCGATTCAAAGGAGTCTCTTTCTTCGACACCGATTGTGAACAAGGACAACGCATCATCCGCAGTGTTTTCGGCGTTCACACCCAAGATTGTGGAGAAGAGATGGGACCATAGCACTGAAGTCCTGACCCAACAGCTCTGGGAGAAGGAAGGACTCTACAAGTTCAATATCAACACCAAGAAGTCCATCTTCACAATTGACACTCCACCCCCCTATCCCTCTGGGAGGCCCTGGCACATCGGAGCGCTGGCCCACTATGCGCAGATAGACATGATCGCAAGGGCATCCCGCGCTCTGGGCTATGAGACCCTCTTTCCAATAGGCATTGACAGAAACGGGTTGCCGGTGGAACGCTACGTTGAGACAACTTACAAGATCCAAATGCGGTCCCAGGATCGAGAGAAATTCATCGAATTATGCGCTCATGCCCTAGATGAATTGGAAGCTGAGATGGTGGCGCTGATGAAGCGGGAGGGTCTCAGCCCAAATTTTGCTAACAAGTACAGGACAGACGGGGAAGGTTATCGAAAGCTGACCCAGAGGACCTTCATTGAGCTCTGGGAGAAGAAGCTCATCTACGAAAGCACGTACCCAAGCAACTATTGTCCCGGATGTCAGACGACAATCGCGGATGCTGAAATCATCTACCAGGAGAAATCCACCAAACTAGTAAGCATCGCATTCAGAGTCGAAGAAACCGGCGAGGAGTTGCTAATCGCTACAACTCGGCCCGAGCTAATGAGTTCATGCCAACTTGTCATTGTGAACCCAGAAGACGAGAGCTACAAGAAACTACACGGATTACACGCAGTCGTCCCAATTTTTGAGAGAGAGGTGGAAATCAGGCCTCATCCGAGCGCAAAGCGTGAGAAGGGCACGGGTGCGGTGATGATTTGCAGCTACGGTGATTATCACGACGTTACACTCTTCCGAGAGCTAGGTCTTCGAGAGATCATCTCGATAGACGAGAGAGGACGAATGACCCAAGCCGCCGGCCAGCTCCGAGATCTCACAGTAGAAGAAGCCAAGCGAAACGTAGTCGAGGAGTTGACCGCGAGGGGCCTGGTGAGAAGAACATTGACGATCACGCACGAGGTGCCCACCTGCGAGAGATCGGGAGATCCAATTGAGATCATTCCAATGAGAGAGTTCTACCTGAAACAGCTCGATTTCATTCCGCAGCTGACCAAGATCGCGAAATCACTCAAGTTTCATCCGGATACTCACCGGCAGATTCTACTGGATTGGCTCGGGTCCATCAATATCGACTGGCCTATCTCGAGAAGAAGATACTACGGGACTGAGATTCCGATATGGTACTGCAAAAAGTGCGGACGAGCAAACCTGCCGAAACCTGGCAGATACTATCGGCCTTGGCGGGATCCACCCCCATTCAAGAAATGCGCTTTCTGCGGCCACGGCGAATTTACAGGAGAGACAAGAATACTCGACACTTGGATGGATTCGAGTATCTCACCGCTCTACAACTCTAAGTCTGGAGAGAACGACAAACGATTCCATCGACGAACCTACCCGGCCACGATTCGGCCTCAAGGTAAGGACATAGTCAGAACCTGGCTCCACTACACAATCCTACGTTGCTTCCAACTAACCGGTAAGAAACCATTCTCACAGGTCTGGATCACTGGGATGGGTCTAGACGAAAAGGGAGAGCGCATGAGCAAGAGCAGGGGCAACGTGGTAGATCCAGGGCCGATTCTTGAGAAATACGGGGCTGACGCCTTCAGACTCTGGTCGGCTCTTGAGACAAACCTTGGCTCCGACTATCGCTACTCAGACGCAAGAGTCGCTGGCGCAAGAAACACACTAACAAAAATCTGGAACCTAGCCAGATTCATATCCAGTTTTCCTCAAGTCAAAACCGCGAGACTCCGACCAGCGGATCAATGGATTCTCGCTGAGCTATCCAACTTGACAAAGCGTTGTCTCAAGGGATACAAGGAGTTCAACTTCTTCATTCCAGCAACCGAGCTACGGGATTTTCTCTGGGGGAGTTTTGCCTCGCACTATCTTGAAATGGCCAAAACGAGAGCTTACGGGATCGGGTTTACCAAAGTCGACCAAAAAGCGGCATGGAGCACACTTCACGAATGCCTGAAGACGATGCTCCTCCTATTGGGACCAATTACGCCTCACCTAACAGACAGTGTCTGGAGGAAACTATACGGGAAGAGGAGCATTCACTCAGAAGTCTTCCCGAGAAAAAGGTGGAAGGAAAGGTACAGGAAATACACTCGGCCCCTGGTAGACTTCAACAGTGATATCTGGAAGATGAAGAAAGAGAAGGGGCTCTCCCTATCCTCACCCATAAACTCAGAAATCCCCTCGACCCTAAGACTATTCGAGGAGGACCTGCGGGCCATGCATAAGATCTCTCTTGTTGAATAGGAGTCTCGAAGCAGCGCTCTGGTCTTCTTGCTCATATCGTCAGCTATCAGAATTGGGGTGGGGGTATTTGAGTCATGGGCGGTTGCAGTTTCGGAGGTCGTTCGGGTTTGAGCCATCTTATGCCATAGACAAAGCCCGCGACTGCAAGGAATAGTGAAGTCAGAACAGCAAGGCTAGCGAGGATGTCGGAGTAGGGGCCTCCAAGTAATGCACCGAAGATTGTGAAGTTGTAGAAATCGAAGAACCAATGCAGAAGAATGTCGGCGTAGGCGCCGTACCACAAGTAGACTATGCCAAGCGCAAGGCCTGTCAGGCCGGCGGGTATGGCCTTCCCAGGACCCCACCCAGCGCCTGACAAGGAGTGAAGAAGTCCGAACCACGCAGATGATGCCACAAGAAGTATCCATTCGGCCCAATGAATTCCGCGCCACCCTCGGGTTCCGATACTTGTTAAGCCGGCAGCTTCTTTTGCCCTATCCGGTGAGATCAGGGCGACGAGAATCCTCTTTGCAACCGTTGAGGACCCTGCGTTTCTCAATCCGCGACCCCGATGCAATGGAAGAAGCGTTCTGATCACAACGATTAGGCCAATCGGAGTGATTCTGAAACCGATTTCTTCAGCGACGGGAGCAAAGGTGACGCTTGCGAATAATTCCGCAGGGTTGTTTTGGGGAATATTTCCAACAGGGACGCCGGCAGAGTTCAAGGAGATGGTTAGGATTACGGTTAACACTAAGAGAAATGATGAGATGAGAGGCATGATCACAAGCCAGTTGGGAGTGGTCGTGGGCTTGGCCTTCCTCGTCAACCCGACTAAACTCTTGATGAATCCACCGCGATCCTTGGCCGCGGCCCAAAAACAAAGGGCGAAGATCAGCATGAATGCCAGGATCAGTCCTAGACCGTTCGCTGGCAGGACCCCAGGGATGAGTATCAGAAATATTTCCAGCGGGAGAAATCCGTTGAGGCTAAGGAGGTTAGACCCAAGTTGAGTTTCGATTATCGCCGCAATTGTGATGACGAAGGATAGAGCATAGGTCAATACGACGAAGGCGATCGCAATTGCAGTGAGAATGCCTGGTATGCTACGAAGCGCTTGGCTCATGCCCAGGCACAGTCGGAGGAGCCCGACTACTTTAGCAGACCGATACTTTGCCTTCCGTCAGGCGCTTCGTGAAATCATTGATGCCGTTGAGTTCTGACTTTATGATCTCTGTCGCTTGTTTTGATGCGGACTTGAAGTCGCCACCTCTATCGAGGATCAGTTCTATGCCTGCGACCTTGGGTTCGTTTATTGGGCGGCCTATTTGGCTGAGTAACCAGACGTAGACTTCTTTGATTCCTGGGACTTTTTGGTAGACGTGATTCGCTATCTCGTATGTTAGGAGATTGTAGATTTTTCCAACATGGCTGACCGGGTTCTTGCCTGCTGCAGCCTCTGAGCAGGTCGGTCTGTTTAGAGGTATGAGACCGTTGGGTCGGTTTCCTCGCCCGACTTGTCCGCCGTCACCATCATCCGCCGAGGTTCCCAACACTGTAAGGTAGATCCCTCCTATACCACGGCCACGTTTGTCTAGTGTGTTGATGTTGACGCTGACGGAATCGAGTTTTGCTCTGTCTTTCACGAAGCGGTTGACATCTTCTGTAATCTCCGCTTTTCGTTTGAAGTACTGGTTCTCGTTTTCGATCAGTTTGTCTACGAACGCGAGTGCGACAGTAAGGTTGAGTTCCTTTCCTTCGCGAGCGCCCATTATCTTGACATCTTCTCCAGTCTCGGGAAATTCCTTCTTGAAACTCGGTGAGTTGATGTAGTGTTCTGTTTGTAGCACCATTCGTTCGGTGATTGTGAGAGGGGCGTATCCTACCGCTGCTGAGGTGTCGTTGGCGCCGTAGTATTTCCCCTTCCTTTTGAAAATGTCAGTCAGGGCTTGGGAGCCTTTTTTCAGCTCGACTTGATATCTGACGTGTTTTTCTGGATCGACGAATCGAAGGTGGTTTTTCAGCCATCTCTTGGCCGTGTTTACTGCGAGCTCGTCGACGGGAAATGGATCGCCATCGACGTCGTAAGTTGCCCGGTCTCCGAAGACCATCAGCATAGGCCGTTTGACTTCTCCGCCACCGAATCGGGTTCTTACTTCGCCGGCGGCGAGGAGAGCTTTGTCGATGTTGTGGTGCATCACGTGTCCGTATCGTTTCAGGTATTCCTTGGAGAGTGCGACCGAGACCTCGTTCATTACGGCGTCGCAGATATGGTCGGGGTGTCCGACTCCCTTCCTTTCTACGATTTCGAGATCTTGATCTTCGATCGGCACTTGGAATAGTTGGTTGACTCTTAGACCCATAACTCTTTCAATCTCAAAATGATTGTATGGGCCTTTCGAGAATTTCCATTATTAATGTTTCCTTTGATTATTCCTAAAGGAATAGGCACTAAAAACCTACTTCTTAGGTGCGGCTGTTACGATCGAGATGATATCGCGGTCTCTGAGCTCGTAGTCTTGAGGCAACCGTAGACCATTTCTAGCATCGATGGCGTGAAGCATTTTCGTAGCAAGTTCTGAGTGTATTTCTCTGGCCAGGTCCTTGGCGACGTATCCTTTCGGGACTAAATACACATCTGGTAGAATGTTGCCGCGTTTGTCGGACAATGTCTTAGGATCCTCAACGGGATAAACGGCGTTCATTCCTAGAAGCTTGAAGAGGGCGGCATTTAGTGCGAACTGGACTCCAGTTCTCATCCACTTCGTCATGACCTTCTGCTGAACATAAGCCAGAGCCCAGGCTTGATCCTTGGTTAATCGGGCTTCGTCGATCACCTTGAAGGTCTCTTCCCCGGGGACGTACTGGATGAATCCTTTTTTCTCGGCCCTCTTTAGCGCTACTTCTGCTTCGCTGCAGACCGGTATGACTAGTTGTGATCTGAATTCTTCACGGAGCTTCTCGAAATTCTTTTCGGAATAAGCCAAATCCATCTTGTTGGCGACGATCACAGTTGGTTTCGAGATTGTTCGAAGGGTTTCCGAAAACACTCGAGAGTCTGAGTCTTTCCACTCCTTAGGATGGGTTTTGGACAAGTCTGTCTGTTCGAGGGCTTTCGAGACATGTTCTAGTTTGACTCCGATGCCTGCCATTTCCTTCGATATTGGTTTGTCGAAGGATCCCGTCTTGAGCGATTTTTTCTTGGTTCTTTGAAGTGCCCTGTCGACTGCTACCTTGAACCATAAGATCATCTCCTCCTCGATATCGTAAACGTCGATGACTGGGTTTCCCATTCCTGGATGGGTAATTTTCCCCTCCACGTCTATACCACCGGATGCGTCGACTACGTGTAGGAGTGCGTCGGCTTGTGATACTACGTTCAAGAATTGAGTTCCGAGTCCCTTTCCTTCAAAGGCTCCTTTGACGAGTCCAGGGAGGTCGATGACCTCGATTGGTATGAATCGCCAACTATCCACGCAGGTGGAGTTTCTTGGTTTATCAGTGACTCCTACTTCTCGGCACACACACAGCGTCTGTACTTGGCCCGTGGCAGTGTTTGGCTTCTTGGTCGTGAAGGGGTAGGTAGATACCTCTCCTGTGCTTGAGGTTGCAGCGTTGAAGAAGGTTGTTTTTCCAGTGTTCGTTTTCCCGATTATTCCAATACGAATCATTGCGGAACCTTCAGAAACCATTGCCTAGTAATATTATAGCTCATTAGGGCCTTGTGCCATCCCTTCCGCCGTTGCTTGTCTCGGATGAAGCAACCCGTCGGATCGGGCGCGCAATAGCTTAAAGTGGGACGATTCCAATCCCCACATTGTCCACTGATGCCGGCCGAAATCACCAACACCGACGAATTTGTCGGGCTCTCAGAAACAGCGCACGAGTGCCGAGTGAAACGTTCCAAAGACCTGGTCAAGCTGAAGCTTAGAACGCCCAGCCAGTTGTACACCCTCAAGGTCAAGGTTGACAGGGCCGACGACGTAATCAAGCGCTTGAAATGCGAGATTGTTGAAGTTTAACCCCCGTGCGCCACGGGAATTATCGTAACTACCGTTTCCGAATCGAGTTTCGTTCGCAACCCTTGAAACAGGTTGCAGTCCTGCTCGTCCAGAAGAATGATAACATTGGGAAGGGGATTGTTCGTGGCTGAATCGATGAGTAAATCCTTGAACTGACGGTTGTCAACTCGCGCCAGGAGACTCGAGATAACGTCGGTGAGAGAGAGCTCGGTTCCGGAATTTATCGATACTTGTCGCGCCCCGGCAGCGGTTGCCAGGACCCCGATCAATTTGATCGTGTAGCTGTGTCGACTGATAGTCTGGGCTTCACTCAAACAGGAACACTTCCTCCAGATATCTCCTACTCCCTACCTTCGATCCCCCACGTAGTCGCCTCATATGCTTTGAGCGGATATGCTGCACGAAGGCGGATTCAGCCTCTGCATAATTCTTGTTTCTTAGCAACTCCAGGGGAACTGCGAGACCGAGTGGCCGAGATGGGATCAAGTGACGGGTTGATTTGGGCGGGAACAAGCTGTGATTTAAGCAGCTCTCAATGACCTCGCTCTTCTCGACGCGAATTGTAGACATTAGGAAACTGTTCTTCAAGAGCTCCTTAAGATCATCGTTGTCAGTGTAGGCTATTTTCAGATGATTGTTCCGCGCGATTTCCTCAATTTGAAAGGCGTTTTGACAGGCTTCTAGGGCTCTGGGTCCATTTGATCTAAACGTGAAGCATTCTCGCTGGTCGCAAAGGGTCGCATAACTTGACCGGGAGAGTAGGTTTTGGCCCGCTTGTGAAGCTGACATAGGGAGAGGACTTGGGCTCTGTTCTATTCGTTTCATGAAGTCGTTCAGAGTCTCACCAGTGATCTCTCTGAACCACCGGTCGACTCTAACCAGCGGGTTCTGATAGTCAATAAGGGCGGTCGGAATCGTGTAGCATCCAAGTTGTGAAAGTGCAGCAAGGCGGTGAGTCCCGTCTAAGACCGCTCCGGTAGCAGAGTCGGCGATGATAGGATGGCGAAGTACCGGGTCTCGTTCGAGAGTGGTGACTATTCCACGAAGGTCTGTGGCTACAGCCTTTTCGTGGGGTTTGAGGTCTTGAATTCGCTTGAGGGTCAGTAGAATGGGAATCTTGCCAGTGGTGATTTCGAAGCCTTTTCCAGAGGGGTCTACTTCCAACAGCCCGAGTGGACCGCCGGACTTGGTTATTCCCTATCAGATTCTTCGGAGATTTGGGTTGGAGCGGCAGCTCTTCTGATTTCGACTATTTTCAATCGTGTAACGTATCCTACTACGCGATTTCTCAGCCGCTTAGTCTTCGCATCAACTAGATCAGCAAGAACTGTCTTGTTGGACTCGTAATTGGTCGTGAACTTGTCCGGATAGCGTGCAACCAGTTCTCTAGCAACCTTCTTCACAGCGGCTATCCGAACCTTACCCACTCTAGCACTCTCGAGGCTCGGCGAGCCATCCGCTGGACTTTTAAATATTTGGCGTCGAAAACGCGCCTAGACGCGACTAACTGTTAAATAGACAGTTTTCGGAACTAAAATCGGTCGCATAGTTGGCGGAAACCGAAATTTCAACCGCCGCAGTGCATCGGCTCATAAAAAAGGGCGGTGCGGGTAGAATAGGCGATGATGCGGCGGAAGAACTACGGAAGGTAGTGGAAGAGGTTGCTGTGAGAGTTGGAAAGGAGGCTCTGGAGCTGGCGACCCACGCGGGGCGGAAAACGGTGAGAGCTGAAGATATCCGGCTTGCAGTGAAGCGAATCTGGAAAGAATAAGCCGAAAACCCCTCTATCACCTAAGATAAGGTTTTTATCGAAATATTTCCGCATCGCTCCGAGCGAAAACAGGTTTGTCTTATCTTGCAAATCAACAAGTCATAATTCTGAAAGAGGGGTCATCGCGCAATAGAGGAAAGGATGCCCAGAGAGGCAACATCAGCGCGGCACGTATTGTCTCTGAAGTGGTGAAGACCACCCTGGGTCCGCGTGGAATGGACAAGATGATGGTAGATAGCCTAGGAGATGTGACGATAACGAGCGACGGAGCTACAGTCCTAGACGAGTTAGATGTTCAGCACCCGGCTGCGAAAATGCTTGTTGAAGTGGCCAAGACTCAGGATGATGAGGTTGGAGATGGCA
>WNGH01004200.1_pt1 | contig 13748 bp, 10 predicted proteins | sample 5400631 | NCBI WGS metagenome assembly WNGH01 (sample SAMN13153373, study PRJNA577476) | soil metagenome | isolation source: 115 cm soil or saprolite under Garry oak tree replicate 1 | place: USA:California | collected 2016-06-15
GCATCGACAAGCACCTCACCGCGGGGGAGCGGATCCTCTGCCTGAAGGAGATCAAGGCGGACATCTCCTATTTCAAGCGGTCCTATGAGGGGGCGGACCTGCAGGTCACCATCACTGGCCTGGACCCCGAGGCCAGCGCCGCAGCCATCGACGCCCGGCTGGGCCATACCTGAGCGCGCCGCGAAGGCGCCGGCCCCAGGGCTGGGTTCGCTACGGTAGGGCGTATGCCGCCCCGGTTCCGTCGTCGGACGACGAAGAAGGAACCCCGGCTCGCGCCGCGGCCGGCGGCGGCGCTGGAAGAGCGCATCGAGGAGATCATGGACCGGGTGCAGGAGGCCGGCGACAATCATGTCGGGCGGGTCGCCGCGCTGGAGGAGTATCTGACCCTGGCGTGCGCCCACGAAGGCGAGACGTGGTTCGATGCCGGGGCCTGGAGCGAGGACCTTGCCGACAGCTATCTCGCGCTGGGCCGGGTCGACGACGCGGTCCGCACGATCAGCGACGCGACCCTCCGTGGCTGCGCCGAGGGCGCCGAGATGCTGTGCGAGCTGGCAGAGAAGCTGGTGTGCTCGGGGCACGAGCCCCAGGCCAGGCTCCTGTGGCAGCAGGCTCGCGCCGGCTACCCGGACGACGTCTGGGTCTATGTGCAGGCTGGCATCGGGTACGGCGACATCGGCGACCACGCCGGCGCCGGGCCGGTCTCGGCATGCGATCCGCAGCCGTCGAACTTGCGGCCGGCGTCCTGCTCGGCCTGTACAACTGCCGCCACGGCAACTCCGAGACGCTGCTTGAGCACTCTCCGGACTACGCGGCCGAGCGCGCGTCAGGTGTGGTGAGCGACTGCGCGAGGCTCGGCATCGAGCTACCCACCGCCGAACTCCTCGACCTCACTCCCGCGTGGAGCGCCCTGCTGGATTGAGCCCGCGATCAACGCGCGCCGGCCTTTGGGCGCGCGAGCGAGAGGCGCCCGGCTCCGGGTTCCTGCCCCGGCACGCCGGCACACGTGACTGGCTGGGCGCGGCGAACGACGAATGGCAGCGCAAGGGCGCGACGCTGAGCGACAAGACCGCCGGCCAGGAGTTCGGGCTGCCCCAGGACGAGATCTACGACGCGATCGACGCGGGCACGCTGCAATACCGCCAGGCCTACATGCACGGGAACCCGTGGCTGAGACTGCTCCGCCGCGAGGTCGAGGCCCTCGCCGGACCAGGCACGGCGACCGTTACGTCAGCGAACAGCAGGCCAGGGCCGAGCTGACGCGGGTCAACCGCGAGATCAGGCGCCTGCGGACCGAGCTGGCCGAACTCGAGGAGCGGCGAGCCAAGCTCAGCTCCGATTTCGGAGATTAAACGGCCCGGCGAATGTGCGGCAAGTCATGCCAGCGGATCTTCGCGATCATGACCTGACCGATGGGCAGCGTACCGGCGCACCTGGCCACGCCTTGGGTGTGCTCCGTTAGGCTGTTTCGATGTCGCCGAGGTCCCGTGGCCGCAAGCCGAAGAAGTCCGGTAAGTCCAAGCGGACGGACAAGCGCCCGTCGCCCGCTGCCGGGCGGGCAACCGCGGTCGATCCCGGCTACAGCGGCCTGAGCATCGAGCTGCCGCGATCGCCGCTAGATGACGTCTTGCTACGGCATGTGCGGTCGGATCGGTTCGGTCCATCGCACCGGCGGGTACTCACCGCGTCCGCTATGCTGCTCCGGGCCAGCGGCCCCCGGGCGTTGGAACAGGCAACCGCCGAGCTTATCGGCGCCGAACTCAGGAACCCTGAAGTCCAGGGCCTGCGGTTCGATCTGTGGGCGCACGATCTCATCGAGAGCGCCCGCAACCGGGTGCTGTCCGACGTCGCCTGGAACAACGGCACCTGGCAGGGACCGTGGTGGCTGCTGCACGGGCTCGCCTCGATCGGCTCGTATGGCCTTGGCGGGTACGCTGCGCAGCAGGCCGCAGAAGCCGCGAAGTCCCTGCCGCGTGCAGCGCTGGCGCAGCAGCCGGACTGGCTGGCGTTGATGCCGGACATCGAGGCGACCGGTGACGTGCACGTGATTCGGGACATGTACGGCACCCGGTTCGGCGTGATCGCCGGATTCGCTTACCCCGGCGGCGTCGATCCGTCGGTCTGTCTGCTCGGTTTCGATGCCAGCGAGTACCTCAGCCTGGCCGCCGCGGGCGTGTTCGACGATGCGGAGTCGGCGGTCGCCGCGTGGCGGGAGCAGGTCGGCGACAGTGCGCCAGGCGTGGAACCGGTCACCCCGCAAGTGCTGGCCTGGCTGTCACACGCGGAGCACTCCGAGGGGCTGATCGACGAGCGAGAGCAGGGAGCGTTGCTGGACGACTACTTCCGCGGCCCCCGCCGCATCCAGGACATCACCCGGAAGCTCGGCGGGCGGCACGCAGAGCTGCCGCAGGGTGACCCGGTGGCCGTGCAGGAGGCGTTCACCGCCTGGTATTCCACGCGGCACGGCGACGTTCCTGACCAGGACGCGGTCGAGGCGCTGGCCGAGGAGTGGCTGGGCGTCATGCTGCCGGGCACTGAGTACGCGGTCTCGCCCCGGCGGTCGGCTGCCTTCCGTGATCAGATCACCAGCTGGTGGGACGATGAGGACGCGGCCGGAGCTCTGTCCCTGCTGCCGGAGTGGATCCGCTGGAACGGCGAGCAGGCGGGCTTGCTGCCGGACCTGATTAGCGATACCGTCGCGATCGCCGAGCGCCGCCTCAAGGACGCGGACAAACCCTGAGCCGTCCGAACATGGTCCGGGAACCTCTGCACTTACAGATACATGACGTACGGCGCCGAACGCATCGCCCTGCTCCGGTGCCCGCTCCCACGCGGGCACACCGAGCTGTCAGCCCGCACCTGGACCAGCGTGACACCGCTGCCCGTAACTCATCTCCTCGGATGCCAGTCCGGGACGGGCCGCCTCGATACTGCGGCCGGTCCGGCCGGGTCACCGCCCGCAGGTGACAGCCACGACCTGCCCCGACTGCCGTCAGGCGCGAACTTCATGAGCCGACCGCCTCCGCAGCCAGGGAACCGAAGCCATTCTCTGGGCAACGGAGACGGGCACCGGCCGAATCCGGACCTTCTCCTGGCAATGCCTGGTGGTTTTGTCTGATGCCGTCGCATTCTGCCCTCGAACGAACACCCGTTCCGGCGTGCCGTGGACAGTGCTCGGCCTCGGCCATAGCGAGCGGCCAGGGCGGCGGGGAAAGCTGCCTAGCGCGTAATCACCGGCCCGTTCGGAATAATTCTCCCGAACGAGTCTGTGACACGGTGCTCAAGCCCACGCCGCCGGTCGGTTAGGGTACGGACCGCTCCGCTCAGGGCGGGGTGGCCGCGGTGCTGGTCGCTCGCGCCATCCCGGTAGTCATGAAATGACCTTCGCGGAGTCGAGGCCGGAAACCTCGAAGGTGCGGACCGGACGGGAGAAGCCACGCAACGATAGCTCGCCGACCAGCCGGCTCACCACGAGCTCCTCCGCTGCCGCGTTCACGCGCTGGGTGACGAGGATCTGCCAGGGCGCCGCCTCGGTGCAGAGGCGCGCGGCCAGGTTGCTGACGCTCCCGACCGAGGCGTACTCGAAGCGGTCGGCATATCCGACCCGTCCGAGCGTGGCGTAGCCCTGGGCAATGCCCACCCCGAGGGCCAGCTCATGACCGCGGCGTTGCCAACTGTCGGCCAGTTCCTGCACCCGCTGGCGCATCGTCAGCGCCATCCGGACAGACCGCAGCGGCGCGTCATCGCACGGGATGGGATCGTTGAAGAAGACCACGAGTCCATCACCGGTGAACCGCTCCAAGGTCCCCTCGAAGCGGCCTATGAGGTCGCCCAGGGCACCGTTGTATTCCCCGAGGATGTCCCAGACATCCTCGGGTTCCGCCGCTTCGGCGAAGGCGGTGAAGCCACGCAGATCACAGCACACCACCGTGATCTCCCGGCGGTGCGCGTTGAGGAACGATTCATCGCCTGAGCTGATGATGAGGTCAGCCAGCTGCGCCGGAAGGAAACGGCGCAGCCGGCTCACCCGGTCCAGCTGCTCGATCTGGTCCTGGACGCGCTGCTCGAGCTCACGGTTCCAGCGCGCCAGCTCAGCGGCCTGACGCTGGATCGTGTCGTGGTACCGCTTGACCCGGACCAGGGAGCGTACCCGGGCCAGCAGCTCGGCCTGGTCGAAAGGCTTGTTGACGAAGTCGTCGGCGCCTGACTCGATGGCGCGGATCTTTTCCTGTTCCCCGCTCGCCGTGATCATGATCACCGGAAGGAAAGCCGTCCCTGGATCTTCGCGGATTCGGCGGCAGACCTCATACCCGTCCATTCCGGGCATCAAGATGTCCAGCAGGACGACATCTGGGCACTCCTTGCTCAGCGCGTCCAGAGCCTCCTCTCCGGAGGACGCCGTGGCCACCCGGAATCCCCTTGGCGACAGCACCGCCTCAAGCAGGCGGACGTTCGGCGCCAGATCATCCACGACGAGTACTAGTGGATCCGATGTCACCCGGTCCCCACCTGCCCATCTGAGAGGAAGCTGCGAACCTGACCGGGAAAGGCACGGACACTGATCGGCTTCTCGATGTACCCGTTGAAGCCGGCCTCCAGGGCCCGTTCCCGATCCTGCTTCATCGCCTGGGCCGTCACCGCGACCACGGGTATATCCGCTGTCCGCGGGCTCTCGCGCAGCCGGCGAAGAGCCTCCATGCCATCGATACCAGGCAGTTGGAGATCCATGAGAACGAGATCGGGAGCCTCGCTGGCCGCCAGGGAGATGCCGTCCTCGGCCGTCCGAGCCACCCGCACGTCATAGCCCGCGTACTCGAGCACATCCCGCAGCAGCTTGAGATTCCGCTCGTTGTCCTCCACGACCAGGATCACGTAGGTCATCCCGGCTCCGAAGCCGGGGACTGGCGACTCGTGCTCGCCCAGCGAAGCAGTCCCGCGAGGCCCGACAGATCGAAATCCGTCTTGCGCGCCACATAGGTGATCCGCCCCTGCAGTCGCTCCTTGTCTTGCTGCGTCATTGACTTGGACGTCAGGATGACCACGGGGACGGTTTTCGTGTCGGGGTCGGCTCGCAGCGCCTCCACGACTTCGAAGCCATCCATACCGGGCATGAGAAGGTCCAGCAGAACGGCAGAGGGTTGCCGTTCCCGGATTAGGGCCAGCCCCTCCTGGCCCGTGGCCGCTCCTAGCACAGTCCATCCCTCGGGCTCCAGACTGGCCCGGACCAGTTCTATGGCCAGCGGATCGTCGTCAATCGCCACCACCGTATGCTTCCGCTCAGGCATCGCCGCCGCGCGGTGGAGGGCAGCCATCAGCTGATCCTTGCCCACCGGCTTGACGAGGTATTCGGCAGCGCCCAGTGCGAAACCGCGGCCGCGCTCATCAAGCATCGACACCACGATCACCGGTATCGCTGCCGTCCCCGGATCGGCCTTGAGCCGGGCGAGAACCTCCCAGCCGTCAATTCCCGGCAGGAGGATGTCGAGGACAACGCCCGCGGGACTCAGCGAGCGCACCGTATCCAGGCCTTCTTCGCCATCCCGGGCGCTGACGACGCGGGCGCCCGCCGCCTCGAGATAGACCCGCAGCAGATCGAAGGACCGCCGGTCATCCTCCACGACCACGACGGTGGGTCCCGGGCCCGGGGTCACCTCGGCGGGGAGACCGAGATCCGGGCCGGCCTGCGGGACCGACGTCAACGCCGGTTCCCCGGATCCGGCCGGCAGCGCGAAACCGAACGTGCTGCCCTGCCCGGCTTCACTTTCGACCCAGATCCTGCCCCCGTGCAGCTCAAGGATCCGCTTGGACAAGGTGAGCCCGAGCCCGGTGCCCTCGGTCTGCCCGGGATGCCGGGCGCCTTGCTGGAAAGAGTCGAAGATGCGCTCACGGTCCTCAGCCGCCACCCCCGGTCCCGTGTCGACCACCTCCACGACGAGGTCCCGATCACGTAGTGAGGCGCGGACACCCACGCGCCCGCCGTCGGGGGTAAACTTCACCGCGTTGGACAGCAGATTCAGCACGACTTGCCTGAAGCGCAGGCGATCGGCGTCAAGCAGGCCGACCTCGGGATCGACTTCAAGGCTCAGCAGGATTCTTTGCTTGAGCGCTCGCTCACGCACCATCGAGAGGCAATACTCCAGGGATTCGCGGACGGCGAATTCCGAGTGGTTCAGGACCATCTGGCCGGCCTCGATCTTCGACAGGTCGAGGATGTCGTTCAGCAGTTCGAGCAAATGCTTGCCGGAACTCCATATGTCGCGCAGGTAGTCGTCCTGACGCTCGTTGAGCTCGCCGAACATGCGTTCCAGGAGCACTTCAGAAAAGCCGATGATAGCGTTCAGCGGCGTACGCAGCTCGTGGGACATACTGGCCAGGAACTCCGACTTGTGCCGGCTCGCGACCTCTAGTGCGGTGCTCTGCCGCTCCAGTTGCCGGTACAGCTGCGCGTTGATCAAAGCCAGTGCGGACTGACTGGCGAACGTCTCGAGCAGGTCGTAGATCTCTTGCGGGATGCGCCCGGGGGTATGGCGGCGGACAACCATAGCGCCGACGATGCGGCCCTCCCGGAGCATGGGAACGGCCACCAAGGAGCGCCAGCCGGTCTCGGCCAGGGCGCTCAAGTGGGGATCTAGTGGCGCGTCGCGAAGGTCCGTGAGCTCTAGGGGCCGGCCCAGCGTCGCCGCTTTGCCGATAAAGGTGTCATCGAGTTTTATCCGGGCGCGCCGGAGAGCGTCGAACGCTTCCTGGCTGGTGCCGCAGACGGTCTCGACGCGGAACTCCCTGGCGTTCTCGTCGAACTCGTAGATAGAGCCGCCATCCGACCCGGACAGCCGCACCGCTTGCGTGATGATCGTGTTGAGCACTTCAGTGAGGTTCAGGCTGGAGCTCACCGCCTGACCCACGGTGCCGAGGGCCTCGAGCTCATTCACCTTGCGCCCGAGTTCGCCGGTGCGGCTCTCCAGCGTCCGTACGAGATCAACGGTGCGAACGGCGAGAGCCGCCTGCGCCGCGAAGGTCGTGAGGACTTCCACCGCGCGATCGCTGAACGCGTCGACATGGATCCGCCACACCGAGAGCACCCCGACAACGTCGCCGTCCAGCAGCATGGGGACGCCCATGATCGTCCGGAAGCCGGCCACCCGCTGCGCATCCGTTCCGCCGTAGTCAGGGTCGGCGAGCACGTCAGTGATCTGCGTAGCCCGCCGGTTGAGCCCGACCCGGCCGACGAGCGTTCCGCGGTCCAGGACGACGGGATTACTGGCGATGAATTCCCGGTACTCCGCCGTCATCCCGGAGCCGTATGCCAGCCGGTACCTGTCTCCATCGACCAGGAACACCTGCCCGGCATCGGCACCGCAGAGCTTCCGCGCGGATTCGACGACCGTTTCAAGTACTCGCTCGAGATCAGATGCGGATCGTCCGATGACGGCGAGAACCTCGCTCGTCGCTCTGAGTTGCTCGCGCACCTCAGCCAGCTCATCGGCCAGCCGTTCGGCCTCGGCTGTCATCTCCGCATCATTAGCCGGGTCCTGACCGGCCGGCTTTCGCTTATCCCGCTCGACCATTCGGCCACCCCCTACGCGGTGTACCCGAGAGCATCACCTTCGTACCAGTGTCCTCTCCTGGCAACCGGCATACAACCGGCGAGCGCTGCAGGTCACGGTGGCGCGACAAGCGTGTCTCGCCTCGTCCGTCAACGCTGCCCGATGAGCCTGCTCCTGCTCAGATCCTGGACCCACTGGTCCAGGTCGTCACCGACATCCCGGGTGCCCGCCCGGACCGTCAGGTGAGCGTCGCCGCTGCTATCGGCGGCGGCAGCGACGACAAGTGCCCCAGAAGGCGGCGGGCCGTCGCTGGCGGCGATGCCATCCCTGGTGAGCCCGGCGGCTAGGCTCGCGCGCCGGCCTCCGGCCGGACTGATCACCAGCTTCAGCCGGTCCGCGACCGCCAGTTGCGCGGCGACCAGGACGACGGCTGCCCCGCCCTCCCCTCGCGTCCACCGGGCCGCCACCGCGCTGGGCGCTTCCGGCAGGCTGCGCACGACCGTGACGAGCTCGACGGCCCCGTCGGCTGCGAGCGTCTCGCGGAAGGTTCTGCCCGGGCCCAGCACGATGGTGTCAGGCTCGGCCGCCGCCACATAACCGGGCAGTTCACCGGCGATGTCCTGGCTGAACCGGGACCGCACGACCGCTGACACCCCGCGAGCCGACGCCCGGTCGGCCAGCGCCTGAAGGTTTCCCGTGATCCTGGTCGTTTCCCGCAGCTCGCCACCCAGCCCGGTGGCAACCTCTGAGCGGGTGCCATGTTCCCGCGCCAGGAGATGGCAGAGGATCAGCTGACTGTGCTCCCGGCTGGCCGCCAGCGCGGCCCCGATGTCAACGAGCGGAGCGGCGGTTTCCGGCGCCTCGATCAGCACCAGGATCCTGTGCCCAGCGGCGGTCCCGAGCGCGGCACGGTCCGCCTCCGCGATGTCGGCCACGACGAACCGATCCGGGTAGATGAGACGCAGCAGCGGCCCGGCCATCATCGTCGTCACGATCGCCATCACGATCATCAGCGAGTACAGCGACTGGTCCAGGATGCGCAGCTGCAGGCCAACCGAAAGGATCACGATCCCGGTGAGCCCGCGGGTGTTCATCAGGGTGGCGAGAACCCCGGCGCGCCGGGCACGGACCCCCGCGAGGCTGGCGCCGATGAAGGCACCGCCGAACTTGCCGACGACAGCGACCAGCAGGATGAGGCAGAGTTCCGTGAGCCCGGACAGACCAACCGATGACAGGTTGACGCTCAGTCCCGACACCACGAAGAACACCGGCAGCAGCACCAGGACGCTGACCTGTTCCAGGCGATCGAGGATCTCCTCGCGCAGGGCGGCCGCGGCCCCCTCCCGGGGCATGACGACGCCGAAGAGGAAGGCGCCGAAGATGTACTTCAGGCCCATCCAGCCGGTGGCGTACGAGGACAGCAGCAGCCCTGCCAGCACCGCCGCGAGGATGCTGGGCGTGAGCCCGCCCCGCCGCTGGTAAGCATCCACCAGCCTGCGCAGCAGCGGGCGGACCAGAGCGAACATCACGCCCGCGTAGACCGGGACCAGGAGCAGCCGGAACTGCTGGCTGCCGGCCCCGGCGATCGCGACCACCACGGCCAGCAGCGACCAGGCCAGCACGTCATCTGTCGCGGCGCTGGCCAGCGCGATGCTGCCGATCCGGGTGCGGTGCATGTTTCGGTCGGTGAGGATGCGTGCCAGCACCGGAAACGCAGTGACCGACATGGCCGTGCCCACGAACAGCGCGAACGGGAGGACGTGATGCACATGATGACGGCTGGCCAGCCACGCACCGAGCCCGACCCCCAGTGACAGCGGCAGAATGATCGAACTGACCGACACGCTCGCAGCCACGCGCTCCCGGCCCCGGATCAGGCGCAGGTCGAGCAGGTACCCGACGGCGAACATGAACATCACCACGCCGAGGTTGGCCAGCGCGCTCAACGGCGGCCTCAGCGTGATCGGGAACAGCGTCGCCGTGATCTTGCCGTGAAACAAGGTCGGCCCCAGCAGGATGCCGGCGATGATCTCGCCGAGAACCGGCGGCTGGCCGAGCCGCTTGGCCGCGATGCCGAGCAGCCGGGCGAGCAGGATGATGATGGCCAGGTCGGCCAGGAACAGCTGGACTTGCTGATCCGTCATCGGGCGCCGTTCCCCAAGCACACGTTCGCGAGGCCCGCGAGGGCACGTGCCCTCCAGTACCCGGCGGTCATCCCGGCTCCGGCCTTGATGGTGCTGGCCACCTGCTCGGCCCGGGCAGGATCGGCGGCGGCCACCATCATGATGATCTCAGCCACGCGGGCGGGATCATGGCCGGCCGCCTCGACCGCCTGTTCCAGCAGCGGCGCGGCGTCGGCCGGGTCGGTGCGAACCGCTACCACCGCCCTGACCAGAGCCTGCAGGTATCTGTCGGCGCTGCCGGCTGCGATTCGCTCACCGCAGGCAGGGTCGGTGAGCGCCGCCGCCATGGCCACCTCGGCCCGCTCGGGTGCGTCGGCGGGCAGGCTGCCGATGACCTGCTCGGCCTGGACGGGGTCGGTGCGAGCCGCCGCCAGGGCTACCTCCCCCAGGGCTCCGAGCCGGGCCGGCGTGCCGCTGATGGCGCGGGCGTACTGCTCGGCCTCTGTCAGCAGTTCCCCGGCGTGGTCCGGGCCGATCTGGGCCGCCGCTGCCTTTACGCTGGTCAGAGCCATATTCTGCAAATCACTCGTGCTGATGGCGCGAGCCCACTGCTCAGCCTCTGCCAGCAGCTGCCCGGCGTGGGCAGGGTCAGTCTGGGCTGCTGCCGCCTCTGCACTCGCCGCCGCCGTGTCCCGCAAGGTGCCCTGACCGGCGATGGTGCGGGCGAACCGCTCGGCGTCATCCGACAGCCGTACCGAACGGTCAGAGTCGGCTCTGGCCACGACGATGGCGATCTCGGTCAGTGCCCGGACCTTCCAGTAGATGGCCCGGTTCGGGTCGTTCAGCATCGAGGGCGGAGGAGCCGCCTCCCGCTCCCACGCACCCTGGTTGGAAGCCTGCCTGGGCCGGCCGGTGACGGCGAAGGCGATCTGCCCGGCCCGGGTGGAGTCGGTGCGGGCCGCGACCATGGCGACCTTGGCTAGCGCCATATCACGCGCGGGCGTGCCCATGGGCCGAACGAGCTCCTCCGCACTGGCAATGTCGACGTCGGCTACTACCTCGGCAACCTTAGTGATGAACGGTGCGACGTCGTCGAGGAATTCTCGGTGCTGCCGCGCCCGGATGACGGGGGGGATCTTCCCGATGTCAGCCACCAGCCGCCGTGCGGGCGATGGGTCGATGCGGGCCAGGAGCATGCCGAACTCCGGTGCGGAGTGCCAGGCCAAGGCCTCCAGGATGTGATGGTAGCCCGCAGTCTCCGCGATGCCCGCATTCCAGCTTGGGTGCAGGGCCTCGTCCAGCAGCTGTGCGGCGTGAGCAGGGTCGGAGCGGGCGGCCACCGTGGCCACGTGTACCAGTGCCCTGGCCCGCTGAACGGCCAGCGGGAGAGCACGGTCGTACTCATCATCCAGTCCGCGGGCGTGGGCGCTGCTGCTTGCCGGAGGCGGCGGCGGGCCGGGAATCGCTGCCGCGCGGTCCTCCGGTGCCATGGCCTGCTCATCCAGCGGAAGGGCGCGGGCGATCTGTTCTGCCTCCTCCAGCAGCCGGGCGGCGCGGGCCACGTCGGTGGCGGCCACCGTTGCGGGTTTACCCGGTGGCTTGTAGGTCGTGATCATGGTGTGGAGTGGCTGGGGAAGCCACTGGCCGGGTGGGTCCGGGTCGGCGAGCAGTTCCAGGATCGTGGCCGGGGTGGGCCGCTCGGAAGGCTCCTTGGCCAGGCACGCTGCTACTACATCGCGGATCTGAGGGTCCAGGCCGCTAAGGTCTGGTTCTTCGTGGACGACCCGGTAGGCAATCGCCTCGGCCAGCCCCAGGCCGAACGGCCGGATGCCGCCGGCGTAGGCCAGCACCATCCCCAGCGCGAAGACATCGCAGGCCGACGTGAGCGGCTGTCCCAGGAGAACCTCGGGTGCCATGAAGCCCGGCGTACCAGACCGCGCGGTAATGCCGGAATCGTCGATGGCACGCGCGACGCCAAAGTCAATCACGTGAGGCCCGTCTTCAGCCATCAATATGTTCGACGGCTTCAGGTCTCGGTGGATCAGCCCGGCGGCGTGAATGGCTCCCAGCGCTTCGGCCACGCCCGCGCCCAGCACCCTCACGCTGTCCAGGGGGAGGGCCTGGTGCTCGGTGAGCATCCGATCAAGGGACGGTCCGGCGACAAAGGCTGTCACCATCCAGGGACGTTCGGCGTCCGGGTCAGCATCGACAACCTGTGCGGCGTGGAATCCGCCGACCTTACGGCCCGCCTCTACCTCCAGACGAAACCGCCGCCGGAACTCGGCGTCATGAGCGAAAACCGGATAGATCAGCTTGACCGCGACCGGGCGCCCGGCCCGCGACCGGCCGAAGAACACCTCGCCCATCCCGCCTGCCCCAAGGCGACCGGTCAGAACATAGTGTCCGACCCGCCGAGGGTCTCCTGGCCTAAGGGAATCCATGCCACCCCGTCACCGCAAGGGAATAGCGGACGCAGTGAACCCGTCCGAACCCGATGATTCCAGGAAACAGATCGCCGAGAAAGACTTGCTCCATCGCGCCGCCTAACCAGGCGAGCGCTCGCCGACACCTGGCCGGGCTGGTCGATCACGTCGGCCCGGTCGATCGCAAGCCAACACCGGTCACACCGCGATCAATCTGCCCCTAGATCACAAACCGGGACTGTAGTACCGGGCCGCTGCCCGGCTCCGGTTAGTGCCGCTGGTTGCGATCATGCAGGCGAGTCGACTGGGAGGGCCGCCGCCTGGGCCGCGCCCAAGAGTCGCTTGTCATAGGTCACGAACGAGGTCAGCCCGGAGCGGTAATGCAGGGCCGTGGCGAGATGAATGGCATCCAGGCTGCGCACTGTGACTGGCTCTACGGTCCGGGCCAGAATCCGGATGCCCGGGCCCAAATCGATCAGGTCGATCTGATCCAGCACGGCCGGCAGACGGGAGACCGCCTCTGCCGCATACCGGGCCAGCGCCCGGAATGATTCGATCTCCGTGAGCACCGAACTGATCCACCCGGTCTCGGCCCGCTCGTCCAGCCAACGGCGCAGCGCCGGTGATTCCGGCTCGGCGTGAGCGAGCTTGACGACCGCCGCGGAGTCCAGGTAGATCATCAGCGCTCGTCGGCTCGATCGCGGGCTAGTTCCTCCGCCACGTTGACCCCATCGGGCTGCCCCAGATCCATCCGCAGCACTGCCCGGCGCATCTCGGCGGCGCGCTCGCGACGGCGGGCCGCCTCCAGCACCGCCTGCCGGATCGCGGCCGACCGTGAGCTGCCGTCGTGAGTCAGCACGTCCAGGGCATACTCGGTTTCCTCGTCCGTGCGGATGGTAATCGTTTCGGCCATAACGCTACTGTAAGACACATGGTCTTACAGTAGCAACGGAAGCCATGACGTCAGGGGTATCAGCACCGCACTGGCCTCGCCGATCAGAGCCCGCCCATAGCTGTTGCCGCGCCGGACCGTCCGGGGCTCGTGCATAGGTGGAGCGACCCTCGGCCCTGGGAACGCCACGATGCACATCCTGGGTGATCGTTTCCTTATCGCTCAAGTGCCCCGATGGTGGTGAAAGCCGATACCGAAGTCAGCGATGCGCGGGCAAGCCAACTTACGCACACAAGTGCCCGCGCCAGTTGCCAGATCACCATTATGTGAAGCCAACTGCGCGGATTCATGTGTGGACTGCACCGACACGCGGGGATACGGAACTCGGCCCCTCGTCTCTCCGACACGGAGACGGGCAACGGCCGAATCCGAACATTCTCCTGACAATGCCTGGCGGTTTCGTCTGACGCCGTCGCATTGAGTCTGGCTGCCGCAAATCAGAGAGGCAACGGTGTCTGGGCACCCCGCGCTGTGCCTGCCGTCAGCTGCCGTCAGCTAGAGCCGCATCACTTGGTTAGTCACTTGATCTTGAGATTCGACGTTCGAAAAAACTCGCTGAGCTGGAGAGGTCTTCACGTTTAGGGCTGGCCTGGGGAAACGGGGCCTGGGTGGGGTGCTGCCCGCAGGTTAAGCGGGGTTGGCCCACACGATCTGGAGGGGCGTGTTCCGGTTCCGGCGGGTCGGGCGGGGCTGTGCCGGGTGCAGTGGC
>WNGH01005178.1_pt1 | contig 13748 bp, 17 predicted proteins | sample 5400631 | NCBI WGS metagenome assembly WNGH01 (sample SAMN13153373, study PRJNA577476) | soil metagenome | isolation source: 115 cm soil or saprolite under Garry oak tree replicate 1 | place: USA:California | collected 2016-06-15
ACAGTATCCTCGGCTCTTCGCTCACTGGGCATGGAACACCTTTCCCGTATAGCCAGGATGATAAGAGCCGTGTAACGGGAGACTGTTACGCACGGTTCTGTGGGAGCCCAGGGCTGAGATGCCCTGGGCGACCCGACCGCGAGACGGAGGTAGACCGCGGCGGCCGGGTGCTGCGTGTGCGTGAGGCGGGTGACCCCGACGGCACCGCGGTCCTGTACTTCCACGGCACCCCGGGCTCCCGGCTGGACCTCAGCTTCGGCGAGGACATCGCGGCGGCGCACGGTACCCGGCTCATCACCTTCGACCGGCCCGGGTACGGCGGTTCCACCGCCGCTCCGTTCGGGCTCGCGTCGCTCGCCGCCGACGCGCACGCGGTCGCCGACGCGCTCGGCGTGGCCCGGTTCGCGACGCTCGGCATGTCCGGCGGGGGACCGGGAGCGCTGGCCGCCGCCACGATTCCCGGCGACCGCGTCATCCGTGCCGGGGTCGCCTCGGGTGCCGGGCCGTTCCAGCAGGTTCCCGGCGCGCTCGAAAGCCTGGACGACAACGATCGGGACGCGGTCGCGCTGCTGGCCACCGACCCGGCGGCCGCGGCGGCCGGGTTCGCCGCCGGGTTCGAGCCGCTGGCCGAGCTGGCCGCGGCGGCCGACGGCCCGGGCGCGGCGGCCGCCTTCGCGGGCCTGCTCTCTCCCCACGACAGCGAGCTGATCCAGGATCCGCGCCTGGCCTCGGCGCTGAACGGCACGATGCGCGAGGCACTCCGGCCGGGAACCAGCGGTGGTGGCTGGGACAACGTCTCCTGGCTCGGGCCATGGGATGTCGACCTGAGCGCGATCCGCTGCCCGGTCCTGCTGTGGTACGGCAGCGATGACCGCTTCGCGCCGCTCGCGCACGGGGTGTGGCTGTCGGAGAACGTGCCCGGCGCGCGCCTCGTGGTGCGCGACGGTGAAGGCCACTTCGGGATCTACGAGCACCTCGGCGAGATGCTCGCCGCGCTGACCGAGCCGGTCGGCTAGGGCTCCTGGGGGCGTCACACGAGCCTCGCCGGGCCACGGAGCCGTTCGCAGCATAGTCACATGAGCCCCGTTTGGCGCACCCTTCCCTCTCGTCCCGAGTGTGTCTTCGGCTCGGTGATCCCAAGGATCACCACAGTCGTCACTTAGTTCCTATTCCGGATGACACCTGGGCACGGTAACTTAGGCGGGCTCCAATGTGAGCGAAGCCGGGCCATCCGGCCCCGGCGGGACGCACTCGGTATGCGTGCGGGATCCAACGGGCAACGCCCCAGCGAAGAGGAGAAGAACAGACCCATGGCAGCCACGCTTCAGGAGATCCTGCTCGCGCCGGCGACCCGGCCGCAGGTGATCGCGGACTGCAACGCGCTGATCGAGCACGAGGTCTCCGAGAAGTCAGGGATTTCCGGGACCGCGGTCAAGCTCGCCTACCGCGGTCAAGCTCGCCTACAAGACGGCGAGCACGTTCGCGCCCGGCCACGTCCGGAAAATGGTGGGGACCCTGCTTCCGGGGATGGCGGACAACCTTCAGCCGTTCTGGGCCGACTTCAACGCATCGGGCGGTGCCGACTTCGGCGACTACCTGACCAAGCGCGGCGACGAGGTGGCCGAGGCCATGCTCGCGGTGACCGATGCCCGCGCGGCGGCCTCCGGGCGGCCCGTGATCGTCAGGGCGTACAAGTCCGTCCGCGGCGGTGCGGGCAAGCACATCCAGGCCGCCCTGCCGCAGGTCGGCGACCTGGTACTGAAGTACGCGTACTGAGCGGCGGCCGCTGTGGCGCGGTAGGGCCTCGGTGCCGGAGCCGCGTCAGCGCGTCCCGGCGGATGCGATCCGGTAGGCGTCGTTGATCGTCTGGGTGACCGTGCCGCGCGCCGCGTCGGTGGCACGCACCCGCAAGCTCGGCATGGCCCCGGCCAGCGCGTCCTATCCGCCGGCCCCGGCCAGGACCTCGTCACCGATGGCGGCCCGGACCCGCAGCCGTGCCTGGTGCAGCCGGCTCTTGAAGGCGGCCTGGCCGACACCGGCGATCTCGGCGGCCTCCTGGGTGGAGAGCCCTTCGACGTCGCGCAGCACGATCGCGGTGCGCAGCGGCGGCGGCAGGCCGGCCAGCGCCTGGCCGAGGGCCCGGCGCAGCTCGCTGTTCTCCGCCTGCCGGGACGGGTCCTGCGCAGGCGCGCCGGGCAGATCCAGTTCGCGCGCGCCGAGGGACACGCCGGCCGGCTGGCGGGACCGCTTCTCCAGCACGCGGTTGGCCTCGTTGACGGCGATCCGGTAGAGCCAGGTGAAGTAGCTGGACTGGCCCCGGAACCGGGTGATGCCCCGCCAGGCGCGCAGCATGACCTCCTGGGCCACGTCCTCGGCCTCGGCGCGGTCACCCAGCAACCGGAGCAGCAACATGAACACGCGGTCGGCGTAGGCGCCGGAGAGCCGCTCGAACGCGGCCACGTCCCCGGCCTGGGCGCGGGCGACCAGGCTCGCCTCGGTCTCCGCGGCACCCGGCCCGCCCGCGGCACCCGGCCCGCCCGCGGGATCGGGGGAGCGCGGGCCGCCCGGCATCACGGGCCCGCCCGGTGGCGTCACGCGTTCTGGGACGAGGCCGCGCCGCCGGCCCCGGCCAGCCGGACCCGGTCGAAGATCGTCGCGGGCGCGCGGGTGCCGGTCAGCCCGTCCAGGCCCTGGACCGCGTGCACCAGGGCGCGCATCGCCCGGATGCCGCGGCCGCAGTCCGCGCAGCCGCGCGCGTGGCGATCGAGACGGCGGCGCGCGCGGGGGCGCAGTTCCCCCTCGACGTAGTGCGACAGATGCCGCTGCGACCACTGGTGGTCATCGGTCCGGCCGGGCATGCCCATCACGTCTCCCCTCCCGGCTCAGGGTAGTGGGCCTGCCCCGAGCCGGTCCGGCTGCGGCGTCAGCCGCGCGCCTGCGGGGCCTCCGGCTGGCCGGCGCCCTGCTCCTGGCCCGCGGGCTCGAACGCCAGCGAGCAGGAGTTGATGCAGTACCGGTCGCCGGTCCGGGTGGGCCCGTCGTTGAAGACATGGCCCAGGTGCCCGCCGCAGCGCCGGCAGACGACCTCGGTGCGCCGCATGAACAGGCTGTTGTCCGGCCGCAGCTCGACCGCCTCCGCGACCGCGGGCTGGTCGAAGCTTGGCCACCCGGTGCCCGAGTCGAACTTGGCGTCGGAGCCGAACAGCTTGGCCCCGCAGGCTGCGCACCGGTAGAACCCGTCGGCGTGGTTGTGGACGTACTCACCGGTGAACGGCCGCTCGGTGTGCGCCTCGCGCAGCACGGCGTACTGCAACGGGGTCAGGTCCTGGCGCCACTGCTCGTCCGGCTTGGTGATCTCGCGAGCGACGGCTGTCTCGGTGCTGGCACGAGCCTTACGCATGGGTCTGGTTCCTTTCCTTCTGATCCATCACCCGGTTAGACCCGCGCCGCGGCGAAACGGTTTTTCCCGGTGGCGGCCTCGGTCAGGGTACGCGCGGTGGCCACGGCGCTGGCGATCGCGTCGTCCGGGGACAGGCCGCACAGGTCGGTGAGGGTGAACAGGGCCTCGGCGCTGACCACCACGGCGAGGTCCCGCTTGAGCTGGTCCAGCCCGGCGGTGCCGGCCGGCACCGGGCGAAGCGCCTCGTCGATCAGCCCGAACCGGTACCCCGGCCGCAGCGCGGCCCGCCCGGGCCGGGTGATGGTGGCGGCGATCATGGCGCGCACCGCGCCCTGGTAGGCGAGCACGTGGCGGAGCAGCGCCTGCGTGGCGCAGGCGACGCGCTCGGCGGGATCGCTGGATCCGGCGACCGGTTCGAGCACGGCCTCCGGGCTGGGCCACACCCCGGCCAGCGCGTCGCGCAGCAGTGACGGGAGGTCGGGGAAGTACCGGTAGGCGGTGGCCTCGGAGACCAGTGCCAGCTTCGCGACCGCGGGCATCGTCACCTCTCCGCCAGCGCGGATGAGCTCGCGGGTCGCCGCCACGATGGCCCGGCGGGTGCGCTCCCTCTGGTTCACCCGGCCGGTCCCGGCCTCGCCTTTCATCCGCCCATCGTCGCGCCCGGCTCACCGTAAGTCAACTTAGCTCTCATTATGAGAGTCAACTTGCACAACGGTGCCGGACACCCCTACAGTCTGATGAGAGTCAACTCTCACGATGAGATTTTAGATTCAAAACGAAGGAGCCTCGGATGACTGACATATCGGTGGTCGGCCCGGACGGCGGTGAGCAGATGCTGACCGGCCCGGTGCGGATGCGGATCCTGGAGGACGGGAGCACCACCGGGCACCGGCTCGGCATCGGGGAGATCACCGTCGCCCCGCACACCGAGGGCCCGCCGCAGCACCGGCACGGCCGCCACGATGAGGGGTTCTACGTCGTCTCCGGCACCGCCAGGTTCACCGTCGGGGACCGGGCCTACGACGCCGGCCCGGGCACCCTGGTGATGGTCCCCCCGGGAGCCCCGCACACCTTCGCCAACCCGGGCGACGAGCCGGTGGTGCTGCTGAACACGTTCACGCCGGATCTCTACGTCCAGTATTTCCGCGACCTGCGGGACATGATCGCGGCCGGGCAGCCGCTGACCGGTGCCGCGGTCACCGCCGTCATGGGCCGTTACGACACCGTGCCCGCGACCGACTTCGCCTCCTAGGAGCAACATTGACCACGCGCACGCTCAGCCTCACCCCGCCCGGCGCCGGCCCGCTCGACGTCACCATCGACGACCGCGGCGAAGGCCGCCCCGTCCTGCTGCTGCACGGCGGCGGCGGGCCACAGACGGTCGCGGGATTCGCGGAGCTGCTGGCCACCCAGGGGCCGGCCCGGGTCGTCACGCCCGCCCACCCCGGCTTCGGTGGCACCCCGCGCCCGGACGCGCTGGCCAGCATGGCCGGGCTCGCCGCGCTCTACCGCGAGCTGCTCGACCGGCTCGGCCTGCATGGCGTCACCGTGATCGGCAACTCCATCGGCGGGTGGATCGCCGCCGAGCTGGGCCTGCTCGGCAGCCCGCGGATCGGCGGGATCGTGCTGGTGGACGCGGTCGGCATCGAGGTCGAGGGGCACCCGGTCACCGACATCTTCTCGCTGAGCATGGACGAGCTGGCGCGGCTGTCCTACCACGACCCGGCCGCGTTCCGGATCGACCCGGACACGATGACCGAGGCGCAGCGCGCCGGGATGGCCGCCAACCGCGCCGCCCTGGCGGTGTACGGCGGGCCGCGGATGGCCGACCCCGCGCTGCGCGGCCGCCTCGCCGCGATCTCCGTTCCCGTGCTGGTGCTCTGGGGTGAATCCGACCAGATCGTCGATCCCGGCTACGGCCGCGCGTTCGCCGCCGCCATTCCCGGTGCCCGGTTCGAGTTGCTGCCCGGCACCGGCCATCTCCCGCAGCTCGAGACCCCGGTCCAGCTCATGCGCGCGGTACTGGACTTCGCCGAGGCGCCCGCCGCCCGCTAGCGCACCGGAAGCCCGGCTTCCCCGCGGGCCGGAACCCGCAAGCCCCGGGACCCGCGTGCCACGGAACCCGGGACCCCGGTGCGCCGAGAATGAACGCGGCGCCGGGCGCGTTGGGACCGTCATGCAGACCTGGGAAGCCATCACCTCCCGCCGCAACGTGCGGTCGTTCACCGGCCGCCCGGTCCCGGCGGCGGACCTGGATCAGATACTCGAGGCCGGCCGCCGGGCGCCGTCCTCACAAAACTGGCAGCCGTGGGACTTCATCCTGGTCACCGACCGGGAGCAGCTCCGCGACCTGGCCAGGGCAGGGCCCGGCGCCGGTCACGTGGCCGGCGCGGCGGCCGCCATCGTGGTGATCGGCCCGGCGGGCGACAACCCGTTCCGGCGGGCCCAGTTCGACCTGGGCCAGGCGGTGATGGCCATCACCCTGGCAGCCGCCGACCTCGGCATCGGCAGCAGCCACGCGGGCGTCCCCGACCTCGCGCTCGCCCGCGGGCTGCTCGGCTTTCCCGCCGACCGGGACTGGGCCTTCCTGGTCTCGCTCGGCTACCCGGCGGGCCGGCCGCTGGCACCCATCCGCAACCCCGACCGGCGGCCGTTCGGCGAGGTCGTCCACCGCGGCCGCTGGTAGGCCCGCCCGGCCCCGGTTTACCGTTCCTCCTGCCGGCTGCCCGGCGGGGCAGGCGCCGCGGCGCCCGGCCCGGGCGCGAGGGCGGCGGCCAGCGAGGCGAGCGCGGCGTCGGCCGCGACCCGCAGCGCCTCGGTGTCGCGGGCGGCACGGCACAGCACGAAGGCGCCCTCCAGCAGGGCCAGCATCTCGACCGCCAGGCGCCGGGCGGCACCGGCGGGCACGCCGCCAGCCTCCAGCCGGCGGGCGCCGTCGTTCGCCCACATCTCGAACACCTCCGCGCATGCCTGCCGGAGGACCTCGCTGTGGCTGGATACCTCCAGGGCGATGGTCGCGATCGGGCAGGCATCGGCGTAACCGGTGGCCACCAGGTACTCGGCCGCCCCGTCGAAGAAGGCGCGCACGCCGCCGGCCAGGTCCGGGCTGGAATCCAGGGCCGCGGCGAGCAGCTTGGCGTACTCGGCTCCCGACCAGCGGATGGTCTCGGCCCCCAGTTGCTCCTTGCCGCCAGGAAAGAAGTGATAGACCGACCCGAACGGTGCGCTGGCGGCCGTGACGATCTCCTTCATCCCGGTGGCCTCGTAGCCCTGCCGGCGCATGAGCGTGGCGCTGGCATCGATGATTCGCTGCCTGGTCCCGGTCATCGCGGTCCCCTTCCGGCCCCTTGACGGCGCCACGGGTCCGTCCTTACTCTCGCTAGAGCGATCAATCTAGCACCGGAGGGCTCGATGTTGCGATCCTGGCTGGCCCGCAGAATGGTCACCCGCAGCCTGGCCGCGCTGAACCGGGGGGACATCCGCCCGGCGCTGCGGATGGAGGCGCCCGGCGTGCACTTCCGCTTCCCTGGCTCGAGTTCCTGGGCGATCGACGCGGTCGGCCGCGAGCACGTGGCGGCCTGGCTGAGCCGGATGGCCGCGACCGGCCTGCAGCATCAGGCGGAAGACGTGGTGGCCGTCGGGCCGCCGTGGCGGATGACCCTCGTCATGCGCGGCACCGACCGCTGCGACGGGCCAGACGGCACCGCCGTTTACGACAACAGGTACGTGATCTGGGCCACCGCGAAGTGGGGCCGCATCGCCGACTACGAGGTGTACGAGGACACCGAGAAGGCGAACGCGTTCGACGCCTACCTCGCCCGCGCCGCCGCCACAGCACAATCCTGATGCCGTGATTGTGACAACCACGGCATAAGAGCACTTCTTACGCACACGCGCCCCGCGCACGCTCCTGTATCAGCCGATGTGGCGATGCACGTTGGTGGCCTTGGACGGGCCGGGCTCGGCGGTGGCGATCCACGGGCCGGGAATCGACGGGTCGATGATGCCCTCCTCCAGCCAGGTGTAGCGGCCGGCGAGCACGTTCCGGGCCAGCGCCGAGTCCGTGGCGTCGGTGTTGTGCCAGAGCTGGGTGAACAGCTCCTCCGCCCGCTGCCGTGCCTGGGCGCAGAACACCTTGGCCAGCTCGAACGCCACCGGGCCACGCTCGGTGCCGCTGGTCGCGTCGAACTGCGCCCGGGAGCAGGCGGCGCTGATCGCGAACAGTTCCGCGCCGATGTCCACGATCCGGCCGAGGAAGCCCTGCCTGCGCTCCAGCTTGCCCTGCCAGCGCGCCATCCCGTAGAACGTGGCCCTGGCCAGCTTGCGGCTGGCCCGTTCCACGTACCGCAGGTACTCCGCCAGCGGGCCGAACTCGCTGTAGGCCCGGGGCCGCTGCCCCTCGCCGGTCATCAGCGTGGGCAGCCACTTGGCGTAGAACCCGCCCGCCTTGGCCGCGGCGCGGGCGCGCTGGCCGGTCGCCACCCCGGGCTCGATGAGATCGCCGGCCGCCGACAGGTGCGCGTCCACCGCCTCGCGAGCGATGAACAGCCGCATGATCTCCGAAGAGCCCTCGAAGATCCGGTTGATCCGCATGTCCCGCATCATCTGCTCGGCGGGCACGCCCCGCTCACCGCGCGCGGCCAGGGAATCGGCGGTCTCGTAGCCGCGGCCGCCGCGGATCTGCACCAGCTCGTCCACGATCCGCGAGCCCATCTCCGAGCAGTACAGCTTGGCCAGCGCGGCCTCGATGCGGATGTCGTTGCGCTTGTCGTCGGCGAGCTGGCTGGACAGCTCGACCACCGCCTCCAGCCCGTAAGTGGTCGCGGCGATGAACGAGATCTTCGTGGCCACCGCCTCGTGCTCGCCGACCGGGCGGCCCCACTGGACCCGTTCCCGCGACCATTCCCTGGAGATCTTCAGCGCGACCTTCCCGGCCGCGACGCAGCTCGCCGGCAGCGACAGCCGGCCGGTGTTCAGCGTGGTCAGGGCGATCTTGAGGCCCTGGCCCTCCTTGCCGATCAGGCTCGTGGCCGGGACCACCACCTCGTGGAACCTGGTCAGCCCGTTCTCCAGGCCGCGCAGCCCCATGAACGCGTTCCGCCGCTCGACGGTGATGCCGGGCGCGTTGCCCTCCACCACGAACGCGCTGATCCCGCCGCGGTGCCCGTCGCTCTGTTCTTCCCGCCCCCGCGCTCCGCGCCCGCCCCCGCTCTGCGGCACCCGGGCCATCACCACAAGCAGGTCGGCGATCACCCCGTTCGTGGTCCACAGCTTCACGCCGTTCAGCACGTACTGTGAGCCGTCCTCCGACGGCGTCGCCGTGGTGCTCAGCCGGGCCGGGTCCGAGCCCACGTCCGGCTCGGTGAGCAGGAAGGCGCTGATCTCGCCGCGCGCGCACCGGGGCAGGTAGTGCTGCTTCTGCTCGTCGGTGCCGAATAGCGCCAGCGGCTGCGGCACGCCGATCGACTGATGCGCCGACAGCAGCGCCGCGAGGACCGGCGAGGCGGAGCCGGCGATGATCAGGGCCCGGTTGTAGTACAGGTTGGTCAGCCCGAGGCCCCCGTACTCCGGCGCGATTTTCATGCCGAACGCCCCGAGGGCGGCAAGCCCCTTGACCACCTCATCCGGGATCCGGGCATCCCGCTCAATGAGGGCGCCGTCCACCTGGGTCTCGCAGAACTCCCGCATCCGCGCGCAGAACTCCTCGCCGCGGCGCGCCGCCTCCTCGTCGGGCCGGGGGTGCGGGTGGATCAGGTCCAGCCGGAAGTCCCCCAGGTACAACTGCTTGCCGAAGCTCGGCTTCTGCCACCCGGACTCCCGGGCTTCCTCCGCCACCTGGCGTGCCTCGCGCTCGCCGACATTCCGGGTGGATCCTGTCTGCTGGGTACTCATCATCCGATCCCGTTCTTGAGGTGGCTCATCCCCAGATACTGCCCGGGCCTACCCAGCGGTAACACAACCTGCGCCCCGCTGTCCAGCCCCGGCCCGCGGTCCGGCGGGCCGGGAGGACAGCCCCGGGGCTCATCCCGCTCAGCCGGGCACCGTCAGGCAGGCCCCCTCGGCGTCGCGCGGCCCGGCGGTCTCGTCGTCGAACCAGACGCCGCCCTCGGCGAGGTAGCGGAAGCGCACGGTGGCACCCGCGGGGACGTTGACCACGGCGCTGCGGGCACCGTTTCCCCGCCTGCGGAGCGGGTGCGCGTACGGATCCCAGCCGTTGAAGTCACCCACCACGGACACGGCCCCCGCGGGTTCCGTGGCCGGCAGCTCGAACGTGACGCGCACGGTGCCCCCGCGGGTAGGCTTCGCCATCTTGATCACTTTGTCCGCTCCCTCCCGGCGCTTCCCCCTGCGCCGCCAATCTGGTGTTTCCCCTGGTAAGGGCCCTGGTAATCAGGATGAGGGCGGGCTGTGCCGTGGCCGTGTCCGGCGTGCTACATCCGTGTGAACGCAAGCCGGACGCCGGGCCGGGCCCGTGCCGGGAACCGGGGCCGGGCCTTATCGGGGATCGCGGCGGGCATGGTGAGCGGCCGGCCCCGCCGCTGCGTATTGCATCGTGCGGGGCCGGCCGCTGGGGTGGGTCAGGATGTGCGGGCCGGCTTGGGCGCCGCGCCGTCGGCGCTGGCCTGTACCGGCTCGGCGGCCGCCGGCTCGTCCTCGTCGGCCTCGGTCGTGGTGCCGGGCTTGATGCGCTTGGCCAGCGCGGCCGCGATCGCGGCGGCCGCCGCGAGCACGGCCGAGACCCCGGCCACCTTGCGCCAGCGGGCGCGCGGCGCGGCCTTGTCCGGCTCCAGCCGCCGCGCGGTGGAGGTCAGTGCCGCGGCGACCTTGGGGGCGACGCTGCCCTGCAGCACCTGCCCGGTGTGCTCCACCTGCGGCGCGGCCCAGGTCCGGGCCTTCCGCAGGCCCCTGGCCGCGGCGTCTTTGGTGTCACTGGCGAGCGGCTTCACCTGTGCGGCGACCGGCTTCGCGTCCTGCGCCGCCCGGCGGGCGCGCTGCCAGATCCGGCTGGTTGCCGCCGTAGTGGCGTTGCGGTCTGTCTTTGTGCGGGACATGGAAACCTCCGCGGGGGTGTACGTACGGTCCCTCCCTGCCCGCGAACGGTGTCCTCAATCATCGGCGGCGGCGCCGAGGCGGCGGGCGACTTCACCCAGGCCGTCGGCCATGGCCGCGAGCTGCTCCCCGGTAAGCACGTCGATGAGCAGTTCCCGCACCGCCGCCACATGGCCGGGCGCCGCCCGCGCCAGGCGCCGGCGCCCCGCGCCGGTCAGCGCCGCCACGACGCCGCGCACATCGCCGGGGGAGGCGCCGCGGCGCACCAGCCCGGCCTTCTCCAGCTGGGTGATCTGGTAGGTCAGGCCGCTCTTGGAGGTGTACAGCGCGCCCGCCAGGTCGGACATGCGCAGCTCACCGCCCGGGGCGGCGGCGAGCCGGACGAGGATCTCGTACTGCGGGTGCGACAGCCCGGCGTCCTGCTTGAGCCGCTGGTCCAGGCCCCGGTCCAGCAGCGCCCCAGCGGCCAGGAACGCCTGCCAGGCCCGCATCTCCTCCGCGCTCAGCCATCTCGGCTCGGCCATGCGCCCAATGGTAGGGACCTGGGCGGCCGCCAGGGGGCGCGCCGGGGTGGCGGCGTGGTGCAGGATTTGGCCATGCTGATCGTTCACGTGCATGTCCGGGTCCGGCCGGGACGGACCGCGGATTTCCTGGCCGCGACGCTGGTCAACGCCCGGGCCTCGCTCGGTGAGCCCGGTGTGCTGCGGTTCGACGTGATCCAGGACGACGACGACCCCAGCCACGTGGTGCTGGTGGAGATCTACCGCGACGCGGAAGCGGCGGCGGCGCACAAACAGGAACCGCACTACGCGACCTGGCGGGACACCGTGGCCGAGATGATGGCCGAGCCACGGGCGTCCGCCAGGTTCTCGGCGGTCTTCCCGGCCGGCACCGGCGACTGGGCGGTCGGCGCCGGGCCCGGTTAGGCGGTTGCTCGTGAGTCATCCTCTCTCGACACCGGCACTGTCACGCCGCAGCCGCCGGGCCGAACGCCGCATAAGGCGCCCCAGGCGCCGTTGCGGTGTCCCGGCGGCGAGGACACGCCTCCCGAAGCCAGCGAAGCGCCCGCGAGGGAGGCCATGAAAACGGCGGCGTTCGAGTTCGCCACCGCCGGCCGGGTCCTCTTCGGCGCCGGCCGGTCGGCCGAACTGCCCGCGCTGCTGGCCGGATATGGATCGCGGGTCCTGGTCTGCACCGGTGCGAGCCCGGACCGGCACGCGGGCCTGCTGGCCGGGCTCGGCCTGCCGGCCGCGGTGTTCCCGGTGACCGGGGAGCCCACGGTGGACCTGGCCAGGGCGGCGGCCGGGGCGGCCCGCGAGCACGGCGCGGACGTGGTCGCCGCGATCGGCGGCGGCAGCGTCATCGACACCGCCAAGGCGGCCGCCATGCTGCTCGGGAACGGCGGCGACCCGCTGGACTACCTGGAGGTCATCGGCGGCGGCCGGCCGATCACCCGTGCCTCGGTGCCGTGCGTCGCGGTGCCCACCACCGCGGGGACCGGCGCCGAGGTCACCGCGAACGCGGTGCTGGCCTCGCCGGAGCACAACCTCAAGGCCAGCCTGCGCGGCGCGGCGATGCTGCCCCGGGCCGCGCTCGTCGACCCGCTGCTCACCGTGTCCTGCCCGCCTGCGGTCACCGCGGCCAGCGGCATGGACGCGCTCACCCAGTGCCTGGAGCCATTCGTCACCCCGCTGGCCAGCCCGCTGACCGACGCCCTGGCCCGGGAGGGGATCCGCCGCGCGGCCGCGGGGCTGCGCCGTGCCTATGCCGACGGGGCCGACCTCGACGCCCGGGCCGACATGGCGGTGGCCAGCGTGGCCGGCGGGATGGCCCTGGCCAACGCGAAGCTGGGCGCGGTGCACGGGCTGGCCGGGGTGCTCGGCGGCAGTATCGCCGTGCCGCACGGGGTGGCCTGCGCCGCGCTGGTGGCCCCGGTCATCGAGGCGAACGTGGCGGCGCTGCGGGCCGGGGCCCCGGGCCATCCCGCCCTGGCCCGGTACGCCGAGGTGGCTGCCCTGCTAACCGGCGGCCCCGGCGCGGCCATCGAGGACGGCCTCGCCTGGGTGCGGCACACGCTCGCGCTGCTGCACATCCCCGGCCTGGGCGCGTTCGGCCTGGTGCCCGGGCAGTTCGACGCCATCGCCGAGGCGGCGCTGCGGTCGAGCAGCATGCGGGGCAACCCGGCCGCGCTCACCGCCGGCGACCTGACCGGGGTCCTCGCCCGTGCCGCATAAGCCCGCGGGCGCGGCGCGGGCGCGCAGGGCGCGGCGTGGGCCCGCGGGGCCCGGTTCGGCGGCCGGGCTTTACGGGCCCGGGCCGGTGGCCGGCCGCTGCCCGGGCGGCGGGAGCAGGTACAGCGCGAGGTCGCCGTAGGTGCGCTCGTGGCGGGAGAACAGCAGGCGGCCGGGCCGGACCAGGCTCCGCGCCTGCGCATAGGTCAGATAGGAGTAGCCCTGGCCGATCTCCGTCCACGGGATGACCACGTACCGGACCTGGTGGCGGGCGCGCTCGGTGGCGGTGGCCCACGGCCCGACCCGGTAGTGGTCGGCGAGCGCCCAGAACGTGGTGCCCGCGGTCAGCGGCGGGCTGTCGTCCACCGAGGCGATCACCGTCCCGGCCGGGACATGGGCCGCCAGGTACTGGCGCAGCCGCTGGACCCCGTTGTCCGGCCGGACCAGCCACACCACGCAGGTCGTGAGGTTGACGCAGGCCAGCACCGCCACCACGGCGGTGAGCGCCCCGGCCCACGCCTTCGCCCGGGCCGGGCCCGCGGCGCCGCGGGGCCCGCGCAGCCAGAGCGCGGCGGCCACCGGCAGGATCAGCAGGCTCGGGACGAACAGCAGGTACAGCTCGTTCTCCTCCAGCGTGCCCAGCGTCACCGCGTACCCGAGCGCCGCGGCCCCGGCGAGGTAGAACAGCGCGAGCAGCCGGGGCAACTGGCCGCGGCGCAGCAGCACGAGCACCGCGGGGACGGCCACCAGCAGTAGCAGGTACGAGGTGCCGAAGAACCGGGTCTCCGCGCTGAGCCGGCCCGCCAGGGACGGCGCGCCCCCGCTGTTGAACCCGGTGATCTGCGTCATCCCGAGCATCCGGCGGACCCCGGCGGTCTTGGAGAACCACCACGTGCTCCACTCGCCGCCCAGCGCGGCGACGGCCACGTAGGCGGCGTAGACGGCGGTGGCGACGCCGGTCGCGAGCAGGCTCAGCGACCGGCGCGGGCCCCACCCCAGCACGGCCGCGGCCAGCAGCGGCAGCACGGTCAGCAGCGCTCCCTCGTCCTTGGTCAGCCAGGCCGCGC
>WNGH01008370.1_pt1 | contig 13747 bp, 14 predicted proteins | sample 5400631 | NCBI WGS metagenome assembly WNGH01 (sample SAMN13153373, study PRJNA577476) | soil metagenome | isolation source: 115 cm soil or saprolite under Garry oak tree replicate 1 | place: USA:California | collected 2016-06-15
CTCAGCGTCGGCGCGGTGAGCGCCTTGGCCGCAAGCCCGTCGCCCAAGCCGACACCGACCGCCGGCGCCACCCAGCCTTCGACTGACAGGCACGCCGATCGTCGGGCCATTCGCCGCGCGGTCATTGAGTCCGAGGCCGACGTGCTCGGCATCAGCCCTGAGATGCTGGTCAAAGACCTGAAGGCAGACCAGAAGGTCTCAGACCTGGCCAAAGACAGGGGCATGACCAAGGAGCAGTTCGAGACGAAGCTCGTCGCCAACCTGAAGCCGCGGCTCGAAACGCTCGTCGAGCACAAGGTCATCACCCAGGCGCAGGCTGACAAGACGCTAGAGCGGATCTCCAAGGGCCACGTTCCGTTCTGGGACGGCATCCACCGTAAGAAGTAACTCCCTGCCTCCCTGTGGCCCGGCCTCATGGCCGGGCCCTTCGTGCGGCCATCGAAATCTGCTTCCACTTCCTGCGCTCCTCCGTGCGGATCCTGGCATCAGTTTTGGCCGCGACCACACGCAGCTCGCGCCGCAGCTTGCGGTAGCTCTGGTACCGGCCGGCGTCGAGGCTGCCATCGGCCAGGGCCGACTTGATCGCGCAGCCGGGCTCCGTGACATGGCTGCAATCCCGGAAGCGGCATCGCAGCGCCATTGATTCGATGTCCTCGAATATGTTGGCGATGGCTTCGTCTCCTTCCCAAAGCTGCGCCTCTCGGAGCCCGGGGGTGTCGATGATCATCCCGCCCGCGGGCAGCTGCACCAGCTGACGGTGGCTGGTCATGTGGCGGCCCTCGCCGGAGCGATGGATCTCACGAGTCCGCATCACGGCCGCGCCGAGGATGACGTTGATCAGCGTCGATTTGCCGGTGCCGGAAGGACCCAGCAGCACGCCCGTGCGGGCGGGCCGCAGCAAACGCGTGACCTCTCCTATCCCTTCGCCTGAGATGCTGCTGGTGACGATCACCGTCGTTCCGCCCGCCGCGGATTGGAGCTCGGTGAGCATTGCGTCGGGGGCTTGTGCGATGTCGGATTTGGTCAGGAGGACGATGGGGACCGCGCCGCTCTGCCAGGCGATGGTGAGGTAGCGCTCGATCCTTCGCGGGTTGACGTCGGTCGCGGCCGCGACCACGAATGCCAGGTCGACGTTGGCCGCGAGGACCTGCTCGAGCGTTTCGACACCGGCGGCACGGCGCGAGAAAACCGTGCGACGCTCGACGATGCCGTTGATGGTTCCATCCTTGAACGCGACCCAATCACCGACCGCAGGGTCGACCCGGCGTGCGGTGGCCCGCCTGGTCGCGACTCCATCGTGGAGTAGGTATTCGGCGCCGAAGTCGGCGATCACCCGCGCAGGTGCGTCGCCAGGCCCGGCGACCTGTTTGAACTTTTCTTCGTAAAGGGGATCCCAGCCCAGCATGGCGAGCCGGGAATCGATGTCAGGCAACTCGAACTCCTCCGGTGATGAAAACGAGCGGACGTTGTCGGTCCGCGGCGCCGGAGGTTTAGCTGAGGCGAGCTCCGGAGGCGGCCGACGGCCGGGATAACGTCATTGCAAGCTCAGCCATCAGAACGCCACCTCCTTGATGAATTTGCGGCAAGAATAGCTCGTTTCAGCCCCTCCGGCGCTGCGCGCCACCTCCATCAATGGGGAGGAGCCATGCCCCCCATGAATGGGGAGGAGACTTGGCTACTGTCCTTTGAACTCGGGCTTTCTCTTTTCGCCGAATGCTTTGATGCCTTCGTTGGCGTCCTGCGAGACGAAGACCCTGCTGATCGCCTCGCGTTCGAGGGCGAGGCCGAGGTCGAGCGGAGCGCCGTAGCCCTGGGTGATCGCGAGCTTGGCGTGGCCCAGCGCAACGCTGGGACCGGCCGCGATCTTCGCCGCGTACTCGATCGCCCCCTCGCGGCAGGAGGCCGCATCGGGAAACAGGCGGTCGACCAGCCCCGCCTCTTTCGCCTGGGCCGGCGGCATGGTGGTGGCGTTGAGGATCAGGTCCATGCCCTTCGATAGGCCGACGAGACGAGGCAGCCGTTGCGTGCCGCCGCTCCCGGGGAAGAGTCCAAGGTTCAGCTCGGGAAGACCGATCTGATAGGTGCCCTCGGCGGCGAAGCGCAGGTCGCATGCGAGCGCCAGCTCAAAACCGCCTCCCAGGCAGTGCCCGGCGATGGCTGCGATGAAGACGATCGGCGTGTTCTCCATCTTCCGGAACGCCTCGTGCGCGAGCGTGGCGGTCATGACGCGCGAGCGCGTGGTGCCGGCGGCGAACGCGCTGACGTCCGCACCGGCCGAGAAGAACTTCTCCGACGCGCTGGTGACCACCACGGCGTGGATGTCTTCGTCCGCTCGGACGTCGTCCACGGCACCCGCGAACGAGCGAAGAAACGCATAGTCGTAGCTGTTGGCCGGCGGCCGGTCGAGCACGATGATGCCGACTCCGCCCTGCTTCTCCAACCTCACCGGCATGTCACGCCCTCCCCAATGCGCTGCTGGCCGAACGACCTAATTATCGAATCCTGATCAAACTGCCTACCCGGTTGGTTAAATACGGCAGGTTGGAAACTCACACTTACCAAATCCTCTACGACACCGAGGCCACTCACTGGTGGCTCGCTGCGCGTCGCAACATCGTGCTGGACTGGATAGAGCAACGGTACCGAGACCGGGATGATCTCGACGTTTTGGACGCCGGCTGCGGAACCGGCCTGATGCTGCAGGAGCTGAGCCTTCTTGGAACTGCAAGCGGGGTTGACATCTCGGAAGAGGCTCTACAGTTCTGCCGTCGCCGCGGCCTTGTCAACGTCCAGCACGCCGACATCCTTCAACTTCCATTCGCCTCGAACCGATTTGACCTTGTGACGGCGCTGGACGTCCTGGAGCACCTCGACGACGACGTAGCCGCGCTTCGTGAGTTTTCTCGAGTGCTCAAGCCGGGCGGCCGCCTCTTTATCTTTGTGCCTGCCCACCAATGGTTGTGGAGCTTGCAAGACGATGTCTCCCACCACAAGAGGCGCTACGTGTCGCGGACTCTTCGCGATGCCGTGGCGGGGTCGGGCCTGGAGATCGAGCGTCAAACATATGTCTCGACGCTTCTGCTGCCGGTCATCTATGCGGGTAGGCAGTGGCTCAAGCTCCGGATGAAGTTCCGGAACAACTACGACACCGAAAACGACCTGCATCCGGCATGGTCGAACGGACTCCTTCGCAGGATCTTCGAGTCCGAGATTCCAATCCTTCGACGTATAGACATGCCATTCGGCGCATCACTTCTATGCGTCGCTCGCAAGGTGGGATGAAGCCGGGCCTGATCCGGATGCTCGCGTGTCCATCGTGTGCGGTTGCGCTTGACCTGAGTGAGAGTGAGCGGGACCGCGACGGAGAGATAACGGCGGGCGAACTGGTCTGCCGGCGATGTGGTTCCCGCTACCCGATCCGCAACGGGGTGCCCCGCCTCCTTCCGCCTGAACTCTCTCGAGTGTCTCAAGAGACGTCCGCCGCCTTTGGCTGGCAGTGGCGAGAGTTCGTCGAGCTCTACGACGAGTACGAGGCGCAGTTTCTCGACTGGATCCATCCGATTCAACCCGACTTCTTCCGGGGCAAGTTCGTGCTCGACGCCGGCTGCGGCAACGGCCGCCACGCTTTCTACGCGGCGAGATACGGGGCTCGCGACGTAGTGGGCATGGACCTGAGCGACGCCGTCGACACGGCGTACGCGAACATCGGGAAGATGCCGAACGCGCACGTGGTGCAGGGCGACATCAACCACCCGCCGTTTGCGCGAGCAGAGGGAGGAGGTCCTTTCGACTTCATCTACTCGATCGGCGTACTGCATCACATGCCAGATCCCGAGGCCGGGTTCCAGTCGCTCGTGCGTTTCGTAGAGCCGGGTGGCGCGATCTTCGCGTGGGTCTACGGCCGGGAGAACAACGCCGTCGTGCACGGCTTCATAAACCCGCTCCGGGAGAACGTCACCACACGCATCCCGCCATCCGTCCTGCCGGTGATCGCCTGGCCGATGTCCGTCGTTCTGCATTCGCTGGTGAAGGGTGTCTACAGGCCGCTCCATAGGACAGCGCTGTTCAGAGCGCTGCCGTCACGCGAGTACCTCTACAGCCTGTCGAGCTTCAGCTTTCGCAGGAACTACAACATCGTCTTCGACCACCTCGTCGCGCCCGTCGCCTTCTACCTGCGGCGCGAAGAGTTCGAGAGCTGGTTTCAGCGCGGCAAGCTGCGGGACGTGACGATCAGCTGGCGGAACCGCAACTCGTGGCGAGGTTTCGGCCGCGTCGCTGACTGAGCAAGAAACGGCACACGACCGCCTCGCCACATAATGAATCGAACGATCCATAGAAATACCTACGGGGGTGCCGCATGGCGACGATGATCATCGAAGGCGACAGGACCAAGGCCGCGTCGGGCAAGACATACGAGGTTCGCAACCCGGCCACGGGCGAAGTCGTCGATGAGGTCCCGTCGGGCGGTGCGGCTGACGTCGACAAGGCCGCGCAGGCGGCGGCGAAGGCCTTCACCACGTGGTCGAAGCTGCCCGCCAACAAGCGAGCCGACATCCTCCACAAGGCCTCGCAGCACATGCTGCAGAAGGTCGAGCAGATCGCGCCGATCCTGACCCGTGAGCAGGGCAAGACCCTCCTCGAGTCGCGCATCGAGGCCCAGCGGTTCGGCGAGAACATCGCGTGGTTCGCCGACCTGGCCGACAAGATCCACGGCGAGCACGTAAGACTTCCCGACCTCTCGACCTACGGTCTTGTCGTCCGCAAACCAATCGGCGTTTGCGGCGCCATCGTCCCCTGGAACTTCCCGCTCACGCTCGCGGCCAACAAAGTGGCCCCAGCGATCGCGGCGGGCAACACGGTCGTGCTCAAGCCGGCGAGCACAACGCCGCTGGCCACGCTCGCTTGCATCGAGGCGCTGATCGAGGGCGGTCTGCCGGAGGGAGTCGTCAACGTGGTGTTGGGCCAGGCGACGGGCGAGGCCATCGTTGGGCACCCGCTCATCCGGAAGATCGCGCTCACAGGTTCGACGCCCACCGGAAAGAAGGTCATGGCACGCGCTGCGGAAGGCCTGAAGAAGATCACGCTCGAGCTCGGCGGAAGCGACCCATGCATCGTGCTCGACGACGCGGACGTCGAGGGCGCGGCGCGCGCGATCTCGGTGGGGCGCTTCTTCAACTGCGGCCAAGCGTGCCTCGCCGTGAAGCGCCTGTACGTGCAGGAGGGCGTGTACGACGCGCTCCTTGAAAGGCTGGTGGCGCGAGCTTCGAAGCTGAAGCCCGGCAACGGCCTCGAGAAGGACAGCCGGATGGGACCGATGCACTCGGAAACGCAGCGGGTGGAGGTCGAAGCCCAGGTCAAGGACGCGGTCGACCGCGGCGCCAAGGTGGTCTTCGGAGGCGGCCGGCCGAAGGGCTCGGAGTACGAGAAGGGTTGGTTCATCGAGCCGACGATCCTCGAGAACGTGCCCGACGGCGCGCGCATGTGGACGGAGGAAGTGTTCGGGCCGGCGCTTCCTGTGCGGCGCATCAAGGACCTCGACGAAGGCCTGCGGCTTGCCAACGCGTCGCAGTACGGTCTCGGGTCGTCGATCTGGACCACCAACATGGCCGCGGCGCATCGCGGTGTGCAGGAGCTCGAGGCCGGCTACACGTGGGTCAACGCGCTGCAGATCGCGCACGACGAGCTGCCCTTCGGCGGCACCAAGCAGTCAGGCTTCGGCAAGGAGCACGGCGTGCAGGCGTTCCTGCAGTACACCGAGGAGAAGTCGGTCGTCTACGGCGGAATTTGAGGTAACCGAGCCCGGTACTGGACTCTCGTGAGAGTCGCAGCGGTGGTCGTCGGCCTGCTCGTGCTGCTGGTCGGCGCGGTGTTCGCGGGGCAGGGTCTGGGCTTCATCCCGGGCAGCTTCATGACCGGTGACATGAAGTGGTTCTGGATCGGGTTGGTGATGGTGCTCGTCGGCCTAACCCTGGGCGCGGGCGGGCTGCGATCCCCGAAGCGGGTATAGAGCCTCCCGACTGGTTCAACAAGAGCTAGGCGGTTCGGCCGTTGAGCCTGTCCCAGTGGGACTGGCACTCGACGCAGCGCGTGGCGGCCGGCTGGTACCTCAGCCGAGCTTCGGGGATGCGACGGCCGCAGCCTTCGCAGATCCCGTACGCGCCGTCGCGCAGGCGCTCGAGCGCCCTTTCGACCTGCTCGCGGTTCTCGTCGAGCAGGTGCACGAGGAGGTCGCTCGTCTCCCGGTCGGAGAGCGCCTGAGCCAGGTCGGTCTCTTCCGGGATCCCCGTGATCACGCCGCCGACCACGTCGTTCAGAGGCCGGTGCAAGCCCGCCTCCTCGCCGCACTGGGCGGCCAGGAGCTCGAGCCGCTTCCTGTCAGCTTCCAGCCTCTCTTTTGGAGCGTCGTCTGCCTTTTTTCGCATCGCCATCGCTGATCCCCCCTTCCAAACTCATTACCGGCCCCGGCGTCGTTTGGATTCCGTGAGCAAAACGCATGCACCGTGACGCGTACTCGCTCCCGCACAATTAGTCGCCGAATGCCGACCCCGCCGCCGAAAATCCTGGCCGCGCTCGCCTTGGCGCTGGTGCTGGCCAGTTGCCAACTGGGATCCAACCCCCGCGCGGTGCCGAGCGTACCTCAGATCGGCGGCGATCTCAAGTGCTCGCAGGGCGACCACGGGTACGAGGACCAGCAGGCGGGCTGGGGCTTCTGCTATCCCGCCGGCTGGAAGTACGTGGAGCGCTCCCAGGCCAGCCAGAGCCCGCCCGGCCTCGACCTGACGTTTGACATCACCGACGCAACCTGCGCGTCACCGTCGGCGCCCGGCGGACCGCCTCAGTGTTCGGCGGACGCCGGGCTCTTCGGCTTCATGATCATCTCCACGTACGAGCGAGGCAACTCTCCCGACCTGGCGTCGTGGATCAACACCAACCTCACGCGTCCGCCGGCCAATGACTCGATCTCGTGGGGCAACTCGCTCGAGGCCGTCAAGCTGGAGGACGGACGGCGCATCGCCCTGACTCCGCACCACGTCGTGATCCTGGAGCTGCACCCGAGCCCTCTCGATCTGGAGGCCCAGATGTCCACCCGGCTCGCGACGTGGAAATTCAGCTACTAGCTTCTAGTTGGGTCGCCGGAACAGGGTCTGCATCTTGATCGCCAGGCCCATATCCCCTTTGATCTTCAGCTTGCCCTGCATGAAGGCGGCCGTCCCATCCAGCTGGCCGGTCATGATCTTGACCCAGTCGTGAGCGTCGGCGAGAAGCGTCAGGTTCGCCGGCTCGCCGGGGTCGCCCTTGCCCGACTCGGCTTTGCCGTCGTGGATCTTGACCCACCACTTGCCGCCGCCATCGCCACTGAGGTCGAACTGGATGGTGGCCTTCGTCGTCCCCGCCTTCTCGGGAATCAGGTAGGCAGGCATCGCGTCCACGATCTGGTCGGGGGTCATCTGGACTTCGGACATCGGCTCCTCCCGTAAAGAATTCGTGTGTTTTTAGTACGTTCGAGTACGGCCTACTACTCATCTTAGACGGGTCAGGGAGAATGCCGGGATGGCCATCGAGATCGCGCTGAGCGAGGTCGCCGACGGCGTTTTCGAGCTCCGCCTGCCGATCCCGTTCGAGGATGGTCTCGTCAACGTCTTTGTCTTCACGGACGGCGATGAGGCGGACCTGCTCGACTGCGGCATGAACTCCGACGAGTCGGTCGACGCGATCCACCATGCGCTCGCACAGTTGGGGGCGCGGCGGCTGCGGCGCCTGGCCGTCACTCACATCCACCCCGACCACTACGGCGCCGCAGGCACGCTCGCCGGCGAAGGTCGAGCGGACCTCTACATGCACCGTCTGGAAGTTCCACTCGTCCATCCGCGATATGTGGAGCTGGAGCACCTGGTCGAGCAGGTCAGGCACTACCTGCTCATCAACGGCGTGCCGGGCGACGAGGCGGAGATCATCAGCAACTCGCAGCGCGCGCTGAGCCAGGTCGTCAAACCCGCGGAGCCTGCCGTGCAGCTGGACGGAGCGGAGTACATCGACATGGGCCGGCATTCGCTGCACGTGGAATGGACGCCGGGACATTCACCTGGACACATCTGCCTCTACGAGGAAGGCACCGGACTGCTGTTCGCCGGCGACCACATCCTTCCCGAGCTTTCGCCGAACATCGGGCTGCATCCTCAGAGCACGCCCGATCCGCTGCACGACTACCTTCAAGGCCTCAAGCGGATGGTGGACCGCAAGCCGAAACTCGTCCTGCCTGCGCACGGGCGCCCGTTTGCGGACGTCACCGCTCGGGTCGATGCTCTGGTGTCGCACCATCAAAGGCGGCTGGACCAGATCCACGAGATCGTGGGCCGGGAAAAGAAGACGGCATGGCACGTAGCCCTCGAGCTGTGGGGTCCGCGCGACAACCTCTACGAGAAGAGACTTGCGCTCCAGGAAGGGCTTGCGCACCTGCAGGCGCTTGCGGTCGACGGGCGCGTGCGCAAATCCGTCACGCCCGAGCTCGTGCGCTGGCAGCAGTCTTGATCCCGAGCGGGAGCAGGTCGGCCGGGTAGCAACCGACACCGACGACGCCCGGCCCCGCGTGCGCCCCGACGACCGGACCAAGCGGCTGGATCATCAGCGTCTCGGCCACCGGCTCCAGCTCGCGGGCCACGCGCTCCGCGTCCTCCTCCGCGTCCGCGTGTCCGACCACCACGCACAATCCCTTACCTCGATCGACCTCGCGCGCCAGGTCGATGACTCGATTCAGCGCGCGGTCGAAAGTGCGCACGCGCTCGAGCGGAGTGACGAGCCCATCGCGTATGCAGAGCACCGGTTTCACCTGCAGCACCGAGCCGAGCAGCGCGCTCGCGCGGCCGATGCGTCCACCGCGTCGCAAGAACTCGAGCGTGGCCACCGAGAAGTACGTGTGCACCTGGTCACGCATGGCGCTGATGCGCTCCACCACCGATTCGGCGCTCGCGCCCTGGGCGGCCAGCTCGGATGCCGCGAGCGTGAGCAATCCGAGTGACATCGAAACCAGCTGCGAGTCGACGACATGGACTCGTTTGGGATCTGTCATGTCGGCACCCTGCACGGCCGACGCGTATGTCCCGCTCAGCTGTTCCGAGATGTGAACGGATACAACCTCGTCGTGATTCGTCAGCAGGTCGCCATAGGTCTCGGCGAAGCGGCCCGGCGCGGGCTGCGACGTCGTTGGATGCGTCGTGGCGTTGGGCAGCTTGCGATAGAACTCGGACGGCCTGATGTCAACGCCGTCGAGCAGCGACCTGCCTTCGAAATGCAGTGTGAGGGGGACGACGGTGATGGAACGTGTCCGTGCCAGCTGGGATGGCAGGTCGGAAGTCGAGTCGGTGACGATCGCAACTTTGCGGTCGGTCACTGCGGAAGTTCGTCAGGCTGTGGATCCGTCTCCCGCCGGTGCCCCCTGCGACGGAACATGCGCTCCTCCAGCGGTTTGAGAGCGAACAGGACGATGACGACGACCACGGTCACGAAGACCGCCACGCCGTAATAGCCAAAACCGACCGCCATGCCGAGCGAGGCTGCGACCCAGATGGATGCAGCAGTGGTCAGTCCGCGTACGAGCTCTCCCTGGCGAAGGATGCTGCCGGCGCCCAGGAACCCGACGCCTGTGACGATCTGGGCCGCAATGCGAGTGGGGTCAACGGTCTTGGCGAAGTCTGGGATGAAGCCGAGACCTGTGAACATGCATGACCCGGCGCTGATCAAGGCCATGGTGCGCAGGCCTGCAGGGTGGCCGCGAAACTCACGTTCGGCGCCGATGAGGAGGCCGAGGCCGAGGCCTTGTCGCCGTCGATCTCATCCGCCTCAGGAATGATGCCGGCGGTCTCCATAACCTCGGTGGCGACGAAGATCGGGCACTCGACGCGCACCGCAAGCGCGATCGCATCGGAGGGACGGGCGTCGAAGTCGAGGTCGCGGCCGTTCTGCTTGACATAGAGGCGCGCGTAGAAGACCTGGTCTGCCAGTCGCGTGACCACTATTCTCCGGATGCTGATGCCCAGGTCGCCGAACGCGGTGGCCATGAGGTCGTGGGTCAGGGGCCTGCCCAGCGTGTTGCCGGAGATCTTGGTCGCGATGGCCTGCGCCTCGAACGAACCGATCCAGATCGGCAGGTAGCGGTCGGCTTCTTTCTCTTTGAGGATCACCAGGTGCTGGGCAGTCGGCATGTGTATCCGAATGCTGTCCACGGACACCTCGATGAGGTTTTTCATCCTCGGCTCCATATTACCCTTCGGTCCTCGGCATCCCTGCTATTTGAACGTCCAGGACCCCTCCGGGTGACGCCCTGTGGCTACGTAGAATCCGAACGTGGCGAAGGGACGGCGTGGGCGGGTGATCCTGATCGACGCCCACAGCCTCATCTACCGGGCTTTTTTTGCCCTGCCGCCGATGAGCACGTCCGACGGCCGCGTGACCAACGCCGTCTACGGCTTCACGTCGATGCTCGCGATAGTGCTCGCCTCGCGTCCCGAGTACGCGATCGCCGCGTTCGATCTCGGCAAACCCACATTTCGCTCCGAGGAGTACGAGGAGTACAAAGCGGGACGCCGGGCCATGCCCGACGACCTGCGCCCTCAGCTGGAGATGGTCCGCGAAGTCCTCGAGTCGTTCTCGATCCCCATCTACGGCGTCGAGGGGTTCGAGGCCGACGACGTCATCGGGACGCTCGCGCGCATCGCCGAAGAACGCGGCCACTCGGTCACGATCGTCTCCGGCGACCTCGACTGCCTTCAGCTGGTGACCGAGTCGGTGGAGGCGCTTGTGCCGCGCCGCGGCATCACGGACACGTTCGTCTACGGGCCGGACCAGGTGCGGCAGCGCTACGGCTTCGAGCCACCGCAGCTCATCGACTTCAAGGCGCTGCGGGGAGACACGTCGGACAACATTCCGGGCGTGCCTGGGGTCGGGGACAAGACGGCGGCCAGACTGGTGCAGGACTACGGCACGGTCGACGCGCTGCTGGAAAAGGTCGATGAGCTGCCGGAGGGGCGGCTGAAGAAGGCGCTCAAGGAGAACGCCGACAGGGTCCGACTGGGCAAACGGATGGTCACCATCGTCAGGGACGTGCCCGTCCCGCTCGAGCTCGAGAAGGCGCGGTGGACCCGGTACGACTATGAGCGGGCCCGGCGCGTTTTCGACCATTTCGAGTTCCGGCAGCTCCTCAGCCGGTTTCCGCCGCCCGACCAGGTGCCGGTGCAGCCGAGCCTCACCTTCGAGGCGGCGCCCTCGCCGGCCGGCCTGGCGATCGTCGAGGACGCCGCCGAAGCCGCGAGCCTGCTCGACGGGTCTCCCGACGTCGGCGTCTTCGCCTTCGCGGAGGGCGCCGGGCGCGGCGCGCGGATCTCAGGTCTGGGCGTGTCGGCGGGGGGCAAAACCTTCTACGTCGCCCGGCCGGAGGCGATGGACGCGGTGGCGACGACTCTGTCCGGCCGCCCGATCTCGGGCCACGATGCGAAAGAGACGGAGCTCGCGCTTCGCTCGCTGGGCGGCGGCAAGCGCGAGTGGGCGTTCAGCACGTTTCTGGCTGCATACCTGCTGGGCGCCGGCTCGCGCGACCCGCGGCTCGAAGACCTCGCGCACGAGTTCCTGGGCATCGAGCTGGTGAGCGCCGAGCAGCTGCTGGGCACGGGGCGCGCCGCCCGAAAACCGTCGGCCATCGCGGAGAACGAGGCCGCCGAGTTCGCGGCGCGGCGCGCGGAGGCGATCGTCAACCTGCGGCCGAGGCTCGAGGCGGAGATGCGGAACCTCGGGGTCGACTACCTCTTTCACGAGATCGAGCTGCCACTCGCGGGCGTGCTCGCCGACATGGAGTCGGAGGGCGTCGCGATCGACGTGCCCTACCTCAAGCAGATGCAGGAGGAGCTCGGTGCCCAGCTGGCGGCCATCGAGTCCAAGGTCGAGCAGGTGGCGGGTCAGAAGTTCAACCTCAACGCTCCGCAGCAGCTCGCCAAGGTCCTCTTCGAAGACCTGCGGCTGCCAGTCGGCAAGCGGACCAAGACCGGTTATTCGACCGACGCCGACACGCTGGAGGCGCTGCGCGAGAAACACCCCGTCATCGCGTTGATCCTCGAGCACCGGCAGCTGTCCAAGCTGAAGTCGACGTACGTGGACGCGCTGCCCCAGCTGGTCGATCCGCTGAGCGGCCGGGTTCACACGTCGTTCGGACAGGCCAGCACGGCGACCGGGCGGCTCGCGTCGTCGAACCCGAACCTGATGAACATCCCCATCCGAACGGAGCTCGGCCAGCGGATCCGGCGCGCGTTCAAGGCGGGGCGGCAAGACCACGTCATGGTCTCGGCCGACTACTCGCAGATCGAGCTGCGCATCGCAGCCCACCTGAGCGGCGACCCGCAGCTCCTCGGAGCGTTCGCGGCGGGCCAGGACATCCACACGGCCACGGCTGCGGCGGTGTTCAAGATTCCGATCGAGACCGTCGATCCCAACCAGCGGCGGCTCGCGAAGGTGGCGAACTTCGGCTCGATCTACGGTCAGGGCGAGTACGGGCTGTCGCAGCAGCTCGGCATCACGGGCGACGTGGCGCGGGAATTTCTCGGCCAGTACTGGTCCACGTATTCCGGCGCCGCCGAGCGCATGGCGATCAACTTTCCGATGCAGTCCCTGGCCGCGGACATCATCAAGATCGCGATGGTCCGGCTGCATCGCGAAATCGATGCCGACGAGATCGAAGGTCGGATGCTGCTGCAGGTCCACGACGAGCTCCTGTTCGAGGTGCCCCGTTCCGAGGTCGATCAGTTCGCTGAGAAGGTGCCGCGCATCATGACCGGCGCGTATGAGCTCGAGACAGGCATCGAGGTCGAGATGAAGGTCGGCCCGAACTGGGCGGACATGAAAAAGCTCGCGGTCGTCCGCGCGTAGTGCCTGAACTGCCGGAGGTCGAGACGATCGTCGCGGACCTGCGGCCGCACCTCGTGGGTCGGACGATCACGCGATGCGAGCTTGCCTTTCCGACCATCGTCCGGCACCCCGAGCCGGAAGAGTTCATCGACGCGGTGGTCGGCATGCGTATCGAGTCCGTCGGTAGGCGAGGCAAGTACATCGTCATTCGATTCGACAACAACATTCTTCTGGTGGTGCACCTCGGCATGACGGGCCAGCTCCGGCTGGTCGACGCAGATGCACCGCTCGAGAAACATACGCACGCGGTGTTCACCCTCGATAACGAAATGCGGGTCAGCCCCTCCGGCCCTTCGGGCCACCTGCGGGGCAAGCCCGGTAAGGACGCGCAAGCCGCGCCTACTGATCGCCCCATGAATGGGGAGGCCATGCAGCTGCGCTATCGCGACCCGCGGCGTTTTGGCCGGCTGCTCCTCGGCACCGAGCAGGCGCTGCTCTCCTCGAAGAAGATGCCGCAGCTCGGCCCGGAGCCGATCGACCCCGAATTTGCTGCCGACGAGCTCTACCGGCGCCTGCGCAAGAGACGCACAGCGCTGAAGGCCGTTCTGCTCGACCAGGGCGCGATCGCCGGGGTAGGCAACATCTATGCCGACGAGTCGCTTCACCGAGCTCGCTTGCGCCCCGATCGAATCGCGGGCACGGTCAGCAAGAAATCCGCGGTGCGTCTGCACGAGTCGCTGCGCGAATCGCTGCGGGTCGCGATTGCGAATCGAGGCAGCTCGGTCGACACATATAGAGACGCGTGGGGAGAGATCGGCGGCCAGCAGGAGAAGCTGCTGGTCTATGGCCGCGCGGGTGA